>Ga0209082_1000557_pt1 | contig 12277 bp, 8 predicted proteins | sample ColdCreekSource_FD_184127 | JGI IMG/M metagenome (GOLD analysis project Ga0209082, IMG submission 184127) | Groundwater microbial communities from Cold Creek, Nevada to study Microbial Dark Matter (Phase II) - Cold Creek Source (SPAdes) (version 3) | ecosystem: Environmental > Aquatic > Deep...
GAACATGCCAGCTGACTCTTGGCGACAGGGGACTCAGCGTGTAGAAGACGAGACGACGACCACGAATGATCGAGATCAACCCAGAGCAGACTCATCCTTCTCTTGGCGTTGGGGGAGGCGGAGGGTTGTTGCGGATGGGATTCTATGGTGCTGGGGTTGATGGCCCAGCGGGGGTACGCTCCGTTTGCGATCTGTAACGAAGAAGTCGCATGTTGCACGATCGGATGAGACGTAGAGCTCTGCGCTGATCGGCCCGATGAGGTCGAGGTCTCGTGTCAGGTTCGCTCGCGAGCGATGGTGACACTGCGATCTGGCAAGTAGAAAGGCTCTTCGTGCGCCTCCGTCGGCGGCCAGCGCGCGAAGTCTCGGAACGCGTTTGCGACACCCGACGCACGCCCTGAAACGTTGGCCTCGTGGGCCGTAGTGTCGCACGCCGGTGGCGAGTCAGGGCCGCGGGTGGTTCTTGAAGAATTCTAAGATCACGTCGGTGTTGTCGATATCTTCGCTGTTCTGGCCGACGATCGCGCAGGCACCGTCGGCACCGGTGCCGCAGTTGGGACTTCCGAACCACACGTGACCACCGCCCATGACCGAACACCCTGTGACGTCCACGCCTGCAGTGCAGCCTTCGTAGCTGACACAAGTTGTGTCCCCTTGGCTCGCAGGTTGGGTCGCGGGTTGTGTGGTCAGCATGCAGCCGTTTTGCATCGCGATGAGCTCGAGCGATGGTTTTTGCGTGCTGTATGGAATCAATGCATCTTCGGTGCCGTGGATGTCGAGCACGGAGATCTTGGAGGCGTCACACTTGGTGATGTCCGATGCCCCGCTCGTGCCACCGCCGATCTCAGCCGTGCCGATCGCACCCGCGCCGGGCGCCACCGCAGCGAACAGATCAGAAGCCTCGCAAGCGACCCGATAACTCATGTAGCCACCGTTCGACAGCCCGGTCGCATACACGCGCGACAAGTCGATGTTCAGGTGCTTCGACACTTCTGCGAACATCGCGCGCACGAAACCGACGTCGTCGAGCTGCATGCTCGCAGCGTCGCCGCAACAAGTTCCCGCGTTCCAGCTGTTCGCATAGCCGTTCGGCATCACCACGATGAAGCCGGCTGCGTCACCCTTCGCTACGATGTTCGCGCCAGTGACGCAGAACATCACCCCCTCTTGCCCGAGGCCGTGGAAACAAAACACAAGCGGCGCGGGCACATTCGGATCGTAGCTGGCCGGAACGTGGACTTTGTATTGACGCGCGCCTGGTTGATTCGCGAGGCCGGTGATTTCGAGGTAGTTCGTCGACATCAGGTCAGGCGGATAGTCGCCCGCGACCCAATCGCCGGGCCCAGTGCTGGGTGGAGCCGCGTCCATACCCGCAGTACCTGCAACGCCCTCTCCGCCTGCCGCCCCGCTGCTACCAGCTGCAGCGCCTGCCGCGCCTGCAACACCTGCCGCGCCTGAGACACCCGCAGCGCCTGCGACACCCGCAGCGCCGCTACCAGCTGCAGGAGCCGGCGCTCCGGCCTTCCCAACGGTGGTCGTTCCGGCCGTGCCCGCCGCTCCGCGCGGCGGCGCAACGCGACCCGCGCTTCCACTGCCACCAGCCAGGGAGGGCGCGGCAGGATTCCCAGCGCCCGCAGACTCGACCGACTGGCCTGCGCTTGGATTGCTCGAGCCGCAAGCTGCATACAAACACGCTGCGAGCGCGAGCCCGACGCATCTAACTATCTCGTTGCGTGCTGCTGACATGACTATTGCCCCTGGTACTGCGGCGAAAGATTTGCCTGGCCAATAAGTGACCGTACGATTACTTATGAGTACAATCGCCCGCTGTCAACAGCAGCCGTTGTGTCGAGCAATCGTCCTGTTACGCTCCGCCGCCATGCCAACTCGGCCAAATCGGCCACTTCGGCCAAACCGACCCAAACCGAAGACCGGGAGCGCGGGCAAGCGCAAGCCGCGTCGTATCGGCCGGCCGCCGGGTCAGCTCGGTGAAGACACGCGGCAAGTCATCCTCGCAGCCGCGCGCGAGTCGTTTATGCGCTTAGGCTTCGAGCGCGCAACCAACGCGGAGATTGCGTCAGCCGCCAACATAACAGCTGCCGCGATGTACAAACACTTCCCGTCAAAGGCGGATCTGTATGCGGCTGTCGTGCACGGCGCGGTCGAAGACGTGGTGCCGCGTCTGCGCGAAGCCGTCGCACGGCAGCCGAGCGTTCGCGCTGCGTTTCAAGCGCTGATCGGCATTCTGGACAGCTTCGACGAGCGTCAGCGCGGCAGCGCGCGCTTCTTGTCCTCTCTGCCCACGGAGATGCAGCGACATCCACACATCGCCGAGCGCATGATCTCGCAACCGGGCGAGGTCTTCACCATCGTCACAGACCTGGTGGCCGTGGGCGTGCACAACGGCGAGATCGCGCGCGACAAAGCGCAGCGTGTCGTCTCGGTGATGATCGCCACGTTCATGGGCGTCTCCGCGTACTCGAACGCGCTCGGGCCGAGCTTCTCGCAGCACGCCGTCGCGGGCATGATCGACCTGATCAACGGTGCACTGTTCGACGCCGAGATCCGGACCTGAAGCTCACAGCGGCAACGGCTCGGCCGTGTCGCCACCTGCAGCTGACAGCGGCGGCTCCGAAGTACCTGGCGAGCCGACGTGGACCGCGCTGTATCGAACATCTTGCAGCGCGATTTTCACGGCCCCTCGTTCCAGCGCAGCATGATCGCGGGTCAGCCGAGATGTACCAGTTGAGGCGCAGCGCAGGCGCGCAAAGCGTCGGCACAGCTTGGCCGCAATCGAGGTGTTCGACCGGTCGCGCCGCTGGCTGCGGCGTAGGTCGACGAGCGGCCACCAGATCGTCCCATCAGTGACCGACATGAAGCGCCCGAACGATTGTCTTCCGACGCGGGCAAAGTTCTGAAGGCGTCGTGGCGCAGGCAGGCGAGTCCCCGGGACGAGCGAGATTTTATTTTGCCTCGAGTCACACAAATCGCCGCGCTGACGGTGAAGACACAATCACACCGACTGTGCTCGTCCGCACCGCTCCTAAGGAGGTCCCACATGGCTCGCGTTTTGAGGCGTCTATTCCACCCAGCGCTGATCTTGATCGTCGTCACTGCTGCGCTGACTGGCTGTGGTGACGATCCGTCACCGGGCTCGAACTCGGCTGGCGAACGCGGCACCGCAGGTGATGGCAGCGCGGGCGCGGCGACCTTTGTGCGCGAGGTTCCAGCTTACGAAAGCCCGGCAGTCGACGCGGCTGCCCCGCGCACGCCCAAAGTCATGAGCCTCGTCGCTGCGATGACGCTGGAGGAGAAGCGCCAGTTGATCCATGGCAACGTTGCCAACCCGGGCGTCGACACCGGCTTCCTCGGTCAGGCTGGCTATACACCTGGGATCCCGCGACTCGGCATTCCGGAGCGTCGAGATGTCGATGCGCTCGGCATCAAAGTCAATCTCGAGACCACCGCCCCGCCAACGCGGATCGGGTTAGCCGCGACGTTCGATCGAATTGCACTCAATCGACTGGGATACCTCGAGGGCCAGGAGGGCTTGGCGCGCGGCGTTGACGTTCTGTACGGTCCGCAAATCGACCTGATGCGGCTGCCAAACTGGGCCCGTAACAATACTTCTCTTGGTGAAGATCCTTACCTTGCCGGTGAGCTCGCCGCGATGGAGATCTCCGGAGTGCAGGGCGCTGGGCTCATGGACAACCTAAAGCACTTCGCGCTCTACAACGGCCAGCCCAACCAGTACTCGATCGTCGACAACCAAGTGGCGCACGAGATCTACCTGGCCCCGTACGAGGCTGCTATCGCGCAGGCCCAGCCCGCATCAGTGATGTGCTCGTATTCGCAGATCCAGATCACGCCCGTGCAGCCAACCCCGACCTGGGCGTGCCACAACGACCACCTGCTCAACGTGATCCTCCGCCAGCAGTTTGACTACAAAGGATTGATTCTCTCTGATTACACGGCGGTGCACGAGGCCAACCTCGCTGACGGCCTCGATCAGGAGTTCGCCACCGATTTCTTCACGGCGGCCTGGCTCGATTCCGTGAAGACTGACGCCGCGGTACTTGCAGCGATCGATCGCGCGGTGAGCTACAATCTCTACGCGCTGGAGCGATTCGGCTACCTCAACTGTGCCGATCCAGATCCAGCAGCTGTGGATTCTGCATGTGTCCCGGGCCCAACACGGCCCTCGATGGACGCGATCGCCGCTCCTCACCAAGACGAGGTCAGGATTCTCGCCGAAAAGTCTGCGGTGCTGCTCAAGAACGAAGGCAGTGTCCTGCCGATTGCGGCCGCTGATCTCACCGGCGGCGTTGCAGTGATCGGACCCACGGCCCAGTATTCGCTCGTTGGGCCCGGCGGCGAACGGTCAAAAGGCTTCGCGGTCCGGAACCGAGTCGGGCCACTGGCTGCGTTGAAGGAGTTGGCTCCGACCGCGAACATCACTTATGCGCCGGGCATCGACTGGGTAGGCACATTCCCTGAGGACGGCGCACTAACAAGCGCCGACAACGCACAGAACTGCCTTGTGCGCGATGACTTCGATGGAACGAACACGACCGCTGCGGTGAGCTGCGATGCGACGATCGACTACGCGACATCGGCAAAACCTATCGCCGTGGGCCACAAATACACTTGGACCGGGAAATTGGCCGTCGCGACCGCGGGTACATACTACCTTTGGGTGCGGTTGGGCGGCGCGCTCCCGATGTTCGGCGTACCCGCGTCCCTCAGCATCGACGGAGTATCCCAGTCGCTCGTTACGACACCCGCCAATGCGAACGAGTACGATGACGGTCTGGTTTCGAGCGGGCTCTCCATCACGCTTGCGTCAGGCGCCCACGACATCGTGCTGTCGGTGGACAACACCGGAATGAAGATCCCGTTCCCCTTGCCGCCCAGGGGGCCCATCTTTGCCCAGTTCCGATGGTCATCGTACGAAGCGACCCGGCAGGCTGCCATCGACGCGGCGAAGACCGCGAAGCTGGTCCTCGTGTTTGCAAACGAGGCAGGTGGCGACTCCACTGGAATAGCGGCGACTGCAACCAACATCCTGAGCTCGCTCGACAGCAACCAGGACGAGCTGATCGACGCCATCGCTGAAGTGAATCCCAAGACGTTGGTCGTGCTCCAGAATGGGCAGCCCGTGGCGATGCCCTGGTTGGCCAACATCCCCGCCGTTCTCGAGACCTGGTACCCCGGTCAGGAGGGTGGGTATGCCACGGCGAACATTCTGCTTGGCAAGGTCAATCCTGGCGCCAAACTGCCGGTCACATTCCCGGCCAAGGTCGAGGACACACCGTTCAGCGGCCTCTATGCGGAGCGGATTGGTGGCGTTCCAGATTCGACCTTCTGCGGTGAAACGCAGGGCTGTGGCAAGGTGACGTGGTCGGAAGGGCTCCTCATGGGATACCGCTGGTACGACGAGAATGGGATCGCCCCCATGTTCGCGTTCGGCGAGGGACTTTCGTACACGACCTTTGCCTACTCGAACGTGACGGCCGTCGCCGCCGACGGCGGCATCGACGTCACTTTCACCGTGAAGAACACGGGATCGGTCGCCGGTGACGCAGTTCCCCAGGTATATCTGGCCGGGAGCGCCGCCGTCCCGGAAGGGATCCAATACGCCAAGAAGTCATTGGTCGGGTTCGAACGCGTGCCTCTAGCAGCAGGACAAGCTAAGTCGGTCACCATCCGCATCGCGCCGCGACAGTTGTCATACTGGTCGTCAGCCTCAGAGAGTTGGGTGCCGGTGACCGGCTCTCGTACTGTGTACGTGAGTACGTCGTCACGGGACACTGACGCCGTGACCGTCAGAGAAGTCGCGATGCCATAACGCGGGTAACGCTGTTCGTCTCTTACCCAACGGCCGCTCGCTACTGCAATGAGGGGTCGGTTCAAAATCTTGAACCGGCTCGCCGCCCGGAGCTCGGCCTGTCCCGAATGAGCGACCACAACTAACGTGGGGCAAATCATATTCGAATGGACAACTAACAAATCTGTCTAGATGTGACATTCCCATTACTGACGCTCGCTATTGCAGCAGTGTTCCAGCCCGCTGTCATAAATGCTGTCTGCGTCGTGCGGTAACTGAACCTCGAGTGGATTACTGGTGTAGCGAACAGTATGTGACCTCACTTGATTTCAACGCCGTTCGCTGTTCCACTGCCTTGACATGTTGGTAGAGCGAGCACGCTGCGTCTGTGTGATCGGAGCCTGCCTGCTTCAGTCAGGGTGCTCCATCTACGACGAAGCGATTCTGGGAGACACCGGCCCGCGCGGAGCCAATCGCAACCACGCAACGGACACGCTTGGCTCCACGGACTCGATGGCTTCGATGCAACGCATGCGCGACGCTGGCGAGCGCACTCCGGATGCAGCGAATGCTCCAGCCAATCAAACAGAGAGAATGCGGAGGCGCACGTCTTCGATGCAAGCCGCGATGAGGGCCGACGCGCAAGCGTCGTCACCTGTGGCTGAGCGGGAGCACGAAGACGCAGGTCAGGGACAGGACGATGCGTCATCTCCCGCAACTGATACCGGAGCAAACCCCCGGCCCGTGGCGGAGGAGAGCACGGCTTGTCGGGGCCGGATTGGCTACGTGTCTCCCGACGACGGGCATTGCTATTTTTTCCTGCGAGAGCCGATCACCTGGCACATGGCTCGAGATGAATGCGCAAATAACATGGCGCATCTGGCCACGCTCACTTCCAATAGTGAGCAGGCTTTCGTGACGAGCTTCGGCGCTGAGGCTGAGGCGTGGATCGGTTTGTCTCGCTTCGGCGCGGTCAATTTCACTTGGGTTACAAATGAAATCTTCGCGTATACGCAGTGGCAGCAAGATCGGCCGGAGCCGCGCCAGGAGAGCGCCGTCGTGATGACGCCGATCACCGGTCTATGGTCCGACCGCTCACCCGATGAGCTGCATCAGGCTTTGTGCGAAACTGAACCTTGAGGGTGAGTGATGCCAGCGCGTATCGCCGACACTCAGTCCTTGATGATAGGTAGCGTGATCGATGACGGATGCGCCGCGTCGCGATGGATCCACACCATCGGAGCAGGCTCCAGACGCGGCGTTACCGGTTCGGCAAACGTGACGACCAGCCGGATGCGATGTTCTGCTTTGAATAACAGGGAGATCGGGAGCAGATCGAATCGCAGCTGCGCTGGCTCGTTCGGCACGAGCGGCTCAACGTCCCCCGACCCCATCGGATGCCATGGGAGGCCGAGGTTGTCGTACGGTGCTGAGCCCTCCTTGCGAAGTGAGGCGCGCAGCTTTCCATGCATGTTGTACGAAGTCGCAGTGCCATCGGGCGCGATGTCCTGCAAGGTCGCGATGAAGTCGCCGTCGGTCGCCGACGACGAGACCCACAGCTCGGCGACGGGGTGACCGGTGACGCGGACGGCGGCGGCGAGCGGCTCGGTCTCGTATTGCAAGCCCTTGAGAGCCGTCGCAGTCGAGGAATAGTCGACGGTCGTCTCGTCTTGTGCCGATGCCTCGCCCGGCGCGTTCGTGACCAGCGTCTTGTCGCCGAGATAGTATTTGGTGCGCTGCTCGTTCGGCAGAGGCCAGTCGGGCGCGCTACGCCAGAGCTGTTCTGCCGCCTCGTTGTAGGTGTAATAGTAGACCTTCGGCTCTTCGGAGACGCCGTTTTCGATGCCCTTGAGCCAGTAGTCGAAGAACCGGCGCTCCTCGACTGCGATGTCGAAGCCGGTCTGAGTCTCGACCGTGAACCAAGCACAGTGTTCGGCGGGCCCGACGATCAGCTTTGACTGCGAAAGCAGGTTTTTGTACGTGAAGAACGCGCCGTATTTCGTCGGACCTTCGTTCCAGTTCGACGAGACATAAAAGGCGATTCCGGAGTCCTTCATTTGCTGGAGGTAGGTGTGCGGACTGGACTTTAGCCACCACTGCTCCGGAATGTTAGACGCGACGCTGTCGCGATACGGCACGAACCCTGGGTTCTCGATGCCATCGCTGTGATCCGCGACTGCCGCCCTCAGCTGCGAGCCGTCGCCGTCGCCGTCGACGCCCACCGCGGCCGGGTCGCGCACTGCGGCGGAGCTGCCGCCCGGCGGTCCCTTCGTGTCGCCTTGCAGGGGAAACATTCCACCCGGCACACCGAACGGATAGACGTCGAACTCGCAGCTCATCGGGAACACGGCTCTTAAGTGCGGCGGCGCAGTCGTCGCGGCCTGCATCTGACTACCGCCGGTTGCCGAACAACCCCACATTCCGATCTTGTCCGTCGCCCACGGCTGGAGCGCGAGCCACTCCACGATGTCGTAAGCATCCATGCGTGCAGCGTCGACCCACTCTCCGCGGTTGTAGCCTTGGTTCTTCCCGTACGAGGCGTACAAGCCGCGGAAGTCTGCGATCGCCACGACGTAGCCGTATTCGATCAAGCGCGCGGCAGCGCCGGGATACGCCTCACCGGACAGCTCCATGCCGCTGGAGTACCGGCGGTTGTAGGGCGTGTTCATGAACAACACCGGCAGCTTTGTCTCTACTACTTTGCCGTTCGCATCTTTTGGGCGGTACAGGTCGACCGCGAGTTGGGTTCCGTCGCGCGCCGGCACGTATTGCGACGTGATCTCGTAACCCTGGTAGATCTTCTCGCCGAAGCCTTTGTACTCCCCGGGCTTCGAGACAGCGCCCACAGGGAAAGCGCCTGCCTCGGCAACATCAGCTGACAAAGCGCTGTCGTTCGAGGACTCGCTGTCACAGCCGAGCTGCGTGAGCATGAAAAGGTGCCAAATGGTCGATGCAGCCGATCGCTGAGTCATGAGTCTCTCCGGGTCGGCGTGTAATGTCGTTCAGTCCGAGCGAGGACAGCCGGCTAGCGATCCGCTCCGCGCCGCCTGCGAAGCCGTGCCGATTCTATATTGCCCGACCGCCGAGGGTCGGAGCAGCCGATGCGAGCAAACATGCTGCGAAGCTGGTGATGTGGTGGTCGATAGACGGAGCGCACCAGACGTTGTTAGAAGCGCGTGTCAGCATTCGTAATAATTCGTCAGAACCCGTTAACAGCCGTCGATGGACTAGACAAGGTTTCCGCCTCGCGCAACCAGTGCTGTGTCAGGGGGTCTGTCATGACGAGAACCGAAGGGTGGCCTGGTCGTATCGCGCTCATGGTCGCGCACTGTGCTGGCATGGTCGATCTCGTGGCCTTGCCGGTCTGGGTCGGCACCTTGATTTCGAGCTACCAGCTCGATCCGCAACAAGCGGGTGGACTGGTTACGCTGTTTCTGGTGGGAGCCGTCGCCAGCAGCTTGTTCTTTGCTCCGCGCTTCACTCGAATCCGTGGCCGCACAGCAGCGAGCGTCGGTTTCGCCGTGGCCGCGCTGGCGTTCTTCGGTGTGTCGCAGACTACGAGCTACACCACCATGGGCGCGCTGCATGCACTCGCTGGTGGCGCGGCAGGCTGCGGGCTGACCTTCACCCACGGCACGATCGGCCGCAGCGTCAACCCGCATCGGCTGTTCGCGATCGTAGGTATGGCTTTGGGTGTGTTCGCGATCCTCTTTCTAGGTGCGACGCCGAAGCTTGTCGCCCTGAGCGGCGGCGCGACCCTGTTTCGAGTCTTTGCCGGCGTGATGCTGGTGGGCGCGCTGGTGGCGACGCTCGCGTTTCCTGAGCCGGAGCAAGCAGGCGCAGTCTCGTCGGAGCGCGGCGCAGCGTTCGATGCGCGGGTCTGGTTCGCGATCGCCGGCATCAGCTGCATGGCGTTCGTCCAAGCGATGACGTTCAGCTTCGTCGAGCGCATCGGCATCGAACGTGGCTTCGGCTTGGATGCAGTCACTGGCGTGCTGATCGCGCTGGGTCTTGTGAATCTGCTGCCCGCTCCGCTGGCTGCGCTGCTCGAACGTCGCTGGTCTGCGAATACGGTGGTGCTGGTTGGACCGCTCGCGCAGGCGGCGCTCGCGCTGGTCATCACGCACGCGCAAGGCTTCGCGCCCTATGCCGTGGCGTCTGCGCTGTTCGTCGGGGTGATGATCTTCACGCACACGTTTGCGTTTGGACTTGTGGCACGGCTCGATCCAACGGGTCGCGCGCTCGCAGCCACACCAGCCATGCTCATGGTAGGTGCGGCAACCGGCCCAGTGCTCGGCGGTACGTTCGTCAAGGCCATGGGTTACGGCAGCATTGGTGTCGCAGCGGTCGTGATCGCGGCGGTTGCGCTCACGAGCTTCTCGCGTGCGCGGCTCGAACCCAGTCCCATGCAAGCGTGACAGAAGCAACGGATCACCACGCTCACCTGCCGAGATGGGTCGCAAGTCCCAGTGTCTCGATCAACCGCGCTGGCAGCTTTCGCAGCGCTTCGAGCTCGCGAACACCTTTGCAACCCTGGTAATCGACTACAATCTTCGTCGGCCCCTCCATCGTGACGCTCCAGATATACGTCGTGCGGTCCGGCTCTACTTCGCTGCAACCATCACTCGTTTCACGGTAGACGTCTTGCAATCGCCAGTAGTCTGCAGCGACGATCAATTCCAAGAGCTCGGCGGCGGTCTCTGGCGGGACCATTCTGCCGCCCCACCCTTGTTGCCTCGTGTAGCCGCGCCCGTTGAACATGACGCTGCCCGTCTGGTCGAGCTCTATGTCGTACATGGGGCATTCGCCCTTGCAAGCCGACGTGCTCAACGCAATCTCGAACCTGCCGCCGGCAGGGGCTTCGACGCCAGTTGCAGCAGCGTCGGCTTGTGTTGCCTCCGCGGCGGGGGGAATTCTGAGGTGGTCGTGGCGCAGCGGAGCTAAGTACCTCGATGAGACGATCCGGTAGCAAACCTTATGGTGACCTGGCTCACAGAGCGGTCACCGGGTGCCTCCAGCCACTCGGCCTCATGCGGACTATAAGCATACGGTTCCACGGACTGCGTCATCCAAACCAGCTGGGGCGCAGCCGAGATCTCAGGGTTTCTGAAACACCTCGCCGTCGAACAGCATGTGAGCGCTTCGACTCAGACTCAAGCTCTGTCCGCGCGCGTGTTCTTGTACCGCCACGTGCTGCACTCACCCTTCGAATGGATCGACAATCTCGAGCGCGCGAAGCGGCCCTCACGCCTGCCTGTCGTGCTCACGCGCACGGAGATACGCCGAGTTTTCGACCAGCTCGATGACGCACCCAGACTCATCGCGGCCCTCCTATATGGCTCGGGGTTGCGCCTGATGGAAGCCTGCACCCTCCGGGTGAAGGACCTTGACCTCGACCGCCGCGAGCTGACCATACGCGATGGGAAAGGTCGCAAAGACCGACGCAGCGTCATCGCCGACCAAACGCTCGCCCTACTGCGCACTCAGCTCGCGCACGTTCGTTCGCTACATGCCCGCGACATCTCGACCGGCGCAGGATATGTCGCGCTGCCAGACGCACTTGCCGACAAATTCCCCAACGCAGCCCGCGAGCTGCCGTGGCAGTGGCTCTTCCCGCGACCCGCACATACTTTCATAAGCCAACCGGCCAACGGCGACGTCATCACCTACACGAAACCGTTGTCCAACGAGCCGTCACGGCAGCCACCCGCCGTGCACAACTAACCAAACGAGCCAGCTGCCACAGCTTCAGACACAGCTTCGCCACCCACCTGCTCGAGCGAGGGTACGACATCCGCACCATCCAAGAGTTGCTCGGGCACAAGGACGTGAAAACCACCGAGATCTACACACATGTCCTGAACAGGGGCCCACGCGGCATCATGAGTCCCCTAGACGAAACCATGGCGGAGACGCCCATGATTCAGTCAGCGATACCTGGACGACCTTTGCAGTCTAACCAGCAACCTGCTCGCAGCCTATCCCTGAACCCGAGCGGTCACGCACCAGCGAAGACACTCCCGGATACCGGCCCTGTTCCACCCGCCGCGGTGAAGCCAAATCAGCGTTAGACTGCAGGGCGCACGTCATACCGGATGAGATAGACTGCGTAGCGCTGCAGCCGAATACAAAGTTAGACCGACCGAGAACCCTCGAGGGAATGCCCGAGTGAAGCTTACATCGATTCACGTCAAGAACTTCAGGACTCTAGAGGACGTAAGTGTCCCGTTCGCTGGATACTATACGGCCATTTCGGGTCAGAACAACGCCGGGAAGACGTCGCTGCTGCGAGCGATCTGTCACACTTTTCGTGACAATACGCGCGACCTATACCTCATCTGAGGGATCCCCTCATAATTTCCGCAGAAAACCGCACCGAGGCGTGGAATTTAGTCGGAGGGTCCAGTGTTTGATGGCGCATGACCACGTCGACGGCGGAAGAACGAGCAT
>Ga0209082_1000558_pt1 | contig 12260 bp, 14 predicted proteins | sample ColdCreekSource_FD_184127 | JGI IMG/M metagenome (GOLD analysis project Ga0209082, IMG submission 184127) | Groundwater microbial communities from Cold Creek, Nevada to study Microbial Dark Matter (Phase II) - Cold Creek Source (SPAdes) (version 3) | ecosystem: Environmental > Aquatic > Deep...
CAAAACGCAAACGGGTCTTGGTGTGTACGTCGAGGGCGAGTGACTGAGCGGGGATATAATCGTGAGTAATTAAGATAAAAATGTGATTTGTTTATCACTTCCCTTTCGAATGAAAGACGATCATTGTTTGGGTGACCCGGCGCCCCGGCCGCTCGGACGCCTAAGGCGCCGCTCGTTTAACGCCTTCCGCGAGGCGTTTCGGCTATTCGACTTCCGGCCGCATTTTCGGCTATTCTCCCGGCCGCATTTTCGGCTATTCTCCCGGCCGCGTTTTCGGCGAGGTGTCATCCCCGCCGCCGCGCATCGGCTAGGCACCTCCCCGCCGCATTTCCGCGGTCCGCCCTGCGGGCCGCACTGCAGGCCGCTCTGCTTTTCCGCTTTTCTCGGCACATTCGCTAAATTCGGTCGACAGCGAGCAGTCGCACGCCGCTCTTTCGGCCGCGCGCGCATGGACCCTTGCATCGAGGAGAGGAAACGTCTGCGCTGGTGGTTGGCGAGCGAGCCCTTCATGCAAACACAAATGCTTCTGGGAGCAACTGTGGCGTTCGAGAAAACACAAATGCTTCTGGGAGCAGCTGTGGCGTTCGAGAAATCAGACTATTCGTGTAGTTTTTCGTGTGTGCACCTTGAAAACAAAAACTTAACTGTTCTCACATACGACGTTTTGCCAATCTATGAGGCGCACCGCGACTGGGCTGTGTCTGCTGAAAGACCGTCGCCGTCTCGAGTGAAAAATCTTTTGACGCTCGATTCGCTGCAAATCAAGGAGCGAATTGCAGTCGAGATAAAAGACGTTGACCTATTTTTTATTCGTGATCAGCAAACTCTAAATTTGCTCACCAACGTATTTAATATCAGCACCACAAAAATATATCCCGTGAATCGGTCACTGAGCCCTGCGATTAACATTTACTGCGCTCCGTGCGCTGGCGGTAGGGAGTACGAGAATTGTACTATTCAAACCGTGATTTGCATCGCTAATCTTTTGTGTAATCTGAGAGAGGACTGCCGCCCCTCTGATTTGAAACTTGCATCTGGCGACCACCCCTTCACGTTTCCCGGGCTGGTTACTCGATTTCCTCAGACCGCATCCCTTACAAGCGCAGACAAGGCGAAATGCTTAAACTATGTTAGTTTGTATGACTCGGCGCCGGACTCTGATTAAATATGCGGTGGAGAATAATTTTTCGGCAGCGCTCAGTGCTCATAGCTAATTTGAATACCAGGTTTCGAATAAACACACAGCAGCTAATAGATTTCTTTCAATGCAATAATCAAATTGTTGAGTTCCACGCAAATTACAAGCCGTTTTACTTTAACTCTGGAAATATTTGTGTGCGCTCAGTCATGCGGTATGGTTCTGGGAAATTACTTGCGCTGCAAACTAAAACAGATCTTGTTTACCTGCCCATGCGAATAGCGTTCAGATTATTGCACCTCCAAAAAATGCTACGGAATAATGTTTTGATTTTTATTAATATGCAGCTGGGAATAAAAGCAAATCCCTTGGTCATGTAATTTGCTCTTATTATGTTTTTGCTCAATTTCCTAAGATAATCTTTTAAAATTTAAGTATTAACTTGTAATGTTCAACTTTAATATTTGTTCAGTTCTTTTAAAACTTTCCTGTCATGTTCAACTTTAAGATTTCCTAGACTAATTTATATTTTAATTCTTACTGTAATGTTCAGTTATTAAGATTTTGTTCAGTTCTTTTAAGTATTGAACTGTCATGTTCGACTTTTAATTATTTAAGATTCAATCTCCTAGACTTTTTTTTATATTTTAATCCTTATTCTAATGTTCAGTTATTAAGATTTTGTTCAGTTCTTTTAAGTATTAACTGTAATGTTCAACTTTAATTTTTAAGATTCCTAGACTTTTTTATATTTTAATCCTTATTACAGATGTTTGTAAAAATCTTGACTAAAGACTGCCTGTGAAATGAAATTCAATAAATTATTCTCGGAAAAGATTTATTATTATTTCAAAGTATTACAAAAGTTAGCAAAATAAGTAAGCAAATGTTCAAAATATTATAGAGTACAAAAGTAAGCAAAAATTTCGAAATATGGTAGAGTACAAAGCTGCTTTGTAAAATCTTGACTAAAGACTGCCTGTGAAATGAAATTCAATAAATTATTCTCGGAAAAGATTTATTATTATTTCAAAATATTAGAAAAGTAAGCAAAATATTATAGAGTACAAAAGTAAGCAAAATATTATAAAGTAAGCAAAAAAATTCAAAATATTATAGAGTTCAAAAGTTAGCAAAACATTATTTGAAAATACAATCCTTCACTCCCTTCTCAAATAATTTTAATTCCATTCCCAGTGCCTGCAGATCAAGCCCGTGTTCGTTCACGCCGAGTTCCTTACTTTCAAGTATTTTCTCGCATTCCTTTGCCGAATTTTCCAGTTTCGTCATTATGTGTATAATCAGTTCGCTCAATTCAACCAATCTGGCAAAGGTCTTTTTAGCCAGGCAGATCACACTGACTTTGCCGCTTGCTTTATCCAGCTGCCTCATCAGTAGCATTTCGCAGTGGCCTTTTCGCCCCATCGCATTTAGCTCGCTTTCCTCGCTCGGAATATCAAACTCTACATCTGCCACCCCTCCATCCATATATGAAAGCACATTTTCCTTCTCGGCCACCAGCGCCTTGTATTGTCCGAGTGTCAGGCAAAGGCCATCTTTTTCACCGAACACGTAGAGCACGGGCGAGAATTTTTCTTCCTTCCGGCGCAGGCAAACAAGGATATGTTTGGACAGAGAGTTGTTGAGACTAAAGTATTGCTTTTGGTAGAGAGCCATGATTGACGCGGGTTCTTTTGCGCTCTCTCGCTTTTATACATTTCAAGAACAATTGCCAGTGCCCCTCCATCTTTTTGTCATTCATAAGAGGGGTATCGCTATACATTTTACAAAAATCTGCAAATTTTCCTCCCTCAAACAAATGCCAAGCCAGTAGCGTGCAATATTTGCCGCAGCCGATTGAACCGGGTGATTGGATAACGCTCTTGTTCACCTCAAATGAGCCTCCTCCGACATTTACTCTCAGAAATTTATAAAAGTATTCAATCAGTGGAGGCACAGACTGAGTATCGAAATATATAACTTCGCGCCCGGGCAGCACTGCTAGCAGCACCCAGTGCGACCCCTTTTTTTGCAAAACATCAATATTACTTATAAATATTCCTCTGTCGATTTCATATTGAGGAATCTGATCCCGTGCGACTACCAAAGTGTTAGTCCCACTCACATATCTTTGTATCTCGTCTGAATTCATTACCTTTCAATCATCTTCACAGCTCCAGACTTATCAATAGATACGTGGCTTTGAGCGAATTCACCCACAACCAAAAGCGTGGTGTTAGCCACTAATGCTTTGTTAAATTCCAAACTAATGCTGAGTGAACCTGGCGTGAATGGGAGAGTTGTATTTGACGCCGCACAATCACTAAGCAAATTACAGCAAATAAAGAAAAAATCAGAGCTAAACTTGTCGTAAGCAATGCCAGGAGTGGTTTCATTTGTGTTTAAACCTAACACGCTATTTATGTATTCATAAAGACATATGCCTTGGTCACTTCCCATCTCGAAATCTACTTTTTGCAAGGGAAGCGATACTGAGTTATAGAATATTGCAAAGTCTTTCAAATCATTGTGCGAGAACACTAGTGGGCTGGCCGAAATGCTTCCTAAATACGCAGCTGTGGCTATTTGCAAACAAAAAACTCTGCTCGGCAGCGCGCCGTGAAAAGAATTATAGACTTTGAAGGAGGTCTCGCCTGCTCCCATAGTATACGTCTTTATCACTGTATGCTTAAAGGGTATAATGTACGGTGTTTTTTGCATGCTCTCAGTGATGCTATGCATCAGCGGCGCGTCTATTTTAATTAGCCGCACAAGCATGTACACGTCTGTCAAAACAACCTTCAATTTTTCAGTCATACTGGTCAGAATGAACAAATCTGATTTCGACTGTGTCAACACCACGGACACATCGGTGTTTGGCAATAGGAATTTCGGTGTTTTGAAAAAGGGGTGGGGGAAGAAACCAACGCATTTGACTTTTTTTGAGTCTTTCACCAGCGCAGCCAATGCCAAAAATGATTTTGATTTCGGGTTCCCTTCGTTGCCCGCGGTGGATTCATAGTACCTGTTTGTAAACAGAATGGAGCGTCTGTACTCGGCACTATAATTTAAATGATTGGAGAAAAACGATAATATATGGTTGTTGCTGCAGCTCGAAATTAATTCACCATTCAGAGATATGGATATTTGTGAAAATATCGTATCCAACGGTGAATTAATTGTAGACACATATTTCAATGGTGTCACCACTATATTACTTCCATCCTCATTGCAAAGTTTATATTCCAGGCCCAGTTTTGTTTGCGCCAGGTCAATGCAATGGCCTGGAAATTTGGGTAAACTGAATTCAACCCTGTTCGCCCCTGCTAGTAAGCTGACCGGTCGTATTTGCGTAATAACTGAACTTTCCACTGACGCGGGGGCGGGGCGCCAGCTCGGCTCTACTTGCGCCGGTAACGGCATCCTTTCCCTGTCTGCGGCTTCCTCTTACCAGCTCCAAATTGTAGCTTGTGCTTTATGCGCTTCTTCTTCTTACCTCCCCCTGACTGCGTTTTTTTATTTCTCTTTACCGCTTTTTGTTTTCGAGCACCTGCGCCAGCCTGTCTGCGACGAAGTTGCTTCAGCACTGAGGCTGAGGCGCTCAGTATCCCCTTCTTTATCTCGGACACAAAGGGTTCCATCGCCAAACTGGAAATATTAGCTACACCGCATCCGCTCTGTGCACACTCGCTGGCGGCCGCAGGGCCCTGATCGCTCGCGTAACATTCAGAGAATAAACTCATTTAATCTCTATACCCACAATGGTCTCGTAGCCCTCTTCAAATTTAACGTACTGGTCACTTTTGTCTTTGAACGAAAAGCGGATTTCCTGGAATGTATTCTGATTCAAATCGTGAAATTCTAAAGGTTCTAAAAATACTTGATGTGCGCTTTTGCTCGCGTATAATTGCAACACTCTTAGCACTCGTCTGTAAACCTCACCTGACTGGCTGTACGCACAAATGCTACACAATATATAGCATTCGGTGTCAACTTCCACAGGCGGTACAATCAGATTTGTTAATGTGACCTGCGCGCTAGCATTAAAATTAGTTTGTCTTAACACTTTTATACGAAAATCAGAGGATTTATTATCTTTGAACAGTTTCTTGTAATCTGTCGATTTGGCATAAATTTTCATCTTGTTTTTTTAAACTCCTTTCTATAAAATTTGCCCTTTATAAGCTCATCGTCACTCGCTTTTAAAGTGTAAACAGTTTGATTTTCTTTTGGATATTTTTGTATAAGTGTATAAGGCAATTCACTAAAGTTTCTCAGAAAAGCTTTTCTGAACGGTACTCTCAGATGACTTATTTTCAATTGCTGCCCTTTCTCTAGCGCATCGTCCTTTGTAGTGAACCCGATTCTTGCTCCGTACAGGTTTTTAAATGCAGTGCGTTGCTGCTCGAGAGACACACAGTCGACTGGCTTCATTTTAATTGCATTATTGAATGAATTATTCATATTATCAATTACCTTACTATACACATCAATCCACTTTTTTGTATTATTATGATGCATGTAACGGTACAGTCTCAACTTGAATGTTTGGATGTATCTTTCGGCTAGAGAACTTTTCACCTCGTTGTCCGCCCGCCACAGCTGCATATTATTTTCTTTTAAATATTTAGCAAATGCGCCAGACCACTCCGTCCCTCGGTCAACATAGAAAATGGAGGGGCGGACTTTCTTAAATATCTTTTTGAAGCCGTCCAGCACCTCATCCGGTTTTTTTGTTTTCAATGGCACGCCGCGAACAAACTTGCTGAGCACGTCAACACAAATAACCAAGTATTTATAGCCCTTGTTGTATTTCTCTAGTGAAATAAAAAACGCCGTGTCGGCCGCCCACACCGAGTCTTTTTTGTGCGCAACGGTCGGTCTGCGCAAAAAGTTTTTTCTTGCTGGCGCATACTCCGTGATTGTTTTTTGTGATTCGGTCCAATCGCTTATTGTTTTTTTATCCACTTCACCCTTGAATCTTTTTTGGAGTGCCGATTTTGTCGTATAGCTCTCGGGATAATTTAAATTGTAATAGTGCCGCTCAAGAACCCTGTTTGTCATGGTAGACGCCAATTAAATATTTTCCACCCTGCTATTGGTATTTTCTCCTCCTCTGCCTCCTTGACAACTGTATCATAGAGCTGAGAATAGTTCAAAAACGGCCGTTTCGAATCCTCAATCTGTTTCAATTCGTCTTTATTCACCAAAAAATATTCTCGTACTTCACTAGGCATATTTCACTAAAACACTAGCTAAATCTAAATAAAATTGATTGCCGCAGTCGACAATAGCAGCTCGTTTCTTTTTAACACTCTGTGTCTTTCTTAGTAAATATTTACACTCCGCCCTATACTTATCTGCAAAATCTCCACCTTCTAAATTGCCTTCTACAATATTTAACACAATCTCACAAATAAGTGTTATTATAGTTTGTGACGCTGCCGATAAAATCTCTTCACGCAGAACAGGCGGTGCATTTATGATATACAAAACGTATTTGCATTTTTTAAGCGCTCTGCTGCTACTCATCGAAACTCACTGCATAGGGCGTTTCAATTTCTCGGTCCAGAAAATAGCTAGGGTGTGCATCGAGCACGTTGGAGAACACTCGCAGGCTCTCGCTCGTGCAAGATTGAAGATCGAGACCCAAATAACTGTACTTCTTCTTTGTTGCTAGTTTATATGCCTTTTTCAAAAAGTCAGTTGAAAGCCCTGTCTGAGAGAACAGGGTTTTTATGGACAATGTGTCCCGCAAATGTGAAAATAAAAAGAAAACATGTGTATTAATGCTGAGCGTTCTCAGTCTTTTATCGCCAGTAAGCTGCTGCACGTTAATTATTACAGTTGTGTTTGAATGGTGGGCCGAAACCAAAAATATAGTGATTAGTTTATCCATCGCAGCTTTATTGATCAGAAGGTCATCACATACCAATATTTTTGTTTTACCGTCGGCTTTTAATTCAGGGATTTCTTGTTTAATGAATTTTACGTGAGGAAATAATTTGAACCGCGGATTATACATGGAATAAACATAGGTTATTTCATCGATTCTTTTATCGAATAATTCCGGGCGATTTATCAGATCAAGTGCCAGAGTAGTCTTACCTCCACTTGTCTGGCTATAGAGTAAAATGTTCAATGGTGTCCTTAGCATTGTTTTTTTGTCTTTTACAGAAAGGTCTTGGCCTCATCTGCCAGACTCCTGACATCGTCTACACGCCAACGAGCGACAGCTTTGACGCTACTGTTTGGGAGAACCTCGCTTTTATAGTTGGATCCCTGCTTCCGACCATAGAAAACCTTCCTCACCAAGAATGGTGGAGCAAACTGCACGCCTCAGCCTTGCATCCTACAGTCATAAACAATGTGCCACACCTGACGTGTGTGTTCAACTGCGGCTATGCGGTGGAAACAATAGGTAATTTTTTGTCATTGTTATAAATTATATTTTTCACTTATAATTTTTAATTTCAAGCTACCAATCGCATTATGGCCGACCACAAAGTACACTTTCCTCACTGCTTCGTCTCAAAGGCCCTGCTCCACCTGAGACCTGACTACTCCGAGGCCACGGTGCGCGACGACCCGGACGGAGACAAAGCTCTTTTTTCAGCTAATGATACGGATGTCTACTTTGACAACATCTGCACGCTGTGCGATCTTGGTCCCGGCGTGCTCTACAACCCCGCATGCATCTTGCCCCACCACATCTGCACACGGTGCGCATTGAAATGGCCCAATAAGTGTAATGTCTGCAGAGAGCGGTTTCATCCCCAAATGAAAATCGCCAAAGTTTCATCAGGTAATTCATTGTTACTTGTGAAATAGTTAGATTGTTTAAAAATATATTCATCAGATATTATTCACATTTTACATTTTAAAATACCTATTTTCATATAAGCTGTCAAATACTTTTTTTTGATATGCAATGCAGACATAAAGTAACTTTTCCTTTTTATTGTTACCCATTAAATTGTTAGCTGACAGATATTTTGTTGATATGGAATGCAAACAATAAGTAACACAACTTATCTTTTAAATTGAGTTTTTTAAATATTTATTCAGCAGACATCCGATAAATACTTTTGGTATAGCGACCTTTTATTCTCAATGAAAATTTTTAACTTATTGATTATTATATGCTCTTACAATTGAGAAAATACCTTATTGCTACCTCTATTCAACGTCTTTTATTATTTGCTTTTTTGCAGTGTGCCATATTATTTACTTTTGCATAAATCTCACACGATTCAATTAATATTTTTTCAGTTCTGACACACTATGATGTACCCAAGCCTGTATATTCTGATCACGGCCGGATTCCCCTGATGGTGCCCGAGTACAACCTGAGAAACCTGAAGGAAATCCTGAATAAAACCGTAGAGGATTACAGTAAATAAATCTAAATCCTTTAATGCATTGTTAAATCTAATTTTTATAACCAGGACTCTCCATGCTGAAAGACGATTTGGGTCTTACCTACACCGACATGAGGCGGTACAACGTGTTCCAGATGAATAGGATGCCTGCAGATGAGATGCAAGCTAATGTGGTATACATTTTTGAGGGGAAAGTGTACCAAGATCGATTCCTGTACACACAGGCATTGTACAATAACATCGATCCTCTCATGCTGGATGTCTATGCGGGACACATTGTAAACCTTGGCAATCCCATTGACTACATAGGAGAAGCCTGTGGACTCTACGTGAAGAGTCACGCATGTCCTAAACACTATGGGAATAGAATATTGTGCTATAAATTACTAGATTTCATTGCGACCCATTTCGAGTCTGAACGCGGTGTTCCAACCCGGGGTAACTACATTCCCAGCCAGGCAGATATCTTAGAATGGCGCCGGATGGGTTCGGTTCTGGAACTCCCCCGTTTGCTAAGGGCACATGACAGGGTAACCCATCTTCGTGCTCGTGGTCCCAGAAGCATAATAGATCTGTACTATGTTTGCGTAAAGCAGTTTTTTGACCCTACACACCCGAGCAAGATCAATGCAGATGATCTCAAGGAACTAGCTGTTCCTACGCTTCGACAGATTTACTTTCAGACAGCTGACGGTACCACGCTTAGGCGACTGCGCGAAGTTGCAAAGACGGGGTCGGTGGACGTAACGCAAATAGTGAGCATTTTCATTGGGAGGGGGGTGGACGGACGTTTCTCCTTCTTTTATGTTTGTAGCGCGCACGATCGCACGGATAAGGCCATTGTCATGCGACTGATGCTCGCAGTTGCACGTGACCTAAGCTTCAGCCTGTTGGAGCCCAACCGCCGTGTGGTGTTCAGCGAGCAAATTTCGCACACGGGCTATGTGGCCAGATTCAAAACCGTGTACTTCCGAAAGAAATTGCACACGGCTCAGTACAGGGCTTGCCTGCTCAGCCATGCAGGGATCAGATTTGCCCAGAACTTGATTCCTGAGCATAAATCAATCCACAACGAGTTCGTGCGCTACGCACTGCCTGTGTTCTACTACCCGGCATCATGTCGCTAGAAAGAGCTTCGGTCATCAATCAGGCAAGACCTTCTGTCATAGTCAACCCCGATGACATAATTGATAACACGAATACTCTGCGGGGTCGTAAGGCAAAATCTTTTATTTTGCCAGATGGCGTTCGAGTATCTAGAGTTATTTTTAATTCCAATTATATCGATTATATTATAAGAAACGTAAACGAAACAGAACTAAATGTGAACTCTTTTTTGCAATCTATCCGTTCCAAAGTAACAAGTATTTTGCAGTTTGAATTCAATTTGAAACAAGGACTGAAAGCTAATTTACAAATTTTAATTCGCTACGTTAACATTATAAGTGTGTATTTAGATTTTGCGTACAAGACCCAAAGTGCCTCTCTCTCTAATGACGAAGAGCTAGATGAGTTTATTGAAAATCTGTTTCAAGTTTTATTAGCAGATATCGAAAACCGTCAGCTGCAGGGCTCTGGCTGGTCCCTTTTTGCAATACAACGTCTTGATTTAAAAATATCTAAACACGTGTACCTACCCGGGCGCTGCTCAATCACAATACCACCGTGGATAGTTGCTAAACACGCATTGCTGCAAATTAAAAATAAGGACGATTTCTGTTTCAAGTGGAGTATTTTAGCATCATATTTGCACAAGAGACAAATTAAAGTTAATCTGAAAAGTTTACTGAAACACGAACATCTATTCAATTTTTGCATAACTTTTCCGCCTGCCAAAAAGGATATTACTAAATTTTGCAACCTCAATAACTCAAGTGTGCACATTTTTGGCGTTTTAAAGAAAAACATTTTTCCAATATATATCTGCAGGAAAATACAAGATAATCACTACAATTTACTTTACCTGGAAAATGGAATTACCGCCCATTATTGTCCAATAGTGCACCTGACTCGGTTGATTGGATCTCAAGTTACAAAAAATACTAAAATGAAGTATTTTTGCCTTAGATGTTTCTTGTATTTTCCGACCCAGCTCAGATTAGATGTTCACGTAAATGCTTGCGGGAATGAACAGCTCGCTAAATTAGTGCTGCCCAAACGAACATCTTATTACCAGTTCGACAGGCAGGATTGCGTACAGAGAAATTATATTATTGCCACTATAGACATTGAATCGTTTTTATGCAAAGTTCAATCTTGCTGCCCTCCACCTGAAACTTCTTTTACCAATGACTTGCACAGGCACGAGCTGGCAGCTGTTACTGTTTATTGCAAAGTTTTTTCTGACACAGCCGAGGCTAAAATGATTCCTGCCGGTAAACATTCAATTATTTATAAAGAAGACGAGTCAATTGAAGATAGATTAATGAATTATCTTGATTCTCTTGCAAGCGCCGCACAAGTATTTTTTAACAAGACCTACCCTATTCATTTCTCAAAAGCCGAAGAAAAAGTATACGAAAATAGCACTGAGTGTTACGCGTGCCACTTGCCGTTTTCAGAGAGTGAAGGTTCAACGCGCGTAATGGACCATTGCCACCTCACACCTACAAATAATTTAAGGGGCGCGTGTCACGCGAGCTGCAATCTCAAAATGAGACTTAAAAAGTTCATACCTATTTTTGCACATGGTTTGGGAAATTATGACGCCCATTTTCTAATTAAAATATTTGCCAAACGAAAGCTGCGCATGCACATAATCCCGCACACTTTAGAGAAATATCTCTGCTTTAGCATTAGGCTTCACGGTGTACGCCTGCTCTTTCTCGATTCATGTAAATTTTTTCCATCCAAATTGCAGACAATTTTAGATTCGCTTCCGGGGCAATATTTTATAGAAACTAAAAAAACCTTTCCTGAAGAGGCGCATGATTTGATATTTTCAAAATTACCTTTCTGCTATACATTCTTATCTGGCCCGGAGAGTTTAAAGTGCACCCAAATTCCACCCAAATCTTGTTTTTATAACGATTTATCAGAGTGCGAGGTCAGTGACGCAGAATATGAGAGAGCCAAATCCCTTTGGGTTATACTGAAATGTAAGAGTTTTGCTGATTTTGTCCTCAATTATAACCTTGCAGACACGGTGCAAACCCTTGACGTGATCCTTTATTATAGAGACATTATTTTTAATAGTTTTGGGCTGGAACTCACAAGTTTTTTGAGCATGCCTCAATTATCAATAACAGCTATGCTGAAACTGTGTAAACGTAAAATACAGATATTTGACGAGTCACACACCCCCGCATTAGACTTGATACAACGGTCAATTTTTGGAGGAGTCGTCACGTGCAATTTGAGGTATGCAGAGGCTAAAGATGATGTTAATATCACAATAGCCGATTTAAATTCTTCTTATCCCCATGTGATGAGAAATTGGAAGCTTCCCATTGGAGATTATTGCTTTGTCCCTCCACATTCTGAAAATTGGGAGGTTCTTAACCCGGACGCCGAGTACGGGTACTTTTTGGAAATAAATTGCCACTTTCCGGCATGCACGCACGATTATTTAGATCAATTCATTCCCATTGTAGAGAGAAAGAAACCACCAGGTACAAACACAAACAGGTTGATTTCAGATTTCAGTGACAAATATAATTATGTGCTCACTCTACAGCATTTCCAGCTGTTATTAAGACTCGGCGTGCAAATAACTCACATTTGGCAGGTACTACGGTACC
>Ga0209082_1000563_pt1 | contig 12142 bp, 11 predicted proteins | sample ColdCreekSource_FD_184127 | JGI IMG/M metagenome (GOLD analysis project Ga0209082, IMG submission 184127) | Groundwater microbial communities from Cold Creek, Nevada to study Microbial Dark Matter (Phase II) - Cold Creek Source (SPAdes) (version 3) | ecosystem: Environmental > Aquatic > Deep...
ACAGTGAGTAGTTACTGTGCCATACGGATCATTGCAGAGGCGGGTGGTGCTGCAAATGCCACTTATTTGCTAGCAACTCAGGCTATGCTTGTGACGTCTTTTACTTGTTTTGTCACCGGATATGCTCTACTTGGTGTTTTGATTCCACGCATCGTGCATGATTGCACGGCTTTTATACTATATATAGGTCATGATAGTTCACATACTCTTAAATCTAAAAATAACTTCATCTACGCAAAATTTAATATTAAAGGCCAAAATGTATTTTGGTTTTTACCTTTAATAAGTATTATTTTGGCAATTTTCTTGAATATTGTAGAATTTTTAATGATCACTGTCACATATTTTCATTACTTTATGGAGAAGACCGCGTGGTCACGTGGATCAATACACAGATCAATCATTAAATTTAGTTAAATCTTCATCAAGATTGAAGGAGTTCATGTAATTTTGCAAGCATTTCTCTCTTTTCGTCCATGTAGTCATATCCGTCATAATTACGGCTTTGAATATCGCTGACACCATGCGATTACAAACGCCACGTATTTCTTTATTGAATTTATATTTTGCGAGCAAATTTTCTGCGCCACTGCGAATTCTTTTTGCATTAAAGTTTGGAATTCGATCGCCAACTGCATTACACGCCCAACGCTTAATGTTGTTGCTGCCAAATGTATTTGCCCATTATTTGTTGAAAGGGCGTATTCACCAGCACAATTGCAATCCTTCAACGCTTGCATGGCTAAAGGCAATAACGGCGTAGTGTACGGACGAGGCTCATTACCTGGTCTCCCTTTTGTATCGAAAAGAGTGATTTCATCTCCGCGAATATTGACGCTTTTTAGTGATACAAGCTGCTGGATCCTTAGACCACCAGTCAGTAGGTGCAATCGTAAAACTGCTCCTTTAAAGCCTGGAATTGGTTTAATGTATTTCCAGTAAGTTTGCATTTCTTCCTGAGTTAATGGATTTTTATCTGCCCTATTTGCGCTTGAGTCTGGCTCAGTATCACTTCCGGGGTTATAAATAATTTTGAAGTCTTTAAAGCTAGCAGGAATACTTGCTCTGGTCTTTGAAGATTTGGCAGCCTGATACGCTGCTCGGATATAGCTTCGTAACTTATTGGATGTTCTTGCATGTCCTTTTCGTGAACTAAGCGCATCATGTCAGCAATTTGTTCTGCGGTTATTTCTACAGCTGGTAAATCGGAAAAATTTGACCATGGTGAAAAAACATGATTCTGAAAAATGGAACGCACGTCACTCCATGGATAAAAAAATGATTTTTCATAGGGGAAATAGAAAAATATTCATCCGCAAGTATTCATGTAAATCCACACTCGCGTACTTTTAATCCGTTTGTCGTGGGTTCGACCCCCGCAGGTCCCACCAAATTTAAACCCCGTAAGACTTGTGCTTACGGGGTTTTTGATTTGTATTTTCAATTTAAATTAAAAAATTGCATCGTAACTTACAACTTACAGTTGTGTCTAAATCGTATTCCGCTAGTTAGGCTTTGCAGTTATATCTTTCAAAGTGTCGTGCATCAGAACACGCACTTTGTCTAGTAAAGGTGGCTCAGTACGCGCTGCAATCGTGACCAAGCCAAAACGTGCTTTGACATTTAAAGCTGGAGAAACGGGTAATTCTATTAAATCTGGCGCTGAGGCTCGGATAGTCAACACCACGGCGTTGCTACTGCGTGCGACATCCAGCAAGCTGGAAATTTCTTCCGAACGCAGGTTCACTAGATTGTTGGGATGCGCTTGTTGACCATATCTCTCCATCAAAATCCTAGCTACTTCATCGCTTAAAGGTGTTGATGCGATAGGGTAGTCTCGCAGTATCGCGAAGGGTACACTGCGTTTCTTGGCCAGCGGGTGGCCAGGGCGGCACATGAATACGCCCGCCATCTCATGTATCGCTTCAATTTTTAAATCAGCAGATGGCTCTAAAGAGCGAATATCTAAGATCAAAGCATCCAAAAGGCGCTCGCGCAAAGCTTGCACCAGCAGGGTCGTGCTGCCGCGAGAAATATCAATATGAGCTTTGGGATACTTGGTCGACATGAGCATCAACATAGGTGTCATCAGCATGGCGCCCGGCCCAGAGCCCATGCCGATACGGAATTGGCCAATTTCACCTTTTTGCAGTTGAGCGCTAGTTAGACGCAGCTCGTTGGCTTCGTCCACCAACACGCGTGCGCGCTGGACGATGTGCGAGCCAAAAGCAGTGAGTTCGTTTTTGCGCCCGATACGATCAAACAAGGGCTGACCCAATTCGTCTTCCAGCGCTTTGATGCTGCGGCTCAAGGCTGGTTGCGTCAGGTGTAGTTTGATAGCCGATTGGCTGAACGAGCTGTTACTCGCCAATTCAATCAAATGCTTTAGTTGAACCAAGGTCATAGCAGTTTTACCTATTCATAAAAGTTATGCTAAAGCTGAAAATTATGCATTGGACATTATAAACAGTGCGTTCATAGAATGCACTCACCACAACTTTTTGGAGAGAGACATGTTGAAGAAAATGAACCGTTTGGCTGCTTTTTTGAGCGGATTGGTCCTTGCTGGTACTGCTATCGCTCAGACCTTTCCGACTAAGCCCGTCACTTTAATGGTGCCGTACCCCGCAGGCGGTTTGTCTGACGTGATTGCGCGAACCGTCAATGCGCCCTTGGGCAAAGCATTGGGACAGCCCGTTATCGTTGAAAACTTGGGTGGTGCAAGTGGCGGTATCGCCGCACAAAAGGTGCTTAATGCACCGTCTGATGGTTATATGCTGTTTCAAGGTTCACCCAATGAGTTGATTTTGGCGCCCTTGGCTTTGTCTTCAGTGAAGTACAAATCAGAAGATTTCCGCCAAGTTCACCGCATTGCTTTGGCACCCATGGCTATCATTGCGCGGGGAGACATTCCGGTCGACAACGCGGATGAGTTAGTTGCCTACGCCATCAAAGTTGCCAAAGAAGGAAAACCAATGACGTACGCCAGCGTCGGCGTGGGTTCTTTGTATCACTTATTGGGTGAGCAAATGAGCAAAATGGTAGGTGCACCCATGTTGCATGTGCCCTACAAAGGATTTGCTGATGCGGTGAAAGATTTGCTGGGAAATCAGGTCGATATTTTCATCACGCCATATGGCGCACCACAAGTGGCATTGGCCAAAGATAAAAAAATCAAATTCATCGCATCAACTTCGCCTGGTGCACACCCGCTGCAGCCACAATTGGGTCGTACCAGCGACAGCAAAGGCGCGTTGAAGAACTTCAGCTCTGAAATTGGAACAGGCTACTTCGTTAAACGCGACACACCAGAGCCAGTTGTTCAATCCATGCACAAAGCGCTGCAATCGGTGCTGGGTGATGCGGAGTATCTAACTCGCATGGGTGCATTGGGCCAATTGGCATCACCTTTGCAAACATTGGAAGTTGCCAACAAAGCATTTGTTGACGAAACCGCGCAATACCGAGCTATTGCCAAAGCTATTAACTTGCAGGCTCAATAACATGTCGTATTTGGGTGATGCACTTGTCGAGCGCGTGGGTGAATTCATCCAGCTGCGCCGCGACATTCACCGCCATCCAGAGCTGGCGTTTGAAGAATTCCGAACTTCCGATTTGGTGGCTGCCAAGTTAGAAAGCTGGGGTTATTTGGTACATCGTGGTTTGGGTGGCACTGGTGTGGTGGGAACTTTGAAACGTGGGGACACCACCCATGTCGGCCATCGCAGTCTCGGCATCCGTGCCGATATGGACGCCTTGCCAATTCAAGAAGCCACTGGCCATGCTTGGGCTAGCAGTAAACCGGGCCTGATGCATGCTTGCGGTCACGATGGGCATACCGCCATGTTGCTTGCCGCAGCCAAAGCCATTGCACAAGATGCTTCGTTTGACGGCACACTGAATTTGATTTTCCAGCCCGCAGAAGAAGGCGGCGGCGGTGCAGTTCGCATGATGGAAGACGGTTTGTTTGAGCAACACCCCTGCGATGCCGTCTTTGCCATGCACAACATGCCTGGTGTACCCGTGGGGCACTTTGTGTTTCGCGAGGGTGCAGCCATGGCGTCTAGCGACTACGCCACCATCCGCATCCACGGCACGGGTGGTCATGGGGCTATGCCGCACCGCGCGGCTGATCCCTTGGTGGCAGCAGCCTCAATTGTCATGGCCTTGCAAACCATCGTCTCCCGAAACGTTGACCCCTTGCACACTGCAGTGGTCACGGTCGGAGCCTTGCATGCAGGTCAAGCAAACAACGTCATTCCAGCATTGGCCACGATGGAGCTCAGCATGCGCACGCTTGACCCACAGGTTCGCCTTTTGTTGGAAGAGCGCATCAAAGCTTTGGTAACAGCACAGGCAGAAAGCTTTGGTGTGAGAGCGGAGATTGATTGGAAAAAAGGCTATTGCGTTCTGGTGAATTCAACTGCTGAAACCGATTTTGCGCGGCAGGTTGCACTCAAATTGGCAGGCCCTGATAGAGTCACTTTGAATGGACCCGCTTTGACCGCCAGTGAAGACTTTGCCTTCATGCTTGAAAAGATGCCTGGTAGCTATCTGTTTATAGGCAATGGTGACGGTGACTCTGCAGGCGCGTGTATGGTGCACAACCCTGGTTACGACTTCAACGATGACAATATTGCTACGGGTGCCTCTTATTGGAAAGCGCTCATGAAGGCATTCTTTGCTTCTTAGGTGGTGCTATAAAATCAATATAGCCAGCGTATTTATTTCCTTATTAGCTATAAATTTTATAGTAAAAGAGTGCTAAAGTTTCGCTAACTTTTCTAAAGCCAAATTTAAAGTTTCGTCTTTTTTAGCAAAACAAAAGCGAACAATGCGCTGGTCAAAGCTGTTGCCATAAAAAGCAGATAACGGAATGGCGGCTACGCCTATTTCTGTGGTCAGCCATTTGCAGAACTCGGCTTCTGATAGCTCGCTGACATCAGATATATCTACGCATTGAAAGTAGCTACCCGTCGTGGGCAGTATTTTGAATTTGGTCTTTGCCAAGCCTGCTTTGAATAAATCGCGCTTGCGTTGGTAGAACGCGGGCAGGGTCAAATAGGGTTGAGCATCGGCCATGTAGCTGGCCAAGCCACATTGCACGGGTGTGTTCACGGTGAACACGTTGAATTGGTGCACTTTGCGAAACTCAGCGGTTAACACGGCTGGTGCAGCGACGAAGCCTACTTTCCAACCGGTCACATGGTATGTTTTACCAAAACTTGAGACGATGAAGGCGCGAGCGGCAAGTTCGGGGAAGCGAGCCGCGCTTTGATGTTCTTGGCCGTCGTAGACCATGTGTTCGTAAACCTCATCGCTGATGAGCAATACATCAGTAGGCGCCAGCACTTCTTGCAACTTCAGCATATCGTCCCGGCTCCAAATCGTGGCGCTTGGGTTGTGTGGCGAGTTGATGATGATGGCGCGTGTTTTAGGTGTGATAGCGGCACTGATTTTGTCAAAATCTGGCCGAAATGTGCCAGGCGTTAACGGAACACGGACAACAACGCCACCGGCTAGTTCAATATTAGGTACGTAGCTGTCGTAGCAGGGTTCAAGAACAATAACCTCGTCGCCTGGATGCACCACTGCCAATATAGCTGTGATGATGGCTTGTGTGGCACCAGCAGTGATGGTGATTTCGGTATTCGAGTCGTAGTTTTTGCCGTGCAAGGCCATCACTTTTGCAGAAACGGCATCACGCAGAACTTGCACGCCCACCATGGGCGGATACTGGTTCAAACCCGTCGTCATCGCCTGATTGACGGCTTGAACGAGTTTTGGATCACAGTCAAAATCTGGAAATCCTTGCCCCAAATTGACAGCTTTGTGTTCCGTCGCTAGGGCGGACATGACGGTGAAAATGGTAGTGCCAACAGCAGGCAATTTGGTTTTAAGAACAGGGGTACGCGCGTTCATCGTCGTCATATTCATCAATTTTGAATTGAGATTACATTGAAAAATCTTCACCATTGCCCGCCATGGCTTGAATAATCAAGTCTCGACTGAGGCGGTCGCTGAGCAATTCTGCGAATTTATAAACAAAATTTCGCAAGTAAGCGCTGCGTTTGAAGGCAACCCGCGCCACGTTGTGTCCAAACAAATGTCCCACAGGAATAATGGCTAAATCTAGGTTGGATTCTTGTCCCATGCCAGAGCCTTCGCCCAGATTCACAGCCATTTCAGCCACGATACCAATACCCAAACCGGTGCGCACATAGGTTTTGATAACGTCAGAGTCAATCGCTTCAAGGGCAATACGCGGCTGCAGCTTCTTGAGAGCAAACGCTTGATCGATTTTGGTACGCCCCGTGAATGAGGGGTGATAGGTAATCAACGACTCTTTGGCCAAATCATCTAAGCTGAGATTTTTGGTCTTAGCCAGCGGGTGGTCTGTTGGCATGACTAAAACGTGTTGCCATTCGTAGCAGGGCAGGGTGACGAGCTGGTCGTCATGGGCCAACGATTCCGTGGCAATGCCAATTTCGGCCACTTCGTCAATCAGCATTTTGGCAACTTGATCGGGCGATCCTTGATGTAGGCTGATGTTGACTTTGGGGTATTCCTCGCGCAGCTTGGCAATCGGCGTTGGCAGCACGTAGCGCGCTTGCGTGTGCGTGGTGGCTATGGACAATGTCCCGCTGTCTTCGGCGCTGAATTGCTCACCAATGCGTTTGAGATTGCCCAGCTCACGCATGATGAGGTCAATGCTTTTGAGCACATGCTGTCCTGGCTCAGTCACACGCTTTAACCGTTTGCCATGCCGTGCGAAGATTTCGACGCCTAATTCTTCTTCTAGCTCAATAATCGCTTTTGACACGCCAGGCTGCGATGTGTGCAAAGATTTTGCAGCTTCTGTGAGGTTCAGGTTGCGTCTAACAGCCTCTTGAACAAAACGAAATTGATGTAAGTTCATATTGAATTCCAGCTAAAGGATGGATTCATTATGCATTATTAAGGCATGATTTAAAGCATAGAACGTCTAGTTATATACAAAAATCTATCAAAAAAACATCAAATTGAATGCGAAGAAAGGGCAATGTCAGCCAACAAATCAAGCACGGCTGGGTTTTCACCGACAGCGGGTTGCACTAGAAACGTCGTGCCAGGGTGATTTTGCTTCAGCTCAGCGATAAGCGCTGGTAAGTCCTCACGCGCATGCCGTCCAACCCCTAAGAACATGGGCAAGATGGTAATGTAGGACACACCCGTGGTTATCAAGCTGGCTGCAGCATCTGGCAAAGACGGTTCGGTTAGCTCCAAATAAGCGCAAGTCACGGTCGTACTGGGCGATGTGACGCGAATACGCTCAGCCACGGCTTGAATCGGCAAATGCCACAAGGCATCACGCGAGCCGTGACCGAATAGAATAATGGCTTTTTCAGCTAATAGATTTGAATTCGTCATAATTGAATTTATCGTTTAAAAACCAGAACACTGAAAGCAACCAAAGACAACAGCAAATACACCATACTGGGCGCAGCGGCGGTAAAAAGCGGGTTCCAAGCCAGTAGATTGCCAAAATAATCAAAAATATTGTTCAGCACAAAAAAGCTGATACCTACCATCACACCGCCAAACACATAAGCGGTGATGCCGCCGGAGCGAAAGTGTAAATAGGCAAACGGCAGCGCCAGCACCAGCATCACAATGCAGCTGAGTGGGTAAAACACTTTTTTCCAAAACTGGATTTCGTACAACTGGGCGACCTGCTTGTTGGCATCTAAATGCCGAATGTATTGGTACAAATCTATGGTGCCCATACGGTCAGGTTTCAGAAGCGCCACAGTGACCATGTCTGCATTCAACTCGGTTGGCCAGCGGTAGTTTTCTAATTGAGACTGTTTGATGGAGGCTGGCTTGCTTTTGACTGTCGCGCTTTTAGTCGTGCTGCTCGTCGTTCCATCAATCGCATAGTCACTTCGGCGCACGTTTTTCAGCGTCCAGCTCTTGTCGTTTTCAAAAACAGCTTCTTTGGCGTGTGTGGTGGACAGTATCGAGCCCGCTGCATCAAACTCAAATACCCGCACATTCAGCATGTATGCATTGGCTGACATGGCCGACACGTTGACGGCATACGATTTGTTGCCCTTTTTCTCTTTCAGCCACGCACCTGTTTGACCCACTGATATTTGCCCCAGGTAACGTGCTTTGAGGAGCTGTGATGTTTTATCGGATAAAGGCGCAACATAATCACCAATCACAAAGGTGATAGCAACCAAAGCAGCGCCCAAGACCAGCATCAATTGCAGTGCCAAACCGGGGCCCAGTCCGCTGGTACGCAAAATGGTGAACTCCGAACTGTGCGCAAATCTTGCCATGACAAACACGCCGCCAATCAGCACGGCAATCGGCAGCAGTTCATACAAATGGTTAGGAATCAACAACGCCACATACAGCAGTGCGTGCTGTATCTGATATGTGCCAAAAGTACCACCAGCAAACGATTTACCAATGTGCGGTAACTCATCCACCAAGTCAAAAAAGAAAAACAAGGCCAAAAAACCCATAGCCACAAAGGCGATGGATATAAATGTTTCCTTGTAAAGCAGCTGTCGTATGGTTTTCATGTGGCAGCTTTTAATGTTGATGCATTCATGCTTTTTCTGTGCTTCAAAGCAGCAATAAACGACCAGTTGTTGTGCCGTTTTGCCAGCCAAAGCGCGCTGACAATGAATATTCCGCCATGCATCATCAGTATCAACGCTGTAAATCTGAACTGCCCACTAGCAATCCAGCTTTGGCTGAGGTTGATGAGGTTGTAATAAAACATAAACGCCAGCAGTGCGAACGCAAAACTAGCGCCTCGGCCAGCTCTTGGGTTACCGTTGGCAATGGCAGCGCCCAAGATGATGAAGTTAACTGCCGCAAACGCCAAGCCCAGCCGCCAGGCCAACTCGCCCATATTGCCATTCGTTCGATTCGCCAGCAGGGCGTAGCTAGACATCGCTTTGCTAGGGCCGCCTTCAAAGGGTGTGAGTTTGGCGCTTTTGATCAAATTGCCGTATTCTTCAAATTCGCTGACTTTGATTTGCCCCGTTTTGCTGTCAATCTCTGAGCGCTGACCATTGTTAAGCAGTAAATATTGGCTACCGTCTCGGCTTTCTATGCGACCCGCATTGGCTGTGGTGACGGATTCTTTGCCATTCGACACGGTGGAGATGAAGATGTTGCTGCGGCTGTTGGCAAATTGCGCCACTTCAGCCGATAACTTGTCATTGCCATCAACTTTGATGGCTCCCGAGGCGCTAGCGTTTTGCTTTTTGCTTTTGGCAGACTTTGTATCCACGGGTTTGTCGTCTTGTTTGTCAATAAAAAACACCCGACTACCGTTGGCCGATTCTTGAAACGTACCCGGCGTGATGCGGTCAAGGTCGCTGCGCTGCTCAAATTTGGTGCGCATGTTTTGCGCTTGCTCGTTAGACCACGGCCAAACGACGAGTGCCAAAACGGCAATCGCCACGCAAATTGGCCATGCAAAACCCACCAGTGGGCTGATAAAACCCGTCAAACCCCGTCCGCTGGCATTCCAAATCACCATTTCGCTGTCGCTGTGCATGCGCGACAGTGCGACGACGATAGCAATAAAGAGGCATAGGGTCAAAATCGTCGGCAAATGCCCCAAGACGAAATAACCCATGATGAGCAGCACATCCGTGGGGTTGACGCGGCCTTTGTTGGCTAAAAACAGCACACGAATCAGCATCATGGTCATCACCACGGTGATTAACACGACCAGCGATGCGCCAAATGTGCGGCTTAATTCTTTGCGGACTGAAGAATGGAATAACATTAGGGGCTATTTTACGAAACTAAAACGGAAACCAAAGGGAAAGATCTAGATGGAATTGAAACTCGTTGCCCAAGATTTAACGCAAACCAGCAAAACCGCCTGCGACGCCTTGATTGTGCTGGTTCCAGAATCCTTTGGTGCAGCCAAGGGCAAATCGGCCTCAAAAACGGCTGAAAACTTGACCGATGCAATCTCGCAAGCGCTAAAAGACGGCGATTTTGAGACCAAAACCGGCAAACTCCTGCAAATTTACCGCTCCAGCCATGCAGCCGCCACGCGCACGGTTTTAGTCGGGGCGGGCGACGGTTCGGTTAAAAGCATCAAAACGGCAGTCACTGCAGCGGTTTCATCTATCAAATCAACCAGTAAAAAACTGGTGATTTGCTTGAGCGAATTGGACAAAATCAGCGCAGAAGCAGCAAAAGCCAGCGTACTTTGCGCGGCAGATGCCAGCTACGTTTACATCAGTACCAAAACCAAAGTTGAGCCGCGCAAGCTCACCAGTATCACTGTTACGGTTGATAAAGATGCTATAAAAGCTACTGATTTAATAGCTGCTCAGGCATATATAACGCCGGCTATGAGTGGTATTGAGTTCGCAAAAGAGTGGGGAAACCGCCCCGCCAACCATGCCACGCCAGACTTGCTGGGCAAAGCGGCGAAGAGCTTGTCTAAATATAAAAACATCAGCGTGGATGTGCTAGGGCTCAAAGAAGTGGCGAAATTGGGCATGGGTTCGTTCATGTCGGTCGCGCAGGGTTCAGACCAGCCTTTGCGGTTCATCGTTTTGAAGTACAACGGTGCGGCTAAAACGGTCGCTCCTACAGTTTTGGTGGGCAAAGGCATCACATTTGACACCGGCGGCATTTCGCTCAAACCCGCGCCAGAGATGGACGAAATGAAGTTTGACATGTGCGGCGCAGCCAGCGTGTTGGGCACGTTCCGCGCTTTGGCGGGGATTCAGCCCAAAATCAACGTGGTCGGTTTGATTCCCGCCTGCGAAAACATGCCTAGTGGCAAAGCTGTCAAACCGGGCGATGTGGTCACCAGCATGAGCGGCCAAACCATTGAAAACCTGAACACCGACGCCGAAGGCCGCTTGGTGCTGTGCGACGCGCTGACCTATGCCGAGCGCTTCAAACCCGCTGCCGTCATCGACATCGCCACCTTGACCGGCGCTTGCGTGATCGCCTTGGGGGCTGTGCGCAGTGGTTTGTTCAGCGCGAACGACGATTTGGCCAACGCCTTGCTCAAAGCCGGCGAATCCAGCGGCGACCCGTGCTGGCGCATGCCTTTGGACGACGAATATGGCGAAGGCCTCAAATCCAACTTTGCCGACATGGCCAACGTCGCAGGTCGCGCGGCTGGCTCAGTCACCGCCGCCAAGTTTTTGCAGAAATTCACCGCCAGCTACCCATGGGCGCATTTGGATATTGCGGGCACGGCGTGGAAGAGTGGGGCGGTCAAAGGCTCCACGGGTCGTCCTGTGCTCTTGTTATTGAATTATTTACTAAATTTAGAGTCGAATACTGCTCTAGCCGGCGTATTACCTGCCTCAACAGCTATTAAAAAAGTAGCAAAAAAAGCGCCTAAAACTGCAGTAAAAGTTTGATTCGGCATGACCGAAATCGCCTTTCACGTCAATGCACCAGACAAGCTGGACTACGCCTGCCGGCTCTTACGTGCCACGCAAAAAAAGTCGGCCCAAGTGCTAGTTTTGGGGCAGATGGATGCACTGAAATCGCTCAGTGCCAAGCTTTGGGCGCTGTCGGCGACTGAGTTTCTGCCACATTGTTTGGCAGATGCAGCGCCAGAAGTAGTCGTCCACTCACCCATCGTTTTAAGTGTGGAATTGCCAAGCTCCAGCTCAGATTCGCAAGTTTTGCTCAATCTTGGTGCAGTTTTACCTGCAGGGTTTGAGCGTTTTGAGCGTTTGATCGAGCTAGTAGGTCAAGATTCCAACGACTTACAGGCTGCTAGAACACGCTGGAAGCACTACAAAGACCGAGGTTATGCACTGAGCCGGTATGACGTGGTGAGTAAGGCGCAGACTTCTCATTAAAACCGCTATCAAAATAATAGTGATTTTTAAAGGGTGAAAATGCATCTAACCGGCGTATTTTCTGCCTTAGGTGCTATCAATAGTGTATCAAATTTAGATGATTTTCACAGTCGTTGTGCGCCGCAGCAAATTGGCACAATGTTTGCATCAAAAGCGGCATGAATCCCGTCTCGATCAAAGCTAGTCCATCCTTGCAACCACTTCGTATTGTCGTGATTGCACCAGAATTGGTCATTACTGACGCTACGGATGCTTATGCCATCAGCCAAGCTGAGCGTTCGCGC
>Ga0209082_1000564_pt1:0-5000 | contig 12131 bp, 11 predicted proteins | sample ColdCreekSource_FD_184127 | JGI IMG/M metagenome (GOLD analysis project Ga0209082, IMG submission 184127) | Groundwater microbial communities from Cold Creek, Nevada to study Microbial Dark Matter (Phase II) - Cold Creek Source (SPAdes) (version 3) | ecosystem: Environmental > Aquatic >...
CTCGCTTCGATACCTATCCTCCGATCATGGACATCATGGACTCTTTGCCCCTCTTTATTCAAGTGAGCCGTAGGATGGTTGTTCGCATCATAATGATTGTTCTATTCTTTAATGCTATCGATGGGGAGAAAAATAATGTTGACGGCGATCATACCAATTCCGTAGATCAGTTCAACAGCTCATTAGATACGGGACTTCTTTTCATGTGGACTGGAGCCGCCCTATTCTACAGCCATTCATTCGAATGTCTGTCTTCGTTTCTTGTAAGAAGAAGTGCTTTTTTCACGAGGGACTGCCGGTGAGATACTGGAGGAAGGTGGGGATGACGTCAAGTCCGCATGGCCCTTATGGGCTGGGCGACACACGTGCTACAATGGCAATTACAATGGGAAGCAAGGCTGTAAGGCAGAGCGAATCCGGAAAGATTGCCTCAGTTCGGATTGTTCTCTGCAACTCGGGAACATTAAGTTGGAATCGCTAGTAATCGCGGATCAGCATGCCGCGGTGAATATGTACCCGGGCCCTGTACACACCGCCCGTCACACCCTGGGAATTGGTTTCGCCCGAAGCATCGGACCAATTTACGATCACCCATGACTTCTGTGTACCACTTTCACATGAAGGAACCGAATAGTTCTTTCTGTGCCACAAAGGAATACCGGGTGGTCTTATTGGCGCATACCACGGTGGGGTCTTCGACTGGGGTGAAGTCGTAACAAGGTAGCCGTAGGGGAACCTGTGGCTGGATTGAATTAACAGGCATTAACAAAGAAACTGTCATTATCCGGCCGGAGTTATTGAGTTCCGCTTTTTGGTAGTAGTCAACATACGTTTGTAGCCGGTAGCTTCAGAGGATAGCCCGAAACTGTTGACTAGTGAGTTCATGCATCAATGCCAGAAAAAACTGGTTTTCTGACAACCCCATTGATATGGAAACATTATATGTTAGAGAATTAACTGCATTAACTAAGAGTTATACTATCATTAACCCAAGAAGCCAAGAAAAGGAGAGATTCGAACCCGAGATAGTTCAGTTCTTTTTGTGTTTCGTTCGAACTATACCTATACCGGTTTTCTTTATGTTCATCATAAAGCCGGAGAAAACTATCAACCATCTCTCTGTTTGTGTTATTCCACCGAATGCTCCTGTGATATTATAGACTTGTTTCTTTTTCAGAGTCATGGGTATCATTGGTATCATTGGTATCATTGAAGTGTGCAGTCGTCGTGCAGTCGGATGCTTCTCCTAGTACGCCAATAAATAGTATTCCCCGATCATTCCGCTGGTTGCATTCACTTCTGACCCCGATAGTACCCGTGGCTTCCCCCTTATTTTTGTTTGATTGAAAGGTACCCGATACTTCCCGAAATGAATTCTCTATAGAGGAATTAATTGACTCGCATGAAATAATGACATTAATAAGGCCTTGAGTTATATCATTATATAGAGTTATTTCAGAATGTATTCATTCCTCTATAATATAAGCCATTCTCCTCGAGCCATAAGTAGAGTTCAATTATTCAAACAAAGAGATTTCACCCGTAGTAAAGTTTGGTTGGGAAAGTATGAAGTCTCAATGATAGAGTTATAGCAGCATTAAATAAAGAGCTACCAGAAAAAGATTATCATTTCTATTAGGCATGAAATCAATGACATTAACTCCAAACATTGTAAAGATAACACCAATAACAGCGAAAAGAATACGTCATGAACAACAATGCAGTTTCATATCAATTGCTGAGATGCAATGTACAATCAGGCATTATAAATACAAGCGACATCCGGGAACTCCCATTTATGAACCGGCAATAGAAGTTCTTGTTATCGTTCTCATGGCATCTACATTTGCATTAATACAAAACAAACCCTCGTATGACTCGATACCTAACCTAAACTCGGTATTGTTCCGAGCATCAAGGTTGGTTGGTTCGATACATTGATCTATCTTCGATACATTGATTGGAGTATCTTCCATTGATTAATACCTCTCTCGTCATGATAGTATCTTCCATTGTTCAATTGATACCTGTCTTTTATTCGGTTCATAGCATCTTCGATTCAATACAATCTTTCTCCGATTGATCTTCAATATTCGGTAAAATAAAACTAGACAATCAGACATTATGGTTTATTGCCATGTTAAGTTTATAACGGTTATGATCAGTTCTTAGAGAACAACAGATAATTGATAATTGATAATGCTTGAAATGCACTCATTGAGAGAATAACATTATATACGGCATTTATATAAAATTAAACAAGGCGAAGAACATAAACAGACCATAGCAGGTAGTGAAAGGATAGACCATTAACGATTATCAAACTCATTAGCGTTTTTTCGAATAAATAGGCAAGATGCTCATAATCAATCATTGTCTAGTTTTAGACTCCATGCATTACTCGTACAGACCTTGGTATCAATGGAAGATGGTTTTATACTATCATGAGATCAGTCTAATTGACCGAATAAAAGACAGGTATCGATCATTACTCGAGGTATTGTCTATATAGTTTTATACTCTTAATGAGGTATTTATTGATCATAAGTACGAGGAATCAATGGAAGATGGTTTTATACTATCATGAGTTTTCTACTCGCACACTCCGAGTTTAGGTATCGATCATGACTCGAGAGGGAACAATACCGAGGTCTATATCTATATCTTCTTGTTGTCCAGATTCATGCAACAGGTATAGAGTCCTATAATAGATTATTCCCCATATGATGCATTGACCGTCAAAATAGCATTATTGGCATGAAGTTCTATAGAAATAACCCGGTTCACATATCAAAGTTCTATAAGACTATAAAGCTATACAAGCCCTATACTCCGTCATTAGAATAGAATCATTTCACTCTTTGTTATAATAGATCTGTAACAACTAGAGTTTATTTCCCATATGATGCATTGACCGTATAACTGAGAGCATTATTGATAGAATTGATATATTATAATGGACAACATGAACTCTATAACTATGATTTATAAAACTCACTTTACTGGATTCAGATTCATTAAATAATGCAATGGAAGAATCAGGTATCAATGGAAGATGCTATGAATCGAAGATGCTCATTATCAATGGAAGATAGATCAATGTATCAATGGAAGAAAGATCAATGGAAGAAGATCGAAGAGGAAATAAAGAATAAGGAACAAGCTGAAGTCGGAAATGACCTACATTGTGATAGACAAGAAGAACGGCACATGCGACATCAAATGGTTCTATCGAATTATCAATTAATTCCATGATCTAGTTCTATGAAATCTCATTGCCAATACCTCGGGTTCATAGTCATGCTCTTTTATTCGGTTCATTCATAGCATCTCGTATCTACCATTGATCTGTGCATCTTCCTTCGATCGTATAAAACCATCTTCGTTACTACGGTACCCTACTCCGCATCTATCTTCGATTATGAGCTTTGTCTTTGTGCGAGCATCTTCGATTAAAACTAGACAATCTTTCTTTAACTCCGATTCCAAGGTTCCGAGCATCAAGGTGCCTCTCTATGATCTTCGATGCCTCGGTCAAACTGTCAAAACTATACAATCTATTGATCTGACATTATGGTTTCATGTTAAGTTTATAACGGTTATGATCATAACAACAGATACAGATAATTGAAAGATAATGCTTGAAATGCACTCATTGAGAGAATAACATTATATACGGCATTGATATAAAACTATGCGAAGAACATAAACAGACCATAGCAGGTAGTGAAAGGATAGACAATGCTGACTAAGGATAGTAATTGACCATTAACGATTATCAAACTCATTAGCTGCCGAATAAAGATGCTCATAATCTCTCATGAGATACTCCAATGTATCAATGGAAGATGCTATGAACAATACCGAGAGAGGAAGATAGATCAATAATCTAATCTTTTGCTTCTTGGTAACACAAATAAGACAACGGTAGAGCACTCATTTCCGTATCATAGATTCAGCCATTAGAAAAACGAAGTGTTGATCATTATTCTTATCATTACTCTTAGAGACCTTGAAAGATGCTCATTAATAGTCATGAAAGTCATTAAAGACCACTATGCATTATTCATAACTCATATAATAAATAACTATACAACAACAAAACAAACATAAGAGTTCAAGAGAAAAACCATAAACCACAAGAAAACAAGCCGTGTTAGAACCCATATATAACCCTTAATATAACCAAGAACTATACATCATGAACCTTAGTACGGGAAAGCCCTTAGGCCGGAGTGATTAAGTAATGGTATTCTTGCAGTTCTAGATGTTGCCATAGAACCCTTAAACCAATTGAGAGCTGCCAAGAAACATCATGAACTAACCTTAGGCCGGATGAAGCATGCCAAAAAGTTCTTGAGTTCATGTGGGAGTTCTACGAACCCTATAACTGATATATTTTTCCCTTAACCCTATAACCAATTGATGCAAGAAAACCTAAGCATTATAGAGCCGAAGGTATATGAATGCATGTTCTTGTTGCCCTTGAATGCAGTTATATAGGGGAACAGCGTCTTTCAGGTATAGAGTTATTGTTGCTGGTTATAGTTGTTATAGTTGTTTGAGTTCTACGAACCCTATAACCAATTGATGCAAGAAACATCATTCATCGGCCGTTAGGCTATTTAATGCATGTTCTTGTATCGCACCTCCTGTTGGAGCTGCTTCTCAGGTATAGAGTTATTGTTGCTGGTTATAGTTGTTATAGTTGTTTGAGTTGTTTGAGTTCTTGTTGCCCTTGCAGTTATGGTATCGCACCTCCTGTTACAGTGGAGCTGTTATGGAGTCTTTAAAGTCTTGGTAGCTTTCTGTCAGAAAAGAATATGCTTATATTGAGTTCTTGTATAGTTGCTATTCGTTATAGTTGTTGCCTGATATCCTTCTATAATGATAGAATTGAGTTGAAAGAGCATTGAATACCGGTATTACTAAGGATACTATTAGAAGTATATGAACGGCATCAACAAGAAACATCATTCATATACCGTTAGGCTATTTAA
>Ga0209082_1000564_pt1:10000-12131 | contig 12131 bp, 11 predicted proteins | sample ColdCreekSource_FD_184127 | JGI IMG/M metagenome (GOLD analysis project Ga0209082, IMG submission 184127) | Groundwater microbial communities from Cold Creek, Nevada to study Microbial Dark Matter (Phase II) - Cold Creek Source (SPAdes) (version 3) | ecosystem: Environmental >...
TCATTTTCACTTATTTCTTTTATTAATTTCTTTTTTTGGTTTCCAGAGCGGAACGATGAGTTCTAGAAAAGTGAAGTTAGAAAGCCGTATGATAGGTGGTAACTATCTTGTACGGTTGGGGGGGTAATATCAGACTTACTTGCATTGTGCATTGGCTCTATCGAACATACAGGGAATTGGAGGTAGCATTCCACCGATGTTAAGTCATGGACTGGTTCCTTCTGCCCTTTTTCTATGTGTTGGTGTTCTATATGACCGACATAAGACTCGGCTTGTTAGATATTACGGAGGTTCAGTGAGCACCATGCCGAATCTCCCTACCATTTCCTTCTCTTCCACTTTGGCCAATATGAGTTCACCTGGTACTAGCAGCTTTATCGGGGAATTTCCCATCTCAGTAGGAGCTTTCCAAAGAAATAGCTTAGTAGCCACATTAGCTGCGCTTGGGATGATTTTAGGCGCGGCGTATTCCCTTTGGCTATATAATCGTGTGGTTTCTGGAAATTTAAAACCCGGTTTCCTCCATAAATTCTCCGATCCAAATGGCAGAGAAGTTTCCATATTTATACCTTTTCTTGTCTATTGGGATGGGAAAACCACTTTCACTTTGTTTTAATTTATCTTACATTCTACGTAAATGTTATAACTGAATTCTATATGGATCCTATAAAATATTTACCATTTTCTATGATCATCTTTCTCTTAAAAACAGAGAATTGGCTTATTCGAAACCAGATAATAGACTCCAGCGCGCATGTGCATGCGTTGAGAGTTCATTCTATTTTGGTAAAAATATGCCATTCCCTCTCGATATGTCTTTTATTTGCCTCATGCATTAATAGTTTTTTTCTCTTTATGGACTCCGACCTTTACAGAGCGGTTGCTCAATTTGGGGGACTTCCTGGAGGAGGGGGACTTTCAGGCGGCTCATTTATTCCACCAGAGGGTGGTGGCCCGTCTGGATCCTATTTCCATGAAGAACTTGCGCTCAATGAAAATAAAAATCAGGAAATACTAGATTCAGATACAATAGATACCCTTCAACCTGATCCTTCCTACTCGTATGAGTTCTTGATGTCTGATGACGAACGCAAAACGGAATTAATGGAACTACTTCAAAGATTGGATAAACATCCAAATAAGCATTTCCATACACAACTTGATGTTTTTGATAAACAAAGACTAATATCAATTCAGCTTAAGCTTGAAAAGGCGCTGGAGCGGGCTCTAGTAGAAAAGGGCTTTACACCAGAGAGCATTCTTGCTTCTCGATATCAATGGAGGAACGCAGCTTTTAAAAAAACTACTCAAACCGATTTTATATCGGCGCGGACCCTAGCGAAAACATTAAATGTTTATAAGAACAATATAGCAGAGAGTCAAAACTTTCATCGCATTCTTAATGGTATCCACAATGGTGTAATTCAACTTATTAAGAAAGATTAGAGATACCGGAGTGAGATACCGGACATCAAATAAATGACGCAGTGAGATAACGAAGTGAGAAAAGCGAAGTCGTAGGAAAGTACGAGGTATCGAAATGACGCAGTGAGATAACGAAGTGAGAAAAGCGAAGTCGTAGGAAAGTACGAGGTATCGAAATGACGCAGTGAGATAACGAAGTGAGATAAGCGAAGATAATGTACGATATATGATAGGTTTTTGATAACTTTCTTTGACTTTGCTCTGTCTATTGGGATGGGAAAACCACTTTCACTTTTAAAGTCTTTGTTTTCATTTATCTTACATTCTACGTAAATGTTATAACTAAATTCTATATGGATCCTATAAAATATTTCACATTTTCTATGATCATCTTTATTTTAGGGATTTGGGGAATCCTCCTTAATAGAAGAAATATTCTTATTATGTTAATGTCAATTGAATTAATGTTATTAGCATTGAATACCAACTTTTTGGTATTTTCCGTTTCTTTGGATGATATGATGGGTCAATTATTTGCTTTATTGGTTCTAACGGTGGCAGCTGCAGAATCCGCTATTGGGCTAGCCATTTTCGTTATTACTTTCAGAGTCCGAGGAACCATTGCAGTTGAATTTCTTAATTGCATTCAAGGTTAGAGTTATGGTGTCTTTTATGAACTCTGTTGCCTGCTCCTGGCTGCTATTAG
>Ga0209082_1000566_pt1 | contig 12092 bp, 8 predicted proteins | sample ColdCreekSource_FD_184127 | JGI IMG/M metagenome (GOLD analysis project Ga0209082, IMG submission 184127) | Groundwater microbial communities from Cold Creek, Nevada to study Microbial Dark Matter (Phase II) - Cold Creek Source (SPAdes) (version 3) | ecosystem: Environmental > Aquatic > Deep...
ACAGCTGCCAGGCGCGGAGGCGTACCTCGTCGCTCAGCGTGACCGGTAGGCCGTGCTGCGTGGAACACCTACGCACGGCTTCGTCGCACAGTGCGCAGAACGCTGGAAGCGCAGACTCGTGCCAGCTTGTAGCGGCTGGCGGCATGGATTTGGAAGGAATAGCCATAGCGTGTTCGACCTGCCGCTGATGGCGGCGGAACACCAATGTTACAGCTCCCCGTGCGTCAATACAGCAGCCATCAGCTGCGAACGCGCAACGCTCTGCTTACTTGTGAGTGGCCATGGTGCCCGCGTGCCACGAAATTTCGAGCGCTTATCGTGCAGCTATCGGCTGCATGGTAGGACAGTTCGCGTCCTACATCGTTGCACGAGGCGCTCCTTACGGGCTCAGTTGTCCACGTCCCTTGTGTCGCACCGCAACTCGCAACAGCTCCAGACTGCGCCGCAACACAGGTGTTGGCGCCGGGTCATTGGGTCGGGGTTCTACGGAAGCGGGGCAGCGCTTCTGCTAGCGCGCTGTGGTCGCAGGGCGCGCCGGCCGTCGCTGGAATGCGCCCGAACTCGCTCAAGCTCGAAGCCTTGAGCTGCGTATTCAGCTCGTCTGCTGTGACGCACTCCGGCGCGCTGAAGGGTGCTTCTTCGCCTTCCAACAACAAGCCCAACTGCAGCGCGACCTCGTCGGTCGAGATGCCGCAGCGATCGTCAGGCATGCAGCAGCCGGGCAGAGTGAACACCAAGATCCCGCGCGACTCGCACTGTGCCGCGACCAGAATGTCGCTCTCCTCAGGTCCCTCTACTTGCACGCGATGATCGTACGTACCGGGACGGACCGGGAACACGACGCTCTCGGGGACACACTTGCCCTCAGGGTCGTCGCTCGCGACGTTCAACAGAAGGTCACGCGCCTGCGGATACACATCGAGAAAAGCTTCGTCGAAAGTAACCTCGTATCCGCAAGACACGTTTGGCGAGCAGCAAGCTGGGTACTGGAAAAAGCCCGTCGCGAGATTCTCACACCCCTCGGCGATCAAACACATGCCCGCTGGCGCGACGCCGCCAGCGGCATCACTCGGCGGCTGCGCAGCCGGCAACGGCGCATCCCGCGTGCACGAAAGCAACAACAGCCCAACAGCGATGAACAATCCAGATCTACTCATAAGCTTGACCGAGCGATGCGATAGGCGTTTGTGCCGGCACGCTGGCCAATCCATGCGAAAAAGCGACGAGCGACCCCCGTCTGCGCACGCCCGTGCAGCTACGCGGTGGCCTGAGCGAGGGCGCGGCCTATGTCGAGGACTAGGGCTTCGGGGATGTCGGTGGTGTTGGTGTTGTCGCTTAGGGCGGCTAGGCCTACGCAGATGGCTGCGGCGTCTACCAGGCGAACGATGGTGAAGCGTTCGACGGTTTGTGGACCGACTTGGTTGTTGGCGGGGAGGGCGGACAGCAGTTTTTCTAGGCCTGCCGGTGGGTCGCGTTGACCTAGGGACGCTGCTAGCGAGAGCGCGCCTTGTTTCACCCAGTACAGGTACGCTTCGCCACTCGAGTATTGGCCGAGCATGTGCAGCGCGTGTTGCGCGCGGCGCTCTTCGTCTTGTTCGCGGCGCAAAAATGTGGTGACCACGGTCTCGTCGGCGCGCGTCATGCTGGCTGTTTCCGGCTCAGCCGCCTCGACTTTCGCGGGTGGCAGCGGTGAGCTGCGGGCGCGTGTGCGTCTATTTTGTACCGAATCCGCGAGCAGGATCGCGTTCGGATTTCCTGACGCCAATGCCGCCTCGCGCATGTCCGTGAGCGCAGCCAGCACGCCGATGCGATCACCGAGCAAACGTGCGACCTTGACCCGATACTCGTGCATGAGGAACGCACGCGTGTGTTCGCCCGACGCGCGCAGGCGCTCCATCAAGTCGTGGAACATCCGCTCGCCTTCGGCGCGCCGACCGAGCACGGCGAGCGTCGTGGCGTGCGCCGCTTCCAGCGTCGAATATTGGATCACGTATTGCCGGTGGCGGTCGCCCACCAGGGCAGTCGCATATTCGCAGATCTCGAACGCGCGTTCGGCCTGGCCGAGCTCGAGGTAAGAAAACACGACCTGCGCGTAGACGAGTGCCCAGCCGATCAGCGTAAACGGTGGATGCGCGGCGATGTACGCTTCGCCGAAGCGCACGGCGGCGGCGTGATCCCCGCGCCGGAAGTGATAGCCGATGCGAACAGTGTCCCGCATGTTCGAGAACGACGGGACCTCCGCTGCCAGCTTCTCGAGCGCGTCGAGTGAGCGCCGCATCGCGATCAGGTCCGACCAAGTCGCGCCCGCGAGCCCCTCGATCGGCACGGCGATCCAGTCGATCTGCCAGACCGTTCCGTTCTGGATCGCGCTCAAATCCAGGAGCCGCCGGTAGTGTTGCGTGCGCTCGATCTCTCCACGGATCAAGTAGTAGATCATGTTGATGCGCATCGCGGCGGCGACCGCGAGCGGTGTGCCCAGCTCCTCTAAGCGCTTCGCATAGCTGAGCGCGTCGGAGCGTTCGCGGTAGCACTCGTTGATGCCCGTGAGCATGAGCACACCCGCAAGCAGATCGGTGCGCTCGGCTTGGTTCATCATCGGAATCGGCCGCCGCGAGCTGAGCCTGTCCGTGATGCGCTGCACGAGACTTCCGATCTCGGCACCGCGTCCCTGGTTGTGCAACCAGATCGCCTTTGCGAGCTTGTGCACCACCTGCAGGGCGGGGTGCGGAGAGCCCTCCAGGGCGTGCATGCGGTCGAAGCCGGCGCGTATGCCATCGACATCGAACGCGAGCGCGCGCAGGCCTACGAGGCCCATGGATGCGCGCGCGTAATACTTCAGCGCGTTGAACACCACAGGGCCGCGCGCTCGGCGCGGCAGAAACAGCCAGTGCACAAACGTGAGCACGACCCCGAGCACAAAACCGGCGGGCTTGCCGATGCGGCGCCCCAGCTGCTCGATCAGCGCGAGACCCGTGTGCGGGTAGAGCGCATCGAGCGTGGCCTCTGCGTGGCGATGCGCCAGCCGATGATCGAACAGGAAGCTCGACATCACCAAGAGCGAGCGCAGGTGCAAGCGCTGCGCGAGCGGCCTGCCATGACGCTCGTAGACCTCGAGCGCGCGCTCCAGCGCGGGCACTGCGATCGCCATATCGATCCGACGCTCGACCAGACCAGGCGCGATCTTGGCCAGGATGTCCGCGCCGCGCAGCGCGTCATCGGTGTGTACGAGGTGCCAGCCGGCTTCGAGCTGTTTGTCACTCGCGAGCAGGCGTTCGGCCCACGCCGCATGCAGCTGCCGGCGGCGCTCGGGTGGGAGCGACTCCAGCAGGCTCTCGCGCAGAGCGTCCTGCGCGAACGCATATTCGTCGCCGGCGCTCTCGAGTACCCCCGCGCGCACCAGCTCTTCGAGCGCGCCGAACACAGCCGCTGGCGGGCGTTGCGCCAAGTCGAGGATGCGCTCCGCAGAAGCCGCAGCGCGCGAAACACACAACAGCTCGACGAGCGCACGCGCGTCATCGCTCAGTTGCTTGAGCCGCACGCGCAGCGCAGCAGCGGCTGACGGCGGCAGGTCCTGAGGCAACGTCGTCGGCAGCACCCAAGTGCCAGCGACGTAGCGCACGACGCCTTGCGCGAGCAAATGGTCCGCGAGCTGCAACGTCAGCTTCGGATTTCCACCACCGACCTTGAACAGCCAGTCGCTCACGCGCTCGAGATTCGGCACGTCTCCGAACAGCGAAGCGGCCAGTGCCGCCGTCAGCGGCCGATCCAACGGCTCCAGCGTGATCGTCTCGGCGAGCCCTGGTACATGTGCGAGCATCGGCGCGTCGTGCCGACTGTCATGGCTCGCGATCACTGTCAGTGGGCAGTCGCTGCTCTGGTAGGCGAGCGCCGCAGCCAACGCCGACGAGAGCTCATCGGCGCGGTCCAAGTCATCGATCGTGATGAGCAGCGGCCGCGCGCGCGCCACCTCCTCTGCAAACGCCACGAGCTCGCTCAGCACCTGCACGCGCGCCTCGCCGCTCTCAGCGGCGAACGCTTGGCTTGCTACGCGCGGACGGCCTGCGCTCGCGCGCTGCGCTTCCTCTGGAGCGGCTTGCATCAGGCCCTGCACCAGATCGTTCGCCAAGCCGCCACGGGCACGCGCGACCATGCGCACGACCGTGAGCCCGCCGGTTTGCCCGATCAAGGCCGCTTCAGCCAGCATGCGGCTGCGACCCAGCCCGGGCTCGCCGCTCACGAGCAGCGCAGCGCCGCGGCCAGCGGCGGTCTTCTGCACATATTTCTGAAGATGCCGGCACTGCGTGCTGCGCCCCAAGAGCTGCGAGCCGGTGAGGAAGCTGCGTGCCATTGCACCATCATCCAGATCGACCTGCGCGGGCAGCTCCGCTGCAGCCGACAGCCGGTCGATCACCTCGGCTGCGCTGCCAGGCCGCTGCATCGCGTCCATGCTCAAGAGGGCGATCACCAGCTCGTCCAGCGTCTCTGGGAGCTCGGGCACCAGACGCTTCGGCCGTGCGATCGGCTGCTTCCAGGCATGCGGCAGCGCGGCCAGCTCGCCCACCGGATGCGCGTAATGTCCGGTCAACATGTAGTACGCGAGCGCTCCGAGTGAATACAGATCCGAGCGCTGATCGAGCGGTCCACCTTGCAACGCTTCGGGTGCAATGCAGGGCGGCGTGCCAGTCAGGTTCGGAGGCACGCCGAACGGCACCATCGCGCCGAAGTCCAGCAGCTTACAGCGGCCATCGCTCGTGCGGCGCACGTTGCGCGGGCTCAGGTCGCGATGCAACAGGCGACGCGCATGCAAGAGCGCCAAGCTCGACGCCACATCACGCAAGTAGCGACACGCATCGCGATACGGAATCGGCGAGAGCTCACGCAGATCCTGCCCGTCGAGCAGCTCCATCGTGTAGTAAGGCCGCGCGCCATCGACGCCGTAGTCGAAGACTTCGATGATGCGCGGGTGCCGCAGCTCGGACAGCGCGTGGTACTCGCGCATGAAGTGCACGACCGGCGAGCGCTGTTGGGGAGCTGGCGTCAGCATGCGCTTGAGCGCGATGCGCGCACCTGTCGACCGGTCGACCGCCGCGAACACCTCACCCATGCCGCCGCGAGCGAGCAAGCGCAAAAGCTGATAGCGCCCGGCGACGACCTCACTCAATGGAGTGGTGCTCTGAGTCGGTTCGATAAGGTCGATTTTACCGCGCAAGTTGCGGAAAACGCGACGGGATCGCTGTGTACGAACATCGGGATGCTTGCGCGTTAGCGCCTACAACTCAGCGTCTGTGGTTCGCGGAGAAAGTGTTTGGCCGTCAGAGGCAATAGCCCATATGCGGCGTTTGCTGGAACCGTCACCTGACAGTTCAGTGCCCATGGCACAGGGAGATACATTCATGAGTTTTAGCGCTGAGTCCAAGCTAGGTGAGTTGCTCGACAACCCCACGACCAAAGCCGTGCTCGTCAAGCACCTGCCCGAGATCTCGAGCGCAGGTCCCATGCTCGCGATGGCGCGTGGCTTGACGCTCAAGGCGCTGTCCAACGTCGCACGCGGCAAGATCACGCCCGAAAAGCTGGAAGCGATCGAAGCCGAGCTCGTGAACATCTGAGGCTTTCAGCGCGCTCGAGCGCTCGTGCGAAAAGCTCGCCAGCGCCCGAGCGGCTGAGTCTCAGTAGATCGAATCGATAAACGTGTGCCGCTCAGCGATCCAACGCCGCACGTATGCGACTTCCTCTTGGAACGTAGTGAAGTCCGTGCGCGACGCCCAAAGCATGTAGCCGCGGTAGTCGTCTTGCCACTTCTGCTCGTCGCGGCGCGCGCTCTCTTCGATCTCCGCGACGTAGCTGTCGAACAGCTCGAGCACGGTGGCCGTCGCGAACGGTCCATTCAGCTCTTCGCCGTAGCGAGCTTCGAGCGCTGGGCCGAGGGTGGGATCCTCGAGGATGCGGAAGAACAGGTTGTTCACGTGCTTGAACCAAGCATCCGGCGGTGAGCCATCCGCGGAATTGCGGAGCGTCTGCCAGTCCTGGCCAAAGCTCGCGTTGAGGTCCCAGGGCACGCAGTGCCACACGCTGTCGGCGCGCAGCGGGTCGCGGTAGTGGTAGCTGTTCTTACCTGCGGAGTCGGCTGCGTTGATGTAGCTGACCCAGATCCACCAGTCTTCGTATTCTTTGCGCGCGATCGTGTTGTCGATCGTGCGTGCGAAGTCTGCATCGGTCGAGTCCGCTGCCCACGTCACAAACGCGTCGAGATCGTCGAAGTCGCCCGGCTGGCCTGCTTCCGGCGTGCCTTCTTCTTTGGTGAAGCCGTCGTGCAGCGTCACTTTGGGCTCGGCTTCGCCTGCCTCGTTGAAGTTCACTCCGCTCGAATGACGCCAGTTCGCGTCGTAGTCGCGCGCTTTGTAGAGGTTGCCGTCTTGGTCGTAACCGAAGTCTTCCATCAGGAAGCCGTCGATGTGATCGGAGAGCGTGTATAGGCCGTGGTATTCGCCGTTCAGGTAGACCACGACGTTGTACGCCTGCACGCGGATGTGCCCGCTCGGATCGAGCCGGTTCCATAGCTCGTAACCAAGACGCTGACGCACGTACGAGTTGTCGTCGAACGAGGTGATCAGTACGACCTTACGCTTCTCGTTGAAGCCGCCCGCGCGATCCGGATCGCTGAACTTGTCCTCTTTCGTAAACTTCAGCGTGAAGCTGCGCTTCGGGTACCAACGCGAGGTGGCGCCGCGGAATTTGGCTTCGGAGCCTGTGTACGCGTGGCCGCGATAGGTGATCGTCGCGGCTGTGTACTCGTCGTCGTTTACGCCAGGGTCGGTGTTCAAGTGCAACACCGGCAGCCCGTACTCTTCATGGTAGGTCGCAGGGTCGACCAGCGGCTGGTTGTCGTCTGCATCCACGCGATCGACCACCGCGATGTCGAGCGTCGCGACCTCTTCCCAGGGCATGGCGCGTGCGGTCAACGTGTAGGTCGCAGCTTGGTCCAGGCCCGGTCGCCAGTTGAGTGTGCCGGTGGCCGTGTCGAACTCCGCTCCCGGCGGCAGGACATCGAGCGTCCATGAGCTCGGCGCGGCGCCTGAGATAGCGCAGCTCAGGTTGAGCGTGAGGGCTTCCTGTTCGAGGACCACGAAGTGACCGCCTTGCGGCTCACATTGCGCGGGGCCGTTTGCCGCAGGGGGCTGGGCAGCTTCGCCGCTGCCAGCTGCACCGGTTCCACTTGCTGAGCCAGCGCTCTCGGAACCGGGAAGGGCGTCGCCGCTACCGGCGGCAGGCAGTTGGGGGGTGGCGCTGGCGGCAGGCGTGTCCTTCGCACCGGACCCCGAGCTCTGCGAATCCGTGCCCTTAGCGTCGGCGGATGGCGTGTGTTCGCTCGCGGCCGCTTCGTCGGGCGCAGCGCTTTGGGGCACCACCGCTTCGTCCGCGGTGCTGCCATCCGATCTCTCGGGAGCACCGGAGTCGACAGGCGCGCTTCCGGTGTCGTGGGGTCTGGCGCAGGCGGGCAAAGACCCAAGGACGGCCACGCAAGTCAGCGTTCCTAGCACTTGGACGACAGACGCAATTCGGTTGCACGCTGACACGTCGTTCCCCACCAAGCACCCCCAAGCGCTAAGGCTGTGCAGCGCCACATATGCGCTGTCACCAAATCAGCATCTGATTACCACTGATTTGTCACCTTGCCAGGCTGTTGACCAGGGCCGGCGTCAGATGAAACAGAAATGAGTGACCTGCGCCACACGCTATGTGGCGTCATCTGCGACGGGCTGGTGAGACTATTTACCCAGCCGATGAGCGATGAGCGTGACTGCCACAGCGCGCTGAAATTGCCGAAGGGTTGTCTCCTGCTCGGGCGAACAGGGGACAACCCTTGGTGAAGCAATCAATCGGAGCGTGGTGACTGAACCGTCGGACCGGTTAGCTCAGGTGTGTGCGAGTGGCGTGACGCCGGTACGCACTGACCGAGCGGACCTCGGACTCGCATCGGCGGGCAGGACGATGTTGATCTCCAACACCTCCGAATCGCCTTTGCGGTCGAGGTTTACAGATACCTGATCCAGATCGAGCTTCTCGTACTTCGCCATCACTTCAAGCAGCTCTTGCTGGAGGCTGGGCAAATAGCTCTGCACACGTTCGCCACTGCCGGCGCGCTCGCGGGCCACGATGATCTGGAGGCGGTCTTTGGCTAGCGAAGCGGTTTCGGTGTTCTTTTTGCTTCTGAATAAATCGAAGAACCCCATAGATCACCCCACTGTTGCAAGGTCCGACCCAAAGAGGCGCGCGAAGAAGCCACGCTTTTCATTCTCGATGAAACGATGTGGCTGTTGCTCGCCGAGGAAGCGCTTGACGACGTCGATGTAGGCCGTCGCAGCATCGGTGTTCTCGAGCAAGACGAGCGGCGTGCCAGTGTTCGATGCGGTGAGCACAGCCGGCGACTCGGGGACGACGCCGAGCAGTGGAATGCCGAGCAGCTCGAGTACGTCTTCGACCTTCAGCATCTCGCCCGCGGTAGCGCGCTTCGGCGAGTAGCGGGTGATCAGCAGGTGACACTTCACCGGCTCTTGGTTCTGCATCGCGCGCTGTGTCTTCGCGTCGATCATACCGATGATGCGGTCGGAGTCGCGCACCGAGCTGACCTCGGGGTTGGTCACGACGACGGCTTCATCCGCGAAGAACATCGCGGCCTGTGCACCCTTTTCGATGCCGGCGGGCGAGTCGCAGATGATGTGCTGGAAGCCCATCTGCTTGAGCTCGTCGAGCGTCCGCCCGATACCCTCGATCGTGAGCGCTTCTTTGTCGCGCGTCTGCGATGCGGGCAGGATGTAGAGATCCTCGATGCGCTTATCTTTGATCAGCGCCTGACGGACGGTCGCTTCGCCGCGCACGACATTCACGAGGTCATAGACCACGCGTCGCTCGCAGCCCATCACAACGTCCAGGTTGCGCAGACCTACGTCGAAATCGATCACAACTGTCTTGTGACCACGCAGCGCGAGCCCTGCGCCGATCGCTGCGGAAGTCGTGGTTTTGCCGACTCCACCCTTGCCCGATGTGATCACCGTAACCTTAGCCATGGACATGACCTCCGAGTCCGTCGAATGAGTCGATTGCTCTCAGCCGCGCGCGAATTTCTAGCTCGCGCAGCGCGTATGCACCACGTATCCACCAACGTGCCATCAGTTAGACGACGCCGCCGTTTCTTTGACATCGCAGAAGGCAACGCTTAAGCGCAAGTTTTCTGAGCATCTGGCGTGTAGGACCATGTGGGATCCGACGCTGAGGAGCGATATACGCGGTTACCGCGCCGCGAGCTCGCTAATCACAAGCGATCCGTCGCGCAGGAAAATCTGGGCTGGCTTGCCCAGTTTGTCCTTCGGGAGCTCGTCGGCGTTCACGTACACGCCAGCGATCGAGATCAGCTCTGCTTCGAGCCGCTGACAGAAGATGCGCGCGCCATCGTTGCCGCGTGCACCGGCGAGCGCGCGACCGCGCAGCGTCGAATACACGTGGATATTGCCGTCGGCGATCAACTCTGCTCCCTGGTTCACCGCTGCCAACGCGATGGCATCGCGGCCTTCGTCGGCATAGATGATCTGCCCGGAGCGCAGCGGCTGCGAGAGCACGAGCGAAGGTGGTGGAGGCTCGTTCGCGACCGGCTTTGCTGCTGGCGGCGGCGGCGCGGAGGGTGTGGACGAGGTCATGCGTGCGTTTGCTGTCGGCTGCTTCGGCGCGGCTTCACCGTTGGCTGCCGGCGCTTTCTTCGCGGCGCTCGCGCGATCCCACTCCAAAACACCGAGGCCGAGCACGCGCGCTTCTTCGACGCGGCCGGGAATGCCGCCGCGGATCGCGACCGGTACCAGACCGCGTGTCTTCAGCAGATCGACGAGCGGTCCGAGACGCAGACGCCCACTGCCCATGCGCGGCAGCTCACCATCAGGCTCCAGGTCGCGCAGATCGATCGCGACCGGTGCGTTGGCGAAAAAGTCAGGGAGGCTCTCGATCTTCTTGTCGAGCGCGGCTGCGATCGAGGACAGCTCCGGCGTGAGCACCCGTAAAACGTGCAGCGCCGTCATGACGCCCTGGATCTCGATCGCTCTGCCCGATTCGTTCGACATGGAGCGCATAGTGCGCAAGAACGCCGAAAGAAACCAGGCCTACTCGGGGTCGAGCGTGGCTGTGTGACAACTAACTTCGCAGAGCCTGGGAAAACAGCGCTAGTTGATCTGCGAGCTCTCTGACTGCGACGCCACGCGGACGGGCCAACGCCGGGCCAGCCTGGGCCAACGCGCTGCGTGCGTGCGCGCGTGCTTCGGCTTGTGGGGTCCCGAGCGGCCAGAGCTGATCAAAGCTGAAGCCCGGATCAGCGACGGCACGCAACAAGTTGGGGTGCCAGGCGTCGATCGAGATCAGCAGACGCCCGAGCGTCGGCGCATACAGGATGCACAGCGCGCTCGAAGTGGCTTCGGCGACGCGCGCGCTCAGCGTGAGCCACAGCCGTGCTTGCGAAGGATCATGGGCTGGGAAGTCGAGCGTAAGCCCGGGATGGCGCGCTGCGAATGCCGATGCGACCACGTACAACGCGTAGCTCTGCGCGTCTGGGTCGGGGCTCCCCTCGTTGCTCTTTGCTAGGCCGCGCTCGAATGCCGCTGGTGGCGGCGAGCCTGTGCCGCTCATGGCTGCAGGCTCTTCGGCGATCGTGGGCAGCGCGGCGAGCTCAGCGCGCGCATCTTCGAGCGTGAACCGACTGAGCTTCCCGACCAGCGCCTCCGCGCGCTCGATGAAGTCGTTGAAGCGCCAGAAGGCATCGCTTTGGACTGCGCGCAGCTGGTCTTGCGGCAGTGCGTGCACCACCGCGACCGGAAACGGGCGACCTGCTGCATCGACGCTCGGCGCCACGATGCCGATCAAGCCGTGCGCTTGCTTCGGCAGCACCTGGCTCACAAACACGGTCGGCAGCTGGTCGACGCCCACGCCCTGATGCAAAAGCGGTGACGCTTGCACAAGAAACGCGTCGAGCGCATCGGTCGCAGGTCCGCGGAAACCTTCGCGCACGAAGTCGGGCTGGCAAGGCAGCTTTCCCAGGAGCGCGGGGCCGATGGCCGCCGATCGTTTGCGGAAAAGGTCCCAGATCATGGCTTACACACCGCTTGGCTGGCTGCGATGCGGCGTGGCGCGGGCACGTGGGCTCCGCGCACGACACGCAACAGTTTCTGATCGCGAGCGCGATCGTCGCGACTGAAGAAGGGTGATTGGGCGTGGTTGGGACGCAGCTCGATCCATACTGCGACGTCGTCCGCGGGCAAGCGCCAGGTCACGCTGACCGTGTCCTCGCTCACGCGCGCGGTGGCGCCGGTCTCTAGCAAGCGGAAGAAGCCCCACGTACCGTGGATCTCGTTGCCGGCTTTCACGTTGCGCCCGCGCACCATGAACGATGCGCCTTTCGCCGGCTCGGGCCCCGGCCAGCTCAAGTTTTGCCAAGTGAGTGGACCGTTGTCGTAGCTGATCTGCTTGCCGCCGATGCTGAGCGTGATCGTGTCGACGTTCGACGATGCGCTGTGCAGGCGGACGCTGAAGTCGGCTTTGGCTGTGCCGCCGCCACCCGCGTAGAACGCGCGCGAGATGTCGCGCGAGCGATCGAGGAAGTCGAGCAGGCCACTGTTGAAGAAGTTCGAGTTGGCGTATTTGGGCGTGAACGCGTACTGGTCGGAGTTGAGCTGCACGTGCTCGGTCATGTGCGCGGCCAAGAATTTCCAGAGCGTGCCCTCGTTCGGTTTGTAATACGCGTCGAGGTCCTCGATACGCGCGTCGCTGCCGCCCGGATTGAACGGATAGTGACCGAGCAGCCCTTGCTCGTACGGCGTGACGATGTCGCCGCACCAGAGCTTGCCGAGCCAAGCCGCGCCTTCGCCGCGTGCACCTTCCTTCAGGCCTTTGATCGGCGGCCAGAGCAGGCCCTCGAATATGGGCCGGAAGCCAGGCTGCTGCGCGTCGATCAAGGTGCGCACGCGCATCTGGGCGGTCTCGACTTGGTTCTCCAGCTGGTGCGTATCGCCGGGGTTGTTCAAGCGGTTTTGCAGCGCATCGCGCAGGTACACCAGCTG
>Ga0209082_1000568_pt1 | contig 12083 bp, 8 predicted proteins | sample ColdCreekSource_FD_184127 | JGI IMG/M metagenome (GOLD analysis project Ga0209082, IMG submission 184127) | Groundwater microbial communities from Cold Creek, Nevada to study Microbial Dark Matter (Phase II) - Cold Creek Source (SPAdes) (version 3) | ecosystem: Environmental > Aquatic > Deep...
AGCCACCCTCTCTTGTCCAAGCAGAGATCAAATTTTCACAAAACAATTTAGATGCGCCATACAAAGCGTCTGGTGATACCTTGGAGCTTTCCGTCAACACCTCGCCATTTTCAGGTTGCGCATAAACGTCAAGCGTGCTTGAAAAAACGAGCTTATCAGGCTTTCCAGGTAAACTCCGAAGCAACGCACGCGTCCCTAATATATTGTCTTCAACGGCTTGATTTATTCGGTTTGCTTCCGTAGATACTTTTGGAGTAAACGCACCCAAATGAAACAGATAATCGATATGGCTGATACCTTGAGTTTGCCAGTATTCCGGTGTCAATTGACCTAACTCCTCTTTCAGCCAAACGACATCTTGCTGCGTGGACTGTTTGTCTTGTCTTGAGAGTAACAACAACTTCACCCCGGCAATTTTGGAGAGTCTCGCAACGAGGTGCGTGCCAATAAAACCATTTGCACCCGTTACCAGAATAACCTTGCCTTCCAGCTTGCTCATGGTTGATTTCCTGCCATCGCTTCAAGTTCATTACGTGTTGTCAACACGGGATCAACATCCATGCCTCTTATCCAAATTAATCCGTCCAGCAAGGGGTTAATCCGTTTTTTCAGGCTCGGAAAATTTCCATCCAGAGCAATATCACAATAGATTTTCGGCATATTAAGCCCTGCCTTGGTGAAGAAATAGTGTGTGGTAAAAAAACGACCAATATTGATTTCCGTAGGGTTGGGTATCCCATTTTTATCATAGGTCATATCCACTCCAAAAATACCATGGGGTTTGGCATCCACGGCAAAAATAGCATCTAGAGAAACTCGATCTACTGTTTCGTCCGAATAGGTTTCACCCACACCGGTAATGCCTGTTACTCCCGACAGTGTACGATTACCAAAATTCCAGCTCAATCGGCGACGCGTTTGGGCAACCACCAGTTCACCGTGATTCCAGATGGAAAGCCATGTTACCGTATTTTGGGTCAGTAATTCAGACGCAGTGAACTCTCCCCATCCGTTGAAACGATCAACCCAGCTTTTAGTGAAATCAAAATTATCGGCGGGAAGCGCTCCTCTACCGCCGCCACCTTCAATCGCCCGCACCCAAATGGTCTCACCAAACTGCTCAAATGCCTTTTTCAAATCGTCTGGGCCGTGCAGCAGTATGGTTTTTGGAACGGGCAACCCAGCACGCTGCCAAATCTCGTAGGACTTTTCCTTGTTAACACAATTCTCAACTGTTTCTGCTGCTGGCAAATAATGTTTAACCCCAAAAGACTCGACTTTCACGCGCAGACGAGAGACAGCCCTGACTTCAAAATCATTTTGTAAATGGATAAAATCTGGTTTTGTTTTTGCTAATAGTCGCAGTAGCACATCAGGGTAAGCAGGATCAACTGCGGGAGGAATGGGATACCGCTCATTCACATTAGCAAGAAATAAGTCTGCAACATCACAAGATGTGCCGATGAGATAATCGTTTCTGCCAGACTCGTTTAACGAACGAATAAAATTATTTGCAGGTGCTCCTCCTGCTCCACCAATCTGAATCTTTGCCAATCCCAACCTCCAATATTAGACTGGGGCTCGTTCATCAATAACTTGTCCAGTTCGGCACCCAATCCATCCCGTCTGGCGTCGTTCTTCGTCGTTCACATACATAAGGTATGCGCACTCCTCACGCCTAACCAAACAAGCGACTCGAAAGCCCCTCTGTAAACCTATCCTGTCACAAACCCTTCCCCTGGTTTGCCACCTGTTGTATGGCCTTGTTGATCGCCTCCATGTCCCCCATGTAATAGTGGGTCATTGGGTGTAGGTCGTCATCCAATTCATAGACCAGTGGGACCGCGGTCGGGATGTTCAGTCCGACGATTTCATCATCCGAAAGATGGTCGAGATGTTTGACCAATGCCCGAAGACTGTTGCCATGGGCTGCAATCATGACCCGCTTGCCCGATTGAATCTTCGGGGCAATGACCTGTTGCCAGTAGAACAAAACCCGCTCTCCCGTATCTTTCAACGATTCTGTGCTGGGCCGTTCTGTTTCAGACAAATCGGCATATCGCAAATCCTGATCGGGGTGAAGTGAATGGGTGCGAAGAAGTGGTGGGGGGGGGTCGGAGTAACTTCTCCGCCATCGTAATACTTGTGCCTCGCCATATTTTTGAACCGTTTCGGCCTTATTCAATCCTTGAAGGGCGCCATAATGTTTCTCGTTCAAACGCCACGACATTTGGATCGGAATCCACATCAGATCGGTCTCATCCAGAATGATCCAGAGGGTGCGAATCGCCCGTTTCAACATCGAACAGAATGCCACGTCAAAGACCCATTTATTTTCTTTCAGGAGTTTTCCAGCAGCGTGTGCTTCGATCATCCCCTTCGGCGAGAGATCCACATCCACCCAGCCGGTAAACCTGTTTTCCATGTTCCAGATGCTTTCTCCATGCCGAATTAAAACCAGTTTTGTCATCGTCCCCCCCCCACAAGCCGTACAACCGCCTGCACGTTTCTCTCCACTGCACCCCCATTTTCTACGACCACATGATACGCCGCCTCCCCCCTCTTTTTATAGTCCGCTGGATTCGAAATCAGTTCGATCATCTTCAGCCCCAACTCCCGACCTGTGGCTATTTCAATCCCTCCCCCCGAACGTTTTAGGGCATCAGCAATCTCCAGAAAATTATTCATACAGGGGCCAAAAAAAACCGGCCTTTTATATTTTGCCACCTCCAAAGGATTGTGCCCCCCCATCGGCACAAGACTCCCCCCTACAAAAATCAAATCCCCCACCGAATAGAGCTGCTCCAATGCACCGAGTCTGTCCAGTAGAATCACCGGACGATCTGACGATGGGGAGAAACAAGTCGCTGCAGCACTGAATCTCCGAACGGAGCACCCCCTCTCACACAAGAGGGTCTCCACAGCGTTCAGGCGGGTGAGATGTCGAGGGGCAATCAGTAAGGTTCGGGGACCAATGGCATTCACGACTCTTTGATAGGCATCTAAAATAAACTCCTCTTCTCCCTCATGGGTGCTGCCGGCAATCATCACCTCCTCTCCCATTTTGAGGTCGAGATGAGCATGAAGCCACTGAACATTTGGAGCTTGCTCCGTGGCTTGATCGTATTTCATATTGCCACTACAGATCACCCGATCCGAAGGGGCACCCAGCGCCATGATCTTTCGTGCATCCCTCTCTGTTTGCATCATCATCAATGCAATCTGATTCAGAATGGGACGCAAAGCCAATCGGACACAACGGTATTTTCCAAAACTTCGATCTGAAATCCGGCCATTCAATAAAATGGCTGGAATTGCCCTCTCCGAAAGGGAATGAAGAAGGTTGGGCCATATCTCGGTCTCCATGAAAATAAAAGCGGTTGGAGAAATGGAACGGACTGCGGCACGGGTCATCCAGGGATAATCAAATGGAAGATAGATCAGACGATCCACCGCCTCGGATAGTTTTTCTTGAACCATCTTCCGCCCGGTCGGTGTCCCGGTGGAAAAGACAATGGCCGCTGCGGGGTAGGCCACACGTAACCGTTTGATGAAAGATCGGGACGACAACACCTCACCGACCGAAACGGCATGAATCCAAAAAATCGGACGATGAGAGAGCGGCACAAAAAAATCAGGTGAATAAACCCCCCATCGCTCGGCCATGCCATCTCGATACTCAGGACGAAAGAGTATTCGTCCTATAACAAACAGAAGGAAGCATGGAAATAAAAAAAGGAGTAAACATTGATAGAAAAGATAAACCATCCTCTTCATAAACGTGGGGCAGGCGGCGCCGCCTCCAGATCAAGAAACTGCATATTATAAATACGCTGATAGGGGCCTCCCCGGCAGAGGAGGTCGGCATGTCGCCCCATCTCAACAATCCTCCCCTCCTCCATAACCACGATCAGACTCGCATTGTGGACGGTATGAAGGCGGTGGGCAATCACAAAGACCGTTCGATGAGCCATCAAATTGACCATCGCCTGGCGCACCATAAACTCCGATTCGGCATCAAGCGCCGAGGTTGCTTCATCCATCACCAAAATGGGGGGATCTTTCAACAACGCCCGTGCAATCGCAAGTCGTTGTCGTTCCCCCATCGAAAAGTTTCCCCCCATTTTTTTGACCCTCGTGTCGTATCCATACGGCATTTTATTGATGAAATCATCGGCATAGGCATTGCGTGCCGCTTCCCGTATCTTCTCTTCCGAAACCGCTCCCGTCCCGTAGGTGATATTTTCCCGAACGGTTTCCTCAAGCAACATGACCTCTTGGCTGACCACCCCGATCTGATGGCGAAGCGAGGCACGCTTGATCTTTTGGATCGGAATACCATCCAGCAAGATTTCTCCTTGCTTCGGGTCATAAAACCGGAGGAGCAGATTCACCAGGGTGCTCTTTCCGGCACCACTTCGTCCCACAATTGCAATCATCTCCCCCGGCTTTACGTTCAAATTAATCTCGGAAACGCCCCGCCCCTTTTTGTTGTAGGAGAACGAGACATTCTTAAATTCTACAGCCCCTTTACATCGTCCGATTTCCTGATCTTCCTCATCCAATGTTTGTTCATCTGTTTCGTCCAAAATTTCAAAAACCCGTTCCGCAGCTGCCATCGCCTGCTGAAGCGCATTGTTGGCCATGCCGAGCGTTTTGATGGGGCCATACAACATCATGGAAGCGGCGAGGAATGAGAAAAATTGGCCTGGGGTTAATTGACCTGCGATCACCTGGTGTGCCCCATACCAGATGACCCCAGCGGCCCCTAGCCCCCCGATCGCCTCAACAATCGGAGAGGTCAACTCCGAAAGTTGTGTTGCGCGCATGATATTCTTGAAATAGATTTTGTTCTTTTTTGAAAAATGCCCTGCCTCAAAATCTTCCTGACCAAATCCTTTTACCAATCGAATACTAGAAAAAGTTTGTTGTAGTTGACTGGTAAGGCTCCCCACATTGACCTGTGTGTCACCCGTAATGTTCCGGAGCCTGCGACTCACTTGTGTCAATAAATAAGCGATAAAGGGAAAGGTCAAAAGAGAGACCATCCCTAGACGGAAATTTTGATAGACAATGACACCGGCCAATCCGATCAACGTCAGCCCCTGTTGAACGATATCTTTCGCCACTGTGGAGACAGCCGCTTGCATCAATGCCACGTCGCTGATCACGAAGGAGATGAGTTGCCCGGTTGAATGGGCATCATGATACGAAACCGGTAGTCGCATCATTTTGTGGTAGAGCAATTGGCGTAGATCTGCGACAATCCGATTTCCAATAAACCGCATCAAATAACCTTGTGCATATTGAAAACCGGCCTTGAGCAAAACGATGGCCAGAACGATGAACGGCAGCGTGACAAGGACAGACCTGTTTTTGTGGATAAATAGGTCATCCATGATCGGCTGTATCAGAAGTGGGTAGGTGGATTGTGATAAGGCGGCGCCGGCACCACAGAGTATCCCCATCGCCAATCGAAAGCGATACGGTTTTATAAAAATCAACAGCCGAAAATATAGTTTCATGGGGCGGTCGTAGGAGACTCGGTGTTTAGGGTCTGTAGGCTGTTAGTATTACGCAGGGAGTTGTTTTAAAACAAGATCGGCCGCCCGTCCTGAGACCCCACGGTGGCCCAAACCGGACGCAACATCCTGTAGCACCCGCTTCATCCGATCTATTTCAGTTCGGTTGACAAGAAGTCTCTCCAACTCATAACAGATCGGCTCCGGGGCGGCGTCTGATTGGATCAGCTCCGGGATGAGCGCGGTTTTGCACACAATGTTCGGAAGGCCGATGGGACGTGTCACCCACCTTTTGGCGATGGCATAAGTGAGCGATGAAAGCCGATAGACAATCACCATCGGCGTCGCAGTGAGCGCCGCCTGCAACGTTGCCGTACCGGATGCCACCACCGTCACATCGGATGCGCGGAGGACGGCATAAATATCCCCCTCTACCGCAGCAATCGGAGTGGAGGACGAGGCGGCAAGATTGATGATAAATTGCCGGGTCTGTTTGGGCAGAGAGGGGGCCATCGGAATCATGGCCTGAAGGCCCGGTATCTTTTTTGCCAACAGCGCGATTCCACCTATCATGGCAGGCAGAAGCGCCTTCACCTCCGACTCGCGACTGCCAGGTAAAAGCCCAATCGTGCGGTCCGATGGGTTCAATCCGTGGGCACTCAAATACGCTTCTCTGTCAAAGTGGGTGGCTTCGACGACGGCCCACTCGTCTACGAGCGGGTGGCCCACCCATTGACAGGGAAGACCCGCCTTTCTGTAAATCTCCTCTTCCCATGGGAAAAGGACCATCATCTGATCTACCCGTTTTGCGATGGTCCAGATACGATTGGGCCGCCATGCCCAGACCTGCGGGCTGACGTAGTAGACCACTTTGATCCCGGCCTGCTTTGCAACCTTTGCCAGTCGAAGATTAAAGTCCGGGGCATCAATGAGAACCAGCAGATCAATGTCTTTAAGAAGGCGACAGGCAAGGCGGTATGCGCTCCATATCGGTTTAATTTTAGAGAGAACTTCAAAAAGACCCACGACTGCGAGCTGCTCAATATCGAACAAGACCTTCACGCCATGTCTTCTCATGACGCTTCCACCCAGTCCGATCATCTGAATGGAGGGGTCTCTCTCCCGCAGGGCCTCCGCCAACGCCCCACCCCATTGATCGCCAGAGGCCTCCCCCGCCACCATCATTACCCGCACGGGTTTTCCATCATCGGGAGTTCATTCATCGCCATCTTTGTATCAACGTAAAACCCGATCTGTGACCGCTCCTCACCACAAACCACCTCTATCCAATCCTTTTGTTGGAGACCCTTTTTCGCATACTGGGTAATCCATTTTCCAGATTCTTCCTGTCGCAGCGCGGTTGGCGTCCCCCACAAGACGGCCACTGGGGCAGGGAAGGCCGGTTGGAAAAAGGCCATCCGCCCGGCCGAGACCTCGTCAGAAGAAGCCTCACGCAAGGCCAAATTCTCTTCTTGATTTCTTCCCACAATCAGGCGGGTTCCGTCTGTCAGATGAAAATGGCGACCATATCGAAGCAGCCGTATTTCGGCCATCGTCGGATCGGGATGGGTCTTGAAAAACTCCGAAAGACGGACTGAAAAATTCTCGTCGGTCAAAAGACACCCCCCTGCAGGGGCTGCATATTCTTTGAGCTGCAATGCCTCCGCCCACTTCATTTGTTCCACCCGTGACCGCCCAGAAATACTCAGCAGCCTTTCTCGATCTACCCATCCCTCCAGCTCCGGTCGCGTGGGGGGAAGATTTTGAGCCGACAGGGGGCGAAGGATCAACGACTCCATCTCGCTATCACGGTCAATGATCTCCATCGCATTCTTTCGCTGTGACATCGGTCTCTGTCCCAGCACTTCGCCGGTTACAATAAAATCAGCGCCGACCTCCTCCATCACCTTGTGGGCCAAGACAAACATGTAGATTCGGCAGTCAATGCAGGGGTTCATGTTTTTCCCATAGCCATACTTGGGATTTCGAATCAACTCAATATAGGCTTCCCCTTTGTCAACGATTTTAAGGGGTATCTGGAGATGGGTGGCCACCTTGGTCACGTTTTCATGACACCCAAACGGACTGCTGAGATAAAGTCCCTGTATCTCTATCCCCTGATCCAAAACAAGACGGGTGGCAAGTGTGCTATCTAGCCCGCCAGACATCAGTGAAACCGCTTTTATTTTTTTCATACAACCTTTTTGTAGGAACCACTTGTTTCTGATGAACTTGTCTGCTTTACAACAAAATCCCATGCTGTTTTCAGATCGGACATAAAGTAGATCGGCGCCTCCAAGTATTGAGGGTTCTTGGTGCGGCCTGCCAACAGCAGTTGATCTATCATATATCGGTAGAGGTTCATCAGATTGGCGGCAATCGGTTTCCCCCGGTTCATATCCAGAGAGGAGACCAAGTTGAACAAAATCGCAGAGGCCTTTCCAATAGAGTGGGCCGCAATCTCTTTCGCCAATAACTGCTCCCGCGCCTTTTTCATAAAAGTAATGGCCGCTTCGTATTGGATAACAATCAACTCGGCCTTACTCGCCGTCAATACCTTAGAAGTGAGATATTGATTGTAATCCTGTTCCACAGCGCCGATCCAAAATTTATCGGGCACCCCCCGCGCAACGCAGCAAGCAGTTACCCCTATTTTATCTCAACAAAAGATCCTTCCATCAACTGGTCCACCCACTTCTGACGACGTTCATGGATCCTCTCGAACGCAAGCAGGGACTCCACCTCCTTGCGCACTTCCGCAAGGGGGACTTTCGAAAGAGACTTCCGTTCTTCTACCCTGAAAATATAAAACCCAGTTGGGCTTTCGATCGCCGGGCTGATGACCCCTTCTTTCAGCCGGAAGACAACATTGTCAATCTGTGGCGCCAAATCCCCTCGATTAAAAACCCCCAACTCGGTGACTTGAACGCCACTCTGCTGATAGGTCTTTCCCACTTCCTCAAAAGACCCACCGGCCCGAAGCGCCATCAGCAGGGCATCGGCTTCCTTCTGTTTTGACTTTTTCTCCTCGGGAGAAGCGGTCGGCGAAACGGGAAGCAGGAGCTGTTTCATCTTGACCTGTGCGGGCAATTGAAACAGCTCCTCATGCGCATCATAGTAGGCTCGTACCGCCTCATCAGAGATCACAATATCAGACTCCACCATCCGGTTGGTTAATTTTAAGATCGTCAACTCATCCCGGAGGTTGTTTGTATAGTGCTCCCATGATACGGCTTCTTTGGCAAGCGCCTGTCGAAACATCTCTCTGTTGGAAAACTGATTCCGATCTTGAATATCAGAGAGGGCGGACTCCAATTCTGGATCGGTGAGACGAGTCCCGGTTACACGCGCCTCCTGAAGAAGCCGTTTTTTTTGAGTCAGACGCCCCAATAACTCCTTGCGTTCTTCCAGCGAAAGTGTTCCTCTCTTTTCTACGATCTCTGTCTTGCTCACGGCTTCCTCTAGTTCACTCAGGGTGATAATTTCGTCGTTGACAATCGCCACTATTTTGTCCATTGTGGGAGCGGCGACCGCCATCGGCATGGCAAGAACAAGACGACAAAAAATAAACAGGCCAACCCATTTCAGGGTGCCTCCAAAAACCGTCACACCCTCGCGCAACGCAGCAATCGGATCGCGCGGCAGGTTTTTAGAGGTGCCCTTCATTCTTTCCATTCTTCCCCTTTTCCTGATACCCCAGAAAAACCGAGAGACAACGCATCGTCATTAAATAAAAAACCTCCCACGTCGGCTCCGTGATGACAATATCAAAGGAAGTGTCCGACTGAAAACGGATGTCCCCTCTGTGCAAATCCAGCAACCGAGCGAGTTTATTCTCGGATATGCCGGTAGGATTGTCAAACACAAAATGGAGTGTGCCCAATCGAGCCTCAATGGTTTTGATATGAACCGATTGGGCCATCTTTTTTATTTGCGCAACTTGTAAAAGAGAGGTCACCGAATCAGGCATCACACCATACCAATCCAGCAACTCCGATCGGAGCAATTCAATCTCCTCTAAATTGTGGCAAAGATTCAGTCGTTTATAAACGGAAAGCCGCTGACCGACATCGGGGATATACCCCTCCGGTAAATGGGCCGATACCGGAAGCCGAATCTGTGGTTCAAAGACACTTTTCGCTGGCTTTCCTTTCAGTTCCCGAACCATCTCGTCAATCATTTTGAGATAAAGCTCAAACCCCACGGCAGCGACATTGCCCGACTGTTTTCCTCCCAATAAATCACCCGCGCCCCGAATCTCCAGGTCTTTCGCGGCAATCCTGAATCCAGCCCCAAGTTCCGTAAACTCTTTGAGCGTCTGAAGCCGTTCTCGTGCCTCTCCCGTGAGCGTTTTGCCTTCTCGTACCAGAAGGTACGCATACGCCTGTTCCCCCGATCGGCCCACCCGCCCCCGAAGCTGATAAAGCTCGGACAGACCAAACCGATCTGCCTCATTGATCAGGATGGTGTTGGCAGAGGGAATATCAATTCCGGATTCCACAATGGTCGTGGTGACCAGAAGATTATATTCCTTCTGAACGAATTTCAGCATCACATTTTCCAAAAGATCAGGTCGCATCTGACCATGTGCAACCCCGATCTTGGCCTCCGGAAGCAGCTCGGCCAGAAACTGCGCTACTTGTCCGATATTATGAACGACATTGTGAATAAAGAAGACCTGCCCCCCCCGGACCAACTCCCGAAAAATTGCCTCTCGAATGAGATGGGGATCAAACGGGGCAAGGATGGTTCGAATGGCAAGACGGTCTACCGGAGGTGTCAGAATGGTCGAAAGGGGACGTATTTCAGAAAGGGCCATTTGTAATGTTCTGGGAATGGGGGTCGCGGTCAATGTGAGGCAGTCAATCTGTTTCTTAAATTGTTTCATCCGTTCCTTGTGTCGGACACCCAGACGATGCTCTTCGTCAATCACGATCAGCCCCAGATCAAGAAATTGCACATCCTTCTGCAAGAGACGCTGTGTTCCAATGACAATATCCACAATCCCTTTTTTCAGATCGGCGAGAACCCCCTTTTGTTCCGAACGGGAGAGAAACCGGCTGAGAACCGCCACTTTTACCGGAAAATCCAAAAACCGTTTTGAAAATGTCTCGTAATGTTGTTGTGCAAGGAGCGTGGTCGGAACCAGAATCGCTGTCTGCTTGTGTTCCATCGCCGCAAGAAACGCCGCCCGCATCGCCACTTCTGTCTTGCCATATCCAACATCTCCGCAGATGAGACGATCCATCGGATAGGGCGACGCCATATCTGCCATCACATCCCGAATCGCTTTTAATTGATCAGGGGTTTCTTCATATTCAAACCCAGCCTCAAACGCTTCAAACATCCGGTCAGAAACCGAGAAAGGGTGTCCTTCCACAATCGCTCGTTCCGCATAAAGCTGTAACAGCTCTTGGGTCATCTCTTTGATTTGGTTCTTCACCTTATTTTTGACGTTAGCCCATTGTGCCCCGCCCAAACGATCGAGCCGCGGGGCGGTATTGTTCAGACCCATGTACCGCTGAATCAGATTCAATGAATCAAGTGGGACATACAACTTATCCTGCCCTGCATATTCAAGAACCAGAAAATCCAATTCATAGGCAGGACCACGCCCATCTGGACGAAGAGTCAATCGTTGCAATCCGTGATAACGACCGATTCCCTGTTCCAAATGGACGACATAATCGAGTGGTTTTAAGTCCTCAAACGATGAAAGAAAGATTAAGCGATCTTCTTCCACGGTCCTTGTGCGGGGAAGGAATGCCCGGCGTCGGGATGCGGTCCCGGTTAACAGGTCGGCTTCATTGAAAAAGGCTACTTTACCCAAGGAAGGATAAGCCCCATCCTGTCCATGCGACAAGACAAACCCTTCTTCGATTTCACCGATCGCAATTTGAATCGGCGCTGGGAAATGCACATCGGACCCCCACCCCCCCCTGGCAAATGCCCATGGGAATTCATGTTCCTCCAATAGGTGGCTCCATTTGAATTGCGCCTGCTCATTCTTCACAACAATCGTGATCTGATGATCTTTCCTCAACAACGCCATGAATTTCATTTTTTCTGAAAAGGTCTGTCCCAAACGATCCATTCGAAGAGAGTCTTTGGACCGACTCTCAAAAGTAAATCGGGTGGCGCCCCGCTCCTGCCGTAAAGAAAGAAGTTCCAGATCAAGACGATTTTTATATGCAACAACCGTGTCTATGGAAAGGTAGAGCTTGTCTGGTTTGGGATATTTTTTGTTGGTTTGACTGGTAAATAGGGCGCCTTCTTCCACCGTTTCAAGAAATCGCTTTCCCTTTTGAATCACCTCATCCGGTTCGTCCAAAACCAAGATCGCAGTATCTGAAAAATAGTCGGTCAGCGCGGTTTGATAAAAATGGGGATCGGAGAGATCTTCATGCGCGAGGGGAAGCGCCACAGATTTAATGGCCTCGGTGGACCGTTGTGATGCAGAATCAAAATAACGAATCGCCTCAATTCGGTCACCGAAGAATTCAATTCGGACCGGCCGCGGGGAGTGCGACTCCTGCGGGGAGGCAAGCGGATAGAAGTCCA
>Ga0209082_1000569_pt1 | contig 12037 bp, 9 predicted proteins | sample ColdCreekSource_FD_184127 | JGI IMG/M metagenome (GOLD analysis project Ga0209082, IMG submission 184127) | Groundwater microbial communities from Cold Creek, Nevada to study Microbial Dark Matter (Phase II) - Cold Creek Source (SPAdes) (version 3) | ecosystem: Environmental > Aquatic > Deep...
CGCTTTTTGCACCCGCCTATCCTCCAGAGAGAGATTACACTCCCCCAGCATCTCTAACACTCTGGCGGTAACATCGGCGGTATTGGGGTCGATCATCGCTTTTAAGTCACCATAGGGAATGAGATTAATCCAGTCTTGATCATTATCTCGGTCGAAAGCTGCCCAGCCCCCTGGTTTACACTGCATCGATGCGATCCAGTCGAGACAACGAGCGATCGCCTGTTGTTTTTGGGCTTCATTAGGGAGTTTAACCTGGGACAAACCCATTACTACTACTGCTGAATCATCGACATCGGGATAAAAGCGATTTTCATATTCAAATGCCCAACCTCCAGGGGTTGCATCTTTATTTTTAATCGCCCAGTCACCGTAATCTAGAATCTGCTTGTCTAGTAACCATGTTCCTGCCTTGACCAAGGCAAGATGATCTTCAGCCACACCTGATTCTGCTAACGCCCGTAAGCACCAGGCAGTATCCCACACAGGAGATACACAGGGTTGAATACGATAGCTGTCTGCTGTCTCAATTGAAAAGTTATCAACGGCGGCAATACCCCGCTGTACCACAGGATCGTTCAGATCATAGTCTAAACTACGAAGAGCAAGCAAAGAATTAAGCATTGCAGGAATTATGCCTCCCCAATCTCCTGTGGCTTCCTGTCGCTCTAAAATCCACTTTTCCGCAGCAGCTAAACCTTCTTCCCGAAACGGCATTAAGTTTAGGTTCTCCGCTAACTTAAAAGCATCATCCAGCACCACAAAAATATCTGTCCAATCATTACTACGAGGTAGTTCATAACGAACATTGGCGACTCCCTCGGCGTAGAGTTCATCGAGATTAATGGGTGTATCTAGTTTAAAGATCGGCTTGCGGTCAAAGACAATTAGCAGTGGCACAGTGCTGCCCCTCGCCCAGCTAGACATCTCGTAGATTGTAAAAGGAGATGCTTCGGGTAGCAGCATAATCGAGGGAGGAATTGAGGGTAACCCTTGCCAGTCATAGCAGCCAATTAGCGCCAAATGCAGCTTCGTAAAAATCCTAGTTTTACTGATGCCACCCTGTTGCAGAATAAATTTTTTAGCTTCCACCAGAGCGGGATCTGTGGGGTCAACACCTAGCAAACGCAATGCCATATAAGCTTCCACAGTAGTTGAAAGCTCCCCACCATCGCCGTAGTATAATTCCCAGCCACCACGAGCGCTCTGTTGCGATCGCAAATAAGTTTCTGCCTTATCCAAAGGTCGTTCTTGGTCAGTTACCCAAATTTTATGTAACAGAATAACTTCGGCGGTGATGGTGACGTTAGATTCCAATTCAGCACACCAGTGACCATCAGGCTCTTGAATTGATAAGAGATAATCTTGGCTTTTGGCGATCGCCTTTTGAACCCGATGGTAAATTGTTTCTGTCATCTTGATTTATACCTAATTATCTAAGCTATAGTAGCGTTTCTAAACTAGAGGGGCATCCTGACAATGGAAACGAGTATTATCTGTCACTAACAAGCTAAAAAATCTAAGAAGTTTCAATTATAGCGACCGCCTGCTCTAGAATAAGCCACGAGATTTACTACCAGTAAAGGATACAAGATGGCGATCTTGCCTAGGATCAGCCCAATCAAAATTATTTATATCAAGTTCGGATAATGGCTTTGAATAAGGTTGCTCCCTACTCCCCTATTTCCCGTCTTACGCGATTATCCTAAAGGATTCCCTTCGGTCTCACTTGCGGAGGTTTCCTCCGCGTGTCTCGCGCGCTAATTCCTCATATCAAAACACTTAACTGTAAAGAGCGTACTTGATATTACTCCTCATAATCACCCCCAGAACCATATTTCCAGGCATCTAGCCAACGCTGGTAGTAATATTGTTGAGTTGCAGATAATTTAATTAATGTGACTAATGGTTGAACTGACTTGCCCAGGAGATATAAAGTGCTATACAACGCCAAGTTCAAAAAGTGAATCATCCAGTTAATCAGGGAGGCAATGCCGATTTGGGGTAATAAAGACAAGACTAACTTCGGGTTAACCAGAGGTAAGGTTTTAGCTAGAGGAGCAAACTGAATTACATCCTGTAAAAAGGGCTTAAGTACCCCATCTCCCAAACGATCCATCACGGCAAAAACACCATGCATCAGGTTATTAATCTGTTCGGGATTGACCTGTTTTCCTGCCTGGACACTCATCGTCTGCTGAAAAAGCCAAGTAACAGAAATATTGGGTTGATATGGTTGCAGTAAAGCCAAATCCTGACAGTTTAATCTATCTACTTTTAAGGCTTCGTCAATGCCTTGAGTCAAACGTTTTAAATGCCTAACCATCGCCCCAAAGCCACCAAAACTCACAGGAGATTGTCCTCCCCCACTGTCTCCCACAGGTAAAATACGATTGAAAGGTAATTTGAGGGGACTATCTCGATAGGCAGGGAAAAAACCAAAGAGAAAACGTTTGAATTCTAGCTGTTCTAATTCAACACCTTGATATTCTGGCAAACGTCTTAAATACTCATCCATGAAATACTCTAAACTTGGTCTGGCGGGGTCAGCATCGAGATAGCTAAACATATAGGTAGTGCGACCATCCTTGGCAGGAAACGCCTCCCAGAAATATTGACAGTGATTAATGATCGGCGTAAAAGAATAGATTAAATCTCCTGTATTATTCTCAGGAAAACCTGATCCACAGCTACCAACCACCACACATACCGCATCAGGTTTCGCTCCCTTTCTCACCTGTTGGATAATGGGTGAAAAATGACCCATCGCGTCGATCAACAGACGAGTTTTGATGGTTGAGATCCCATGTTTCCCTACTTCCCCTACTGTTACCACTACCCCATCAGGATGCACCGTAGCCGATTTAAACGCCGTATTTTCTAGTAGCTTGCCCCCAGCGTGCAGAAACTTCTGCTTTAACTCCTCCAAGAGATATATCGGATCAACGCCAATATTCAGCACATCCTTTACCCAAACTTCCACACCTGGCTTAAAGCCTACTCTGGCAGGATTATATTCCGTGGCGATCGCTTTTTGTAATTCTGCTTCAGTCAATAATTCCAAATCAACAAAAGTCTGCAACTCATTACGAGAGATATTCCATTCCTGTTCTCTACCTCGTAATACTCCCCGCTCAATTAAAGTTACTGACCAACCACGCTGCTGGAGGGCTACACCAAGCAAGATACCTAATGTGCCACCAGAAATTACAATATCTGTTTCAAGTTCTGTATCAAGCGCACCAAGATCCTCCGCGCTATTGCTTACCACCTCAGCAACATCTAGCTTCCCTGACCGTAAAGCCGACCAAAACTGATCCGCACGACGCAATCTTGCTAGGACGTTATCTGGCTGTTGAGAGAGTATTTCTGACGTTAAATTCATTAGTTAGCTTTTAGCTTCTAGCCTATAGCTTTTTTTGCAAGAAGTCTAATTACTCGATCGCCCTTGATTCCACCAAATTGCTAACCCGCTAAGTAGGATTAATGTCGGTGTTAACCAATCTCCCCAACGCACATATAGAGTTTTGTTTTGGCGACGATAAATAGTATCGGCGTGAATAGCATACTGCTCGATCGCCGAAATCCAGAGAGTATGACCATGAGGATCGACGATCGCACTATAACCCGTATTGGTGGCTCTAGCAGCCCAGCGATCGCTTTCTATGGCACGCATCACATCATGGGCATGGTGCTGAGAGGGCATGGTTTGACTGTAGTGGGCATTATTAGAAGCGGTAAGGATAAACTCTCCCCCTGCTTGAGCTTGGCGCAGAAAATGCTGGGGAAAGGCGGATTCATAACAGATGGCTATGATGGCTTGACCAAAGGGAGTCTTGAAGATTTGGTTGGGTTTTCCTGCTGCTAAATGAGCATTTAAGGGAGAGAGGCGATCGATTAATTTGCCCACCACTGATTCAAAGGGAATATATTCCCCTAGAGGCACAAGTTTATATTTATCGTAGCGACTGAAGGTTTTGCCGTCCCCCGTGAGGGTAAAAATACTGTTGGTGTAGCTGTTGCCATCTCTACCGTTTGCCCCCACCCAAGCAGGTACTTGCTCTGTAATCACCGCCTGATAAAAGCTGGAATCATTAATCACATCTTCCCAATAGAAAGGGAGGGCTGTTTCTGGGGTGAGGACAACATCAACCCCTTGTCTGGCAAGTCTTTGATAACCAGAAGTATAACCTGCGATCGCTTGTCGCCAACCTTCAGAAAAAAGCTTGATTTCATTTGGAATATTGCCTTGAATGATACCCACTTTTAACGGTGCTAAATTATTTTTAGCTACAGGTATTTGATATAAATAGAACCCTAATAAATGACTAATTATCAAGGTGCTTAGAGGGGCAGCAAGTAACAATATTTTGTCCTGGAAACGAGGCTGTTGATACCAAGCTAAAATTGCCTCTGCAAGTAACCCATTGACCAGAATGATCACCGCTGCCACAGTATTTACTCCTGATAGCTTACCTAATTGCAGAATCACCAAATTGTGGGGGCTTTGAGTATAGGCGATCGCTGGCCACCATAAAGGTGTATAACTCCATACTGTTTCTAACCCACACCATAAGGCGATGGCAATTAAAACTGTGAGCAAGATCCTGAAGCTGGTACTTTCAGGTTTGAGCTTACGAATAATTAAACTCCATAAAACTGCCCAACAAACTACAACCCCAGCCCCCCATAGAGTAATAAAAACCCAACAAAAAATGGCGATCGCTAAACTAGCTAACCACGGTACTCCCATCCAAGTCAGGGGATGCACCCCAGTAATCCAAAATAAAGCCAAGCCATCATAGCCAATACCCCAAACCAGGGCGAGAACGGCTATTTGTCTGAGGGACTTTTGTTGTCTAATTAAGATCCATAAAGGAGTTAAGGCAAACCAGGCAAGATACCAAGCGTTGAAGGGGGCGGGGGCTAAACCCATCAAAATACCGCTCAGTAGCGATCGCAGAATTAACTTGGTTTTTGGCAGCATTAGACTAATTTTTACCTGTTTTTCTGAACAATTTCCAAATTAAACCAAATAATGACTCCCTCTTGGGGGTTAAAATTCTAACGTTGAATATACGGTCAATTAAAGAAGGCTTTTAAGCTAAATCTTGAATTGCCCGATCGCAATCTTTGACTTCTTTATCTAATCCCATTGCTTGATATAATTTTCTGGCATTTTCATAAGCTGCTTTCGCCTCTGATTTTTGTTGTAGATTTTGCCTGGTAAATCCTAAATTAAACCAAGTGTTGGCTTCTCCATGACGATCGCCTATTTCTCGTTTATTTTCTAAAGACTGTTGAAAATAATCAATTGCTCTTTGATAATCTCTTAGAGAATAGTAAGCATTGCCTAAGTTATTTAAAGAATGACTTGTACCACTGAGATCGCCTACTTCTCGTTTGATTTTTAATGATTGTTGATGATAATCGATCGCCTGTTGATAATCTCCTAGAGATTTGTAAGTATTGCCTAGTTCATTATAAATATTAATAATGTTTGGTAAATTATTTTTCTTTTCTTCTTTACTAGAAGAATTATATCCACTTAATAAATGCGACAACAACTCGATTCTTTCTTGTTTTGCTGGCAATTCTAAATTTTCAATAAAATTATCAGAAAAAAATATATTGTTACTGATTACAAGTGAATTAAAATGGTTAGTTTTAAAACAAAAAACTTTTCGATTCCATGCCCAAAAATCTGGAGCATATTTAGCTAAACGAGTTAAAGCATAATCAGATAAAAATAAAAGCAGAGGATGAGGAACGCTAATTCTTAAATCATCTCTGACAAAATTAAGATTAGTAAGTACAGAAGGATATTCTTCCGAAATCCCAATAGATTTTTCCAACCCAGTAATTAACAAAATTAATTTCTTATCTGGAGCAATTTTTATTTTGGTTAATGCGACAACAAGTTCATCTCTTAAAAACCGTAAATTTGGATCGGGAAAATCCAAAATTTCAAACTGAATATTCTGACAATCTGGATGTTTTATTAAAGCTTCTATTAAAATATCTCTGTCTTTAGCAAAATTAATTTCAACCAGCCCAATATTAAGTTGATTTCCAGCAAAGTCCACAAAAGTCAAAAGCTCAGTAAATGGTCGCTGATTGATTTCAAAAAATAAATTATTTTCTCTATTTAAATCAGATATTTCCAGATTGTTGCTGTTCATTTTGGAGTGCTTCTTGGAAAAGAGGACTTGATTTTATAACAGGATTAATATAATTCCAACGACTAGCACCGTTGTATTCTAGAATTGAAAGGTTAAACAATAATAATTGTCCAATTCCATCTTTGTTAATATTCTTAGTTAAACATACCTGTGCTAAGAAAGAATAATACTCATTCAAAGTAATCCTCTCAAAGTTAAATTGTTCTTCTTTAATAGCATAAGTAACATCTTCAGCAGTTATTTTATTACCAGAGGCTGTTAAATCTGCTTGTAAACGACTAATATCTTTTTGCAGAGTTTGTCTAATCACCTGCTTCTGCTTTTGAGAACCTTTTATTTGAGCAAGTAATTTAGCTAATAATTTGGAAATAAAAGGAATTTTAAGTCCTACTTCTACATTAACTTCCGAACTTATTGCCTGTTCGACACTTGCTTCAGTTTCATTCGTAATTTCTTTGAACCAGGATTCAAAACTAGTTAATAATTTTTTATCAAACTTAGCACCCAATTTATATAATTCATCAGCAATTTTTTTAATAATTAGTAAATATAAATCTGTATATTCAGCATCATTAATGTCTAATTCAACATCTGCTTCTAAATAAACAATATAGTATTCTGATTCTAACTGTTTCTGAATTTTTCTTAATTCAGTACTTTTACCACAACCTCGATGTCCAGTGAATAAAATGGTACAGAATTCGCTAGGATCGAGAAACTCCAATTGTTTAGTAAGATTTTGAATCGCTTTAGTACTACGAATCGCTGACAAATCTACATAATATCGTTCGATATCTTGACCAATTAAAGGCTCAGGAGTACAGATGCGGTAAGCATCTCTAAGAGTGGCAGCACGATTATCAGGAAAGGAGTTCATTGACTGTTTTTGAATTGATTAAAGCTATTTTAACTAGTTCATGGTTAATGCTAAAGAAATGCTCGCGATCAAACTTTTGTACATAATTTGTACGTACAATGAGTTCATTAGCCGACTACGGAAATACCTTCGACGATTAAAGAAGGAGTGAAACAAGAGCCATTCCAGATTGCGTCATTGCCTAAAGCGACGATTTGCTTGAGGATTTGATAGACGTTGCCAGCGATCGCTGTATCTTTAACTCGTCCTGTAATTTTGCCATTTTTTACTCGATAGCCCAGATCGACATTTACGGAAAAGTCGCCACTGATATCTGCCCCTCCCCCCAGCATTTGATCGACAATGATGCCGTTATCTAGTTTGCTGATTAACTCCTCATAAGAATCTTGACCCGATGCCACGATCAAATTGACTAAAGAGGGGCTAGGATAGCTATCTAAAGCAGGACGAAAGCCATTGCCTGTGGGTTTGAGGTTTAATTCCCTAGAGATGGTGCGATCGCCATAAAATTGATTTAAGACCCCATTGGTAATTAAATCTAACCTCTGGGTTGCCATCCCCTCATCATCAAAAGGACAGTCATAAGGTGGTAATTCTGGCTGCTGAGATAGGGTAATTTCCTCAGAAACGACCAATTCTTGCTGGAGATTACTCCAAGGGGAAGACTTTTCCTTAACTCGTTTAGCATTTAAAGCCGAGGAAACCGTTTCCCATAACAGCGGGGCTGCATTTGCCGTGAGAATTACAGGGACTTTTCCCTGGGGAGGACTAACATTGCGTTTTGCCCAATCTAAACGCCGAATAATGCTCTCGATCAGCGGCTCAAAGTTTAATTGCCCTCTACTATACTCACCATCAAAAATACCTAAAAAATCTTCCCCCCGAATCAATTCTGCACCGAGGGAATAACTTAAACCCGACTCGTGAAAGTGACAATAAAGCCCTTGAGAGTTAATCAGGGTGATGCTTTCCTCTTCAAACTCTAATTCCGCTGAACAAATTAATTCAGGATATTCCTCCCTTAATTGAGTAATCGCGCGATCGCCATAGGCAATTAAATCCTGAACTGAAGCTTTAACGCCCGTTAAATCATAGGTTACTTGACGAGGTGGGGCTAACTCAATAATTTCAGGTGTATTCAGTTGAGATAAGGCGATCGCTTTATCAATTAATAATTCTGGTTCAATGGTGCCATAGGCTACTGCCAAACCAGGACGATTATCTTGCCATAATCTCAAGGCTGTCCCCACTGATTGGGAACTTTCTAACTGCTTGAGACGGTTGCCCTCAAAAAAGACTGGTTGGGACTGAGATGATACCTGATAAATTTCTGCGTGGCTAATTCCCCGACGAGATGCCAAGTCAAGCAGTGATTCTAGTTCTTCATTCATTTAATTTAAGCAAAAATTGGAGTTTAAAACCAGGGTGTAGCCGTAGCATAATGATAAAAGTCAAATCTAACAAGATTGTTCAATAGCAGTTGTCAATACTCAACATTTAGTAGAGTTTTCAACTCTTCAGTTGTAAAAGGATTTTCCCCCGCTTTTAAAGATTCAAGCCAACGTTCCCGCCTGTGTTTAAAGTCTTCAGTCCACTTTTGAACATCTTCACTTTTTAAAGCTATTTCAAACTCTTTTATAGCTGAACTAAAATCTTCTTGAAGCGCCAACACTATTCCTAGCGTGTCGTGATAGTTGCCTTGATCAGGTTTTAATTCCACTGCTTTTTGCGCTGCTGCATAGCTCTCAGGGTCAGAATGTTTATTATATAAAACACTCAGCCAAGCTATTTTATTCCAAAGACTAGCAACAATTTCTTGATCTTCAAGTTCAGCTAAAACTTGTTTATATATTTCTTGGAATTCTGCTAGATTCCCCTGTCTAAATTTTTCAATTCCCTCACTAAGTTTTAGATAGTATTTGTAATTCGACTGATTTTTTAGATCTTCAGGAATTCCTTTAGCTTTATGCAAGCCAATTACATGAAACCACATTGTTTCATTGTTCCAAGCAATATTTTGTAAATCAGCTAATTCCAGATCTGCATCTTTAAAAGAAGCATTCGCCAAATGTGATTCGTTCAAAATAGCACCCTTGAGATTTGCCCGTTGAAAATCTACCCCTTCAAGATTAGCTTCCCGAAGATCTGCTCCCTGAAGATTAGCTTCCCGAAGATCTGCCCTCTGAAGATTAGCTTTTCTAAGATTTGCTCCCTGAAAATTAGTTTCCCTAAGACTTGTTCCAATGAGATTGGCTTCTTGAAGATCGGCTTCTTGAAGATTGGCTTTGCCAAGTTCAGCATTCTGGAAAATAGTTTTGCTTAAATTAGCCCCTTTAAGTTGAGCCTCTTTAAGGGCGCAGTTGCTAAAATCGATACCTGAAAAGTTTTTCGGCCGATTTTCTGCTTTTAAAAGCAGGGGAGATTTTCTTGATCGATATATTTGCTCGTAATCTGGGTGAACCCAAGTTAAATCATCAGATGTGAGGTTGATCTGATTCAATGTTTCTTCGATAACTTTTGCGACATTTTGTTGATTCTGGCTTACGCATATTTCTGTACCTGCTTTGGGAGGGTGTTGATGACGAACCAAAGCTACTTTATTGTTTGAAGGTAAAGATAAGATAGCAAAAGTTAGATAGTCTAGATCATCGTAACTTTCCTTGAATTCTAGCTCGCTCAACTCGCTAATTTCAGAAGGCTCTTGCCGAATCATTGCTACTATATTTTCGGGGATAATCTCTTCAAATTGAACTGCCTGTTGAATATAATTATCAGCCATTAGGGATAACGAGTAATTGTTAACAATTTTATTTTCGCATACCCGTCTTCTATCTGAACTCCTTCTCGACCGTTACTCCAAAAAACTTGACCTGGCGATAAATTACGATCTGGAGGAACAACAGTAGTAAATTTTATTCCTTGTCGTTCTTCGGCTACACCAGGATAAGCTGAAGTGTAGGCTTTTACTTTGGGAATGATTCCATTGCCACGAACAGGTTTGCCCCACAACTCTTTGCTTTCGAGTTGTTTTATCGTGTCTTCTTCTGTCTGAGTAGGGGACTTAAATCGATAATATGGTCCGTAAATTTCCAACTAAATCCCACTCCTTTCCCTGATGAAATCATTTAAAAATAATCTTTGAACAGTATAAGTTAGATTTGGTTGATCACCTCCACTAATAATCCTCAATTTGGCGATTATCAGTCTAATGTCGCCTTGTCTCTAGCTAAACCCCTCAAACAAAGTCCCAGAGCGATCGCTCAAACCATTGTTGAGCATCTACAAGTTGAGATGATCTGTGATCTGTCAGCGATCGCAGATCCAGGTTTTATCAACTTTACGCTAAAATCTGCCTATCTTGGGCAGTTGTTGAGCCAAATCCAGGCTGATGAAAGACTAGGGATTGCTCCTACTAAGAATCCCCAACGGGTGATTGTCGATTATCTTAGTCCTAAAAGACTGAGTGATTCTAGTTCTTCATTCATTTAATTAATTTAATTAATCTAAAGTTTAGTTGAATCCAATTGCTTTGCCTAAACGTACAAATAATACAGGCAGAGTTAAATTAATCTCTGTTTGTCTTAACAATCCTAAATTCAGGTTGCTCAATAGATATTAGATTAAAAGTTAGGGAATAGCTAACAAGCTAAATAGTATCTATAAATTGGTGTCATTTGACGACCATAATCCTGCTGCGAGTCAGGTTACCGATATTACTGGAGTTGAAGGGACATTACTCGGTATCGATACTCGACCTGCCGATGGCTTAATCTATGGTATTTCTACTGCCAATAATATTTATACAATTGATGCGGATAGCGGTGTAGCTACCTACGTTAGTACTCTTAATACCCCCTTTGAAGGAGGCACTATATCGGGATTTGATTTTAATCCTGTTGCGGATCGTCTGCGTTTAGTGGGGGATAATGATCAAAACTTGCGGATTAACGTGGACACGGGAGAAGTAACCGTTGACGCTCCTTTAGCACTTGGTTCAGGGGATGTTAATGAGGGGGTAAATCCCAACGTTACTGCTGCTGCCTATACTAATTCCTTTGACGGCACTACTTCTACTCAGCTATACAATATCGATACTTTGTTAAACGACCTAGCGTTACAAAACCCACCTAACGATGGAACATTAACTACAGTAGGTGATTTGGGAGTTGATTTTGATACTTTGGGTGGCTTTGAAATTGTTTCTGCCACAGAAGGTGATAATAAAGCTTTTGCCCTTTCTGACAAGACTTTGTATTCTATAGATCTAAGTTCTGGTGCTGCCTATAGCCTGGGGGACATTAGTTGTTCGATTGATCCTTTGAATTTACAAGGACTAACGGCAATTGAAAACGATTTAGATACTTACAGCGGGTTTCAGTCTTATGAAGGACTGTAACAACATTTAGCTCTAAAGGACTCGCTAAAGGGTACTGCTTCGCGTCGCAAACCAGTTTTGCAGATGGTCGGGATTAATTAAATTAATCGCTATCTTAATAAGCGTATCGACCATCTTCGAGGTCGTCGGCGAGAATTGTCTCAAGAACGCCTTTAATTGTGACCACCAATAAAAGCCTCAGCATCCATCGAGTCATCTATGGTCATCATATGCGAAGCGGTATTCTTTAGGACACTCTTTTTGATCATAGAGTAGTTCACAATGTTCGGCTAAAGTAGCATCGGCGCATTGCTCAAAGATCGCCATTTACTGAGCTTTATATGCCATTACGGCACTAACTGACCCGCCAACAAACTATGTGACTTTCGCTTCGCTTCAGTTTAACCCATCTTTCAACGCAGGTCTTGCTGGCAGAGAAGCGTCGAAGCTCCTTTTCGGTATGAACTATCTCCTTTTTCAATTTTGTTTAAAACAAATAAGCTGCTGAATTACTATTTGTTGTAAGATATATGTGTCAATGCCATATTTCTTGACTGTTATAGTATGTCTCCTGAACCCCCCAGTCATCATTCTGAGGATGAGAAT
>Ga0209082_1000571_pt1 | contig 12010 bp, 13 predicted proteins | sample ColdCreekSource_FD_184127 | JGI IMG/M metagenome (GOLD analysis project Ga0209082, IMG submission 184127) | Groundwater microbial communities from Cold Creek, Nevada to study Microbial Dark Matter (Phase II) - Cold Creek Source (SPAdes) (version 3) | ecosystem: Environmental > Aquatic > Deep...
AATTCATCTGGCTTTAGTCTCGCTTTAATTCGTAATCTTCCTGCCTACCGCGATGGTTTAGCACCACTACGTCGTGGATTAGAAGTGGGCATGGCTCATGGCTATTTACTATACGGTCCTTTCTTACTTTTGGGCCCTTTAAGAAAAACAGAACATGCAGATATTGCTGCCTTACTAGCCGCTTTCGGTTTAGTGACTATTTTGACTGTCTGTTTGTCACTGTATGCCAGCGCTATGGGTGGTAAACCAACTCAAACTTTGACTACCCCCATTGTCTCCCCTGCTTTTGCCACTAAAGAAGGCTGGAGTGAGTTTGCTACAGGTTTCTTTATTGGAGGCGGCGGTGGAGCTTTCTTCGCTTACTTCCTGATGTCTACTGTTTACTTGACAGGCATTAAAGGCTTAATTGGTCTTTAACCCTTGCTAAAACCAAGATTTCCTAATTTGAGTCAGGGAAGCTTGAAATATTGAGAAGATTTTAGCTGATTAAGTGATCACAAGAGCCTGGAGTTAACTCTAGGCTCTATTCATTTCACTGGTAAAGTGAAATTAAATGTATAGTCATTCCAATTAATTTCCTTATAGTAGTTTTGTATTGATGAGCGGGTTAAACATTACTTGCTACCTATATGCCCTAAAGGATTCCCTTCAGTCACGAAGCGGTATCCTTTAGGACTACCTACTACTCTTTTAAAAGATCACTTGGTTCTTATTTGGAATGATTATAAATAATGACTATAAATGCTGAAATCACTGATTAGTTACCTCAACAGCGATCGCATTTTAGTTTTAGAGATTCAAAAAGACACGGCGTAGTGTTGCATCTTTTTTTATTTTAAAAGTATACTTCGCTGTTAACCACTTAATTAGCTAAGGCAAGCACATACTCCTTAGCTCGCTCGATAACTCTCGATATCATTACTTCCGAGAGAATGTTGAGCGAGGGTAAGCCACCAATCAAAAAGTTGGCTTTAGGATTTAGACCTGAGGAGGGTTTGTGAGAGATGAGCGAGAAGGGATTTGAACCCCTGACCTTTTGGTTCGTAGCCAAATGCTCTAATCCACTGAGCTACTCGCCCTTAGCTGAGTTAAGGCGTTTTACTTCCGTTACCCAACAGTGTTCAATAGTAGCAGAACAAGGTAAAGCAATGCAAGAAAAAGTCCAATTAAATTCGCTATCTCATCTGAACGATCGCGGGGAAGTCCAAATGGTAGATGTTTCAGAAAAACAAGTCACTCGCAGAGTGGCGATCGCAGGGGGGAAAGTGATTATGTCAAAAGAGGCTTTAGCCACCATTGAAGCAGGCAATGCTCCCAAAGGAGATGTGCTGGGGACGGCAAAAATTGCGGGGATTATGGCGGCGAAACAGACGGCAAATCTAATTCCGATGTGTCATCCCTTGCCCATTCACAAAATAGAGGTGGAAATTACTCCTAATGCAGCATTACCTGGATACGAAATCCAAGCTACCGTAGCCATTAAGGCAGAAACAGGGGTGGAAATGGAGGCTTTAACTGCCGTGTCGGTGGCCGCTTTGACCCTTTATGATATGGCAAAGGCGTTAGAGAAATCGATGGAAATCTCCGAAATTCGACTTTTGAGCAAGACAGGAGGAAAGTCGGGAGAGTATTTTGCTGAGGGAAAGGGCAATTAAACAGATACAATAACAATATCGTTAAAGTATGTATACTGCTCTAGTTAGTTTAAATTAATTATTACCTATGCCTCCTCGTTGGCCTCGTGAACCCGATCGCAAAACCGATCCTGAATATCGCCGTCTCGATGACCTAATCAATTTTGCCATTCACGTTGGTATATATGCAGCCACCAATTCTGGTCTATGGTTCGTCCATATCTTAAAAGCGACGGAATGGTCTTGGCTACTATGGGTTAACGGCATCTGGCTGGGGATATTAATCCTGCATTTTATTTATCTTAAAGCGATCGCCGACTACACAACCATTAAAACCTGATTTCAATCTTAACTAAATCTAATGGCTACTACCCCAGATATCGAAGCATTAGCAGCAAAAATTGGTGAAAACATCTATATTGATGTCGCCAAGTGGCATCTTTATCTCAATGATGCTCATCTCCATACAGTTTTGGCAGAGAAAATCTATCCCCTCCTCGAAGCTGATGCTCTGACAGAGGAAGCTGTCGCTGCCGTCTTACAAGACATTCCCGTCAAACTGGGTGGTGGTCAGACTGAGTTGGCTCTAAATCAATTGTTACCAATGCAGTGTCAAATGAATCTGATTGATTTACTGGAAGAATATCAAAAGGATATTTAACCGAGAAAGATTAATTATTAATTTTGTGTTGATGTAACCACAGCGCCCTTTTCACCTAAAATTCTGCCCACCCAATCGTGTAACAATATATAGAAACAAGGAATAATCAACAAAGTTAGCAGGGTTGCCAATGCTAACCCCGAAAAGACCACAATTCCTAATGGTTGCAAAAATTCTCCCCCCTGTCCTAACCCTAACGCCAAAGGAAACATACCCACTACAGTAGTGATGGTGGTCATTAAAATAGGACGCAATCTTTGGGGAGCAGCTTGTAAAATCGCCGTGGTGCGATCGCATTGTTCTCGCTCTCTAATTTGATTGGCTAACTCTACCATCAAAATCGCGTTGTTAACCACAATACCGACGAGTAAAACTGCTCCCACAATCACAGTTATACCGATTGCCGTTTGGGTAATAAAAAGACCCCAAATACCTCCCGCCAAGGCTAAAGGCAGAGTAAACATAATTACCAGGGGATCGATAAGAGAATTGTACTGTACTGCCATGACAACAAAAACTAAAAAGGCAGCTAATCCACCTAATATAGCGAAAGAAGATTGAATTTCTTGATTGCTTTGGGCCGCAGCACTGGGGAGACGACTAACTCCTTCTGGCAAGTCAATTCCTGGAAAAATTTGTTCTAATTCAGCCAGTGCTGAACCTAGATCGGCATCTTCATTAAGAGTACCCGAAATTAATAATACCTGTCTTTGGTTGATGCGCTGAATTTCTCCAGGAGCTTGTCCTTGTTCAATGCGGGTCACATCTCCTATGCGAATTAAGTGATTACTATCATCGACAAATAAGGGAATTTGCTCTAATTGATCGGAACGGCGTATTGAATCTTCCTCCAGCTCAACTCGCACGTCTACCAGGCGGTTTCCCCGTTGCAGTTGAGTGGGTATTGAACCAGTAATTGCCGTTTCTAAAGTATTGCCAATGTCTTGAATATTTAAGTTAAGATCGGCAGCGCGTTCGCGGTCAAGCCGAATTTGAATTTCTGGTTGTCGCGCATCAGCATCGGGACGAAAGCTGGACAAGACTGCTCGTTGTTCTAAAACATCTAATACTTGCCTCCCTGCTTGTTCTAGTACCTGGGCATTTTCTCCCTGAAGGACTATATCAACATCTGCACCTCGAACGGGAGAGTTATTTAAGATCAAGCCTCGTATTTCACCAGGACTAAGCTGTAGCCGAATATCAACTAAATTAAGCTGGTCAAATTCTGTCGATACCCGCGAGATATACGCCTCCACGTCTGTATTTGGTTGGAGAGTAATAGTGCTAGATCCGCGTAAGGGGTTTTCGCTCGTGTTGCTACCAAACAAAAAGCCCCCTGATGTGGTGAATACATACTCGGTTTCAGGCTGTGCTAGCAAAATTTCATCTACTTTTGCCATAACTTGGCGGTTGGTTGCTAAGGGAGTTTCTGGGGGAAATTGAGCGCGTAATTGCGCTTGTCCTGTATTGATTCGCGGCAAAATCTCTTGAGGAATTTGACCGACAACTAGAATAGTACTGCCACCCAGTAGTAAAAAAGTCAGTCCAACTACCAGTAACCGCCGTCGCAAAACCTGTTTGAGGATAATTCCGTAGCGTCTAGTAGCAGCTTCAAATTGACGATTAAATGCTTGCAACAGCCAAAAACGCCCAATGGAACTAGATTTTTTGATTCTCAGCAAACGTGAGGCGAGCATGGGTACGATGGTTATTGCTACTAAAATTGAGGCAGCTACGGCAAAGCTGACGGTGAGAACTAATTCATTAAATAGCAGAGAAATAAAACCACCAATCAGCAAAAAAGGTAGAACGGCGACTAAATTGGTACTGGTGGAAGCAACCAAAGCCGATTCTACTTCTTGACTACTAGAGATTGAGCGCTCAATTAACTGCCGAGAATTGAGTCGCGTCTTGGCATCTTTGCCTGGAGTCATCCCCGCACCGACCGCAATGTTCTCCAGCATCACAATTGAGTTATCCACCACAATCCCAACTCCTACGGCTAATCCGCCCAAGCTAAACACATTGAGAGATAAGCCAAACAGTCTCATCAAAATAATTGCTGCTAAAGCTGCTAAAGGAATTGCCAGCACGATGATTGCCGTTTGACGCAGAGAGCCAAGAAAGAGTAAAACAGCGATCGCAGCTAGTCCTGCGCCAATTAAACCAGAATTGGTAACATTACTAATGGCATTTTGAATAAAAATTGATTCATCCAGGGTTGTCACCAATTCCAGATCTTCAGGAATTATCCCTGCTTGTCGCAACTCTTCAACTCGTTGTTTGATTCCCTCGACAACTTCAATCGTATTAGCTTCGGGCTGCTTTTGAATGCTAACTTTTACTGCTGGTTGCTGGTTGAGAAAGACAAAAACTCGCTGGTTGGCTTGACCATCGATAACCTCGGCAAAATCTCGCAGATATACGCGGCGACGTGGGGGAACGGAATTATTTTCTGTTTCTGCTGTTGTTGAATTCTCCACATTCCCCACTTCAAAAGAAAGATCGAGAATTGACTCTGCATCCTCAAAGCGACCAACGGCACGAGTCAATGGTTCGTTTAGTTCGCCTAAAATTCGCCCGCCAGAAATATCCTGATTAGTTTCTGCTAACTCGGTGAGAACATCATCTAAGGCTATACCCAAGGCTTGAAGGCGACTGAGATCGAGCAAAACCCGTACTTCTTCCTCTACACCTCCCGAAACGTCTACTACCGCTACCCCTTCAACCACTCCTAGTTCTCTAGCTAATTCTTCATCGGCAAACACACGCAACTGTAAAGGATCTAAAGACTGAGATGTCAACGCCAGTTCATAAACGGGCAACTGAGATGGATCGACTTTAAATAGCCTTGGTTCTTCAACTGTGTCTGGTAAGTTAGAACGCGCCCGATTAAAAGCAGCAGTAGCATCATTTAAAGCGCGATCGATATCTCCCCCTGGTTCAAAGTAAAGGTCTACACTTACCTGTCCCTCACGAGTTTGGGAAAAAACCTGTATCACCCCTTCCGTGGCAGCTAGTCCTTCTTCTAAAGGTCTAGTTACCTCATCGATCGCAACTTCAGGAGAAATACCTGGCACGTTTACCCGCAAGCCAATACGGGGATAGGTAATCGAGGGGAGCAAATCCACCTGAAGATTGAATAGAAAAAATATCCCGATGACAATTACCGCTAGAGTCAGCATTAAGGTGCCAATATGCTGGCGAATGGCAATAGTACTGATACTAAAATTGGCGGGGGGGGAAGTTTTCATCTTGGAGGGGCGAACGGCCGTTCGCCCGTGCAGAAATTAAAGGCTGGAATTTTATGATTCTGGTGATGATGATTCGGAGATAAAGCTGAGGCGAACCCGATCGCCATTTTGTAAATTGTCGCTGCTACTTACGACAAATTTTTCTCCTGGTTCTAATCCTGAAGTAATTTCTACTTGAGAATTAGCGCGATCGCCGATTTTTACTTGACGAGTGATGACTGTAGCCTGTTTCCCCTGCTGCTGGAGAATAAACATAGTTGCTGTATCTGTTTTAGGATTAGTCTTAGGATTAGTGGCAGAATTATCTTGTGTACCTTCAGAACCGATCTCAATCGCTGTTTCAGGAACGATGACTAGGCGATCGCTCTGTTGCTCAAAATTGACCCGCGCCAGTAACCCTCTACCAATACGGCGATCGCGATTGGGAATGGTCACCTCGACGGGGATTAAACGAGCTGTGGAATCGGCAGCCAAAGAAATTTGGGTCACTTTTCCTCTAAATGTTTGTTCTGGTAAAGCATCTAACCGTACCTGTGCTGTCTGTCCCATCTGAATTTTTGCTAGTTCTAGTTCGGAAATTTGTACCTGTACCTGAATCTGGCTAAAATCTCCTAAACGCAAGACTTCGTTACCTGGTTGGGCTAAGTCTCCTGGTTCTAAAACTCTTGCTAATACTGAACCCGTCACGGGGGATGTTAATACAGTGAAAGACTGTCTTTGTTGTTCTTGGGTAACTATTGCCTGCTGTGCTGCCACGCGACGTTGGGCAGCGACGACTGCTGAGTTGCGATTGACTACTTGCTGTTGGGCAGACTGTAATCTTTGTTCTGCCGTCCCCACCGCAGTTCTATCTAATTCTGCTTCTTGTTCGGCGATCGCACCCTGCTGAAAAAGTTGGTTTGTCCTGGCTGCATCAGACTGCGCCTGTTGTCGTTGTAATCGTGCCTGTTCGACTTGGGCGCGGGCATCGTTTACATCTGCCTCTAAACTGGCTACTTCCGATTGCAGCGCTGCCACTTCTGCTTCTGCCTGGGCTACTGTAGCTTCTGAGATGGAATTGTCGATCCTTGCTAATACTTGACCTTGCTCTACTCGATCGCCTACGTCTACCGTCACATTCAGCAGTTGTCCTTCAACGCGCGATCGCAAAGAAACTTCTTTTACGGGAAAAGTCGTACCAACATACTCAGGATCTTTTTCTAGTGAGCCTTGACGAGCCACTGCTGTATTTACAGTTGGAGTTTGCTGTTGCTGTTGAGGACTAGAATCGCTTTGGGCATCTCCTGGAGGTAATAAACCGCAACTTGCGCTCAAGAGCAATCCAGGTAAAAACAACTTAGAGATAAGTGTGAGGGAGTTTGGCAACCAAGGGGTATAGGTATATTTAGTAACTAAAAATCTGCGGGACATAATTTCTCTGAAACTGAAGCAGGCAGCAATGATTTAATGATTTATACCAAGTTGCAATCAAATGCGGAACATTTCGCTTGAAATCCTTTGCGTCTTTGTCCCGAACTAAGCGGGATAAACGTCTTTGCGACGCGAAGCTAGTCCTTTAGGACGCGAAATAAAGTTATTGCTTAGAAAGCAACATTGAATCAAACTATATCAAAGTGATATTCTTGATCATTATATCAAGATGATATTTAAAAGTGTTTGTATTGAGGATAAAAAAATGTTGGAATTAGCGGCTCTGGGTCTATTACTCCAAAAACCTTTACATGGATATCTTTTAAAACAACAGTTAGAAAGGTTTATGAGTGGCTGCATCAGCGTCAATTATGGTGCTATTTATCCCTTGCTGAAGCGACTGGAAAAACAGGAATACATTAAAACCTTTCAAGAATTGGCAGATGGTGGCACAAATCGCAAAGTCTATCAAATTACCGAATTAGGACGCGATCGCTGGCGAGCCAAAATGTTGGCGCATCCCCATGAAAGCTGGGTTAACAGTCGTTCGCGCTTTATCATTAAATTCTTTTTTTTTAGTCAATTAAAACCGACAGAGCGCATAAAACTCATGCATTCTCGTTTAATCACCTGTCAATTGCGTCTAGAAAACCGTGAATCACAACTGGCGGAGAAAGGTGAGGAAGATCCTTATCAAGCGATCGCTTTGCAACGTCATCTAGCAAATCTTCGCTTTGAAATCGAATGGTTAAAAGAACAAATTGTCAAAGAACAGAGTAATACAGTATCCAAAATATTGGTGTAATCTCAGTTTTGAAGAAGAAAACAAATTCGGCGTTCCTGAATGAGAGAAGCTTCGCCCCTTTATACTTGATCTGGATCTATTCCCATCTCTTGTAATCGTTCTGCTAGCCTTGCTGCTCTTTGTTCGGCTTGTTCGGCTCTTTGTTCAGCTTGTTCTGTTCGTTGCGCATTTTCGGCGTAAGTTAAAAATAGTGTACTATCTGGGCGACAAATCTGTAACTCCGTTGTTGAAAGCTCAAATCGAATGTTCAGTCTAGGGCTAACCCACCCATTGATTAAATCTACTATGTCCAAAAAGCCTTCAGTTCGCAACCAACCACTTAAATCATTTCTTTCAGGGTCGTAAAGATAGTATTCTTCTACACCAAAGCGATCGTAAAACAGCAGCTTTCGATTCATCTCAGACCGCGTATTGCCTGGGGAAAGGATTTCAAATACTACTTGCGGTGCTATATTATCTTCTGACCACTGCTTATACGAACCTCTATCCCCTTTTGGTCTACCAAAAACCACTAGGATATCTGGAGCAACGCGAGTTTTGTTATTTCCTTCAACAGGGTACCACAACGAGTCTCCAGCCACAAAAACATTTGGATCGTTAACAAACAACCACTCTAGATTTTCCTTGATGGTGACAATCCAACGAAACTGCTTCGTGTTATCTGCCATTGGCTGACCATCACTGTCAGGATAAATTACCTCTGGTGTTGAGGTTGGTTGTATTTGTACCATACCTTCACTGATTAGAAAACAAGTTTCAATAATAGACTAACATAGCCCTATAGCCAGCTTACTTGCAACCTAAAACATCATTATGGAATCCTTAAGCCTAAACGTCCCTCCTTCTGTAGGTTTAACCGATGAGCAATTTTATCAACTCTGTATTGCTAACGAACCTTGGCAATTAGAACTGACGCAAGCTGGAGAATTAATTATTATGCCCCCAACAGTCGGAGAAAGTGGCATTAGAAACTCTGACTATCTGTCCCAATTTTGTGATTAAATTGCGGGGCGTACAAGCTGCCGAGGAAGCCTCAGCAGATAGCTCCTCGCGTTCGGAAAGTGATGTTTTAGCCAAATTACGCCTCAAAATGCGAGAATATCAGGGCAATGGAGCAAGCTTGAGATGGCTAATGGATAATAGAAACTATCTTAGGCTACCATTGGTTTTCAGCGTAACATCTGAAAGTAATCAGCAATAGTCAAAAGATGAAGAAAAAAGCGCAATCAAAAGCTGAAGATTATCAGGTTGGCAAATGGCAATGTGTTGCGAGTTGTGGTGCCTGCTGTAACCTTTCTCCTGAAGAGCGACCAGATTTAGAGGAATATTTGTCTAGCGAGGAGTTGCAGACTTACCTGAGCATGGTGGGAGAAGGTGGCTGGTGTATTAATTACGACCATGACCAGCGTAAATGCAATATATACGAACAGCGTCCCCGTTTTTGTCGAGTGCAACCTGATACTTTTAAATCCATGTTTGACATCGAGCCAGCAGAGTTTAATGAATTTGCGATCGCCTGTTGTGAAGATCAGATTACGGGGGTTTATGGGGAGCAAAGTCCAGAACTGGAGCATTATTATCAGGAAATTGCTCAAGATTAGACTAGTCTGAGGAAATTCACCAACTCTTCCAATTTAGTCCAAGCAGCGCCACTGCTGATGATTTCTTGGGCAGTGGTAACCCCCTGTAGATGATCCCCAAAGGGTACGATCTCTCCCACTTGTAGGGCAAAGGATGCGTTTAGAGCTACGGCATCTTGCTGTGCTGTAGTACCCTTGCCTTGAAGTACGTTCCGCAGGATCGTGGCATTTTCTGCAACTTCTCCACCTTTTAACTCTGTCAAAGATGCTCGATTTAAGCCGAGGGTTGCGGGGTTAACGGCGATCGCTCTAATTTCATCCTGGTTAACCACTACCAGGTCGCTCAGATCTTCTAACCCTGCCTCATCCAGCTTTTCTCTGCCATGCAAGACGATCGCTTTTTGGATGCCCAACAGCTTTAAAGCTTCCGCCATACTATGAAGGAACTTGGGATCGTAAACTCCGATTACCTGTCCTGTGGGACAAAGAGGATTGACTAGGGGACCTAGCAAATTAAAGATTGTCCTGATCTTGAGGGTGCTGCGTAAAGGTGCCACACTCTTCATGGCAGGATACCAGCCATTGGCAAATAAAAATGTCACACCGACTTTTTCTAGGGCTGCGGTAACCTGCTCTGGAGGGGCAGTTAAATTGACTCCTAAGTACTCTAAAACATCTGCTGACCCCACCTTGCTAGAGGCGGAACGATTGCCGTGTTTAGCCACTTTAACCCCTGCTGCTGCTGCGACAAAAGCCACGGCGGTAGAAATATTAAAGGTGGAAGAGCCATCGCCCCCTGTGCCACAGGTATCAATCACAGGATGATCATGGCTGATGGCTTGCTGTTGTCGAGATTGCGCTTTTAAAACCTGTGCCATGCCTGCTAATTCACTTGCAGAAACTCCTTTGGCTTGAATAGCAGCGAGGATTGCCCCCGATAAGACTTCGGGAATTTGCGATTGCAGCCACCCTGTCATTAGTTGTGCAGCTTGAGACTGGGAGAGGGATTGTTGATCTAATAGCTGTTGCAGCAAGTTAGGGAAATCTATGGGAGTGGGATCAGTCATTATCATCTTGGGGAATTTAAAGGGATTTGTCGCCCTAGGTACAGGGGAGGATTTACAATTAGAAATAATCTTCTTGTCAGCTAGGTTTGCCTAAAATAAATTTAATCTATGAAATATTTTCTCCGACTAAGCGCACTTTTGTTGCTGCTAATTCTCTTGATTTTTCCTGTTCCTGCTTTAGCGGGGAGTTCTTCTGCGGTGACTCCTTCTACTTATAGCGAATTTGGTGTTCAAGACAAAGACTTTTCAGGAAAAGTTTTACAGAGCGTAGATTTTGCCAGAGTCGATTTGGAGGAAGCAAATTTTAGCAATGCAGATATCAGAGGAGCGGTATTCAATGCCTCTAACTTAGCGAAGGCTAATCTTTCTGGGGCAGATTTTAGCTATGGTTTTGGCTATTTGACTAACTTCGATGGTGCAAATCTAACTAATGCCAATTTTCAGGAATCAATTTTGTCTTTCTCCACTTTTAAGGACGCAACTATAAATGGCGCAGATTTTACCCTGGCTGTCTTAGAAAAATGGCAGGTTCAACAACTCTGCGAACATGCTACGGGAGTCCATCCCCAAACGGGAGTCGATACTCGTGAATCTCTCGGCTGTAAGTAATTTGAGTCAAAAACCCCAAACAGTTTGGCTTGCCAGACACGGCAACCGTCTAGATTTTGTTCACCCAGAATGGTTCAATACCGCGAAGAGGCGTTACGATCCTCCCCTATCGGTAGATGGTTTAACCCAAGCACAAGCATTGGGGCAAAGACTCAAGACAGAAAATATTCAGCATCTCTTTGTCTCTCCTTTCTTGCGAGCTATTCAAACTGCTAACGAAGTGGCTAAGGTGATCAATCTACCCCTCAATCTAGAAGCGGGATTAGGAGAATGGCACAACGGCGAGTGGATGACAGAAGCCCCTGAAACTAACCCTCAAGAGCTTTTGGCAGCAGCATACCCTGGGATTAATTGGAGTTATCAATCTCTGATCTATCCTCAATATCCTGAGACCAAGGCTGATGTTAATCGTCGCAGTGCAGCAACGATCAAACAGTTATTATTTGAGGTTGACGGAGATATTTTGCTCGTGGGACATAGTGCCTCTGTATTTGGCATTACCCAAGCATTAGTGACAGAAACTCACGACTGTAAAGTTGGGCTGTGTTCTTTAACTAAAGTGGTGCGGAAAGGCGATCGCTGGGATTTGGAATTTTATGCCGATACTTCCCATTTAAGTCAAGCTGAATCTCAAGTTCGATTGAACGTCTAATGTGAATTAGAAACAGGGGAGGAAAAGACAGAAGAATGGTTCTAAGTAGCTCAACCTAATTAAACAGCTAATAATTGTGAGCAACTAGCAACTAGCAACTAGCAACTAGCAGGGAGGTTATCTGTTACCCACAATTGAGTAAAGCCATTTTACTTTTATTTTGGTGGAGCTACTTGTTGTTGAATTAGAGCTGATTTTTCTTTATTTAAACGTAACTGCCCAGGTAGGAGGAGCGGAATAATTTCCAGCCAGGAAAAAGTGTGGTAATGTGCTGTACATGAGTCCAGAGGAACAAGAGCAAAAAATTGAGAGGCTAGAACAAGAAAACAAAGCTCTGC
>Ga0209082_1000574_pt1 | contig 11912 bp, 6 predicted proteins | sample ColdCreekSource_FD_184127 | JGI IMG/M metagenome (GOLD analysis project Ga0209082, IMG submission 184127) | Groundwater microbial communities from Cold Creek, Nevada to study Microbial Dark Matter (Phase II) - Cold Creek Source (SPAdes) (version 3) | ecosystem: Environmental > Aquatic > Deep...
CATACGCAAAGAATAGCCTATTCTACTTTAAAAGTCCAGCAAAGAACTAAAACACTTGAATCACAATAACTTATTCACCACTTTGCCGTAGCCCTGCATCCCAAGTTAATTTTATACGGATAATGTCATCCCAAGATGATCATGTTCTATTCTACCAAAGTTAAAAATGTCCTAACCTGATGGATAGAATGCCTTCTTAACCAGACTTTGCCAAGACGGTGACAGATACCGAGCAAGAAACAAGACTTGCCCCCCATTTATGTTTTTATGGCTCACCCTGAGAGGTTTGTTAAAGCAATCCCTGTGCCTCCTGCGGTATCAGAGGCTGCATGGATTAACAAACCAAAACAGATGCCAGAACGTGATGGAAAAATACACTAAATACAGACAAAAAGTGTCTCAAAGTCATTGATACATTCCACAACAATTGACAACAATCCCATTGCTTCGCTACAATGACCCTTTCGTTTCTTTACCATGGGTCGTCTTAATCGTTGGTCTGTTTGAGGAGTGGAGCATGCTGGGTTTTATTTTTAGTGTCGGTTTTCTATCGCTTGGGATTGCTGGATATTTTGCTTACGAAGTCCTTCGCAAGGACAAAGGAAGCCCGGCCATGCAGGCCATCGCCAATGCGATTCGCATCGGATCAGAAGCCTTCCTTAAAAGACAGTACAAAACCATTTCAGTCCTGTCTCTGCTGGTCGCAGCCTGCCTGTTTCTCATCTACGCCGTAAAAGACGGACCGGCCATTGGGTTCTTGACCGCGGCCTCTTTCCTTTTCGGGGCCGCTTCCTCGGGTGTCGCCGGGTTGATCGGAATGTGGGTTTCAATTCGAGCCAATCTGAGAACCGCAAGCGCAGCCACCCGCAGTTACAGCGAAGCGTTGATCACCTCATTTCGAGGGGGGGCCGTTCCGGGTCTCACCATTGTGGCACTCTCCATGATGGGGTTGGCACTCCTCTACGCCCTGTTCCTGTACGGGCTGGGACACAAAAACGAAGAAATACCCTATCTCCTCGTTGGATATGGACTCGGCGCAAGTTTCGTCGCCCTTTTTGCCCAACTGGGGGGGGGGATTTATACCAAAGCAGCCGATGTTGGGGCAGACCTCGTCGGAAAATTAGAGGCCAACATTCCAGAAGATGATCCCAGAAATCCGGCGGTGATTGCCGATCTCGTAGGGGACAATGTGGGAGACTGCGCCGGTCGAGGCGCTGATCTTTTTGAAAGCACCGCAGCCGAGAACATCGGGGCAATGATTCTTGGGGCGTCCCTCTATCCCCATTTTGGGGTGGGAGGACTCCTGTTACCCCTCCTGGTTCAGGCACTCGGTCTTCTTGCCAGCATCGTCGGAATTTTTTCTGTCAAGGTCAAGCATGAACAGGAAGCACCCATGACGGCCCTCAATCGGGGCTATCTCGTGACAAGCGTTCTGGCCGCCCTATTTCTTTATTTCCCCATCATGCAAGTCCTTCACAATATCTGGTTCTATTTTTCCGGCCTGATCGGGATTTGCGCCAGCTTCTTGATGGTGGCAATCACTATCTACTATACAGAAAGCAAATATCGTCCGGTTCGAACCATTGCTATCAACTCACAAACGGGTGCTGCCACTAATATTATCGCCGGATTTGCTATGGCATTGGAATGCACCGCCCTCCCGGTTCTGGTCATTTCCATCTCTCTTGTCAGTGCCTATCAATGCGGTATGCAGAGTGGCATTCCGAACGGCGGAATTTTTGGGACGGCGATGGCCACGATGGGGATGTTGTCTATCTGTGGATATGTTCTGGCGATGGACACCTTTGGGCCGATCACCGACAACGCGGGGGGGATTGTCGAAATGAGTCACGGGGACGCAAAAACACGTTCGATTACAGACAAATTGGATACGGCTGGAAATACCACCAAAGCCCTTACAAAAGGATATGCCATTGGTAGCGCAGCGTTGGCCTCCTTTCTCCTTTTTTCAGCTTATCTGGAGGAGATGACAAAGTATTCTGGCGGTGTCCGTGCCGTGATTGACATGGCCAAGGTAACCGTTTTCGTCGGGGCGCTTTTGGGTGCGATGTTGCCGTTTCTTTTCAGTGCCTTTGCCATTCGGGCAGTTAGTGAAGCAGCCATTGACATCGTCAACGAGGTGCGTCGACAATTCAAGAATATCCCAGGTCTGATGCAGGGGACTGGCAAGCCCGATTATGCCGCATGTGTTGATATTGCCACACGGGCCGCTCTGAAGAAAATGGTTTTGCCTGGCCTTTTGGTCCTTGGTATGACGGTGGGCGTCGGATTGATTCTGCGTGCCGAAGCGACAGCCGCCTACCTAATGGTCGGAACAATCTCCGGAATTCTCCTGGCCCTTTTTATGAACACCGGTGGAGGGGCTTGGGACAATGCAAAGAAATATATTGAAGGGGGGGCATTGGGTGGAAAGGGGGGTGATGCGCATAGGGCCGCTGTCGTCGGCGACACACTGGGGGACCCGTTGAAAGACACCGCAGGCCCGAGTCTGCATGTCCTCATCAAGTTAATCGGAACAATCTCACTTGTCTTGGCACCGATATTTATGTAGGGCACCTCTAAAAACCCTCGCGAGGGCGCGACCCCTGCGAGGGGTGCGACCATTAGGGGCACCCTGTAGCTGACTTTCTCACCCGATGTTACATCGCCTGAAACTTCGTATCTTGTATGGTGAGCAGCTCGCACGTGATCGCATCCCTCGCCGTAGTATCGGGGTCATCCTATGGGTGGGAGTCATCGTTTTCATTCCGTTCCTCTTTATTTCCTATTTCCTTCATCTTGAAACGCGGTCTCTTCGTCTCATCGTCATTGGCCTTTTGGCATCGCTCATCTGTGTGCCCGTTTCTGTTTACAGTTACACCCGAGGGTTTGGGTTGCCGCTGGCCGAGGTATGGCGCGGGCGATCTACTGAAATAAAATACCTGGCAATCAAACTTGGGTTAATCTATTCATTCTCCCTTTACTGGATGATTCTGGGGATTGTTGAATTTCTCTTTGGATATCAAACCTTTCGGGCGATGCTGATTAGCTTTGTCGCCAGTGCGGTCGCGCGGGACAGTTACGTAATCGGATTTCTCTCGGCCCAGGCCCCCCAGGTACAAAGAAAAATATTCCCAGACAATCGTTCCATGAGGGAACTCTTTCGGTCATCCCCCATCGCAACCACCTTCAGCGTGATACAAGCGGTTGGCATCGCTGCGGTAGCCGGTTATTTTTTTGGAGCATTTGATTCCAACCCGTTGCACCAGGCATTATGGGTCGGCCTTATTTCCGGCATCACGGCCACAAGGGCCTATTGTGCAATGCTCCCCCCCCCCAAGCCATGGCGTGGGACATTGCGGTTTTTCATCTGGCCAGGGGCTGTGATGGGGATCAGCTATTTCGTCATGCTCGCCTATCCGGTCAAGAAAATTTTCCAGGTTTCATTTTCCCCGCAGATGGATATGGCCGTTCTGAGTGCCCTCTGCTGCGGGTGGCTCGCGCTGGCCTCCCGTTTTCTGGGGTACCTGAAAACAACGTCGGCAGCATAAGCGTGATGTGTCAGAAAATGCTGCCACAGATTCGATATGGGATTCGTAACAACGAAATGATTTGACAGAATTCATTAGGATCTCTATATTCAAAAGCTCTTTAGGGGACCTTGTGGGAAAAATCTACAAACAGATCACGGACGAAATTGCTCTATGGATCGAAAAGCAGCATATTTTTTTTGTCGCAACAGCCCCCCTGTCAGGCCACGGACATGTGAATTGTTCTCCCAAGGGAGGCGATTCTTTCAGAATGATAGATCCTGTGACCGTTGCCTATCAGGATTTCACCGGCAGTGGCGTGGAGACCATTGCCCACCTGCGTGAAAATGGCCGTGTGACCATCATGTTCTGCGCCTTTGAAGGAAGGCCCCAAATCGTTCGACTGCAGGGTGAGGGAGAAGTGATCCTTCCCGCTTCGTGCGAATTTCCGTCTTTGGCGGCGCGCTTTCCGCAGAATAGGGGCATGCGTGCAATCGTACGGGTCAAGGTGACCCGTATATCGGATTCGTGTGGCTATGCGGTGCCTTTTTTCGATTATCTGGAGGAGCGCGATACTTTGGACAAGTGGGCAGAAGCAAAAGGAATCTCTCAGTTAGAGGCGTATCGCCGCGACAAAAACGAACGAAGCATTGATGGCCTTCCGGCAATAGATGTTTGAATAGGTACGGGCACTCAACACACTCTGTCACTCTATAAGGGGTTGCTATATGGCGCAAGAAAATAGCTTTGAGATCAAAGACCGTCGCTCCCATTTCAACGAACCCTCTACATCAAATGAACAGCCGGATGCTGTGCCTCTCTCCGCATCAAACACCACTCAAAAAGATTCTGTCCCCCCTCCTTCGCAAGAAACGATGCCGGTGGATCTTTCTTCGCTCATTCTCTCGTTCGCAACCTCTGCCATGGTCCATTTGGGACAGGCGGTGGACCCCCTGGATGGTGAGAAGAAGGTGCATCTTCCTCTCGCACGCCAAGTCATTGACCTGATCGCCCTGCTTCAAAGAAAAACCGCTGGGAATCGAACGGATGACGAAGAAAAACTGATAGTTGAAGTCCTCTACGCCATGCGAATGAAGTATATGGAATTGGAACGTAAGGGTTTGTGACAGAATAAGGCTTACAGGGGTGGCTTTCGAGCCGCCTGTTTGGCTGGGCGTGAGGAGTACGCATATCCTTTGGTATGTAAACGACGAAGAACGACGTCAGACAGGATGAATCGGAAGCTAGAATGGAAGCCTGATTCTGTCACAAACCCTAACCACTCGGTATCTGTAGACTGGGGAGATGCGTGTGTCGAAACGATGGTGGCTGGGGTTGGGTGTTGTCTTGTGTCTCTTTCTGTTTGCGGCCTTTTTATTTTCCCGTAGCGATTTTTTATTAACCCGTGGAAAACAAGTTGTCGAAGAGGGTCTGGAGAAACAATTCGGTCAAAAAATTAAAGTGGGTCACATCCGCGCAGGTCTTTTCTCGGCCTCTCTGGAACTAGACGGACTTTCAACCCTCCCCCTCTCAACAGACACAGCCGCTCTCAGTGATCTGACCCTCCATATCTCCAAGGTCATCCTTCGGTTCAGCCCGTGGTCGGCATTGGCAGGCTCGCTTCGCATCCGAGAAATTCTGATTGAGTCTCCTTCCGTCTCCATGACACCGCAACGGCTGCGCGACCTTGTTTTGTTCTTCAAAAACAGAAGACATGACCCTCAACATTCCATGGAGATAGATGCCCTTCGTGTGACGGATGGCACATTCTCTTATCAGGAAGAACGGGGGGCGTTGTCGCTTTCCGGCATTGATCTGACGATTCACCCCGATAAAAAGATGCGCCATTTTGAAGTTCACGCCTCAAGTCATAGCGGGACTTTCGTAATCGGCAAGGACGAGCGAAGTAGCGACCGATATCCGATCTTCCTTCGCACAGATGGAGTGATCCACCCCAACGAAATCGAGATGCTGGACATCAATCTTGTGGCAGAGCTTCCAATCGAACGCCTCTACCCCCTGAAATGGCAAGGGGAAGAGGTATCTGGAAATGCCCTGCTGGAGGGTCGTCTACGTGGTTCCTTTCAAAACCCCACCCTCACGGGGGCGGTCTCGCTCACCCAGATTTCTCTCGGAAGCCAACCGATTGGCGCTGTTTCCGGAAACATAAGCTACAAAGATAAAAAGTTGGAATGGATGTCCGTCTCTGGAAATCTGTTATCTGGGACAATTCAGGGGAATGGAAAAATAGAACCGTTGGGATATGCCCTCACGCTACAATATCAAGGGGTTCAAGTGGGATCGGGACGAATCATCCCCCTTCCCCAGGTGATTCATCCGTCTACATTGCAAGATATCGCATTCAGTGGAACCGTTTCTTTGTCTGGAAAAGGCCAGCATCTCAAGGTTGCGGAGGGAGAGGTTGAGGCAAAAAGGGGGAACGCAGCCATTGGACCACGCAACAAATTTTTAGAGATGCCCCTAAATAAACCAAGCCGGCTGCTGACGCAGATTCAAGAAGCCTCTGTTTCATGGGGATGGGGCGATACTCGCTTAACATTACAGGGTGGCACAATCCGATTTCTAGGGGGAACCGCCCATTTTTCAGGAGGTTGGAGGCAGACAGAGGGAGTCCATATCGAAACTATTATGGACAGTGAAGAAATACAAGCCATCACCGAGTCTGTGGGTATTCCACTGACCGGCAAGGTACACCTTGTCGGCAAACTGTCTGGAAAAGAGCCACGGGTGGAAGGCAATTTTACAATTGCCCATGCCACCTATAGAGAACACCCGATCGGTGGAGGAAGTAGCCAATTTTCATATCAGAACAGACAGATTGTTTTTTCAGACGGGGTCATCACCTCCATCGGGAAGGGTCTCCCAATCGGCCAAGTAGAGGGTGATTTTCACCTGGCCGACGCGGTTGGGACAGAGCGCGCCATGCCCCAACCTAAGTTCAAATTTCGCACGCGCTTTCATGACGTGGATCCACAATCTGTGTTGGCCATTTTTGTCAAAAAGGAGATCCCTTTTCATACGACGGTGGAAGGGGAGCTCACCCTTCAAGGGACACCGGAACAATTTTCTGTTGAAGGCCCTCTTGCAATGGGGGCAGGGAGTTTGTACGGAGAAAATTTTAGGGAAGGTAAATTGAACTTGACGGTGACACAAAACGCCATATTGCTTCAAAATGTTCTCCTCGAAAAAGGAAATGGAAAAATTGAGGGTACGGGTGAAATCCGGTATCACGAAGGGATGAAGATTGCCCTGAAGGCAGATTCTGTTGACGTAACCGAGATAGACTTTCTTAAAGCACACATTCCAAACCTACATGGAACCACCACAGCGGAGGCTAAAATTGATGGGGACTTCGATCACCCTGTTCTCACAATGACGGGATCAATTCAATCCCTGAGTCGGGGGGAGACAACGCAGAACAACCTCCTTCCACAGCCTTTCGTGCCATCCCCTAATTTTCATTTGCAAGGCGAAGTCGTTCTACAACGGCCTTATCCATTCTCATTTAAGAGCCAGTGGAGCGATGTTCCCCTCACCTCGCAGGCCTCGCAGGCCTCGCAGGCTGCGCAATTTTCTCTTCATTTGTCGTCTGAAATAAGCGGTTCAGGTGAATTTGATCAAATCAAGCAGTCCACTATCAGCGGTCATTTCTCCCTTGCCTCCCTTCAATATGTAGATGCCACCTTGATGACAGGGCCTGGGTCCATTGAAATGAAGGGGGGGCGCCTTGCGATCAAATGGGAGATCGGAGCGACATCGCAACTCGCGGGCGACATTGGACTCACCACCCCGTATCCATTCAATCTGAAAGGAGATTTTAAGGACTTTAATTTGGCCCTCATTTCTAATGATCCCTTCAAGGTCTCCACGGCAAAATGGTTTGCAGAATGGAGTGGTCGGCTTAAGGGAAAGGGCGATTTGGTTTCATTGAATCAGTTGGAAGGGGATGCCCTCTTCGATAAACTCTCCGGACAGATTCAGGGGTATCCGATCCAGAATGAGGGGGCTGTGGTGGTTTCTGTCCGTCATGGGGCACTTCGTTTTGAACAGGCTCAACTGGTCGGCGCCGACACCGCCATCCATCTCTTCGGCGGCCTCACGCCGCTTAAGAGATGGGATTTGTTTGTCAAGGGAGAAGCCGGTTTGGATATGATCCGCCTTTTCACAAAACAGGTTTCATCTGCACATGGAGCGGTTTCAGTCAATCTCTCCGTGTCAGATCGGTGGGACCATCCCAATGTACAGGGGGAGGTGTCGTTGCAAAACGGGGTCGTTCGGCTCTTCTCTCTCAGTGAGACCATTCAGATTCATTCGCTTTCTGCCATTTTGAATGAGCAGTCGGTGATTGTGCAGGAAGTGGACGGAAAAATCGGACGAGGCTCTTTTCATCTGGATGGCAAGCTCGACCTGGTTGGCTTCAAACCAAAACATTTTTCGTTTCTTGCAAATTTCCATGATCTGCAGATCTATTATCCAACCGAAACCCCAGCTCTTTTAGAAGGGGAGTTACTCTATCAAGGGGAAATCGAACACCCCACGCTACGAGGAGAAATTCACCTCAAAAAATGGGTCTATTATAAACCGGTTGAATGGCAACCGCTTCTTCTGAAATGGCGGGACAAAAAAAAGGAAGAATTGTTTTCGGAAATTCCCTTCATTGGCGACACCAAGATCAATCTCCATCTTTACGGAAACGAGAAAATAAAAATAGACAACAATGTGGCCGACATTCCACTTTCCGTGGATTGGATCATACAAGGGACACTCGACAAACCCAGCATCATTGGACGGGTCGAAGCGGTGCGCGGCGTTGTTTATTTTCGCAACACCGCTTTTAAGCTCCAAACCGCCTCGGCTGATTTTCTGAATCAGTCTCAAATCGCTCCTATTTTTGACATTCGTGCCCAAACCCATGTCGAAAATGGAGAAACAGATTACGCCATTGACTTGGGCATTACGGGAACCTTGTCACAATTTATCTTGACATTGACCTCATCTCCGACATTGTCTGACACGGACATCCTAGCCCTCTTGACGATTGGGAGAACGACCACACAGACCACAGACCCCCTCGGGGGGAACGCCGGGGGGGCCGCTACTTCGATGGTGGTGACCGAACTGCTTGGTGAGTCAGTGGAGCGGCTGAGTGGATTGAATCGGGTTCAGATTGATCCTTATTCAGAGGGAACACGCTATACGGTAGAAAAAAAACTGATGGAGAATCGGCTTTTGGTGACCTACACTTATAGCACCAATCCATCCGAGCAAGCACTGATTCGGATGGTTTACGAATTCAACAACAATCTCTTTCTCATCGGGGAACGAAACGAAAAGGGACATATTGGAGGAACATTCAGATTTCGATTCGAACGCAGATAATGGGTGCCTCTAAAAACCTGCTGCGTAATCCGATTGCTGCGTTGCGCGAGGGTGCGACCCCTGCGAGGGTTTTTAGGGGTGCCTTAATCCTTCTCCTTCTACTGATCGCTCCGACTGCATGGGGCAGTGCATGGGAAGGGGCCATCATTCGGGAAATCCATGCTGGATCATTGGCTCCCACCGACCCTGATTGGATAAAATTAACCGGCCTGACGATCGGATCGCCCTACCAAACAGACGCCATTCGCCATGCGATTTCCACTTTGTACAAAACAGGTCACTTCAGCGATATTTGGGTTGAAGTAGAGCCGCTCACGAACAACGGAATAGCGGTCCGCTTTCAGTGGATCATTCGCAAAATGATCTCATCTATCAGACTGACGGGAAACTATTTTATTGCAGATCAGGCCATTCTCAATGCTGCAGGCATCCACCCTCAAGATGGGTTTACGGAAGAGAAGTGGAAACAACACGAAGCAGACATCCTTTCACTTTATCGGCAGAAAGGATTCCTTCAGGCCAAAATTGAAACCCAGTTTGAAACCAATTCCCCCCAAAAAAACCGCTTGGAAGCCGTGGTTAAAATAAAGGAAGGATCGCTGACCCGAATTCGAAACATTCAATTTACAGGACACAAAATTTTTAGTGACTTCAGACTATTGTTAAAACTTCGCTCTCAGGAAGGGCGTGACTACCAACCGGAAATAGTGGAACAAGACATTTTAAGGTTAAGGAATTTTTATGATCGCCATGGATATTTGAAGGCCATGATTGACTCACAGACCCTTTCTTTGTATCCCACAAAAAATCAGATTGACCTTGTGATCCATATTGAGTCTTTCGAGAAGATTGAGATTGTCTTTAAGGGTCAAGGCCCCATGAAAAACAAGGAATTAAAAGAAGTCCTCTTGATTCAAGAAGAACGAAGTGATCGGGAGGCCATCTTGAATGAAAGTGCCCTCCGTCTCGAACGGTTTTACCACGAACGGGGCTATCCACTGGCAAAAGTTCAAGTCGCTTCCCGGCAATATCCCAATGAAAATAAAGTGGAGATAGATTTTAGCATTGAAACGGGGGCACGCACAAAAATAAAAAAGGTGGCGTTTTCTGGAAATCATACCTTTCCTGAAGAACGCCTCCTCAATATTGTACGACTGAATACGGAACAATTTTTGAAAACGAACCTTTATACCGAAGCACAATTGGAAGCAAGCACTTCACAACTCCTCCACTTTTACAAGCAGGCAGGATTTCGTACACCTCAAATTTCTTCGTCGGCACAGTTCGATGCGAATGCAGAGTCGGCTATCATTCTTTTCACGATCATCGAGGGAAGCCATACCTCTATCGGACAAGTGGATATTGACATCCAGACGGTTCCATCACAGGGGCAACCCTTCCTGACCCCATCCCAGATAAAAGACCAAATGCCTTTGACCGGGACGCCCTACGACGAATGGGGGATCAAAGAGGCTATTCGTCAGCTCTTGAGGGTCTACGCGAGGGCAGGATTTATCTATGCAGAAATCAGACCTGAAACGCTGTTTGAGGGCGATCCGCCCATCGCCTATGTCACCCTCCGCCTTGTGGAGGGGAAACAGATTGAGATGGGAACATTACAGATTGAGGGGACACACTATACGCAAGACAGGGTTGTGCTTCGTGAGATCACACTCAAACAAGGAGATCCGTATGATGAAGAAAAATTACTCAAAAGCCAGCAAGAACTTTACCGTACGGGGCTTTTTTCGTCGGTCAGGTTTAACCGGCTCCAATCGGATGAAAAACCGCTTCTCCAGGATACCCTCCTTTCCATCACGGAACGACCGAGGTGGACGACCGAGATTGGTTTCGGATATGCAGACCGAGAACAGTTTTTGGGATTATTGGAGATAGGACATAAAAACATTTTGGGCACCGGCCGTAGAATGAGTGTTCGCGGGGAGACCAGTGCCATAGAAAAAAAATATACGCTTCGTTACACGGAACCATGGTTTCTTCCCAGACTTCTGCCAATCCATACAGGCGCCTATGTGGATGTCGCCTTTTTGGATCAAAAAGAGGTATCGTTTGACCTTAAAACGATCAGCGACAAGGCAGGGATGGATGTCCGCCTTTCGGAGAGAACACATGGTTTGCTGTTTTATCAATATGAATTGAGGGACACCCGCAATGTTCAACCGACCGCCACCTTAACGGCGGACGACATTGGAAAACTGACGATTGCCACGCTCAATGCCGCGATCATTCGTGATACACGGGATGACCCGTTTAATTCGACGATCGGATCGGTCAATAACATCACGTTCAGAAATGGCGCGTTCATCCTCGGATCCAAAGTACAGATGGTGAAGATGACGACCCAAAGTAGTTGGTACCGCTCCCCCACTTCTAACCTGGTGTTGGCCATATCGGCCCGTGCGGGCATCTCTGAAAAGTTTGGGGAGACACAAATCATTCCGATTTCAGAACGTTTTTTTGTCGGAGGACGGAACACCATTCGGGGATACGACCAAGACCAACTCGGGGTGGAGGGGCAAACCATCCTCAATGGAAGCCCAACCGGTGGCAATGTTCTGTTGATTTTTAACGAAGAGGTGCGGATCAGGTTCGGTCCATTGTTGGGGGGGGTTTTCTTTTTGGATCATGGAAATGTCTGGCAGCGGTATGCTGATTTTCGCTTATCCGACATCAAATCAACGATTGGACTTGGAATACGCTACAACACGCCGGTTGGCCCGTTGCGTCTTGACTGGGGATACAAACTAAATCGGGGGACAGATGCAAGCGCCGGATCGTTCCATTTTACGCTGGGACATACGTTTTAGGCGCCGGTCGTTGAAGATCGTCTGAATATCCCCAATTAAGAAAAGTTGTTCGCTCTGGTTCTTCAAGGATTATAGTGGGTGCATATCCAGCTTCCCGCAGAAGAAGAGGATGGCGATGCGGTAGTGGGGGAAGCTGCGGAAGCCCCGTGCACTT
>Ga0209082_1000577_pt1 | contig 11881 bp, 15 predicted proteins | sample ColdCreekSource_FD_184127 | JGI IMG/M metagenome (GOLD analysis project Ga0209082, IMG submission 184127) | Groundwater microbial communities from Cold Creek, Nevada to study Microbial Dark Matter (Phase II) - Cold Creek Source (SPAdes) (version 3) | ecosystem: Environmental > Aquatic > Deep...
GAACTTAAAATAGCACTTCTAGAAGCAGTTAAAACTTATGAGGCAATTCCTGCTAAATCTAATCCATACGGGCAAAAGTACATAATTGATTTTCCTATGAATCGCGCAAGTAAAACAGCTATTATTTACAGCGTTTGGATAGTTAAAAATCAGGAAAACTTTCCTCGTTTAGTTACTTGTTACGTTCTTTAATTCAGGAGTAAAAACCAATGAAATTATTAGATGTTGTTGCACTTTTAGAAAATTCACCAGAATTAGGCTTATATCGCGGTCAAGTGGGAACAGTTGTTGAAGAATACGAACCAGGTGTTTTTGAAATTGAATTTAGCGATAAAACAGGTCGTGCTTATGCAATAGAAACTCTTATTGAAAGTCAATTAATGGTACTACATCACAATCCTATTCAAGATGAAGTTTTAGTCAAAAACTAACGAGAATATAACACCAACAATTATTGTATACAAATACTCACAGAAATTGTTCAATGCCAGAAATAAGCCGTTTTTTAGGAATTATTATTACCATGTATTACAATAACCATCCACCACCTCATTTTCATGTACGCTACAACCAACAAAAAGCAATTATCGATCTTAAAAATCTATCAATTTTAGAAGGAAAACTATCGCCAAAGGTTTTAGGATTAGTAATAGAGTGGGCTGCTCTTCATCAAACAGAACTATTAGAAAATTGGCAACTTGCTAGAGAGAATCAACCTTTGAATCGCGTTCAACCACTGGAGTAAATTATGCTCAAAGATATTATAGAAGTTAAATATCTAGAAAATTATCAAATCTACCTCAAATTTGAAGATGGCGCAGAAGGCATAGTAGATATCCATAAATTAGTTGAATTTAAAGATATTTTTGCTCCTTTGCAAAATTTGGATTATTTTAAAACTGTCCAAATAAATCCTGAATGGGGAACAATTTATTGGTCAAACGGAGCAGATTTAGATCCTGATGTTCTTTATTCTATAGTTACAGGTAAACCCATCCCAAATTATCAAGAGTACGAAATTAGTAAGCCGAATATCCCTGAAATCAAGAGATGAAGTCTTCTAGACAGGGTAGTATAGGATTATCAGAATTGAAGAGTTGGCAATGCAAAATACAGCTAATATTCAACAAGCAGTTTTAATCGCTTTACAGGAATTACCCCTTGAAAAACAGCAAGAAGTGCTAAATTTTGTTGAATTCTTGAAAACGCAAAGATCGCCAAAAACTCGCCGTAGTCTGCGGGGATTATGGTCAGATCTTCAAATCGATCTCACTGAAGCTGATATAACCGAAGCGAAACAGGAGATGTGGGCTAATTTTCCCAAAGATATCGACTTATGAGTTCTATTGTGCTTGATACTCATGCTGTAGTCTGGTATTTCTTTAATTCCCCAAAACTATCTCAGCCTGCTAACACTGCTATTGAAACAGCTTTTAAGAATAGTAATACCATCCATCTCTCAACCATATCAATTGTAGAGATTACTTACCTAGTAGAAAAGGGAAAACTAGTCAGAGAAACACTAGAAAGACTTAAGCGCGAATTAAACGATCGCAATTCAATCCTTACAAGTAGGACGGGAGCGAGAAAGCCAACGTGCTTTTAGCCGTTGGATGAATCGCGACTCGGCACTTTTAAGTGCCGTCAAGTATTACCTTGAGCAGCAATATATTTCTCAATTGTACTACTAGAAACATTGCCAGCAGTGGAGACAAAATAGCTTCTAGTCCACATACTCGGCATCTTCTTTAAATGCGGAAATTCTTTTCTTAATACATAAGATGAATAACCTTTAATACGATGCATGATTTGTTTTGGGGCAATACCAGGAGAACAGTTAAGAAAAAGGTGAATATGTTCAGGTTCAACAGCTAGGCTAACTATCTTGCAGTCCAATTCAATAGCTTTCTCGTATATCAACTCAATAATTCTGGTTTTAACATCACCAACTAACACTTTTCTTCTACGACGAGGTATCCAAATAAAGTGATAGTTGATTAAAGATACAGTAGTATTTGTTCGTCTATAGAATTGACTTCACGCGACATTATTGTACTATAGTTCTTTTATGGAAGTCACAACTACTTTGAAACTTAAATTTCATAGTCTTAATAGTGTCAAAGCACAAATGTTTGCTGAGACGACAACAGCTTGCACTGACCTTGCTAACGAACTACTGAAGCTGCCAATCAAAGAGAGGAAAAAACTAACTACTGCCAAAGTAATAACACCTCTTAAGTCGGCATTAGCTAATCAAGTTATTCGTCACTGCAAAGGCAAAGCTGGCAAGAAGACTAAGAAATTTAAGCTGCTACCTCCAGAAATTAACTGTCAAAACTGGAGACTATTTAAAGTTGGTGACATTTATTCCGTTTCTTTTCCTAGTTTGTATGGCATTAAGCGAGTTCCTATATCGGTCAAAAGTCATCACTGGCAACCTATATTAGATAGGTTGTTGACTAACGATCAAACGTTAACCAAAGGCACATTAAAACTGTGTCAATACAAAGAAAAGTGGTATGCGTTAATCTCAATCACCGAGGAAGTTCCAGAGGTGGTTGGCGATAATCGAGTTGGAGTTGATCGAGGACAAAACCAAATAGCGGTCGCTGTACCAAAAAAGGGTTTTGGCTTATTCTTCAGTGGCAAACAGGTTAAACATATTCGTCGCAAATTCCAGCAACGCAGAAAACAACTACAAAAAGCTGGGAAGTATCGTGCTGTTAAGAAGCTGGAGCAAAAAGAACAACGTTGGATGAGAGGGATCAACCATACCGTATCTCATCGTATTGTTGATTTTGCGTAACTGGCAGGATGCAGACTTAATGCTAGAAGATTTGTCTGGCTGCCGTAAGACGATGAAACAAAGGAAAAAATCTCTCTCTGATAACGCACAGTCACGTCATGCTTGGGCTTATTATGATTTGGGGCAAAAATTAGAATATAAAATGGCTAAACTTGGGAGACAAGTTCATGTTAGACCACCACATTATTCTTCTAAAACTTCATCTATTAATGGCGTGATTGGCAAACGTAACGGTCAATGGTTTAAATGCACTAGTGGCGTAGTTTTAAATTCAGACTTTAATGCTGGGCGTAATCTTGCTATTTGGGATTATCGCAATTGTCCAATAAATTCTAGAAAAGTTGTACCTGTAATGGGTACAGACAACGTATTGGACGGGGTAGTTGGCAATCCCCAGAACTCCATGAATATTATAAATGGGAGAACAACAGCTATCCAGCTATCGTTGTTCGATTGTACCAATTATGAGACTAGACGGGAGAATCCCACGGCTTTAGCGACGAAAGGAGCGTAGCCGTGTGGAGTGTCAATTAATAACTTTTCTTTTACCTAGGCTTAATGGAAGTAGGATAAATAAATACTAGTAAGATGTTGATGTAAAGCTATTAAATAAAATACGGTATTGTTGGTTAACAAGAGTAACTAAAATTATATGTATAAAGATTATCAACCCAAAATTGAACCGCGTCGTGTTATTGAAAAAACTTTAGATAGTAGTTTTTACTGGGTAGCCAAAACTTTCGCTCTGGCGATCGCAGGTGTATTAATTTGGATTACAATTCAAGTTGCACTCAAAGCCATGCCAGCCATGCAAGAATTTGGTCTGGGTTTTATCACTTCCAGCAGTTGGAATCCCGTCACTAGTCAATACGGGGTTTGGCCAGCAATTTACGGTACGATTGTCAGCTCATTTATTGCCCTGTTGATCTCTGTACCGATTGGAATTGGAGTGGCTATTTTTTTAAGTGAAGATTATTTACCTGTTCCAATTCAAAGAATTATTGTTTTTTTAGTAGAGCTTTTAGCCGCTATTCCCAGTGTAGTTTACGGCTTATGGGGCATTTTTGTTTTAATTCCTTTTTTGAAAGAAATTAGCCCCCTCAAGGGGCCAGGAATGCTACCTGCGGCTCTAATTCTATCCGTGATGATTCTACCGACTATCGCGGCGATTGGTCGTGATGCAATTGCCAGCGTCGATCAAGGTATGCGTCAAGCCGCTGTAGGTCTTGGTGCGACTCGTTGGGAAGCCATTTTACAAATTATTTTACCCGCTGCTTCTTCAGGTATTATCGGCGGCATTATGCTGGCTTTAGGTCGTGCTTTAGGGGAAACTATGGCGGTAACGATGTTAATTGGGAACTCTAACAAAGTCGATCCTTCGGTTTTTGCTCCTTCTAACACTGTTTCTTCTCTACTTGCCAATCAATTTGCCGAAGCGAGTGGCTTGCAAGTAGCAGCATTAATGTATGCAGCTTTAATTTTATTTTTTATTACTTTAGTTGTTAATGTTTTGGCTCAATTATTAGTGACTAGACTGCAAAGAATTTAGCTAAAAACGAACATTAAATAAATTCTAATAGAATCAATAAAAATCTCATGGCTACTCAATCAACGTCTAATTTTAATGCCGCTAGCCTCAATCGCAATCCTTTTTCTCCTCGTACCTTATTGGGGTTAATCATGAGTGGGATCGCTGGGTTGTTCACCCTGATGGCAATCATTCCACTACTTATTATTTTGACTTATCTGCTGACCAAAGGAATTAGTTCTCTTTCAGCAGCAGTATTTATAGAATTACCACCACCACCCTTAGTAGAAGGCGGCGGCTTTGGTAATGCGATTCTCGGTACGGTAATTATGGTTGGGATTGGTGCATTAATTAGTGTGCCGATGGGAATCATGGCAGCGATTTACCTATCTGAATTTAACGAAGGTAAAGTCGCGGAATGGATTCGTTTTGCCACTAATGTTCTCAGTGGCGTACCTTCGATTATTGTAGGAGTGTTTGCTTACAGTGCGATCGTTTTAACTACCAAGTCCTATTCTGCTTGGGCGGGAGGATTTGCTTTAGCGATTTTGATGCTGCCAATTATTGTCCGAACTACTGACGAAGCATTGAAACTCGTACCCCAAGATGTACGTCAGGCATCGGTGGGTATTGGAGCGAGCAACTATCAAACTGTTTTGCAAGTGGTGTTGCCTGCGGCACTACCAGCAATTATTACAGGGGTGACTCTTTCAGTTGCCCGCGCCGCTGGAGAAACTGCACCATTACTCTTTACTGCTCTATTTACGCAGTATTGGCCAAACTGGGGTAATCGACTAGTTGAACCTACAGCTTCTTTAGCAGTATTAGTTTATAATTTTGCGATAGTTCCTTTTAAAAACCAGCAGGATTTAGCTTGGGGTGCAGCTTTTATTTTAGTGCTATTAGTCTTACTTACCAGCATTATTTCTCGTTTGGCGACTGCGAAACGAACTTATTAGAGTTTTTGTCTAATAATTAATTCTCTATATTTTTTGCTCAAAGATAAATAATTACTGTTGGCGGCCAAATTATTATTTTCCATTGGATCTGTAGCTAAGTCGAATAACATTTCGTATTTATATTCGGGAAAATATAAATATTTATATCGCTCCGTCCTAATGCCCAAATTGACTGGAATTTTGAGAGAGGGAGCAGTAAATAAATGTTCGTATAACCAATAAGTTCTAAAATTATTTTCATTAAGCAGAACTAAACTTTTTCCCGATTTACTTTTTCCAGCGGGAGCATTAACTTTAGCCAAAGCTAAAATAGTTGGAGCTAAATCGATATTTAAACTCATGGCTTTTATTTGATCTAGCCGAGAAAAATTTTGCTTAAATTTAGCTGGGGGTTTAATAATTAAAGGAGTCCGAATAGCTGGCTCAAAGCCGAACCATTTTCCCACCAAGCCCTTTTCTCCTAAAAACAAACCATTATCCGAAGTGAAAATTATATAGGTATTATCTATTAACTTACGTTTTTCTAATGCTCGAACAATTCTACCTACCGAATCATCCAGACCTGTAACTAATCGATAGTATTGTTTTAAAGAATTTTGATACGATCCTGCCTGATCAAAGATTTGCTCGTAACGCACTCTAGCTTCTGAATGCTGTAAAAATTCAGGAAGTTTGGTGTAGGAACTAGCGTTATTTAATACAGGTAGTCGAACATTCTCGTACAGCCTAGCAAATTTAGGATCTGCTGGTAAAGGATTGTCGGGATTCGCATCATCAATATGGGGAGCTTTATGACTTAAAGTCAAGCAAAAAGGAGTTTTGGTTGCTGCGATAAATTCTTCAGCTCGACCTGTTAAATAACTAGTTAAATGTTCTGAGCGAGTAGAGCTAAAATATTCTCCTTGTCCTTCAAATCCCTGCCAATAATCAAATTTAGCAGTAGGCAATTCTCCCCCTAAACCGTATTTACCGATAAAAGCCGTCGTATAACCTGCTTGTTGCAACCGATAGGGATAAGTCAATTGCCACAAGTCTTGGTTTAATGGGGTATTAAAATCCCAAATTTGATGATCGTGAGCATATAAACCCGTAAAAATAGAAGCTCGACTAGTGGGACAAATAGCTGTAGTCACAAAATTGTTGAGAAAAACAATTCCTTCCCTTGCTAATTGGTCTAAGTTAGGAGTATGGAGAATGGGATTAAAAATGCCCAAGCTATCCCATCGTAAATCGTCGGCAATTAAAATAATAAAATTAGGTCGTCGATCAAAAACAGAGCAGCTAGTAAAACAACTAGTTCCCAAACCTAAAGCAGTATGTTTTAAAAATTTTCTACGTCGCATAAGCGCGATAAATAATTAGTTTTTAGTTTTTTGTGAAACTGGGCGAGAAAATGGATAATAACATATACGTTTGCAGTTTGTATTTTAAAATTAACGACAACACGACCTTAGCTCAACAACGAAAAGAGTAATTAATGGCAGAAAATAAAGTAAATTAAACATATTTGATCTGCTCTATTTTCTTTAGAAATAATTAGAAATAAATCAAAAGGTTTAAGCCAGGAATAGTTCGAGATAATGTCCAAAGTAAAAGAATTATATAGAAGACTCCCAGACACCATTGATACCATACTAAAGTTGAAATAATGCCTGGTAAATGTTCATCTCGTAAGCGAATATCATTGAAACCAAACTTGAGTATATTGTTTAAACTAAAGTCATAATAATTAAGCCAATTCCAGCGTTTATTCCAGAGTAAAGGGTGATAGCGATCGCGATAAAAAGGAAATTGAGGTATGATTGGTAAACGTCCTAGCAAAAGACGAAACTCCCGCAATGAACCGTCTTGAACAAAGTAAGTAGTATCTAGCAATTTGTGATATCTTCCCTGATAATAGATACTAATTACTAAAAATAAGGGAATTGGTAGTAAGAAGCTTGCCACACAGGTTAGAGTTAGCAAAGGTCTATCGGTAGTTAGAAAAATATTAATCGTGCCGACAATAGTTAAAATTAAATAACTACTAAACATTGAGATAGTTTCGTAGCGATTTGGTATAATTGGTTGAGAAATTTTAGGTCGGTAGCGGTCAATAAACCAAAATAAAAAGCTAAAAAAAGCGATCGCAATTATGCCAATACTAGACAGTAAATTTACATTGGTTCCGTAGTCTCCTAGCAACAATAATAAACTTAAACTCAACCATTGGGGTATGAGGCTAATCAAGGTAAAACTAAATATTTTTTGCCAAGAAGTATTAACAATGCGATCGCTTAATTGTTTAAGTTTTAATTTTTCTCTTTGATATTCAATCTGGTTCGCATCAGCTATTTGTTCTAAACTACGAAAGTTGCGAATTAAGTTGCGTAAAATTGTTTCGTTTCCTTTGAGGCGATTAACATAAATAAAATCACTAATTATTCCCGTTTCGCCGATAATTTGTGCTTCCCCTGAATCAAAAGCTAAACCAGAAGTATTGATACTAGCTTTGGGTGTAAAAAAGGCATTACTAAAGTCAATTCTATTTAATAAATGAGCATCTTGTAGATTAATTATTGAGTTAACATAAACATCGCGAAAAGTAACAGTTTTTTCAAAGGTACTATTAATAAAGAGTAGAGTATCAAGAAACTTACTTTTAGCAAAACGAATGCGATCGCGCCAAATTGTTTCACTAAAGTTAGCAGTTTGAGAAAATACACTACGAGTAAAATCGGCAAGCTGAGAAAAAGTTGATTCATTAAATTCTACCTGCCCTTCAAACTGACTATTACTAAAGTCAACAATTCCTTTAAATTGCACTTTTTGGAATTCTGTACGCTCAAAAAAATGAGCGCGATTAAAGTTGACATTTTGATTGAAAATAGTCTGGTTAAAATCTACATCTCTGCTTAAAATAGTCTGATTAAACTCAACTGCTTCTTGAAATGTCGTCTCTGTAGCCAGAAACTTCTGTAGGAATAAAGTATTAGAAAAATCGGCGATTCCTGTGAATATAGTGCGATCAAGCTTCAAGACTCCGCGAAATATATTTATCTTGGGTATTGGTCTCCCAGAATTAGTAATTAGAGGATAATATCGATTAATTTTTTCTTGTTCTAAAGGCGTAAGCAGGGATGATAAAGTCCCCTCAGCTACAGGACTTAATATTCCTAACTGATTGAGTTCAAAATCTCCTTGAATTATTGAATTACTCAAATCCAAAGAAATTGAATTACTAGCGCGACTAAGTTGGCTTTTAATCTCTTGATAAAATTCAAGACCAAACTGATTATCTTGACTAGATATATCGATAATATAATTGCTTAGATCAATAGTTTCTATTCCTTCTTGCTGAACTAAATTATTAGTTCTATCTTGGAGTATTTCTCTAGTTAAATAAATTCTAATCTCAGATTTAGAAGCTGCTTGTGCTGCGGGAAACTTGATTAAAATCAAGATCAAAACAATTATTAACAAGCATAAAGATTTATAAAAATAAACAACATTTTTTTTCAGACAAACCATGATATTTGCCCAATTTATCAGTGTAATCTTGTTTAATCTAAACAAATTGCGATCGCGATCAGCCATAAAATTTTTACACACTAATTTGATGTATTGGAATATACCCCCATCAATAATAAAGAGGTGTTAGCATCAATAACTGAAATGTCTATTTATTAATTACCAACCGTATCTAACTTATGATTACTAACACCGCAGCTTATACTATCGTCGCTTTCGCTTACATTGCTTTCGCAATTGCTACTTGGTTGATGTTTACAATCTAGTTTTTGCGCTTATTTAGCAAGTTTGAAACCCAACTCACCCAAATAAGAGCAACTTTCTTTAATGAGCATAAACGCCAAAAAAGTCTAGCTTTTAAGAAAAAAGCTAGTTATTATTACTTGTTGTTAAAAGCTCCGCCCTAAAAGGCACCAACTTTTACACTAGGCGAAATATGAATGGATAGCGAAAAGCTTTATCTGGGGTTTGGAGACAACTGGTAATCGCCCAAATCGAAAAACCCCAGTGAACAACTAACCAAATCGGGCCCAGAATAAAGCCGACTAAACCCAAAGTCAGGAAAGACAGCACGGCAATAATGCCACCAATTAACCAGACATTAAAGTGAAAATTAATTGCTTCCTTCGCATTTTCTTTCGTGACGGAATCATCAGACACAAAAAGGATAGCGATAGGAATACCGATTGAGATAACCAAGGCACTTATAAAGACCGAACCGTGAGCCACAGCAGAGAGTAATTTTTGTTTGTCTGGATTAGATTCTGTCTGCATCTTTCCTCCTAATGCACCTATGAAATCAAACTTTTGAGCGATACAGTTAAATATTACCGTCTGTCCAGCATTTTACAGCAGTTTTAAATTAGGTAGACCACATTTTGGTAAGTCAAAAGTTAAGACTCATTTAAAGTTTGCCATATCCACCGCCACCAGGAGTTTCAATAACGAATATGTCCCCTGGCTGCATTTGGACAGTAGCAGTACTATTCAAGTCTTCAATAGTTTTATCTAGTCTCTCGACATAATTTTTACCAACTTTGCCGACTGTTCCTCTTGCCAAACCGAAGGGAGCAGTTTGGCGACGGCTAGACAAGATTCCCGCGCTCATGTTTTCTAAAAACCGTATTCTTCTAATTACTCCATTACCGCCGCAATGTTTACCTTTGCCGCCGCTCTCTTTACGGATGCTAAAGCTTTCTAACAAAACAGGAAAACGCAATTCCAATACTTCAGGATCGCTCAGACGGGAATTCGTCATGTGGGTTTGAACTGCATCAGTACCATTGAAGTCTTTTCCCGCACCCGAACCACCACAGATAGTTTCATAATATTGATACTTTGCATTACCGAAAGTAAAATTATTCATCGTGCCTTGAGAAGCTGCCATGATTCCCAACGCACCATATAAACAGTCAGTAATATTCTGCGAAGTTTCTACATTGCCTGCGACTACGGCGGCGGGATATTGAGGATTGAGCATACAGCCTTCGGGAATAATTATTTCTAGTGGTTTAAGACAACCAGCATTGAGAGGAATATTATCTTGAACTAGAGTACGGAAGACATATAAAACAGCAGCCTGACATACTGCGGCGGGAGCATTAAAGTTATTATCTAGTTGGCTAGATGTGCCTGTGAAGTCAATTTTGGCAAGGCAGTTATCGCGATCAATAGTTACTTTTACCTGAATTTTTGCGCCATTATCCATCTGACAAGTAAACTCGCCATCTGTCAAAAATGAGATCGCATTTTTAACTGCTGCTTCTGCGCTATCCTGGACAAATTGCATATATGCTTGGACTGTTTCTAGTCCATATTGGTCAACCATTTTCAAGAGTTCGATAACTCCCCTGTTATTAGCAGCAATTTGCGCCTGAAAATCGGCTATATTTTGGTCTGGATTCCGCGCTGGATAAGGATGATTGCCTAATATTTCCCGCACCGCAGCTTCTCGAAAATTTCCCCCTTCCACTAACAGAAAGTTATCAAACATAATTCCTTCTTCTTCAATGATTTTACTGTAGGGAGGCATTGAACCAGGAGTTATGCCGCCAATATCCGCTTGGTGTCCTCTTGAGGCAACATAAAAGACAGGACGGGGTGACGGGGTGACGGGGTGACAAGGCGACGAGAAGACAGGGGTAATTGCAGTGACATCGGGTAGGTGTGTTCCACCGTTATAAGGATTGTTGGCAAGATAGACATTGCCAGGCTTGAGCGTATCCCCCAAATTGTTAATTAAACTACTAACGCTCGCACTCATCGAACCCAAGTGAACAGGAATATGAGGTGCATTGGCAACTAAAGAGCCAGAAGCGTCGAAGATAGCGCAGGAAAAATCTAACCTTTCTTTGATATTCACTGATGCTGCCGTATTTTGCAGTACGATACCCATTTGTTCGGCAATAAATTGATAGAGGTTTTTGAAAATTTCTAAACGGACAGGATCGCTTTGATGTATTGAAGTCATAAGCTATTAATCAAAAGTAGTTAGAGGGGTAAAGCATCTAAAATATATTGCCAACCAGTCAAAGAATGGATAATATCTTCAGGTCAAGAACTCAATATTTTAGCTACGCCTGTTTTTGGCATCTTCCAAATTACGTCTAACGTGAATTAAAAAAGTGCGCTCAAAGCTGGATTTGATAAATAACTTAATGCACCTATCTTTAGTCAGAGCGAGATAAGTCTTATTTGTCATGAAACTATGTCTTTTGGTAATTATCGAAAATTATTGAGAATTCTACATTTTAATTGGGATCGCAGTGCGGGGATCGCCCACACTGTCTGATGATCTTAATAACTTAATAAGTAGATAATATACAAATGATGAATACTTGCCCTTACTGCTACTATCCTCTACTGCGACATATCCGTCACAATGATATGTATTGGTATTGCTCTCATTGTCGCCAAGAAACGCCTGATCTATCCTTAGATAGATTGGCACGCAGTCGTTATTTATTTAAGATAGGACTTACGCAAGAATCATTTCGAGAGAAGGATTTTTAAGCTGCTGAATCAGGTAATCTCGAAGAAGACCATTTTTTAGTTGGTAAACATTAGAATGATTGGCGA
>Ga0209082_1000578_pt1 | contig 11875 bp, 14 predicted proteins | sample ColdCreekSource_FD_184127 | JGI IMG/M metagenome (GOLD analysis project Ga0209082, IMG submission 184127) | Groundwater microbial communities from Cold Creek, Nevada to study Microbial Dark Matter (Phase II) - Cold Creek Source (SPAdes) (version 3) | ecosystem: Environmental > Aquatic > Deep...
AACATTCAGGTACTTTAGCATAAGATATGACGCGCGATAAAACTTTGACCGCTAAACCTAGTCACGGCTCTCATCCCGACGCTCGTGCTATCGCACAGAGCGCGGGGCTTCCCGCCGTGGAGCTAAAGCTTCGAGGGCGCTGTCATAATCGCTACTACCTGCGATCGCTTTTTGGAAGATCGACGGATTTGAAGTTACACCCCTGATGCCGTCTTGCTCGATTAAATCTTTTAGTTCACCACTGGAGATCAGGCTGCGTCTGATGTAATCTAACCACACCGACTGTCCGTAATTTTGGAGTTGTTTTAATGGATTCATTTTTCTGCAAAAATTCTTCAAAAACAATATTTATCAACTGCTTTTAGACAAATACTTTCAGTGTTTTTAACGATGATAAAAAACTCATTTTTGTCTAATTAATAAATTGCTTGGCAACGGATTACGATCTTTTAATCGTCAGCTAGATATTCACCTTCTAATATTAAGTGTTAGCTAGATATTTAGTTTTCTACTGCCTGACTTTGTTTTACGTTGAGTAGTTAAAATTATTTGATAGTGACAGCATACAATATATTGCTAAGTAATTTCTTCTCTCTTCTTGTTTCAGTTTGTTTAATCTTGCTTTTCTAATAGATTTGCTTTAGTTTACTGATAAAAAACAATCACTGATTACTAGTGACATAGCAATTATAAATTAATTAAACAAGCATAAGTTGAAAAAAGAAAAAGTAAACTAGGTTTAATAAATTAAACCAATTCAGCAAGATTGTCTAAATTTAGACAAGAATAAAGCTAACATTATTAAAACAATTATGTTAGCTTTAAATTGTTAAATACTTTCATTAAAAAGTATTTAAGTTATTATCTAGGAAAATAGAATCGTGAAAAAATATCGATGCAATTTATGTAACTGCATCTGGATTTACAATCTAGAAGAAAAAGAAAACAATCAGAAGATTGAACAAAAAATATCTGCTGAAGATTTTCCTAATGATTGGTATTGTCCACTATGCAATAAAGGCAAATCTGAATTAAACAAAATTGAGTTACGAGCAGCATAAACAGTAATATTAGTATCATTTACCAGAATAGGGGCGAGTCAACTTTGAAATCGAATCATAATTAGCAAACTGATAAGTTGTAAGTACGAAAGTCTGACAAATTTACTCAACGACTGTCAGCCACGAAAAAATGAACAAATTAAGCATTGTTAACCGCTTTGGCTTAGCGCTCGGGAAACTTTTACTATTATGGGGAATTAGTTTGGGTGCGATGCCTTTAGCTAGCTTCGCGATCGCGCTAGCTCCTCAATCAGTGTCAGCAGCAGAACGTCTACGTTTTAACTATGGTATTTTGGGCTTTTCTCTTTCAGTAGACTCTTTAGAACTCTACGCCAAAGAAGGAAAAATCAATGATGAATTAAATTTTTATATCAAACGCTTGGATGAAAGAACTGTTAAACAGCTTCGTCGTGTTTTGCGTCGTCGAATTGAGATCGATCCGACATTACTTTATCATCTGTCGCGATCTCCAATGGTAGTAGAAATCATTAGAAAATTAGGAGAATTAGCCACTACTCATTATGGTCACAACGGATTTTATGCGATACGCGGTTCGATTACTAATGCTGCGTTTAAGCATCAAGCAGGTATTACCCTAATTGATGTTTTGCGCGAGTTTCCAAGCGAAGATATCTTGCTCAACACCGCCAAACTCTTTGAGTTACGAAAAGATCTAACTTCCTTAGCCAAATATCGCCAAGCAGTTATAAAATTAGTCATTCAACAAGCTCGAATCGAAGCTGACGATAATAATGTTAAGAGTTTTTTACCACAAAAAGATTTACGTACCCCAGGCGGGTTTAGTTTTACTCAGCAAACACTTACCATCAAATCTCGAATGGGAAACAAAAGTTCGGGAATTAGAAGTCGAGAACCGTTCTCTGTTCGGCTCTATCTACCTCAAAGTTTAGCCAAACCCGCCCCAGTGGTAATCTTATCTCATGGTTTTGGTTCGGAAGCCAAATCTTTTAATTATCTTGGCGAACATTTAGCCTCCTATGGTATTGCAGCAGTATCTGTAGAACATATTGGTAGTGATTATAACTATAAACTTAAATTTTTAGAAGGTGCTAATAAAAACGCGCTCGCACCTCAAGAATTTATCGAACGTCCTCTGGATGTTCACTCTGTCTTAGATGAACTCGAACGTCGCAACTCAAACAATTTGGCTTTAAAAGGTGATCTCGATCTTAATAAAATAGGCGTGATTGGTCATTCTTTGGGAGGATACACAGCTCTGGCACTAGCAGGGGCAGAAATTGATGTAGCTCGGTTGCGTCATCAGTGTCCGAATAAAAAGATCGATCTAAATATGTCTTTGTTGATGCAGTGTCAGGCAAAAGATTTAGTTGCTCAGCAAAAATTAGCCGATCCTCGGATTAAAGGTGTGATCGCTATTAGCCCAATCGCCAGTGCTATCTTGGGAGAAAAAAGCTTAAGTAAGATTTTTATTCCTACTGCGATCGTGTCTGGAAATAAAGATATTATCGCCCCAGTAGTTCAGGAACAGGTTTATCCTTTTACGTGGCTATCGGCAAAAGATAAGTATTTGGCAATGATGATTCCAGGAGATCACTTTTCTATTAGCGAGCTACCTCCTAAAGAGCCTAAAAATCACACTATTATTGAAGAATTTGTTGGTAAGCGTATGGCAAGTGGTCAGTCATATATCAAAGCTTTTGCAGTGGCGTTTGTCAAAGCTCATATCGAACAAGATGCTGAATATTTGCCATACCTAAGTGCATCATATGCCAAAGATATTTCTAGTAAGCAACTAGATTTTGATCTAATTCGCTCTCTAAACCTTAAGATGTTAAAACAAGAATATAGCGATATCTTACCAACTATTATGCCTAGTTTAAAATAGATTCTTGCCAATTACAAGACAGGCGCTCACCTGGCTGCCTGACACATCTATGTCAATCCTATATTTTTCGCAGAAATTGAATTTTGTCAGCACATTATTTCAATGCTTACAAGCGATCGCTTTATCGAAAAATGCTTTTTAGGTCAAAGATAAAAAATCTATATGCCAACAGGTTTTTAGGCACTTGTATCAGGCAGGCAGGATGCCTGATTGTCTGCAAAACGTTTTGTGTGCGAGTTTTATTCTCTTTGTTCTTTATTTGCGACGCGCAGCTAGTCTTAAAGGATAAGCTTCGTGACCGTAGGGAATCCTTTAGGGCAAATGCTAAAGCACATTGTACCCTTGTGGTATACCGCTACGCGTCCTAAAGGATTAGCTCCTAACGTCGCGTCACGCGAAGCTAGTCTTTTAGGGCATATCGTTTAGGGCGATCGCTAAAAGACTATTTGAATTAGTTACAGAGCATCAAATTTTCGATTTTCCCAAACTTTCACTCTATGGCTCTTTTTCATGAATCATTTAGGATTGCTATAGTCTTAAAAAGTTTCTTAAGTTCCCTGGTGTTACCTATTTAGCACAAGTTATCCTTGTGTTTAAGTATCTAGCCTCGAAAAACTATAGTTATCAAAGATTTAGCCAGCATGAACATATGAAAGCGATTATTCAGCGAAAACTTGGTAAGCCTGATGTTTTGGAGTATCAAGAACTAGATACTCCTCAACCTCAATCAAACGAAGTCTTAATTAGAGTTAGTGCTGCTTCAGTCAATCATTACGATATTTTGTCCCGTAGAGGAGATATCCCGCATATTACTTTACCACGAATAGTAGGTATGGACTGTAGTGGCTATATCGAGCAATACAAAGGCGATCGCTCAGATTTAACTATAGGTTTACCAGTAGTGGTTTTGGGAACTTCACTGGGGAATGGTAATTCGGGTGGTTATGCTACACATGTCTGCGTTACTCAAGTGGAGTTGCTAGTGCTGCGCTACAAATTGCCCAAGCTCTAGGAGTGAAAGTAATTGGCACTACTAGTAGCTTAGTTAAACAGCACCAAGCAATAGAATTAGGAGCAATAGCCTGTTTCAACTACAAAAAACCTAATTTTATTCATAAAATCAAAGATTTAACGCAAGGCAAAGGAGTAGATTATGTTCTCGATACAGTAGGAGGAGAGGCTGTTAGACAAGGACTTAGTTGTTTAGCAAATGGTGGTACATTAGCCTCTTTGGGTATTGTTCTTGATACTAAGTTTTGCTTAGATGCAATTGACTTTCTGACCCAAGAACAACATTTGATCGGAGTCAATTTTGGCAAGCATACCCCTATCCAACGCTATAAAATTTTTCTTCAGTTATCTGATTTAATTAAAAATCAAAAGTTGAATGTAAAGATTGACCGAACCTTCTTTCTAACACAAGCTGCCGAAGCTCACAGTTATGTTGAAGAAAAAAAAGGTGATCGTTTTGGCAAAGTTGTGTTGCTTAATGATGAATAAAGCAATGAAAGTTTAATTAGGAAATAAATCAAACCAATTGGAGAAAAAATGCGCGTTCTTATTTGCGGTGCTACTGGAAATATCGGTCGTTTGACTGTTAAAAAAGCCTTAAATGCAGGACATAAAGTAACAGCTTTCGCTCGTTCCCCCGAAAAGTTGGAAAAACAAGACAATTTGTACCCGTCTAAAGGTGACGTGATGGACGCAGCTAGTATCCGCGCAGCTATGGTAAACCAGGAAGCTGTAGTAATTGTCTTTGGTGCACCTCTCAATTGGTCTACCTTGACTAGCGTTCCCGATCTTTGTACTAAGGGTACTCTTAATGTTATTAGTGCGATGAAGCAATACGGAGTAAAACGTCTAGTCTGTATGACTGGTATTGGTGCAGGAGATAGTAAGGGACATGGCAGATTTATCTTTGATAATTTAATCTTACCAGCTATGCTCGGACGCATTTATGTAGATAAAAACCGTCAGGAGAAAGCAGTCAAAGAAAGCAATTTAAACTGGATTATCGTTCGTCCTACAGAGTTGACAAACGAAGCAGAATTAGGGGACTATCGAGTATTAACTGATTTAAAAGATCAAAAATCCCAAACGATTTCTCGTGCTGATGTAGCAAGTTTTTTAGTTCAACAAGTAAATAGCGATCTCTATTTACACCAAACACCCTTAATTACTCAATAATTATTGCTCACACAACAAAAATGAAACGTAAGGATTCAGGTTGAAAATGCTAGAGGTTGAAAATCTGGTAGAGTAGACGAATGAAAAAGCCCACAGCGAAGATACAGCAAGAAAAAACCGAAATCGAACAGTTGAGCCAAGCTGAACTAGTCGAATTGGTGCTGGGGCTGCAAAAAATTATCCAAGAATTGCAGGAGAAATTAGCGATAGCGACTGGTAAAAGTCGAACAACCAGTCAAACATCGTCGCAACCGCCATCGCTGGATCTAATTCAGAAATCTGAAACAGCGAAAGTCCAAGGGGAAGAAGAACAGAAAAAGAAACCAGGAGGACAACCAGGGCATCAAGGGACAACACGAAGAGGATTTGGACGGGTAGACCGATATGAAATCAGCCAGCCAGAAATATGTCAGTGGTGTGGAAGTAGAGAGTTAAGCGAAGTAATTAGCCATCAAACACAACAAGTAGCGGCGTTGCTGAATTGAAGTATGGTTTAGAAAAAGGGCGCTCGCTGATGACGAGAATTTTGCTCGGAATAAGGAACTGGAACGTCCCAAAATTTAAGATAATGAATCAGTAATTTAACTGAATGTTGAAGCATTGTTAGTGACTTCGAGTAACAAAGAGTTTTGCGGTGCAATCGAGCTAAATAATGTCTCAATCTCGTATTTTCACCCTCTACTCTTGTCATATACGTTTTACCCTAAAGCGATTGTCTTGAATGTCAAGTTTGTTTTGATAAATCAGGCGATCGCGTTGCTTTAACAATTCAGTCAGGTTAATCAGTCATCACAATGACAATCTCTTGTGATGTTAAATCATTCAAAAAAATTTTGGAGAGTTAACTAACAGTTTTGGGCTGCCCTAAAGGACTAGCTTCGCGTCGCCAAGCTTGGTTATTTTTCATCATGGCATTTAACAAGATCAAAAGCTTGTGCATACAAGCAGTTAAAGCAACTTTTTTCAGTTTCCCTTTTTGGAGTAGACGTTCATAAAAAGTTTTGATTACAGGATTAAAACGAACTGCCACCAAAGCAGCCATGTACAACATACAGCGAATTTTGGCTCGCCCACCACAAATTCTTCGCTTACCTCTGAACTTACCACTATCTTTATTAAGGGGCGCGACACCAACCAAATAGGAGATTGATTTATGAGAGATTGTTCCCAATTCAGGTAAGGATGAAATAAGACTCACTGCTACTACTTCCCCAATTCCAGGCACACTGGTTAACAATTCCATTTTCTGTTTCCAGCTTTCGTTGAGGGCGATCGCCGATTTGATTTGCGATTCAATTTCTTCAAGTTGTTGCTTTAGCCATAAACTTGTAGATAGCCACCGCGTTTTCTTAAATGAATATGCTCGCTCTTTAGCTGACAAACCTCTGCTGCTCTCAAACCCGTATGAAGCATTAAGATTATAATTGCCCTATCTCTGAATAAACCATGACTCGTGACTGCTGAGACAAGTGCCGATTCTTCCACATCGTTGATTTGACGGGGTGAAGATTTCATCAAAGGAATTAATTTAACTACTGTCGCAGGATTGTTAGTAATCTTTTTCAAGTCAACAGCCCAAGAAAAATAAGATTTGAGAGTTACCAAATAACGATTGATAGAAGCAGGAGCTAATTTTAGTTGAGATTGAAGATAACTGCGATAACGAATTAAAGTAGGGGTAGTAATTTGCTCTAGTTGAAAACCAACCCTTATTGCTTCAGAAAATTTGATACTTTTGGTTTCATACCAAACTATAAAGGAGTGTAGATCGGATAAATAATTACGAATCGTTACAGGACTGATATCTCTTTGCCCACATAGATATGATTTGTAGTCGGCTAATTCCTGACGACTTGATAGCGATAAAGATGAGATAGCACCAGGTTTCATAGCTATAAAATTGCCAATTAATTCATTAATGCTACTCAGAAATAACCTTAGCAGACATTAAGAATTGAGGTTCACGGTAGCATTAGCAGACATAAACGGTAAGATTATGGCAGTTTTATGTCTGCTAATATCAGTTATCAGACATTACTAAAAGCTAAAGTTTATGGAGGTAATGAGAAATTACATCAATCGAGCGTACTGCTTACCCTCGTTTCAAACCCAATCCTAGCAACAAAGAATTAATCGAGCTTTATACTCCTACAGAAGAAGAAATTAAATTAGCTACTTGTAAGACTCGTAGTTATGACGGACAGTTCAGCTTTCTTGTAATGCTCAAAACTTTTCAGCGTTTGGGCTACTTTTGTCAATTTGAGTTTGTGCCTCATTCGATTATCGATCATATTCGTACCTGTTTGAACTTGGGTGAAAAATATAGTGCGATCGCTCCCGAACGTTCTCGTCGTCGCTACAGAGAGACACTTCGGCAGTATTTGGAAATCTCTACCTACAATAAACAAGGTCAGAAAATTATAGCTAAAGCAGTAGGGAGAGCAGCTACAGTTCGCGATCATCCTGCGGATTTGGTCAACGTGGCTATCGAAGAATTAGTCAAAGAACGCTACGAGTTGCCAGCGTTCAGCACTTTAGACCGACTTGTACTCCATATTCGGGCAGTAATTAATAATCGTCTGTTTAGGAAAGTAGCTCGTTCTTTATCTATAACAGAAATTTCCTATCTGGATAGCTTGTTGACCGATAATCCTGACTCAGATTCAGTAACTCTTAACCAAGTCAAACAACTACCGAAAAAGGCTACTTTAACTCAAATAAAAAAACTGTTAGCCAAATTCGAGCGTTTGATGGCTTTTGGTGATGCCAAACGGCTGTTCTCAACTATTGCCACCACGAAAATCAAACATTTTGCTGCGCGCAAAGCAAAGCTTTGCCAGTCGTCGAAGACGACGATCTGCGCGTACGCGCTGCGCCCGAACCTTAGATGCAGCAGAATTTCAAGATATTCTCTTGCCCAAACGGAGAACACTGCTGCTGTCTCTAATCTATCAGTCTCAAGTTAAAGCCAGAGATAACTTAGTATCCATGTTTCTCAAACGGTTGGCTACCATTCACAATCGAGGAAAAGAAAGGCTAGAGCAAATAAGAGAAGAACAGCGAGCTACTACTGAAGCTTTATTAGGAGTATTAGGAGAAGTACTTGATGCTAATGATACTGCTTCCGATGAGAAAATTCTGGGTCGTCAGGTAAAATCTTTAATTCAAATTCATGGTGGAAGTGAGAAAATTCGCGCTTCTTGGGAGGAGGTTACTGCTTATAACGATGGCAATTATCTTCCATTATTGTGGCAGTAGTACTCTCATTATCGCGTTTCTCTATTTAAGTTGATGCAAGGCTTAGAGCTTCGTTCCACAACTCAAGACCAATCAGTGATAGAAGCTGTAACCTTCTTGCTTGATAACGAATATCGAAGAGGAAAGTGGCTACCCCCAACTATAGAGTTGGATTTTGTCTCAGAAGCCTGGCGTAAATTGATTAAAACCCATAAGGGAAACAATCCCATGTATCTGCGCCGTCTCTTTGAAATCTGTATCTTTTCCTATCTAGCGACGGAATTAAAAACAGGAAATATCTGTCCTAAAGGATACCGCTTCGCATATGTTGAGGGTTCGGAGAGTTTTGCTGACTATCGCGAACAGCTACTATCTTGGGAACAATGCCAAAAATCCCTCCAATCCTACTGTGAGGAATTAGATTTCCCGACTGAAGCCGAAGAGTTTGTCGCATCTTTAAAAACTCAATTGAGCCAACTAGGTCATTCGGTAGATAAGCTTTGCCAAAAAGGAGATTTTATTAGTATCAATGAAGATGGAGAGCCAGTTCTGAAAAAGATTAAGGCAAAAACTTCGTCAACCGAAGCTGCTGCACTAGAAAAAGCTATCCTCCAAAGAATGCCTGAACGCAGTATTTTAGATATTCTCTGTAACGTAGAGCATTGGCTGAACTGGACGAGACATTTTGGAATGCTCTCTGGTTCTGAACCCAAAATAGACCAACCCCAAGAACGTTATATTTTGACTGCATTTGCTTATGGCTGCAATCTAGGAGCTAATCAGATGGCGCGTCATGCTAAAGGCAAAGTAACTTCTCACGCACTTTCTTATACCAACCGCCGTCATATCAGTGCCAAGAAGTTAGAAGCAGCAATTCGAGATATTATCAACAGCTACAATCGCTTCAATCTTCCTAAAATCTGGGGTACGGGAAAAAGAGCAGCAGCCGATGGGACTAAGTTTAATATCTATGAAAATAACTTAGTGGCAGAATATCATATTAGGTATGGAGGTTATGGTGGCATTGCCTATCACCATGTTTCTGATAACTACATCGCTCTGTTTACCCACTTCATTACCTGCGGAGTTTGGGAAGCCGTCTATATCCTTGATGGACTGCTGAAAAACACGAGCGATATTCAACCCGATACTCTTCATGCAGATACTCAAGGGCAGTCATCCCCTGTATTTGCTTTAGCTCATTTGCTAGGTATCAAGCTAATGCCGAGGATTCGTAACTGGAAAGACTGTACCTTTTATCGTGCTAGTAGTTCTGATAAATACCAATATCTTGAGCCGTTGTTTGGAGATGTCATTAATTGGGACTTAATCAAAACTCACTGGCAAGATTTGATGCGGGTAGTATTGTCCATCAGAGCGGGAAAATTAATGCCTTCCACTATCTTGAGAAAATTGGGTACATACAGCCGTAAGAATCGACTCTATCAGGCTTTTCGAGAATTAGGCAGAGTCGTCCGAACCATGTTTCTACTACAATATATTTTCGACATGGGCTTGAGAAGACAAATTACTGCCTGTACCAATATTGTAGAAGCCTACAACGGTTTTTCTAAATGGCTGTTCTTTGGTAAAGATGGATTAATTACTGATAATGACCCTATAGAGCAAGAAAAACGGCTGAAATATTTAGATTTGGTGTCTAATTCAATTATTTTGCAGAATGCTTTTGATATTTCTTCAATTATTCGTTCTTTAAGTGCGGAGGGATATGTCATTAAACCCAAAACATTAGCCACTTTGAGTCCCTACCTGACTGGTCATCTCAAGCGTTACGGAGATTACATTGTCGATTTTGATAATCTGCCTCAACCGTTGGAGACGGCGATGCTTATTCCTATCGAACCTGAAACGCAATGAGGGTAAAGGTTCGAGTCAGATATGGCACGTTTTTACACGTATCTCGGCTCAACGCCCATCTGGAATAAAACCTGGATAAACTTTCCAACGCAGCGCATTCGCGCAGACCGCCGCTAGGCGGCTAGAACGCATTCGCGTTCGCGTGACGTAAAAATAACATTGCCATTTCCTAACAAGCTCCCAAAGTGGTTTAAAGGTTTCTGCACTATGGTTTCCAATCACCCATCCCAGAATTCCTGGTTGGAAGTGATCTACTGCTGTCCAAAGCCATATGCCCTAAAGGATTCCCTACGGTCACGGAGCGGTATCCTTTAGGAAATCTTGTTTTTTTATGACCAACAAAGGTTTCCAATTCATCTAGCTCTGCGACTTGTGGAGTTGATTCAGGATCGTAAGCACTTGGAAGCAATTTTCCTACTTCTTTGACCCAGGTAATTATAGTTGTGTGGTGAACGCCTTTTACTCTTTCTATCGCTCTAAATCCCATGCCATTGACATACATTTTTAGACATTCTCGTTTGAATTCTGCGTCATAACCTTGATGGGGATTGTATTTCGTAATGAACTGGCGACCACATTGAACACAACGATAATTTTGTTTGTCTTTTTTCTTGCCATTTTTGTGGACATGATTAGATTTACACTCAGGACACTGCATTGTTAGGATTCTTGCTTAAGGTTAGCGATCGCACTTCCAGAAAATCATACCTCAATTCAGCAACGCCAAAAGATTCATTACTGATAAGTAATAAACAACATTTCTTTAAATGAGGACTTAAACGAGTTCCCTTTCTAAGCTTCAATTTGATTGCTTGCTTGCTCGATACGGTTATTTGACCTAGACAACTTTTTCTTTTTCTTCCTGCGCTTGTTCCTGCTGCTGAATGGGAACGCGCACCAAGACAAATTTACCTATCTTTGGAGCTACTGTTTTCAAAAGATGATCTCTGACGCTTAATTCTATAGTTTCAAAAGTTTTCAATTCACTATCAGATTTGTTGTTGTAAAGTATTTCGGCTACTTCCTTTAGCTTTCGATCTACAATCGCTTGTTCTTCTGGTGTCATGCTTATTCAAAAGAATTTATTTTCTTCATCTTACTCTAAGCATTTTTACTCACTGCAAAAGTGGGATGTTCCCTTGAAAACTTTTGTTAGTCAGGAAAAAATAAGATCTAGTTCTAGACGACAGTAGACCATCTCAACCTGTTACTTAAAGTTGTTAGAGATGCTCAAATACTCGATTAGGTTACTGATTTATTGAATCATACTTAATCCAGAAACGCCTAATTTTGCTTGTTGATAAAATCACAATTGTTCAGTTGCAGGAAGTAGTTAATAAATTCCTAAAGTTAAGTGGTCAATATGTATGCTCTGGATATATTATGTTATTGAGCTTTGAACAATTGTAGATAAAAAGAAACAGATGTCTATCAATGTCCACATAAGATCGAAGCATTTTCTAAATCGTTTCGTCTTAAAGCCAGATTTTTGTGAGTTCAAGAAATTTTCAATTGTTTTTTAGCTCCACGGCGGGAAGCCCCGCGCTCTGTGCGATAGCACGAGCGTCGGGATGAGAGCCGTGACTAGGTTTAGCGGTCAAAGTTTTATCGCGCGTCATATCTTATGCTAAAGTACCTGAATGTT
>Ga0209082_1000580_pt1 | contig 11819 bp, 7 predicted proteins | sample ColdCreekSource_FD_184127 | JGI IMG/M metagenome (GOLD analysis project Ga0209082, IMG submission 184127) | Groundwater microbial communities from Cold Creek, Nevada to study Microbial Dark Matter (Phase II) - Cold Creek Source (SPAdes) (version 3) | ecosystem: Environmental > Aquatic > Deep...
AACGCTTGGGCGCGTCTTTGCGGCCGTGGCCAGAGAGGCCTTGGGACAAAGCCTCAACCATCAGCGACAGCCCGTAGCCTTTGTGACCATACTCCTGCCCGCCCAGCGGCAGCAGCGAGCCGCGCGGGCTGGTGTTTTCCAGCACGCCGGGGTCACGCGTCGGCATGCCGTTTGCGTCTTGCAGCCAAGGGTGGTCAAACAGCTTGCCTTCAGCAAACTTTTGCCGCGTCATCGACGTGGTGGTGATGCTAGCGCACATATCGACCAGCACGGGGTGATCTGCACCTGGGTAGCCAAAGGCGAGGGGATTGGGCGTCATCAGCGCCTCGGTGCCGCCATAGGGCGCAGCGCGCTGGCCGGCGGGGTCGGAATTGGTAATCAGGGCAACATAGCCTTGGTCAGCTGCTATTTTGGCCAAGACCGCCAAGCAGCCGATGTGGTGGCTGCGGCGAATGGCGACGGCGGCGATGCCATGCTCTGCCGCGCGGGGCATGGCTTGCAAGATGGCTTTTTCCACCAGCCACATGCCAGGCAGATAATCGCCATCCCACACGGCGGTGATGCCGTTGTCGCGCACGACCTCGGGCTCGCCATGGGTGCGCATGGTGACGTTTTGGATTTCCTTTAAATACAACAACAGCATTGCCATGCCATGGGTTCGACGACCCATGGCGTCGGTTAGCACCAAGAGGCGCGCCATGGCGGCAGATTTCTCCGCATCCATGCCCGCTTTTAGCAGCAGGTCGGTGGCGAATTGTTGTAAATCTGGGATGGCAAAGCTGGTTTCGCGTTCAGGCATCTTTATGCGGTTCCCTCAAGCTCTTTGCCCGCCTTTTGAATCACATCGCCCCAGCGCTTGCGTTCGTTGGTCAAAAAGGTGCTGAGTTCGGTAGGTGTGGATGTCATCACCTCTGCACCAGCGGCCGCTAATCTAGCACGCATTTCTGGAGAGCGAATCACTGAAATCAGCGCGGCACTGAGCTTTTCAACCGCTGCTTTGGGCATGCTGCTGGACACGGCGATACCTTGGTAAGTGCCGGATTCAAAGGTCGACAAACCTTGCTCCGCAATCGTTGGGTATTGCCCCACCAGCGCCATGCGGGTGCGCTTGCTGATGCCAAGCACCTTCAAGCGCCCACCGTTGACCATAGGCAACGTCGCCAACATGCCGTTGAGCACCACATGTGTGACGCCAGCGGCGGTGTCGGCAATGGACTGCGCACCGCCGCGATACGGCACGTGCTGCCATTTGATGCCTGTTAATTGCGCTATTTCAACCATGCCCAGATGGTTGGCCGAGCCCGTGCCGCTGCTGGCGACGTTGATTTTGTTCTTTTTGCCAAACTCAATCATCTCCTTCAAATTGCTAAACGGCTGCGACGGCGCGGCCACCAGCATGTGCGGAGAGTAGGCCAGCATGGTCACGCCCTGCAAATCGGTCGGTTTGAACGGCAAGTCTTTGATGATGAGCGGCGCTGTCGCCACCGAGCTCATATCAGACAGCAGCATGGTGTGGCTGTCAGATGACTGCGCCACCACGCCAGCGCCCACGCTGCCATTGGCACCGGTGCGGTTTTCAACCACCACTTGGGTTTTCAAAATCTCGCCCAAAGGCACAGAAATCAAGCGCGCAATCACGTCCGACGTTCCGCCCGCGGGAAACGGCACGATGATTTTCAAAACTTGGCTGGGCCAAGCTGCCTGCGCCTGCGCTCCAAGCGCCGTCATACCCAAAGACGTGACGGCAACAGTTTCTAAAAATTGACGGCGATTGTTCATGGATAACTCCTGAGAAGATGTGTGTTGAATGGATGATTTGTTGAAAACAAGAAGTCTGACAACTGACATCTTATTATGCAAGTGCAAAACCCAAACCACAAGCCAGCGATTACCCGTAGTTGTTGGAACAAGTATAAACTTGTAATATTTTGGTTTTTTAGACGTAAATACGGCTTTAGCCAGCGTATTTGTTGCCTAAGCAGCTATATTATTTATAGCAAAAATTCATGTTTTTGCTATTTTAATTGTTTTCAGGGCTTCTGAAACGGCTTGCCGCCGTCGGTCGTGGCGACGGGGTTGACGTAAAACGGGGCTTTGAGTGCGCCTGTTTTGAAGGCTTTGGACGCTGTTTGGTAGTAGGCAATGGCTTCGTCGCGCAGCTGGGCGTTGACCGGGGCTGGCGTGGTGGCCAGGGTTTTGGGGTCAACTTGGTAGCTTTCAACCACTTGCTTGGGCAGCAACACGGTGAGCAGGTTGTCTTTCATATAGCCCAGCGCTTGGTAATTGCTGATGAAGGCGCGCTCGGGCACGGAGCCGGGCTCAAACACTGAGCGACCGAAAAATTGGGCGCTGCCGTTTTTGCCCAAGACTTCCATCAAGGTTGGGGCGATGTCGATTTGGCTGATCATGGGGCTGAACACAGCGGGTTTGAGCAAGGCTGGGGCATAAAAAATAAGCGGAATGCGGTAACCAGCTACGGGCAAACGGGTTTTGCCAGCAGCAGAGGCGCAGTGGTCGGCCACGATGACAAACAGGGTGTCTTTGAACCACGGTTTTTTAGACGCGTCTTTGATGAATTTGCCAATGGCGTAGTCGGTGTATTTCACCGCGCCATCGCGCCCACCAGGGGAGGGAATGTCGATGCGATTACTTGGGTAAGTAAAAGGGCGGTGGTTAGAGGTGGTCATGATTTGGGCGAAAAAGGGCTGGCCAGTTGAGTCGCTGGCTGCTGCTTTGTTGCCCTTTTCAGTTTTGCCGACTTTTTCAAGCGCTTCAGCTTTCGCATGTTTGTCATCCAAGGTACGCAGGGCTTGGTCAAACAAATACTCGTCCGCCACGCCCCAGACGTTTTCAAAGCCGATTTGTTCTTTGGGGATATCGGTGCGGTCAACCACGGTGTAGTTGTTGGCTGCGTAGTAGGCGTTCATGTTGTCAAAGTAACCATAGCCGCCATAGAAAAAGTAGGTGGCAAAACCTTGGTGCTTCAGCAGCTCGCCCACGGTAGATAAATGGTCGTTTTCAGGGCGACGCACGATGGCTTGGCCGGGAATAGGCGGTGTGCCGAGTGACAGCGCCTCTAAGCCGCGCACGGTGCGCGTGCCTGTGGCAAAGACGCGGTCAAATCGCATGCCAGCTTTGCCGAGCTTGTCCATTTCTGGCGTTAACCCCTTCATCTCGCCATTTTTACCACCGTAAGAATCCATAAACTCTGCCGACAAACTCTCGACCGAGATCATGATGATGTTTTTTGGCTTGCTGCTGAAGGGGGTTGTGTTGGTCGCTGGCTCATCATTCAAATCAGCTTTGCGGGCATCGCCCAAAGAGGTGCGCTTGACACCCAGAGCGACCAAAGCCGTGTTGGCCTGCGGCTGCGGGATGGTGCGGTAAAACTTGTCGTAGTCCAGCTCGTTGCGCCGCTGCGCTGCGGCGATGGTGAACAGGCCGTTGCCCGACAGCTCAGCCGCGTAGCTGTTTTTCGGATTGATGTCGCCATTTTGCGGGATACCAAGCTGTTTGCGGATTTCAACTGGCAGGCTACTTGTGGTCTGGGCACTGACCATGGGCAGGTATGGCTTTTCCATTTGGTCCACATTGCCAAAATACATCATCAGTGCTGGCACGGTAGCGGTAAACAACACCAAGCACATACGCTGCACGGCTGTGACGCCGTCTTCGTCCGCTTGCTTGACGCGACTGCTGATGACCAACAAAATGACTGCCGCAATCGCACCAATGCCGGCCAAGATTTGCCCCACGGGGTAGGATTCGCGGATATTACCAATCACCTCAGAGGTATAAATCAAATAGTCCAGCGCGATGAAGTTAAAACGGGTTGAAAACTCCAACCAAAAAGTAGCCTCAGCCACAGCACCAAATAGCAGCAAAGCAATCGCCAGCCACAAATAGGTGAATCGCAAGGCTTTATGCCAACCCTTTTTCCGCCAAGTATTGGGTATGACCGCCTCATACAAGCAAATCGGCGCGACCAAGACACTCACGACACAAAGGTCAAACCAAAAACCTTTGAGGAAAATTTCTGGCCATAGCGGCAGTGGCACGGTTTCAAGGTTTTTGAAGACGGCTCCCTCAAAACCCGTAAAAACAGCCAAGCCCACGCGGGTGAGGGTGTAAATAAGCAAAGCCACCACAGCGGCGATAAGTGGAATGCGCGGAATGGTCGGCGCTAGATTGTATTTAGCCATGGGGCGTAGTTTAAGCGCAGTTCAGGTCTGGTTGAATTGGGTTATCCTCTGAGAATATGTCAAACCTGGTTACATCTCCGTCTACTCCCCTGACCCAAGACACCGCCCACGCTTTGGTCGTTATGGGCGTTTCTGGTTGCGGCAAGTCGTCTTTGGCATCAGCGATAGCGCAAGATATCGGTGGCAGCATGCTTGAAGGCGATGTTTTTCACCCCACCGCCAGCCAAGAAAAGATGGCCAAAGGCACGCCGCTGACCGACCAAGACCGCGCGGGTTGGCTGGTGGCTTTGGGTGAGGAATTAGCCCGCAACAACGAAGTCAGCGTCGTTTTAAGCTGCTCGGCCTTAAAGAAAAGCTACCGAGATACCTTGCGTAGTTACAAACCCAATCTGCGCTTTGTCTACCTAGACATTAGCCCTGCAACGGCTTTGGCACGGGTATCGTCCCGCGCCGTGGCAGAGGGGCACTTTTTCCCGGCGACGCTGGTGGATAACCAATTTGCAACGCTGGAAGTGCCCACAGAAGAGGCGGGGGTGCTGACTGTGGATGCGACGGCGTCTATGGCTAAGCTGGTGGCGCAGGTGCGGGCTTGGTTATAAATTCGGAGCCAAGAGTCGCGACAACTCTTTCTCATCCGCTCCACGCCGCTCAACCATGTCCTTCAACTGGTCATCGCCAATTTTGCCGACGTTGAAGTAGGTTGCGTCCGGGTGCGCCATGAAAAAGCCGCTGACGCTGGCCGCCGGCAGCATCGCCAAACTCTCGGTCAAGCTCATACCGATGTCTTGGCATTGCAACAGCTCAAACATCTCGGCTTTGACGCTGTGGTCAGGACAGGCAGGGTAGCCTGGCGCTGGACGAATGCCTTTGTATTTTTCGCCGATCATGTCTTCATGGCTCAGGGTTTCGTCGGGCGCGTAGCCCCACAAATCCGTCCGCGCCCGCTGGTGCATGCACTCGGCAAAGGCTTCCGCCAAGCGGTCGGCGAGGGCTTTGAGCATGATGCTTGAGTAGTCGTCCAAATCCGCTTGGAAGGCTTTTTCTTTCTTTTCCGCACCTATACCCGCTGTCACGGCGAATAAGCCAATATAATCTTGTTTTTGAGTGCTGTTTATGGCTGTAGCCGGCGTATTTGCTGCCTGAGCAGCTATGTTATTTGTAGTGCTTTGATTTGCTTTAGGAGCAATAAAGTCCGCCAAACAACGGCTAGGACGCATCACGCCGTCAATCATTTGCTTTTCGGCTTGCTGGCGCAGGCCATACCAAGTCATCGCCACCTCGGTGCGAGTCTCGTCGGTGTAGATTTCGATGTCGTCGTCGTTGACGGTGTTGGCTGGGTAAAACGCCACCACGCCGTTGGCCTGCAGCCAGCGGCCTTCGATCAGGCGTTTCAACATGCGTTTGCCGTCGGACAAGACGCGAACTGCCTCGCTGCCCACAATTTCGTCCTTCAAAATTGCTGGGTACGGCCCGGCCAAATCCCAAGTCTGGAAGAACGGGCCCCAGTCGATGTAATTCGCCAACTCCATCAAGTCGAAGTTTTTAAAGACGCGACGACCGATGAATTTGGGTGTAGGCGGGGTGTAATTCTCCCAATCCACCACCGTTTTGTTGGCTCGCGCTTGCGCAATCGGCCACAGCGGGACTTGCTTTTTGTTAGCGTGCTGGGTGCGGACTTTGTCGTAATCGGCGTTCAGTTCGTCGATGTACGCAGCTGCTTGGTCGCTCAACAAGCTCTGCGCCACGCCCACGCTACGCGAGGCATCCGGCACGTAAACAACAGGGCCTTCGTAATGCGGGGCGATTTTGACGGCAGTGTGGACGCGCGAGCAAGTCGCGCCACCGATCAGCAACGGGATTTTCTTGATGCGGAAATAGTCGTCTTTTTGCATCTCGGCAGCGACGTATTGCATTTCTTCCAAGCTCGGCGTGATCAAGCCCGACAAGCCGACGATATCCACCCCCTCCACCTTGGCGCGTGCCAAAATCTCATGGCAGGGCACCATCACCCCAAGGTTGATGACCTCAAAATTATTGCATTGCAGCACCACGGTGACGATGTTTTTGCCAATGTCGTGCACATCGCCCTTGACGGTGGCGATGATGATCTTGCCTTTGGCCTTGACGTCTTCACCGGCCTCGGCCTGCAGGCGTTTTTCTTCCTCGATGTAGGGGATCAAATGCGCCACGGCCTGCTTCATCACGCGGGCGGATTTGACCACCTGCGGCAAAAACATCTTGCCTTGGCCAAACAAATCGCCCACCACGTTCATGCCGTCCATCAGCGGGCCTTCGATGACGTGCAACGGGCGGCCGCCCTTGGCCAGCACGATTTGGTAGGCTTCTTCGGTGTCTTCGGTGATGAAGTCGGTGATGCCGTGCACCAGCGCGTGGCTGAGGCGGGCGTTGACGCTGACGGGTGCGTCCACCGTGCCGCGCCAGGCCAGCTTTTGGCTGTCATCCTTGGCCGCGCCTTTGGCGGATTCGGCGACTTCGATCAAGCGTTCGCCCGCATCCAGCCGCGCTTCGCCTTCTTTGTAGTTCGGCGTGCGGTTCAAAACCACGTCTTCAACGCGCTCTTTCAAAATCGGCTCCAAGTCGTCATACACGCCGACCATGCCGGCATTGACGATGCCCATGTCCATGCCCGCCGCGATGGCGTGGTACAAAAACACGGTGTGGATGGCCTCGCGCACCGCGTCGTTGCCGCGAAAGCTGAACGACACGTTGGAAACGCCGCCCGACACCTTCGCGCCCGGCAGGTTTTGTTTGATCCAGCGCGTCGCATTGATGAAATCGACCGCGTAGTTGTTGTGCTCTTCAATGCCGGTGGCGATGGCGAAGATATTCGGGTCAAAAATAATGTCTTCCGGCGGGAAATCGACGGTATCGACCAGCAAGCGGTAGGCGCGTTCGCAAATCTCAATCTTGCGTTCGTAGGTATCGGCCTGGCCTTTTTCGTCAAACGCCATCACCACCGCTGCCGCGCCGTAGCGTCGCAAGAGCTTGGCCTGGTGCAAAAATTGCGCTTCGCCCTCTTTCATACTGATGGAGTTCACCACCGCCTTGCCTTGCACGCAACGCAGCCCAGCTTCAATCACGCTCCACTTGGAGCTGTCAATCATCACCGGCACGCGCGAAATATCGGGCTCAGACGCCATCAGGTTCAAAAACTTCACCATCGCGGCTTGGCTGTCCAGCATAGCTTCGTCCATGTTGACGTCGATGATCTGTGCGCCGTTTTCCACCTGTTGCCGTGCCACGGAGAGCGCCTGTTCAAATTCGCCGTTCAAGATCATGCGCGCAAATGCTTTGGAGCCCGTGACATTGGTGCGCTCACCCACGTTAACAAACAAGGTTTTCGCATCAATAAATATCGGCTCCAGCCCAGACAAGCGCATAGGCTCTACATTGCTGTGGTCAACAGAAGTTGTTGTGTCGATTGGGTTTGTCGAAGAAGTCATGGCTCACCTAGCAAAAAAATCTGAAATAGCTGGTGAGCGCCGTTGGTCGCCCCGATTGTTGAGGCAGCAACTCAAGCCTGACGCCGCGCAATAAATGCTGGCGCTGCAGCGCTCCTTGAGTTGGGCTTATTTTACTGGAAGAATGGTTGATCAAGAAGTTCGAACTAGGAAGTCTAACGATGCGGTAGCGCGATTTTTTATTTTTGAGATTTTAAGGATAAGTTTGTTGATAACTTTCTAACAAAACCATAGTTATCCACAGATTAGTCACTATTCCAGAAGTTATCCAGAATCGCGTGACACCAAAATAGCAGCCTTGCCCACACCCGCAGGTACAGCGTAAGTGCTTGATACGATTCAGGTTTAAAGCCTTATCCACAAATAAGCGCCGCTCTTACTACTACTACTATCTTAATATAAAGACTTAAGAGAATAAGAGAACAAGAAGTGCACTCGTGATTTGGCGTGTCTGCGAGATGAATTTTTTGCTGCTGTTGCTTAAAAATTAATCAATAATGCTATGATTTTTATAGCTGCTTAGGCAGTAAATACGCCGGATAGAGGCATATTTGAAGGGTTATTGCAATCAGTTTTCTAAAATATATGCAATGGAGAGCTTTATGATGTCATTGACCATCGAACAGCTTCAAACCAACTTCGATCAAGCAATTGATTTTGTGAAAACTAGCAAACCGTTAACCATCACACAAGATGGCCAGCCTATGACGATGCTGCTTTCCTTCAAAGAAGGCTCAGAACTGCTGCGCCTGCGTCATGTAGTGCGATTAGAGGGCTACTTTTGCTACGCGGTTAAAGAATCTCCCACAGGGTGTGTCAGAGCTGTCTGTGGACGACAAGAATAAGCTTGTAGCTGAGCTTGGACCGTAAAGTTGTGTGTAACTGCCGTTTGAAAGCATAGTCGCTAATCAAGTCAGTCAGAGTTTAAATTCACTATAATTTTAATAGCTACTCAGTTAATAAATGCGACGGATATAGGCGTATGTATAGGTCTACAAGTGAGAAATACGCTGCGTTCTATTTATCAATATGAACGCTATTAAGCAGCACGCTCGGCATTTAACAGTGCCCCAGCGGCAGCTAATTCACTGTGCAATTTAGATGCACTGAACTCAAGTCCATTTGGCCAACACAGCGCACCAAGTTCTAGAAAAAATCGTTGAAAAGCACTCGTGTCTTTCAGAGGTAAGGTCAATGCCGTATTTTTGGCAAGTAAAGCGCTGAAATCGTAAACACCTTGACTGCCATCTGAAAATGCCAATGACAGCTTGCTGTCGCCAACCCACTTGGCATGAACTAATTTAATCATTGTCGGCTCCTGAAATGCGCTCTAGAGGCTCTAGGTTACACGCCTTGCGCCAGTTTGTCATTAATTCTGCTTGGTGCTCTACCGCCCATTCTTTCACGATACGGGCTGCTTTGCCGGGTAATTTACCTTGCAAAACCTCACCAGTTTCTATGGAAATAAAGGCTTCATGGCCTTGATATTCCACATGAAAGTGCGCTGGCGGATGGTCCGCGTGGTACATGCGGACATAGATGCCAAAGAAGTAAGAAATGACGGGCACTGTATGTTTACCTTCAATACCAATCAAATATCAATATTCCCCGCCCGCAGCGCATTCGTCTCAATAAACTCCCGGCGCGGTTCAACCTCATCGCCCATGAGCATGGTGAAGACGCGGTCGGCTTCGATGGCGTCGTCGATTTGGACGCGTAGGAGGCGGCGGACGGTGGGGTCCATCGTCGTTTCCCAGAGCTGGGCGGGGTTCATCTCGCCTAAGCCTTTGTAGCGCTGGCGGCTGGTGGTGCGCTCGGCTTCTGCCAAGAGCCATTTCATGGCAACGCGGAAATCGCTGACTTTTTCTTCTTTTTGGCGCTCGCCTTCACCGCGCATGACTTTGGCGCCGTCGCCCAGCAGGCCACGGAATGTGTCTGCCGCTTCGGCCAAGGCGGCGTAGTCGGAGCCGTGGACAAAGTCTTGCGTCAAAACGCTGCTTTTCACGTTGCCGTGGTGGCGGCGGCTGATGCGTAGGATGGGTTTGTCGGTGCGGACGTCGAATTCGCCGGCGACTTCGGCGTGGCTGCCGATGGTGAGCAGGAAGGCTTGCAGCGCGACGGCTGATTTTTCGGCGTCTCCGACGGTGTCTAGGTTCAAATCAACACCGTCTGCAATGGCTCTGAGCGCTTCGTCGTCCATGAAGTTGCGCAGGCGGGCGATGACGGCTTCGGCCAGGGCGTGTTTGCGGGCGAGTTCGTTCAAGGTGTCGCCAGTCAAAGTCGTTGGGTTCGCGCCGCCGGTATAGACGCTGGCGTCTTTCATGGCGATGCGCAGCAAGAAGCTGTCTAACGCGGGCGCGTCTTTGAGGTAGAGCTCTTCTTTGCCGGCTTTGACCTTGTACAGCGGCGGCTGCGCGATGTAGATGTGGCCGCGCTCGACCAGCTCGGTCATTTGGCGGTAGAAGAAGGTGAGCAGCAGGGTGCGGATGTGCGCGCCGTCAACGTCGGCGTCGGTCATGATGATGATGCGGTGGTAGCGCAGCTTGGCGACGTTGAAGTCGTCATTGCCGGTAGTGCCGCCGGCTTTGCCGATGCCAGTGCCGAGGGCGGTGATGAGGGTCAAAATCTCATTGCTGGTCAGTAGCTTTTCGTAACGGGCTTTTTCGACGTTCAAAATCTTGCCGCGCAGGGGCAAAATCGCCTGGAATTTACGGTCACGGCCTTGTTTGGCGGAGCCGCCGGCGGAGTCACCCTCGACGATGTAGATTTCGCACATCGCTGGGTCTTTTTCTTGGCAGTCGGCCAATTTGCCTGGTAAACCCATGCCGTCCAAAACACCTTTGCGGCGCGTCATGTCGCGGGCTTTGCGAGCGGCTTCGCGGGCGCGGGCGGCTTCGATGATTTTGCCGACGATGATTTTGGCATCGGCCGGGCGCTCCTGCAGGTAGTCAAACAGCAGCTTGCTGACGATGTCTTCCACCGGGCCGCGCACTTCACTGGAGACCAATTTATCTTTGGTCTGGCTGGAAAATTTAGGTTCAGGCACTTTGACGCTCAAGACGCAGCACAAGCCCTCGCGCATGTCGTCACCAGTCACTTCAACCTTGGCTTTTTTGGCAATTTCAGAATCGTCGATGTACTTGTTGATCACGCGGGTCATCGCGGCGCGTAGGCCGGTCAAATGGGTGCCGCCGTCGCGCTGCGGGATGTTGTTGGTGAAGCAGAGCACCTGCTCGTTGTAGCCGCTGTTCCACTGCATGGCCACTTCAACGCCGATGTTGGTGTTTTGGTCGCTCTGGCGGTCGCCCATGGCGTGGAAGATGTTGGGGTTCAACACCTGCTTGCCTTTGTTGATGAAGTTGACAAAGCCTTTGACGCCACCGGCACCCGAAAAGTCGTCTTCTTTGCCGCTGCGCTCGTCTTTCAGGCGGATTTTGACGCCGTTGTTCAAAAAGCTGAGTTCGCGCAAACGCTTGCTCAAAATTTCGTAATGGAAGTCGTTGTTGGTTTGGAAGATGCTGGTGTCGGGCAAAAAGTGGACTTCCGTACCGCGCTTTTCGGTGTCGCCTATGACTTTCATCGGGGAAACTTCAACGCCGTCTACGGTTTCGATGAGGCGGTTTTGCACAAAGCCACGTGAGAATTCCATGACGTGTACTTTGCCGTCGCGGCGAATCGTCAAACGCAACATGGTGGACAGCGCGTTAACGCAGCTGACACCCACGCCGTGCAAACCGCCGGAGACCTTGTAGCTGTTCTGGTTGAACTTGCCGCCAGCGTGCAGCTCGGTCAGCGCGATTTCAGCAGCCGAGCGTTTTGGCTCGTGCTTGTCATCCATCTTCACGCCGGTGGGGATGCCACGGCCGTTGTCGACCACGGAGACCGAGTTGTCGGTGTGGATGGTGACCAGAATGTCGTCGCAATGGCCAGCTAAGGATTCGTCGATGGAGTTGTCTACCACCTCAAACACCAGATGGTGCAAGCCGGTGCCGTCAGACGTGTCGCCGATGTACATGCCAGGGCGCTTGCGCACGGCTTCTAGACCTTCAAGAATTTGGATCGAGCCTTCGCCATAGGCCTCGGTCGCGCCCGCCTGGTTGGTGTCGATGGTGGGCTGGTAGTTGGCGCTGTCGCC
>Ga0209082_1000581_pt1 | contig 11790 bp, 8 predicted proteins | sample ColdCreekSource_FD_184127 | JGI IMG/M metagenome (GOLD analysis project Ga0209082, IMG submission 184127) | Groundwater microbial communities from Cold Creek, Nevada to study Microbial Dark Matter (Phase II) - Cold Creek Source (SPAdes) (version 3) | ecosystem: Environmental > Aquatic > Deep...
TGGCGCGTCATGCTGACGCGGGACCGCACAGTGAACGCTTTTGCGCTGCCGGGCGGTTATTTTGGCGTGCATTTGGGGCTGATTGGGTTGGTGGCGAACCAGGACGAGCTGGCTTCTGTGCTAGCGCATGAGCTCACCCACGTCACCCAGCGGCATATTTCGCGCTCTATCACTCAGCAGGGGCGGCAAACGCCGGTGATGATCGCAGCCATGATTTTGGGAGCAGTCGCCGCGCGTAACAACACTGATGCCTTGAACGCTGTCGTGGCAGGCTCGCAAGCCGTGGCGATACAAGGTCAACTCAACTTTTCGCGCGACATGGAGCGCGAGGCTGACAGATTGGGGTTGGGCTTGATGCAGCCCGCTGGTTTTGCGCCTCAGGGTTTTGTGGGCATGTTTGAGAAGCTGCAGCAATCTGCCCGCTTGAGCGACAGTGGCAATTTCCCCTACCTGCGCAGCCACCCGATGACGACCGAGCGTATGGGGGACATGCAGCAGCGCTTGCTGATTCAACAGCACATGGCTAAATTTACCCCGCAAACTGAGCCAAGTTTGCAACACGCCATGATGTCCGCCCGCGCCCGCGTGTTGGCTGAACCTGGTGTTGATGTTTTACGCCTGTGGGCGGCAGAGCCGCAAGCTTCGGGCTTCGCCAACTTGAGCAAATCGCGCCAAGTCGCCAGTTTGTATGCCGCTGTTTTGGCGAATATCAAGCTGCGTGATTTTGCACGTGCAACAGCTCAAAAAGACAGGTTAAATAGTGCTATAGCCGTCTATTTTCCTGCCTTAACAGCTATAAAATTAATAGCAATTGAACTACATTTGGCGGCTAACAATGTGGATGCTGCGCTCGCAGTCCTGCCCATCCATGCAGCAGGTCAGCGTTTGAACCGGTCAGAGCTATTCGCCCAGTCAGCTGTGCAAATTGCCTCAAAAGATGCCAAATTAGCCAGTCAAGCCACGCAAAACTTGCAAACTTGGGTGGCTAAAAATCCCACCGACGCCCCCGCTTGGCAGCTTCTTGGCAGCGCCTACCGTGCGACAGGTCAAAACTTGCGTGCCGTGCGGGCTGAGGCGGAGGCGCAAGTAGCTTTGTTAGATTACGCTGCCGCCATTGACCGCTTCAAAGCTGCGCAAGATGTTGCCAGGAACGGGGTCAGTAGTGGGGTAGGCTCGGCTGGCCGCGATTACATGGAAGAATCTATCATCGACGTACGTACCCGCCAAGTGCAGGAGCTGCTAAAACAGCAAATCAAAGACGAAAAAGAAGCTGCTAAATAATGCTGTAGCCAGCGTATTTACTGCCTAAGTAGCTATATTATTTGTAGTGAATTTGCACTTATTTCTTCGAAAACAAACTATCTACAGCCGTGTTGATCAAATAACTCAAGACTGAGTAAATCAGCGAGCCAATCAACGCAGCCGTGAAACCGGTGACGTTGAAGCCGTCCAACAGCGAGGCAGCACCCCAAAACATCAACGCATTGATGACGAAAAGGAACAAACCAACGGTGATGACAGTGACGGGTAGCGTCAAAATCACCAAAAGTGGCTTGACGAAGGTGTTGAGCAAACCGATGACGAACGCGGCAAGCAAGGCGGATTGGAAGCTTTGCACTGACACGCCGTCGTACACATAAGCCACAAAAAGAAGGGCGGCGGCTAAAAGTAGCCATCTGAGGATAAGTTTCATACAGCTATGTTACTAGATTTAAACTTCTTTTTGTGTGCATTTAATGCCGGCTTTTGATGATGTTAAAGTTTTGCGATATGATGGTAAACACTGATTTTTTATACATATTTTTAATATCTGAGCTCTAAATTTCTCGCAATTTCACAGTGAAAGCCGTCCTACACATCACCGACATAGAAGCCGCCATCAATTACTGGCGCGAACGCAGTCCCTCAGTCGATGGTGTGACGCTGTGCCCAGAGCTACGGGCGCTAGCAACGGTGTATGCCTTGATGGTGTTTTACCGCCAAGACACGGCAGCCTACGAAGGCTTCCCGCCCAAAGCCATGGCTGCATGGCTGGCTTGGTACGACACCACGCCAGACACGCCATGCATCGCCATTTGCTCCACCAGCCAAGGCGATGAAATGTGCAAAGGCTGTGGCCGTACTTTTGAAGAGGTGCAGTACTGGCCGGGGATGTCGCCAGTAGAAAAGCGCGACACTTGGCACCGCATCACGCTGGAAAGCACCTCTTGGCGCTTCAACACCTACGCCGAGCGGGCGGCAGAGCGGAACCAGGCAGTTAATTTGTAAACACAAGGGTATGTCCTGAGTCATTGCGTCGAATTACTACTAGACGCTGTTCGTTAACCTTTGGATAATAGTTATTTAGTTCAAGAGTTGAACAAAGTAACCAATTAGTTCACAAAATTAAGTAACAAAGGTGAGTATGCTGTTTCAAAAGGTTAAATTTTCATTGGTGGCGGCGTGCTTGGCGTTCGGCTCTGGTTTTGCGATGGCACAAGAGCAAATCGCCGTAGGTGTGTCCATGCCTGAATTCAGTAATATGCGCTGGGTGAACGACGGTTTGTCTATCATGCGGGAGTTGAACAAGGTCAACTTGGCCTCAGACTTGCAATACGCCAGTGCAGGCGCAGACATGCAAATCGCGCAAATCGAAAGCATGATTAAAAAGGGTGTCAAAGTACTGGTGGTTGCCGCTGTAGACGGCAAAAAACTGACTGAGGTTTTGAAAAAAGCTGGCGACAAAAAAATCAAAGTTATCTCGTACGACCGTTTGATTCGCGACAGCGCCAATATTGACTATTACGCCACGTTTGACAATTTTGACGTTGGCGTGAAACAAGGCGCTGACATTGTGAAACGTTTAGACTTGGCCGCTGGTAAAGGCCCGTTCCGCATCGAGCTTTTCGCGGGCTCGCAAGACGACAACAATGCTTTTTTCTTTTACGACGGCGCAATGTCTGTGCTCAAACCTTACATTGATAAAAAGCAATTGATTATTGAATCTGGCCAAGAGGGGATGAACAACGTCTCCACCAAAGGCTGGAACGGTGCTATTGCCAAAGCGCGGTTAAGCGTTTTGCTGCCAAAATATTATTCAAAGCAGCGTTTAGATGCCGTTTTGTCGCCGAACGACGGCATTGCTGCCGAGTTAATCACTGGTTTTATCAAAGCTGGTTATGGCCAAGCTGGCAATCCCATGCCAATTATCACGGGTCAAGATGCAGACGTACCTGCCACAAAAGCGGTGTTGCGCGGCCAGCAGTCTTCTACGGTCTTTAAAGATACCCGCGAACTAGCCCGCGTGACGGCTCAAATGGCTGAAGCCTTGATTCAAGGCAAAGCCCCTGCAGTGAATGACACCAAAACCTACAACAACGGCGTCAAGGTGATCCCCTCATTCCTGCTCAAACCAGTGCTGGTTGATGCGCAAAACATCAAGCAAGTTCTGGTTGGTTCGGGGTTTTACAGGGCTGAGCAGATTCAATAAATTCAAGTAATAAATTAAAGCAGAAATATGTCTGTAGCCAGCATATTTGCTGCCTAAGCAGCTATTAAAATGGTAGCTAATTTGGTTTTATTAACGTTGATTTACAGCCAGCGCACGCACTCCACATCCACTGTGCTCGCGCCGTCGCTCATCATCAACGCACCTTCTTGAATCGTCGCTTGCAGCTGCATGCTGCGGGTGGCTAATTTTGCGAGTTCTTGCGATTGCAAGGTGGGCACGCGCCAGATTTGCAAGTTTTTAGCGCGGCTGACTTTGTTTTCTAGGGCCTTGAACCATACTTCTGCAGCGTGGTTGTAGCAGTAAACCATGGCTACATCTGCCTTGCCGCAGGCTTTTAAGACTGGTTTTTCTTCGGGTGCGCCTACTTCTATCCACAGCCGTGTCGCTTGGGTGTAATCGCGCAGCCAAACGTCTGGCTCGTCGGGGTCAGACAAACCCGCGCCAAATGCCAGCGTGCCGTCGCCACCGCAGACGGTCTGCAGCTGATGGGCTTGCAAAGCCATAGCAACGAGGCGAATCATCATGCGTTCGTCCGTCTCGCTGGGGTGGCGAGCTAGGGTGAACTGGTGGTCTGCGTAGTAGTTGTGGTCAATGTCCGCAATCGACAAACTGGCCTTGAAAATGGTGGACTTGATGGCCATAAACTTGCTGCTGTTATGCTCTTTTCGCCAATTCAGCCGCTTTGCCCACGTAGCTGCCCGGTGTCATGGCCAGCAGGCGGATTTTTTCGGCTTCGGGGATTTCCAAAGCTTTGATTAAAGTGTGCAAATCTTCCTTGGTCACCGTGTTGCCACGGGTGGCGGCTTTGAGTTTTTCGTAGGCTTCGGGCACGCTGTAGCGGCGCATCACTGTCTGAATCGGCTCGGCCAGCACTTCCCAAGCATTGTCTAAATCATCAGCCAGAGCAGTTTCGTTGAGTTCCAATTTGTTCAAACCTACCATCAGCGAGCTGTAGGCCAGCGCGGCGTAACCCAGCGCCACGCCCATGTTGCGCAGCACGGTGGAGTCGGTCAAATCGCGTTGCCAGCGGGAGATGGGCAATTTTTCGCTTAAGTGGCGCAAAAGTGCATTTGCTAAACCCAAATTACCTTCGGCGTTCTCAAAATCAATCGGATTGACCTTGTGCGGCATGGTGGACGAACCAATCTCGCCGGCTTTCAGGCGCTGCTTGAAGTAGCCCAGGCTCACATAGCCCCACACATCGCGGCTCCAGTCGATCAAAATCGTGTTGGCGCGGGCGACGGCGTCGTACAGCTCGGCCATGTAGTCGTGCGGCTCGATCTGGATGCTGTAGGGCTGGAAGGTCAAGCCCAAGCCGAAGGCGGTCGTTGATTTCTCGAAAGCGCCCGTGGAGCCAGCGGTAGGTTCAGCACGTTCAACCACGCCTTTGCTGAAAGCTTCCCAATCAAAATCAGGCCAAGCAGATAAATGCGCGTTGTAGTTGCCCACAGCGCCGTTCATTTTGGCCATCAGGTTGACGCGGGCGATGTTCTCACGTGCTTTGACAAGGCGAACCAAGACGTTGGCCACTTCTTTGCCCACGGTGGTGGGGCTGGCGGTTTGGCCGTGGGTGCGGCTGAGCAATGGCACGTTGGCGTAGCTGTGCGCCATCTCGCGCAGTTTGGCGATGATGCCGTCCACAGCGGGTAATATTACCGTGTCGCGTGCGCCCTTGAGTTGCAAAGCGTGGCTGGTGTTGTTGATGTCTTCAGACGTGCAAGCAAAGTGGATGAAGCCGCGCATGGCGTGCAGCTCGGGCAGGGCGTCGAATTGACCTTTGACCCAAGTTTTGGCATGCCCAGCGCCAGCAAAATAGCCAGCCAGCCAATATTCCACTGCTTTCACGTCGTGGTTGGTGACTTTTTCAATGTCTTTGATGGCTTGGGCGTCCGCTTCGGAGAAATTTGTCATGATGCCAATTAAGTGAGTACGCGCTTCGCTGCTAAGCGGCTTAAATTCGGAAAAACCGGCGTCACTCAAAGCGACAAACCAAGTGATTTCTACCTGCACACGGCGCTGCATGTAGCCAAATTCGCTCATCAAAGGGCGCAGATTGGCTAGTTTTTTGGCATAACGACCGTCTAGGGGGGAGATAGCGGTGAGTTCGGAGAGGGCGGATGGAGGGGAGATTGTTGACGCGTTCATCCCCCAATTGTAGGTGCTGTGCGTGGCAGCAGTACGGGAAATCCCTGACAAAAAAACAACACCTGTTCTCGGTCAAGGAAATATGCAGAGTCGCACTATAGAATGAAGACCATAGAGACTACATATTGAACTGAATGTTAAAACTGATTGGCGCGACGACCAGCCCCTATGTGCGAAAAGTGCGCATTGTGATGGCTGAAAAGAAACTTGAGTACACATTTGTTGAAGAAAACGTGTGGTCTGCCGACACAACCATCAGCCACGCCAACCCGCTGGGCAAAGTGCCTTGCTTGATTTTGGACGCAGGCGAAGCCTTGTTTGACTCACGCGTGATCGTCGAATACCTCGATATTTTGTCCCCCGTGGGCAAGCTGATTCCAGCGTCTGGTCGCGAGCGAGCCGAGGTGAAAACTTGGGAGGCTTTGGCCGATGGCCTGCTGGACGCTTCCATTTTGGCGCGCTTAGAAGCCACTTGGGGTGGCCGCACCGCAGAGCAACGCAGCCGAGCCTGGATAGACCGCCAGCTCGGTAAAGTGACTGACAGCTTAAAAGCCATGAGCACTGGCTTGGGTGACAAACCGTTTTGCTCGGGTATCCACCTCAGCTTGGCAGACATTGCTGTGGGCAGCGCTTTGGGCTACTTAGATTTCCGCTTTCCAGAGATCAATTGGCGCAACACCCACCCGAATTTGGCAAAATTGCAAGAAAAGCTGATGCTGAAGCAGAGCTTTATGGATACAGTTCCGGCTTGAGCTTTTTAAACAAGATTGTTTCTCGTCAAGACGCTGTAGCCCGCGTCAAAGACCTGCCACAACCTGTTGTTTTCACCAACGGCGTGTTTGACGTGTTGCACACGGGCCACGTCACCTACCTCGCCCAAGCCCGCAGTTTGGGTGGCAGTTTGGTTGTGGCCCTAAACTCCGATGCCTCCGCCAAACGCCTAGGCAAAGGCCCAGATAGACCACTCAACAACGAAGCCGACCGCGCCACCCTGATAGCCGCGCTGGAATCTGTCAGCCTTGTCACCTGGTTCGACGAAGACACCCCGCTAGAAATCATCAATGCACTGCGCCCAAACGTCATCGTCAAGGGTGGCGATTACGACATGGCGAAGCTCAAAGAAGCGCAGCTGGTCGAGAGCTACGGCGGCAAGGCGCTGGCGTTGCCATTCGTCGAAGGGTATTCGACGACGGCATTGGTGGCTAAGATTCGGCTAAATCGCTGAAAATCATTGAAATATAGAGATTTTTAGGTTCAAATATGACTCTAGCCAGCGTATTTGCTGCCTGAGCAGCTATAAATTAAATAGCAAATGTAGCATCCCAAAGTGCCAACATCGCATCCCTTTCCTCCTGCAAATCAGCAGCTGGCACTTGCGTAGGCGCTTCATCCAACCGCGCTACGTGCTGCGCGTGACGCAAGCTGCGGTAGGCGGTGGCGGCGGCTTCGCCTACGCCGGTGGGGAGCAAACCGACGGTCTCTGCGCGCTGCATCAGGGCGATGTTGCCTAGGTTAGGTTGCAGTTCGGGGTGAGCGGCGCTGTGGGCTAAGACGAGGTATTGCACGGCGAATTCGGCGTCCAGCATGCCGCCTGGGCTGTGCTTGACATCGAATTTTGCGTCGAATTGATCAGCTTTGACGGGGTGTGCGGCGCGGACTTTGTCGCGCATGGCGATGATTTCTTGCTTCAAAGCGGGCAAATCGCGTGGGGCGCTGATAACGTTTTGGCGAACTTGGTCGAACTTTGCTCGCAAGGGTTCAAAACCAGCGACAAAGCGGGCGCGGGTCATGGCTTGGTGTTCCCATGTCCATGCCGTGTTGCTGCCGCGCTTTTCTTGGTAGTCTGCAAAAGCTGAAAAAGAAGTTACCAGCAAGCCGGAATTACCGTTGGGGCGCAGGGCGGTATCGATTTCAAACAAATCGCCTTCTGAGGTTTTGGTGTCCAGCCAAGTGATCAGCTTACGCACAAAGGTGCTGTATATTTCGCTAGCGTTTTCGTCAGTATCTTCGTAGATGAACACAATATCGAGGTCGCTGCCGTAAACCAGCTCTTTGCCGCCCAGCTTGCCGTAGCCGATGATGGCGATTTTTGGGGCATCTATGTGCTTATTTTTGTGCCGTTCCCAGCACCAAGCCACGGTGACGCGTAGCACGGTGTCAGCCAGTGCGCTCAGGTCGTCAGCCACTTGCTCAACGGTGAGCTGGCCTTCAATATCGCGCGCGAGTGTGCGAAACAGCTCTGCGTGGTGGGCGCGACGCAGGAGGTTCAAAAGTGTCTCTGTATCGTCTTCGCCTGTTGATTTCAGCGATTTGAGACGCAGCGCCAGTTCGGCTTCAAATTCTGCTGGGCTGAAGCGTTCGGTCAACCATGCATCGCCAGCCAGTTCGTCCATCACGCCGGGGTGTTGCAGCAAATACTTGGCAGGCCAGCGGGCGCTGCCTAAAAGCTTGAGCAGGCGTTCGTGCACCACAGGGCGCTCCCACAAGAGCGCGAGGTAGCTTTCGCGGCGTAAAAGTGGCTCCAAAAAGTCGGCACTTCGCAGGGCAGCAAGCTCTGTAACACGGCCGCTTTGTAGCCATGCGTGGGTGCGTTCTACAAGGCGCATCAGTCGATTTCTGGCGTCTTCGCGCAGGTTAAGCACGCGTGGGTGCTGGGCAAGTTCTGAAACGCGTTTGTCGAATGCTGCAGTTGAGATATTTAACTCAGTTTTAGGTGTTTTTGCAGTGTCTGGCAAGGGGCAAACTTTACATTCTTGCGATCGGTTGGCGGGCTTATCTGCATCTTGAAAGCCGCCTAAAAGTTTGTCAAATTCGTTCGCAACAAGCTCTCGGTGGGCATCTAAATCAGTTAAAAATGCACAGCTGTCGCTGTCACACTCTTTGTAGCCCATGGTTTGCGCGATCCACTGCAAATCAGCATCTTGCGTCGGCATAGCGTGGGTTTGCTGGTCGTCTAGGTATTGGATACGGTGTTCTACACGGCGTAAAAATTCGTAGGCTTTTGACAAGGCGTCTGCCGTGCTTTGCGGCATCAAACCAGCGAGGGCGACGCGTTGCAGAGCGTCCAACGTGGGGCGTCTGCGTAATTCTGGGAATTGACCGCCACGCACCACTTGCAGTAGTTGCACAGTAAATTCAATCTCGCGAATACCTCCGCGCGAGAGCTTCACATCATTTGCCCGCTCTGGTCTGCCAGCGCTACGGCGGGCAGATTCTTGACGAATTTGGCGGTGCAAGGTCCGTAGCGACTCAAAAACGTTGTAATCTAAGTATTTTCTGAAAACAAAGGGTAAAACAACGTCGCGTAAATCCTTAGCAGAGCCGTTGGCAATGCTGCTTTGTGGCGCAACCACGCGGCTTTTCAGCCACGCGAAGCGCTCCCATTCCCGGCCTTGCACTTGCAGATATTGTTCCAATCCAGACAAAGAAATCGCTGCAGGGCCGGAGTTGCCATGCGGACGCAGGGCTAAGTCGACCCTAAAAACGAAGCCATGCTCTGTCGTGGCACCTATTAATTCGTAGACGATTTTGACGGCTTTGGCAAAATACTCGTGGTGTGAAATTTTGTGACGACCATCCGAGTTACCTATCGTTTCACCGTCTTGGTCGTAGACGTAAATCAAGTCAATATCGCTAGAAACGTTGAGTTCACGCGCCCCCAGCTTGCCCATGCCCACAATCCACATTTGCGCGTTGTTCACCTTGCCGTGCAAGGTGTCTAGTTCTTCATAAGCGGTTTTTAAGGCAATTTCAAGTGCCAACTCAGCCAAATCGGTCACCGCACGGGTCACCACGCTGAGCGCGGCACGTTGTTCGCAATCCAATTGGATCAGTCTGTGCATCACCAACTGCCGCAAAATACGCAGCGCCGAGCTGACATCTAGACCTTTGTTTCTCAGCGTATCGAAGCAAATTTGCATATCGGTACGTTGTGGCGCGCCTAGCGCTAGGGCGTCCAAATCATCAGCGTAACGCCTATCAATGCGCTGAAAGAACCGTGAATAATGGGCAAACCTGAGCAAGTTCGACATATTAGAGGCTGTAAGCACGTATTAATTAGGAACTATGACCAAATCGAGCAGTCATAATTGTGTACTGATATTTATGAATCAATCCGACCAAGCTTCCCTGACATTCTGGAAAATCACCGCCGCGCTGAGCAAGCTGCTGCTGGGCTTGGCTGTGGCTGCGTGGTTGATGTTCGGTATGGCATGGATGGCTTTGCATTGGGTGATTGTGCCCCGAATTGGCGAATTTCGCCCGCGACTGGAAATTGAAGCCAGCAAAGTGCTGGGTGTTCCTGTAAAAATTGGTGAAATCTCTGCAAAATCTATAGGCATTATTCCTTCATTTGAGCTCAAAGACATCGCTTTGCTGGATGCTGCTGGACGTGAAGCCTTGAAATTACCACGTATTCTGGCATCCGTGTCACCAGCATCCCTGCTGCAATTGAATGTAGAGCAAATTTTGATCGAATCGCCAGAATTGAACATTCGACGAGATGCACAAGGTAAATTAACCATTGCAGGTTTAGATTTTTCGAAGGATGACAAAAAATCGGGTGGCGGGGCAGACTGGTTTTTCTCGCAACCTGAGTTTGCCATTCGCAATGGTGTGGTTCATTGGGTGGACGAAATGCCCAACGGTGCTTTGGGTGTGCCACCGCCTTTGACCTTGAGTCAGGTTGATTTTGTGTCGCGCAACCCTTTGAATAAGCATGAATTACGTTTGGATGCGACGCCACCTGCGGTTTGGGGTGACAGATTTTCACTGCGTGGGCAATTCACACAATCGCTTTTGTCTGTTGATAAGGGCAATGTTAAAGCATGGTCGGGTCAAATTTTTACCGATTTTGCGAAAGTTGATGTGTCAGAAATCAGTCGTTATATCAAGCTGGATGGGCAGTCGGGACGCGGGGTTGGCGTTTTAAAAGCTTGGACGAGCATTGTCAAAGGTGAGTGGATTAGCACCACAGCGGATGTTGCTCTAGCGCAAGTGGATGCGACGCTGGGTAAAGGCTTAGAGCCATTGGCACTGCAGTCCATGTCTGGCAGGTTGATAGGGCGCAAGCTTGAGCAAGGTTTTGAAGCATCAACACAAAATTTGCAATTTCAAACGCAAGATGGTTTGCGCTGGCCGGGTGGCAACATGCTGTTTTCACAAACAAACCCGACAACGCCCAAAAACACGTCGGTCGTAAGTGGCAACGTGGATACTTTTGATGCTACACAAAGCATCAACGACTTTAAGGCGGACAAGCTAGATTTGGCAGTTATTAGTTTGATTGCCAATAAAATTCCTTTGGGTGCTTCAACCCATGAGTTATTGACTAGCCTAGCGCCGCAAGGCGTGATTGAGTCGATATCTGCACATTGGCGCGGTTATCCAGATGCACCGCAGGACCTCAAAGCTAAAGGTGTCATCAAAGGTGTGCAGATCTCATCAAAATCTAGCGGTCAACAAGTTGGTGAGGGCGTTGATAAGCATGATGCGGTAGGGCGGCCTGGTTTTCGCGGTGCGAATATTGATTTCGATGTCAGCTCAGCGGGTGGCAAGGCAAAAATTGCTATCGATAAGGGTTCGATTGATCTTCCGGGTGTATTGAGTGATGCTGTGATACCCATTGATCAACTGAGTGCCGATGTTGTTTGGCGTACGACGCAAACGACAACAAAAGGTAAAGCTGATTCAAAGATAGATGTGTCCGTCAGCAATCTGAGTTTTAAAAATGCAGATGCTCAAGGCGCTGCGCAATTGACTTGGAAAACCAGCGATCCCGTGACCGCAATCAACAGAAGTAAATTTCCTGGTGTGCTGGATTTAAATGCGAAATTGACTAACGCTGAATTATCCCGAGTTTCTCGCTATTTGCCATTGGGTATTCCTATACAAGCGCGTGAATATGTGCGAGATTTGTTGATTGAGGGTAAGGCAAGCGAGGTCGATTTCAAAATTAAGGGAGAGGTTTGGTCCATACCTGCTGCAAAAGCGAATCAAGGCGATTTCAAAATCACAGCAAAATTTAACAATGCACGGGTTGCATATGTGCCTAAACGTTTACAACATCCTGCCGATTTGCCATGGCCTGAATTAAGTAAAGTAGCTGGTGAAATGGTGTTAGATAGAACCAGCTTAAACGTTAAAGTACGACTGCA
>Ga0209082_1000582_pt1 | contig 11786 bp, 10 predicted proteins | sample ColdCreekSource_FD_184127 | JGI IMG/M metagenome (GOLD analysis project Ga0209082, IMG submission 184127) | Groundwater microbial communities from Cold Creek, Nevada to study Microbial Dark Matter (Phase II) - Cold Creek Source (SPAdes) (version 3) | ecosystem: Environmental > Aquatic > Deep...
CGATGTCGCCCGCGCCCATGCCGGCCTTCTTCAGCGCCATGCGCATGGCATTTTCCGCGCCCAGCCCTTCGGGGTGCGGAGCGGTGACGTGATAAGCATCGCCCGACAGGCCGTAACCGACCACCTCAGCATAGATCTTTGCGCCGCGCGCCTTGGCGTGCTCGTATTCCTCCAGCACCACCACGCCCGCGCCCTCGCCCATCACGAAGCCGTCGCGGTCCTTGTCGTAAGGGCGGCTGGCTTCGGTTGGACGGTCGTTGAAAGTGCAGTTGAGCGCGCGTGCCTGGGCAAACCCGGCAATGCCGATTGGGCAGATGGTCGCTTCCGCGCCGCCTGCCAGCATGATGTCGGCATCATCATCGCGGATCATCCGCGCGGCATCGCCAATCGAGTGCGCGCCGGTGGAACAGGCGGTGACGACCGCATGGTTCGGCCCCATCAGGCCATATTTGATGCTCACCTGCCCGCTGATGAGGTTGATCAGGCGGCCATGCACAAAGTGCGGCGAAACCCGGCTGGGTCCGCGTTCGTGCAGGTTGACCGATTCCAGCTCAATCCCGGGCAGGCCGCCGATACCCGAGCCGATCGAACAGCCCGCGCGCCAGCGGGTGGCCTCGTCCATCTCGGTCAGGCCCGCGTCTTCCAGCGCCTGCCCGGCGGCGTCGATGCCGAACACGATGAACGGATCGACCTGGCGCTGCACCTTGTGGTCCACCCGCTTGTCAGGGTCGAAGCCCCACGGATGGTCCTTGCCCTTCACCTCGCCAGCGATGGTGCACTTCTGGTTGCCGGCATCGAAATGGGTGATCTGGCCGATCCCGCTTTCGCCTGCCAACAGGTTCGCCCAGGTGGTTTCCACATCTCCGCCCAAGGGGGTGACAAGGCCAATTCCGGTTATGACAACACGGCGCATAGACGTTCTCTCTTCCAAAACCGCGAAAGGCCCAGCCATGCCTGGCTGAGCCTCTCATTCCCCGTCCGCCGCGGGCGGTTCGTTGCCCCCTGTCCGGGGCGAACAGGGCAGCGGGCAATCAGCCCGCGTTTTCGTCGATGTACTTGATGGCATCGCCAACGGTGTTGATCTTCTCGGCGGCGTCATCAGGGATTTCCACCCCGAACTCCTCCTCGAAGGCCATCACCAGTTCGACAATGTCGAGACTGTCTGCGCCCAGATCGTCGATGAAACTGGCTTCGGGAGTGACCTTGTCATCCTCCACGCCCAGGTGCTCGACAACGATCTTCTTCACGCGGTCGGCGGTGTCGCTCATGGTACTGCCCTCTCAACAATTCAGGGGTTGGATTTGATCCCCGCCCTAATGAAGCGCGCACCGCCGCGCAAGGGCAGAACGGCCCAACCGGGGCAGGCTTGCGGAATAATCCCCAAGATCGCACCCGGGATCGCGGCGGGTGGTTCAGCCCCCGCGCCGCTCCAGTTGCTGCCGCGCGCGGCGATAAGCGGCGATCCGGGCCAGCCCGCCCTGCGCCTCGGTGCGCGCACTGCGGACAGACAGCAGGCGGTTGTAGCCATCAGTCGCCTGGTCCCAGCGGCCTTCGCGTTCGGCGCACAGGGCGTTATTATGCTGCAACTGCGGGTGCGTCGGAGCCTGCGGGGCCAGGCTGGTGAAGATCGCGCAGGCCGCCGCCGGATCGCGCTCGGTCTGGCGCATGGCGTTGCGATAGGTATCGCGCAGTTCGCGCGGCAGGTCGCCCCGCCCTTCCATCACGCGGATGTTGCGCCCTTCATGTGCCGGGGCCAGTTGATAACGGATGGTGCGGGCATATTCGGCCAGCAGGGTATCGACATGCGCGGTAAAATCCGGCTCGTCGTCGTAGTCCGGGCAGAACTCGGCCTGGCGCGAGCCTTCCTGCGAAAAGCTCCACAGCAATTGCCCGCCACGCCCGGTCAGGCGCAGGTCAGGGCGCAGATACAGCGTCACCCGCAGGCACGGCACCGGCTGGTCCGCGCGCACGGTGCAGTTGTTGTACTGATCGTAGGCGGTGCAGACAGAGCGGTTCAGGGTGATGTTCTGTTCGGCATAACGGCTGCGCACCTGGCCATCCAGCGCGCCATCGCCATCGCGCCCGAAGCGCCCGGTCAGCACAGTCAGCCACGGCCGCCCGTCAATCTGCACCGCGCGCAGGGCATCGCCCACCAGCAGGGACAGCTGCGGCCCGTCATCGCCTGCAAAATTGCCCACCGCGATAGAGCGCAGATTGGCCGCCTCGTCGCTACCCGCCGGGTAATACCCGTCCACGCGCATCTGCTCGGCCTGGGCCGGAGCGGACAACGCGGCCAGACCGGCCACAACAAAGCTGGAAAAAATACCCCCGAACCTGCGCATCGCTTCATACCCCCATGCAATACAATGCGTATTACCTGGGCCGCGCTGCATCAATCGGCGCTGAATGTCACCGTTCTATTGGGTTCAGTTCGATGACAAGATCCGTTAGCCCTTCGGCTGCTCCACCGCACGCACGTGCAGTTCGCGCAGCTGCCTGGGATCGGCCACCGACGGCGCGCCCATCAGCAGGTCTTCGGCCTTCTGGTTCATCGGGAACAGAGTGATCTCGCGTAGGTTCTGCGCGCCGCACAGCAGCATCACCACCCGGTCCACACCCGCCGCCATGCCGCCGTGCGGCGGCGCGCCATAATGGAACGCGCGGTACATGCCGCCGAAGCGCTCCTCCACATCGGCCTGGGTCAGCCCGGTGATCTCGAACGCGCGGACCATGGTCTGCGGATTCTCGTTACGGATTGATCCGCTGGCGATCTCAAAGCCGTTGCACACCAGATCGTACTGGAAGGCATTGATGGTCAGGGGATCCTGATTGTTCAGCGCCTCGATACCGCCTTGCGGCATGGAAAAGGGGTTGTGGCTGAACTCAACCTTCTTGGCATCCTCGTCCCATTCATAGAACGGGAAATCGACGATCCAGCACAGCTCGAAGCGGTCCTTGTCGATCAGGTCCAGCTGTTCGGCAGTGCGGGTGCGGGCGTGGCCGGCCAGCTTGGCGGCCTGATCGGCCTTGCCGGCGGCGAAGAACACGCCATCGTTCTCGCCCAGACCCAGCGCGGCAATCAGTTCTGCGGTGCGTTCCTCGCCGTGGTTCTTGGCGATGGGGCCGCCGGGCACGCCGTCCTTGATGTTGATATAGCCAAGGCCCGAATGGCCCTCGGCCCGCGCCCAGTTGTTCATTTCGTCAAAGAACTTGCGGCTGCCCGCACCCGCGCCGGGGGCCGGAATGGCGCGGATGGTGCCGCCGCTGGCCACGATCCCGGCAAAGATGCCAAAGCCGCTGCCTTCGAAATGCGGCGTCACGTCCTTGATGATGATCGGGTTGCGCAGATCGGGCTTGTCGCTGCCGTAATCGAGCATCGACTGGGCATAGGGAATGCGGCGGAAGCGGCCCGCAGGCGTCACCGGCTTGCCCTCGGCAAAGGCCTCGAACACGCCCGCCATCACCGGCTCCATCGTGTCCCACACCTCTTCCTGGGTGACGAAGCTCATCTCCAGATCCAGCTGGTAGAACTCGCCCGGCAGCCGGTCGGCGCGCGGATCTTCGTCGCGGAAGCAGGGGGCGATCTGGAAATAGCGGTCAAAGCCCGCCACCATCAGCAGCTGCTTGTACTGCTGCGGGGCCTGCGGAAGGGCATAGAACTTGCCCGGATGGATGCGGCTGGGCACCAGAAAGTCGCGCGCGCCCTCGGGGCTGCTGGCGGTGAGGATGGGGGTGGAATATTCGGTAAACCCGGCCCCTTCCATGCGGCGGCGCATGTCGGAAATGATCTTCGTGCGCTTGACGATGTTGGCGTGCAGCGTTTCGCGGCGCAGGTCGAGGAAGCGGAAGCGCAGGCGGATATCCTCGGGATATTCCTGCTCACCCGCCACCGGCAGCGGCAGTTCGTCGGCGCGGCTCAATACCTTCACCTCGCGGGCAAACACCTCGATCGCGCCGGTCGGCAGGTTGGGGTTCACGGTCGCATCGTTGCGCGCCTTGACCACGCCATCGATGGTGACCACGCTTTCCAGCCGCAGCCCTTCGAACACGGGCAGCGCGGGGCTGTCGCTGTCGGCCACGATCTGGGTAATGCCGTAATGATCGCGCAGGTCGATGAACAGCAACCCGCCGTGGTCGCGCTTGCGGTGGATCCAGCCGGACAGGCGGACGGTTTCGCCCACGTCGGCTTTCGACAGGGCGGCGCAGGTGTGAGTGCGATAGGCGTGCATGGTGGGCATCGGTGTGGTTTCGTTCTGGCAAGATTGGCTGGAGGGCCAGAGGCCCGCTGCAAGCGGCGCGCTCTAGCGGTTTGGTGTGCCTACGTCACCCCCGTTTGCATGGCACAGCAGCCACACCTTGCAGCCAATCGTTGAAAACGGGCCACAGGGCGTTGGCCTTGGCGGCATCTGGGTCTAGAGGCCCCGCAGGTCCGCGCCCATGGCCGCAGGCGGACCGGAGAGGGTGCCCGCGGCCGCCGGACGGTGAACCGTCCACCTGACAGATGAAGAACCGATGTGCGTGGACACCGAGTTCATGCGCGAAAACACCTTCTATCCGCTGCTGTGCCTTATCCAGATCGGCAACGAGGAAGAGGCCGCAGCGATTGATCCGCTGGCGCCGGGTCTGGACATGACCCCGCTGTTGAACCTGATGTGCGAAAACGAGGACGTGCTGAAGATCTTCCATGCCGGTGGGCAGGACGTGGAGATCATCTACAACCTTACCGGCAAGACCCCGCACCCCATCTTCGACACCCAGATCGCCATGATGGCCATCAGCCAGAGCGAGCAGATCGGCTATGCCAACCTGGTCGAAAGCTGGCTGGGCAAGACCATCGACAAGGGCGCGCGCTTCACCGACTGGAGCCGCCGCCCGCTGACCGAGCGGCAGATCGAATATGCCATCGGCGATGTCACCTATCTGGCCAAGATTTTCCCGCGCATCCTGAAAAAGCTCATCAAGACCGGGCGCGGGGTGTGGCTGGATGCCGAGATGGAGAAGCTGGCGGATCCCGCCAACTACGCCAACGACCTGGAGACCGCCTGGCACCGCATCCGTGCGCCGGGCCGCAATCCCGCCGTGCTGGGCCGTTTGAAGGCGCTGGCCGCCTGGCGCGAGACGGAGGCGCAGGACAAGGACATTCCGCGCGGCCGCATCATCCGCGACGAGACGCTGGCCGACGTGGCCAGCCACCCGCCCAAGGCCCAGGCAGACCTGGCCAAGGTGCGCGGCCTGAGCCAGGCCTGGCGCGACAACGACATCGGCCGCCGCCTGATGAAGGTGCTGGAGAAAGCACAGCCGCTGCGCGATGACGAAATGCCTGACAAGCCCAAGCGCGGCGCGCCGCTGGGCAAGGAAGGCGCGCTGGTGGCCGACCTGCTGAAACTGCTGCTGAAGATCCGCAGCCGCGAACTTGACGTCGCCTCGCGCCTGCTCGCCCGTTCGGAGGAGCTGGAGGAACTGGCCGCCGGATCGCGCGACATGCCGATGCTGGAAGGCTGGCGTTACCAGACTTTCGGCAAGGATGCGCTGGAACTGGTCGAAGGCAAGCTGGCCTTCGCGGTGGAGCGCGGACGGCTGAAGATGACCCATGTCGATGACGTCATCGCCGAACCTGTCGCTGATGACATTTCCGAAGAGATCGCTGACATTTCCGGTTAGGTTTGTGCCCGGCGCTTGATCCGGGCGCGGGATTTTGGCCAACTGCCGCCAAGGGATGTATCAGCCTTGGGGGGGTAGGACCGATGACCTTTGCCATGCACCGCCGCGACCTGTTCAAGCTGGCCGGCACCAGCGGCTTACTGTTGACGCCTGCGGGCCGCCTGCTCGCCCAGGCCGCCACGCCAGACGTGCCAGACGTGCCGATCGAACTGTCGATGTCGGGCGCGCGGAGGGCTTTCACCAAACACCCCAAGGCGGCGATTCTGTCCTATCCGATCCGCTATATCATGGCGGCAGAGGCCAATGGCGGTGGCCGGGTGGGCATTTTTCTGACCCTGCGCGGTCCCACCCAGTCCGACATGGCGCAACTGGCCGATGAAGCGCGCGATGATCTGGCCCGGCGGCTGGAAGCCATCGGCCTGCCGGTGATGGCCGAAGCCGACATGCTGGCCAACCCCACCATCGCCGCGCTCGACTGGGCCGATCCGCACTGGGATGATGGCACCCCCGATCCGATGGGCCGCCGTATCTGGTATAACACCGCAGGTCCGGGCGAGCGGGTGCTCAACCGCTGGGGTTCAACCTCTGGCAGCGCCGAGATGGGCATCATCGGCCGCATGCCCGGACCCAGCCGGGCACTGGACGCGGTGATCGTGATCCCCAGCCTGCTGCTGGAATTTTCCACCCTCTCCGGGTCGGTCCGGTCAGGCAGCCGGGGCAGCACCAGTTGGGCGGGGGGCGATATCCTGTTCGGCTTCAAGCCGTTCTCGTGGACCTATTACATGGCCGGGGGCCAGCGCAGCATCGAGGCGCTGGGCGGCAGCATCAATCCGCGCGGCCGTGGTCTGATCTCGCCCCAGCGCCTGCCGGGCGAGCTGCTCACCGGCGTCGGCACCCCGCCGCCGGAAATGGCCGAGCGGCTGGGCCGCGCACGGATTGACGAATATGTGGTGGACATGAATGCTTGGCGCGAATGGGTGCGCGCGGCCTTCCGTGGCTATAATGCCGAGCTGGCGCGCAACATTGCCGAGGCGCGCGCCGGATAGATCGGGTGGTAGCAGGCTTGGCCAACCCGGTGCGTCATGCGATAGCCATGCCGCATGAGCACTTACCTGCCGACCATCAAGCAGCTGCAATACCTGGTGGCCCTGCACCAGCACGGCCACTTCGGGCGTGCGGCCGAGGCCAGCTATGTTTCGCAAAGCACCCTGTCCGCCGGAATCCGCGAGCTGGAATCACTGCTGGGGGTGACGCTGGTGGAGCGCAGCCGGCGGGTGGTGCGCTTCACCCCGCTGGGCAATCAGGTGGTGGCCAAGGCCCATCGCCTGCTGCGCGAGGCCGAGGAGCTGGCCGATCTGGTGCAGGCCGCAGGCAAGCCGCTGTCGGGCGAACTGCGGATGAGCGTGATCCCCACCATCGCGCCGTTCCTGCTGCCGCGCATCCTGCCGCGCCTGCGCCGTGAGCGCCCGCAACTGAAGCTGTTCCTGCGCGAGGAGACCAGCGATCACGCGGTGGAATCACTGCACCACGGGCGTGCGGATTGCGTGTTGCTGGCCCTGCCCTTCGCCACTGGTGAGGTGGAGAAGGAAACGATCAGCCACGACCGGCTGTTCGTGGCCTTCCCCAAGGACGACCCGCGCGATCCCCCGGCGGAAATCATGCCCGGCACGATTGACGAAGGCCGCCTGCTGTTGCTGGAGGACGGGCACTGCCTGAAGGAACATGCGCTGGCCGCGTGCAACCGCCCGGAAATGCGCGCCAGTGCCACCATGATCGGCACCAGCCTGCACACGCTGGTGCAGATGGTGGACAACGGCCTGGGCCTGACCATGCTGCCCGAAATGGCCATCGACGCAGGTATCCTGAAAGACACCAAGGTAGTCGCCCGCCCGCTGAAATCGCGCAACGCCAGCCGCGAGATCGCCCTGATCTGGCGCGCCAATTCGCCCCGCGCGGAGGAGTTCAGGTTGCTGGCGGAAGAATTGAAGGCGGGTTAGTCCGCTTATTTGAGGTTACCTGGGGAGATTGAGATGCCTGGACCGCACAGGATATTGGACCGCAGGACAATGTCCGAACCACGCAAGCACGGCCTGACCTTCGCCGCGGTCGGGATCAGTTTTTCGAGCAGAGTGGGCCATGCTTTCATTCTGTGGGAAGAAGAGGACAATCAGGCCCAGATGTCCATTTCCAAAGGTCTCGGGTTTTATCCCGCCACAGGAAACTCGGCATATGAAGTCTTGTTTGGCGGGCCCGGCGTCATTCGTTCGGATGTCGATCGAGTGCCCGAAAGGCGCCTTACCGTGCTGGTGAATACGCCAGTCTGGAATGCCGCGCTGGCCCGACGCAATCAATGGCATCAAAGCGGGACTTACCAGATAACCGCCCAGAACTGCGTTAGCCATGTCCATGATATTGCAGCAGTTCTGGGACTTGAAACACCGGCATCCGACTGGACTCGTCCATTGACCTACATTGGCGATCTGGATGCAGCGAACCCCTGATAAGGTCTGCCCCTCAATCCATGTGCTTCAAACCCACCCGCAGATAATCCCACCCGGTAATCACCGTCAGCACCGCCGCAGCCCACAGCGTGGTCAGCCCAACGGTGTGCGGCAGGTTGATGGTGATGGCGCCCAGGTCCACCAGCCAGTCGGGCAGGCCCTGCCCCAGGATCAGCGCGCCCAGCGAGATCAGCTGGAACGTGGTTTTCCACTTGGCCAGCTTGGATACCGGCACCGACACCTGCAACGGCCCCAGAAACTCGCGCAGGCCCGATACGGCCAGCTCGCGGATCACGATAATCATGCCCGCGATCACATGCGCATCGCCCACATAAGGGCCGCGCAGCACGCCCATGGCGGCCAGCACCAGAATCACGCTGACCACCATGATCTTGTCGGCAATGGGATCGAGGAACTGGCCCAGCCGACTGACTGCCCCGGTGCTGCGCGCCAGATAGCCGTCGAAATAGTCGGTAAAGCCCATCACGCAGTACAGCACGAAGGCATAGAGATAGCCCGCGTGCCAGCCCGGCCACCACAACAGCGCCGCCAGCAGCGGGATCATGGCGATGCGCGACAGGGTGAGGATGTTGGGCAAGGACAGCATGGGCTGTGGGCCTAGCGCCGTTTGCTCCGGCAAAAAAGCACCTCTTGCTTGTCTGTCACGGTTTTGCAGCTAAGTCTGCGCATCACGCCGGTCCACCGGCCGCGACAAAAGGGTGACGCAGGGCTTCATGTTTACCTCTCCCCACCTGTTGCGCAGCCGCTATTTCATGCCGTTGTTCGTCACCCAGCTGCTCAACGCCTTCAACGATAACCTGTACAAGAACGCCATGGTGCTGTTCGTGGTCTACTCGGTCTACAATTCCGAAGCGGCCGAAACCCTGTTCAGCGGCGTGGCCTCGGCGGTGTTCATCCTGCCGTTCTTCCTGTTCTCGGCCTTGTCCGGGCAGCTGGCCGACATGCGCGACAAGGCCGCCATCATCCGCATCGTGAAGGCGGCGGAAATCGCCATCATGGTGGTGGGCGCGGTGGGTCTGGTGCTGGCCTGGCAGGGCTTCCTGACCGAACTGGTGGCCATCCCCCTGATGATGGTGGCCCTGTTCGCCATGGGCGTGCACTCCACCTTCTTCGGCCCCATCAAATACGCCATCCTGCCGCAGCATCTGAAGAAGGGCGAGGTGCTGGCGGGCACCGGCCTGGTCGAGGCGGGCACTTATCTGGCGATCATGGGCGGCACCATCCTGGCCGGGTTCGTGGCGGTGGAGACGGCTGCCGTGCTGATTATCGTGATCGCCGCAATCGGCTATCTGGTCAGCCGTCAGGTGCCCCCCGCCCCGCCACTGTCGGCCGAACGCCATGTGGACCGCAACGTATGGCGTTCCTCGCGGCGGCTTATCAGCCACACCCTGCACAACCATGAAGTGTTCTACGCGATCATGGCGATCAGCTTTTTCTGGACCATCGGTGCGGTGCTGTTCATCCAGTTTCCACCGCTGGCCAAGAACGTGCTGATGGCATCCAAGGAAGTGGCCAGCCTGTTCCTGGTGATCTTCTCGATTGGCGTGGCGATCGGCTCGGTGGCGGTCAACCTGCTGCTGAAGGGCCGCGTCTCCGCCCGGTATGCGCCGGGTTCGGTGGTGCTGATGGGCGTGTTCGTGGCCGCTTTCTATGCCGTGTGCCGCATGTGGCAGAACCATGTGGTTCCGGGCGAACTGCTGGATGTAAGCGGCTTTCTGGCCGAGCCGCTGGCCCCGCTGGTGCTGCTTTCGCTGCTGCTGATCGCGGTGTTTGGCGGCATGTTCGTGGTGCCGCTGTATGCGTTCCTGACCACCAAGGTCGATCCCAGCGAGGCCAGCCGTACGGTGGCGGCGAACAATATCGTCAATTCAGGGGCCATGGTGGCGGGCTCGCTGCTGGCGCTCGGCCTCAGCGCGGTGGGCGTGGCCTTGATCGAGCAATTGCTGCTGAGCGCCGCGATGTGCGGTGTGTCGGCCTGGCTGGGCGTGCTGCTGTGCCGGGCGGAACGCCGTTCCATAGCGGCCACCCAGGCCGCTGCCGGACTGTAGCTCAGGCGATGAAGGTGGTGACGGCCACGAAGCAGGCGCAATAAGACCCGGCGAAATGCCGCAGGTCACCCGCATCCAGCCCGAAGTTCAGCCGCCACGAACGGCGGTTCTCCATCTCGTCCCGGCGACGCCAGGACATGGGCAGCGAGGCCCGGAAAGGGTGGCGGGCCGATTCATCGGTCAGGACAAGTGCTCTGCGCATGGCCACCTTGTTAACGAAAAAGTAACCATTGCAAAGCGCGTGGGTTCCAGTTGTCCCGGCAAGAAACACACGGCCAGGAAGTTGCTTAACGTTGCCGCCCGACGCCCGCGCCGCTAGAGGCGGTAACATGAGCAACCAAGCTGCCGAATTGCTGGTCGATTGCCTTGAAGCGCAAGGCGTCGACCGCGTGTTCACCGTGCCGGGGGAAAGCTTCCTGCCGGTGCTCGATGCCCTGCGCGACCGCAATGGCATCCAGACCGTGACCTGCCGCCAGGAAGGCGGCGTCACCTTCATGGCCTGCGCCGATGGCACGATGACCGGGCGGCCCGGCGTGGCCTTTGTCACCCGCGGGCCCGGTGCCACCAATGCGAGCATCGGGGTGCATGTGGCGATGCAGGATTCGCAGCCGATGGTGCTGTTTATCGGCGATGTGGGCCGCGAAATGCGCGACCGCGAGGGGTTTCAGGAGATCGACTTTCCCGCCTTCTTCGGCCCCATCTGCAAGTGGGCCGCACGGATCGACCGGGCCGAGCGGATTCCGGAATATATCGCCCGCGCCTTCGCCGTGGCGATGAGCGGGCGGCCCGGCCCGGTGGTCCTGGCCCTGCCCGAGGACATGCTGCACGAGGGCGGGATCGCGGCCATGGTGCGCCCCATGGTCCACCGCCCGGCGCAACCGCCCTGCCCCGATGCGCTGGCGGCCATGATGGCGCTGATCGGCGATGCCGCCGCGCCTGTCGCCATCATCGGCGGCGCGGGCTGGCACGACAAGGCGCGCCAGTGCTTTGCCCAGTTTGCCGAGCGGCTGGGCCTGCCGGTGGCCACCGCCTTTCGCCGACAGGATGCCATGGCGCCCGCCAACCCGGTCTATGCCGGCAACCTGGGCTATGGCCCCAACCCGCAACTGGTGGCCCGCATCAAGGCGGCCGACCTGCTGCTGGTGGTGGGCGCCCGGCTGGGCGAGGCGACGACCGACGGATACGAACTGGTAACCCCCGACCATCCCGGCCAGATCCTGATCCACGTTCACCCCGACGCTGACGAGCTGAACAGCGTATACCGCGCCGACCTGGCCATCTGCGCCGACCCCGACGAGTTCGCCGAAAGCGCGATGTTGTGGGACGATCACGCGGTCATCAGCTTCGACGCCGGGCCAGAAGCGCACGCCGAATGGCTGGCCTGGTCAGAGCCGGGGCAGGCCGATTTCCGGCTGGATCTCAACCGCGCCATGGCCGCGGTGCGCGCGCAGGTGCCCGCCGATGCGATCATCTGCAACGGCGCGGGCAACTTTGCCGGCTGGTGGCACCGCTTCTGGCATTACCACGGCTGGCCCGCGCAACTGGCGCCCACTTG
>Ga0209082_1000583_pt1 | contig 11784 bp, 7 predicted proteins | sample ColdCreekSource_FD_184127 | JGI IMG/M metagenome (GOLD analysis project Ga0209082, IMG submission 184127) | Groundwater microbial communities from Cold Creek, Nevada to study Microbial Dark Matter (Phase II) - Cold Creek Source (SPAdes) (version 3) | ecosystem: Environmental > Aquatic > Deep...
TTATCGTTATGAGAGCTTTTTTAATTGGCGATCGCATTTATTTTGACTTTTCAGACATCCTCTAAGAAAATAATAGCCACAGTAGTAGCACTAGTTGAATCAAGTTTGGTCATTATTCTATTGAGACTAAATCTTCTTTTACTCTGCCCAAATTTCCCTTCAATAGAGTTACGAATTTTTTCATCTTCTTGGGCTTGTCGTTGGGCTTTAATACTCAGATTTTTGGGCGGTCTTCCCAAAGGTCTATAACAATAGCCATTATATAAACTCCTAGTAGTCTGTGAGTTTGTAATTGATGGGTTTAAACTAGTTACTCTCTTAATGCTAGACTCTCTTTATCAGATTTAACCTTTATTAACCACTTTTATTAAAACTCTTATCAGAAGAAACGCGATCGCCCTACCTTTCAACCCCCAACACCTCTAAAATCTTTCTCACTGGTGCTTTCTCCGCCTCCAGCTTCTCCACCCTTGCTAAAGATCGCTTGGGAATATAACGAGACTTTTTCATCAGGCGATCGCCTTTACTCCAAATCTCAGGTAGAGTCGAGGGCAAGTATTATCCTGCGCCCCTCTGTCGGGTAAGGTTTGAGCCTCGCGACTCTCCCCTCCCCTAAGAACCGTACTTGTCAGTTTTCCCAACATACGGCTCAAGCCATACTTCGAGCTTTGAACTTGGTTTTACTGTGTACCTGTTTATGACACGCTGCGTGTAAGTGGATTAGATTCTCAGTGTCGTCCGAGCCTCCATCCTTAACAGGTATTGTATGATGGGTTTCTACGTCTTCACCGTTAATTAGGAATTGACCGCAAATTGGGCATTTATAGTTTTGATTTTTGGCTACTTGGTCGTATTTACTACCTTTAGCCCAGTATGTTTTGCCCGTTTTCGCATTACGTTTTGACCAGTAGCTGTCTAATTCTGCATCAAAGGGACTAGATGTTCCCTTGATTTTTGTATGTCGAACAATTGGCGTTTTAGCTATGTTATACAGGTATAGAGGTTTCTCTTTTCCTTTTCTACCTTCTGTCATACAGCAGAATGTCCAATCTACTCCGTTGACAACATGAAAGTATTTCTTTTTTACCCATTTAAGTCTTCTTTGGAGGTGTCTACGCTTACACCAATTCCAGAGATATGACCACACACGGTGTGATATATATTGGAATGTTTCTTTGCTAACCACTGTACGGTAGTAGTTAGCAAAACCTCGGAGAATAGGATTAAGCTTGCTAATTAGTACTTTTTGCTTGACTGTTTTCATGCTTTTGATAATACTTCCCACCTTTTTACAGAAGGCTAAGACCTTTGCTTTTTGGGGTTTGATCAAGAGCTTTTCTTTATAACATCGAGCATTAAATCCTAGAAAGTCGAAGCTTTTATCTATATGTAATACCTTGGTTTTCTCCGCACTGAATTCTAGACCACGTTCGGTTAACCATTGCTTGATTTTGGGTGTAATTTCCTCAATTTCACTTCGGTTTTTAGCAGTGACCACAAAGTCATCGGCATAACGAATTACGCCTAACTTTTTATTGTGTTTTCTGACGAGTTCTTCCAGTCCATGAAGCCCGATATTAGACAATAAAGGTGAAATGCACCCGCCTTGAGGAGTTCCTGTATCCGTTGGGTTATATCTTCCTTCGTATACGTATCCAGCTTTCATCCATCCTGCTATTAAATCCACACCAGGTGCAGACCCAATCCTTTGGAGAATGGTTTTGTGGGCAAGGTTATCAAAGCAGCCTCGTATATCAGCGTCTAGAACCCATTTGTTCCTTCCAGAGTGGTGATTTCTAAATCTATTAAAGATTTGTTCAATCGCGTCATGGCAGCTTCTGCCAGCCCTAAAACCATAACTATTTGGTTCAAAGACTGCCTCCCATTCAGGTTCTAGATAGTTTTTGACTATGTTCTGTGCAACCCTATCCTCTACCGTTGGGATGCCGAGAGGACGTTTCTTGCCATTTGATTTGGGTATAAATACCCGACGAGTGGGTTTTGCTTTTGGCATTACCCATGAATTGACAAGTTTTACCCTTTTCTCTGGGGTGTTTATTACCTCCTTATCCACTCCAGGTGTATCTTTGCCCTTGTTATCTTGGGTAATTCGTCTTACAGACTCTAATAAATTTGCGTAGCTTCTTTTTAACAACTTCTGCAACCTACGTAGTTGCTTCCATTGCCCAAGTTTTCTAGCACGAAATATCCGACGCTGAAGATTTCTAACCAGCTTGTAGACTTCGACCCAGTTTACCTGACTCCAATCTACTAGCTGTCCCTCCTGTCCATTTACTCGATAGAGTATCAAACTTTCCATTTGGTTCGATTTCCTTGACCGTTTTCAATTCCGTATATGACCCAAAGGAAGTCTGCTTTTGCTTTCGCTCAGAGGCAAAGTTTGAACCCCTATACTGAGCATTACACCCAGTCATTCGCTTTTTCCTTCATCCTTTATCCTCCAAGGGATTCCGTCTTTGTTGCCTCAGACCTACTAACGATTCGACTTTCATTAGACCTTGTAGGACTTACCTTGTTGTATCGTCTTAAGTTATCAAGATGATTAGGATGGATACCTATTCTGCGGTAGGAGTTGTGTTTTCACGTCCGATGGATAACAGAACCATCGAACCTACCTACTTACCTTTTGGTTACAGCCTGTCAGGAGTCATTTGGCTGTTTCCAGAATTACGCAGTTTATTCAGTACCTTAGACTGTGTTCATCCTTTCATCTCTGCCCCTTAGCTCCAAGACCAGTTTGACCCTACTAGCATCGGCTACATTCATGGTTCTGCATATTTCCCTTTCATTACTTACTTGGTACTGAACCCAACTCTATAGAGTTGTTTTATGTAGGGGTAGAGGGTGAAAATCCTCTAGGAGAGTCGGCTCTCCATTTAAAACGACCAGTTCAAGTCGCGCCTGTTAGATCTGGGCGTGCGACTTTCACCGCACCCAGCTCCCGACTTAATTAGGGCTTGATTCCCTTGTGCTTCATGTATATGTAATCGTGACATGATTCGTGGACGGCTAGCAAATTGCTGTAAGACCAATTAGAATGATTTCCATCTACGTGATGTAGATTTACTCTTTCTTGTGATGTCAGTTTTAGATTACAGTGACCGCATGAATAGTTCTGTCGTTTTAGTGCTTGGGAGGTGTACCCGTCGTATAGGACGCTGTTCCTTTTTGACCAGTAGACTAAATCTCCATCGTATGGTGACTTATTTCCTTTTACATTAACGAATCTATTCTCGGAATAAGGAATACTTGGGAACGCTATTTCCACTAATTTCTTAGCTTTGTGGCGGTCTTGTTTTGTTTCCTTGTTGAAGACTGTATAAGCTCTGTAAGTTGTACTCCGTCGAGTTCGATGACTCTCTTTTCTTTTCCTTTTGCTTGGCTGTTTAAGTTGTGAAATAGGACTTTTTGTGCGTCATGCGCTCCTCGTCCCGTTCTGAACCCGTAGCTTCGCTCATGGAAAGTTGCTTCGTGGGCTGGTTCTAAGGCTAATTTCACAAGGCATTGCCATGCTCTGTCAGCTATGGTTGGAACTTTTAAAATCCTCTTTGTACCATCCTTTTTAGGAATTGGTATTTCTCGAAGTTTATTGTGTTTCCATTTGTGGCTTTCTTTACTCAGTAATGTTTCGAGGTCGAACCTTTCTTCATGTGTGAGTGATTTTTTGCCGTCAACTCCAGCGGTTTTCTTACCTGCGTTCAGTTGTGTTACTTGTCGAATCGCTATCATCCTAGCGGATTCTGACTTCAGTAGGAGTCTTTGTAATGACCTTGCTTTTCGCTTGTCTCCGTTTCTAACTGCTGAATATATTCTCTTTTGAAGGCGAAAGGTCGTTTTCTGGAATTTCTTCCAGTCCATGAACTCCCAGGATTCACTAACATTTCTGTTGTGTCTAATCATGCGCTTTTACGTACGTAGAATCTATTCTTTAAGCCTTGACCCAATTACGGGTCATCCTACCCAAGTGCTGGGATTTCCGTACCTCGTCGTACCTACTGGGTTTTGACTTACCCCCAGACTCCGCACTTGTTTTTTTTCGTTCCCTCATTTGATTAGACCTTGGTTCGGTCTAGTTTTCGTTCCTTTAGATGTAGCCATTTCATCCGTTGGTTGCTCATGTCCTTGCAGCTATCTCACTAATATACTGGTAGACTGCGAGAAGCTGAGTGAATTTGGAGCCGCGATCGCATCCTCCAAATAATTGCAATGTCTACAATCCAGCCGAATTAATAGTTTAAAGAGATGCGATCGCCCGTGGTTGATGAACGCGATCGCGCGGAATGCGCACTGCCATCAGGCGATTGGCGTAATCCTGTGCGCGCCGCGAAGCAAGTCCTTTAGGGCGGAGCGCAATCGCGACTCCCATCAAAGTATCAGTATTGATTAACTTCACTTATAAATACTATATAAATGTTTTTGTCAAAGTTTTCTTTACAAAACTCAATATATCTGTTACATTGGTTTACATAAAGAACAAGATATGGAAAAAATCAGCCATGCTCTCCTACACAACTAGATAACGGAACTCTTAACAACTACGCTACTGAACCTCAAATAAGTTACGCCGAATATCCAGCAGTGTACGAACAACGCCGCTATCTACAACACTTCAGCGGGATCGCTCTAATTCTAGTTACAGCATTAGTTTTAGTTTCCTTTGTAGTGAGCTAAGACTTTTCGGATTTCAGCATCGGCATCACAAGATTGACAATAAATTCTCCAGATTGCCTCGGTAAGATTGCCGAGGTTTTTGCTATTTAAAGAGTGAAAAATTAGTATAGTTTCGTGTTATACGGTGCAGCCTCTTTAAAATTTGTTTTAGACTAAAATTGTTCTCTATTTCCAACCCCAATTCCCATAATTTTGGCAAAAATACGGCAATCGCCATCTATCTCGATTTAGCAAAATAAGCTGTGGAGGCTTTTTTGGTTTTAATCTACCAAATAAAATGCAGACAATTCTTTTTAGCGATCGCGATATTGTTCCAGTCCGCGCCCTGTTGCTGGGGCAAAGTCTCGATTTAAAACCATTAGAACAAACAGACTTTTTGGCTAAAGACCCCCTCCTGGTAGCGGCTGGCGAATCTGGTTGTGCGGCTCTTTTTCGTTACGGTGCAGTTGTTTTATTCGGTATTTCTCCCTTAGAAGAAGTAACCTTTATTACTAACCTCAAAGATCTCACCAGCTTTCCTTTTGCCTTTCCAGAAGTAGAAAATGTCGAAATTCACCGCGATGCCAATAATACGGGGACAGTAAAAGGTGACACGATCTTTGTGCCAGAGTTCGAGCTCAAAAGTCTGCAAATCGTGGCAAATATTCTCGCCAAGAGCGTGATTTTGGCTTACTACGAGATTAAGATTGCTAGTGCTTTCGAGAGTATCGAACCCTTTGCCAACAGATTGCAGCACGCCCGTTGGAGTAAACAGCAAGTTGGGGAATTACTAAAACAGTTGGGTAATGCTCTAGCAGTAGAACACAAAATGGTCGGTCGAGTCCAAGTAATTGATAAGCCAGAACTTCTTTGGGAATATTCCGCGTTGGATCGCTTTTACTTGCGACTGGAAAAAGAGTTTGAAATCCAGGAACGACAGTTAGTATTGGAACGCAAACTAGCACTCGTGTATCGTACTATCGAAACATCACTGGGTTTGCTCCAACATAATACTAATTTGCGAGTGGAATGGTACATCGTTATTTTGATCGTGGTAGAAATATTTTTGTCCTTGTACGAGATGATTTTTAATCGTTAGAGTGCTAAGCCTCTTGGTAAGGGAGTAAAGCCGCTATTTTAAGGATTAAAAGCTTACACGTTTCTGTAAAACGATTAAGTGAACTTCATGATTGAACATCTAGAAAGCGGATTGGCAGCCATCGCCAGACTACTCAAGCTTGGTCTCGAAGCGATTTCAGTTCTATGTATTTTGCTAGGTCTAGTGGCAACCGTGCGGCTGCTCATCCCTCGAAGAGGTCAAACTACTTTGGTTGACTTGAGAGCAATTCGTCTAAGCTTTGGCGCTTGGCTGGCGAGCGCGTTAGAGTTTCAGTTAGGAGCAGATATTCTGTCCACCACTATAAGTCCTACATTTCAGGCATTAGGGCAATTGGGCGCGATCGCTCTGATTCGTACATTTCTGAACTACTTTTTAAACAAAGAACTAGAAGCAGAAGCCAAGATTCAGGCTAAGCTAAAAGAAATCAACTCCAAACATTCGTCTTCATGAGCTGACAAGTTATTTCTCGATTGAGCGCTTTCCTCATCGGGTATTTTTCAACATTCAACGGCGAGGATTCCCCTCTTCTGTCGTCAGACGACAACGGGGAGGAATCGCCGACAGGGTTTAAGCTACACATAATCCATTTGACCTCCGGCATTGGTGAATTGAGGTATGATTTGGCAATAAAGCGATCGCTAAAAAGGAGAATATTGTTTTATGTAAGGAACTGGGACATCCCAAAATCTAAGATAATGAAGAAGCAAATGAATCGAATGCTCTAACATTTCCTTGGATTTGGAATAACAAAGAGTTTTTCGATGCAATCGAGCAAGATAGTGTCGCACGTCGAGTATTCTCACCCTCAACCCTAGTCCTTTAGGACATTCAGGACATTGCATGGAAATTTAACTCTCGATAGTTATTTAATCAGCGATCGCTTTATTCCTAAATCATACCTTAATTCACCAACGCCCGATTTTTCATCACAAAACTACTTGAACTATGAGCAGGTAGGTCACTCGACATCAGGCAAACGCAGTGGCAAGCCAAGGTACAAGAACACTGCACGTTTCAGATCGATGGTGTTTGAATCCGTTAAGCTTCACAGTTGCTCTGGTGGGAGTGTCAAATATTCCCAGTTTAGATTTTTTTCGTCTCTAGTTTGTTACCTTTTGTTGAATATAATACTTTCAAGTACAAGGGTTAAAAAAAAAGTTAATTAGTTAGATAAACTTCCTTCAGTCTTTTATTTAATTAACAAAATTTATTGAAGTGCTACTTAAAAACCTCTAAAAGTTTTCCAATACACAATTAAAATTACCAACTTAAATTCATGAATACTGAAATTAGACAAGCAGAACAATTCCACGCTAACTTTCAAAGATTAGACCGCAATATCGATCGCCTGCAACGAAAAAATATGGATAGGCGTAATTTGTTTATAGTAATTTTAATCCAGCTATCGATGGCAACAATTTTTCTTAATGCTTATTTTGTCCATTAGACATCTTCAAAAATCGGAAAAATCAGACCATTAGAAGTTGTTAGTTTCAAATCATTACCCTATTATGATCGACCCAGAAAATCGCGATTACGCTTACCAATTTTTTCTTGAAGAAGTCCCCGAATTACTACAGATACTCGAAACGGGGTTGCTCGACATAGCACAAAATTGTACTCCTGTCAAAATTCACGATTTAATGCGGGCTGCCCATTGTCTTAAAGGGGGTGCTGCTACTGTGGGACTCGATGAGATCAAAACTATTGCTCATCGTTTAGAGGCTATCTTTAGAGCCTTGTATGTAAAAACCGAAATTGATCATAAGCTTGAAACATTATTACTTCAAGCTTATGATTGTCTGCGATCGCCATTAAACCAGCAAATTAGCACAGGAAAAATAGATTCAGAATCGGTTCTAGCTAATGCTGATTCTGTTCTTACTCAAATTGAAACTAGGCTAGGGGATAGCCTAAAAGCAGGGGAGAACTATATTGCTAGCTCTAGCGATCTCGGAATCGACTTAGTATCATCTATTTTTGAAGTAGATGTTAACCAGGGAATCGATCATCTAACAAAAATAATTGCCCATCCTCAAGACTACGAACTAGCAACAGAATTACGCACTCAGGCTGAAGTTTTTATTGGTTTTGCCGAAATGCTTGATTTGCCAGGCTTTGGCGAGATCGCCAAAGAGATAATAGCTGCTCTGGATGCTAATCCTCAAGCTGTTTCGATAATCGCCACTCTAGCTTTAGATGACTTACTGACTGCTAGAGAGCAAGTTTTAGCAGGCGATCGCATTTCTGGAGGTAGTCCCTCAAATGCTTTGCTGTCATTCTCTCAAAAAACCCAATTAATACTAATTGAAAATACCAATAATACTTCCTTAGTCGAGAATACTTTAACACCAGAAGCCGAAATAATTGAAGTAATTACCAAACCACAAGAATCTAACGCTGCCGTTAATAACTCTTCTAGTTTAGTATTAACTCACTCAAATTCGTCGTTGCCATTAGTACAGGAGCAATCTTACTCTAATCAAAAAGAACAAAATCCAGTCAATCCTTCTGCCAAATCAAAATCTACTGCTAATCTCAAAATCCGAGTTGACTCCCAACGCTTAGAAAAAATCAATAATTTTGTCGGCGAATTAGTAATCAATCGTAATCGGCAGGTTGTGCAACAAGAGCAACTAACGACAATTTTAAATAAACTAGAAAATAAATTAGAACAATTTAAAAGTTTAACCTACCAATTTCAAGAAATATCAGATCGAACATCCGTAGCACCAAGTCATCATAGCCAAGCAAATATTACATCTTCAGGGAATTTTGATTCCTTAGAAATGGATCGCTATGGAAAGGTTTATCCTTTGATTCAAGGGCTAGTAGAAGAAACTATGCAGTTGGAAGAGGCGGTAGAAGATATCGTTCTCTATAAAAGACAGTCACAAGATACCCTTGAGCAACAGAAAAAAACTCTGTCCCAATTGCGAGACGAATTGATCTGGGCGCGAATGCTGCCTTTGGAACAAGTGCTTGGTTCTTTTCCCAGAGGGTTACGAGACCTATCAGTTAAGCACCAAAAACCAGTCAAACTAAACATGAGTGGTACAGAAGTTTTAGTAGACAGAGGCATTTTAGAAAAACTTTACGATCCTCTATTACATCTTTTGCGTAACGCCTTCGACCACGGTATTGAAACCCCAGCAGTTCGACTTCAACAAGGAAAACCCAAAACGGGTCAAATTGATATTTGTGCTTATCATCAAGGCAATCAAACCCTGATTGAGATTAGAGATGATGGTCAAGGTTTAGATGTGGAAAAAATCGCTCGTAAGGCAATTGATCGAGGTTGGTTGTCGGTTAGACAATTGGCTCAAATTAATCAGACAGAATTGTTAGACTTCATTTTTGAACCAGGATTTTCCACAGCAGAACAAGTTACCGAACTTTCTGGTCGGGGTGTTGGATTAGATGTAGTTCGCTCTCAATTAGAAGCAGTAAAAGGAACTGTAACCGTAAACTCTATTCCTGGAGAAGGAACTGTCTTTACTCTCAGCTTACCTTTAACTCAAACGATCGCTCCTATGTTGGTCTGCTTGGTAAATTCGTCAGCTATTGCCATACCTGCTGCTAGTGTTCGAGAAGTTATTTTACCCAAAGCTGAAACAATTAAGCGTTCGGGAAACCAACGAATGTTATCCTGGCGAAAACAATTGTTGCCAGTTTATCGATTGCAGGATTTATTAGAGTATCAATACCCTGCTCCAGTTCGCTCAGGAAGTCAAGCATTTGGTGATTTCTCCGCTTCAAAAACAGGAGTTCTACCCTTAATAATCATTAGTGAGGGCAAACAACATTTTGCTCTAGAAATTGAAGGCTTAAGTAAGGAGCAAGAATTGGTAATTAAACCGTTGAGTGGGGAAATGGCAACTCCCAACTATATTTACGGCTGTACTGTTTTGGGAGATGGTAGATTAATTCCAGCGATCGCTCCTACTGCCTTACTCGCTTATGCTCGAGGACAAAAATCCGTCGATAAAAATCATCGGCGCAATTTACTAGCTTTAACTACTTCCAAAGAACAAGATTTAGTTCCTACTGCCTTAGCTGTTGATGATTCAGCCACGATGCGACGAACGGTGAGTTATACCTTAACCAAAATTGGTTATCGAGTTTTAACAGCCAAAGATGGCTGGGAAGCACTAGAACTTCTAAAAAGTACCAAAGTACACCTAATCGTTAGCGATTTAGAAATGCCTAATCTTAACGGTTTAGAATTCCTCCATCGCCTACGCCAAGATTCTCGACTGGCTCAAATTCCCGTGGCGATGCTAACTTCTCGCAACAACGACAAACATCGTCAATTGGCAATGACTTTGGGGGCTAATGCCTATCTGTCTAAACCCTATATCGAACAAGAATTTCTCGCCGAACTGCAAAAAATTATTGGCGATGGCGAACAGGATTTAGTGGGAGTAAAACATTCACCTCTTAGCTATCAGCCTCCAAACCTTTGTGTTGGTTAATCACTGATCTAAATCTGGATAACTAACCTATCAAAGCTGGCTACTCGTTTTTTAATTTAATTTCACTTCGTTATTTAATATTCAGGAAATAAACATGACTATCGAACCTATTCAATTAAGCTGTTCCTTTTGTGGTAAACCTCAAGATTTGGTTAATAAAATTATTGCTAGCGACGGTGTTCGGATTTGCAATCAATGTGTTGAATCATGTAATGAATTGTTAATGAGCGATCGCTTAGATGTTAGTAATAGTGAAGATGAGCATCAAGATTTGCTCGCTCAACCTCTACCCAAACCTAAGGAGCTAGTACAATACTTAGACGAACATATTATTGGTCAAGAAGATGCGAAAAAGGTTTTATCCGTAGCCGTTTATAACCATTATAAACGTCTTAGCCATAACGCTGCTAAAGACCATGATTTAGCCGCAGATAATGGTATTGAGCTACAAAAATCAAATATTCTGTTAATTGGTTCTACTGGTTCGGGTAAAACTTTGCTCGCTCAAACTTTGGCTAAAGTTCTTCATGTGCCTTTTGCGATCGCAGATGCTACTAGCCTTACAGAATCAGGTTATGTCGGTGAGGATGTCGAGGGTATTCTTCTGCGTCTTTTGCAAGCAGCAGAATTAGATGTCTTAGAAGCACAACGAGGTATTATTTACATTGATGAAATTGATAAGATTACCTGTAAAAGCGAAAATCCTTCAATTAGCCGCGATGTCTCTGGCGAAGGAGTACAGCAAGCTTTACTTAAAATCATCGAAGGAACTATAGCTCAAATACCACCTCAAGGAGGTAGAAAACATCCCAATCAAGAATGTATTCCCATGGACACCAGTAATATTCTCTTTATCTGTGGTGGTGCTTTTGTTGGTTTGGAAAAAATTATCTCCAGTCGCAGTAACTCTAAAACTATTGGGTTTGTATCGACTGCGAAAGTAACTGAGTTACCTTCTCAACCCAAAAATAATTTTTTGCAACATCTCGAAATAGATGATCTAGTCAAATTTGGGATCATTCCCGAATTGGTAGGACGACTGCCGATAGTTAGCACTTTAGAACCTTTAACCGAAGAAGCTTTGCAAGAGATCCTGACTCAACCTCGTAATGCCTTAGTCAAACAATATCAGGAATTAATGCGAATGGATAACGTCGAATTAGAATTTGAACCTGATGCCTTAAAAGCGATCGCCAAAGAAGCTTATCGGCGCAAAACTGGAGCAAGAGCCTTACGCAGTCTAATTGAAGAGTTGATGCTGGATATTATGTATGAATTACCATCAAGACAAGATATTCATCACTGTTTAATTACTAAAGATATGGTGAACAAACATTCTACTGCTGAGTTACTACTTCACCCTACTCACTTGTCTTGGCAAAGAAATGTTGGATGATTGACATCCTCCCGCCACTAAGCGACCTTAGTCGCTATAGTGGGGGATTCCTAAGACTCACGACTTAGGTTTTCTGCTTCGTCCCGTGCCAACTAGAATACCGTTACCGATACTCCCCGTCG
>Ga0209082_1000585_pt1 | contig 11771 bp, 7 predicted proteins | sample ColdCreekSource_FD_184127 | JGI IMG/M metagenome (GOLD analysis project Ga0209082, IMG submission 184127) | Groundwater microbial communities from Cold Creek, Nevada to study Microbial Dark Matter (Phase II) - Cold Creek Source (SPAdes) (version 3) | ecosystem: Environmental > Aquatic > Deep...
AGGAGCGTGCATACATTTTGTATGTAAGCGACGAAAAACGACGCCAAACAGGATGAATCGGAGGCCAGAATGGAAACCTTATTCTTTTCCAGAGCCTGAGGCCATCCATGTTTTGTTTTGCATGTGTGGCATGTCAGGTAAACCGAAGTGGCCGGACCTGTTAGTTTCTTTAATGTTTTTTTGCAAGTTATTTTGACGCGGTTCCTTACGAACCCTCCGTATAAGCGCCGATCTTTCTGAACCGTTCGTACCGTTCCTGAAGCAACGTGCCGACTGTCTTTTCCGTCAGCGTTTCTAGATGTCGGCAGATAGATTTCGAGATCAGATCGGCCACGATCGGAGAATCATAGTGTGTGCCACCCGGTGGCTCCGGAATGATCTCATCAATGATTCCAAACGCTTTGAGGTCGTCCGCCGTCATCTTGAGCGCCTCGGCCATCTCGGCAGACTTGGCGCCATCCTTCCACAAAATTGCTGCCCCCCCTTCCGGACTGATCACGGAATAGACCGAATTTTCTAACATCACAATCCGATCTGAAACGGAAATGGCCAACGCCCCTCCGCTTCCCCCCTCGCCAATGACGACCGATACGATTGGCACTTTGATCTGCGACATCGCCCATATATTTTTTGCAATCGCTTCTGATTGCCCTCGTTCTTCCGCCTCGACACCGGGATGGGCGCCGGGCGTGTCCACAAAGGTAATCACCGGCTTTCCAAATTTCTCGGCCAATCGCATGATACGTAGTGCCTTACGATACCCTTCCGGATGGGGCATCCCAAAGTTACACGCAATACGTTCGTTCACGTTCCGTCCCTTCTGTTGCCCAATCAACGCCACCGTATGCCCCGCAATCTGTCCAAAACCACATCGGATCGCACGGTCATCGCCAAACAAACGATCTCCGTGAAGCTCTGTAAAGTTTTCAACGATCAATTTAATATAATCGTTGACATCGTGACGTTGTGGATGTCGGCATGTTTGTACCTTCTGCCATGGGGTCAGACGAGAAGAGACTTCCTTGCCCGTTGTTTTTATTTTTCTTTCAAGTTTTTTCATAATGGACGAACCACTCCTTTGCCAAATCGACGTTCAATTTCTTCGGATAACAATGGGGAACCATCCACGGCAAGCGCGGGATCCACGGCAATCAACGTCTCAACGCACGGGTGCAAATGGTCTTCCGTCAGAATTTTTAATAAAACAGGAAGCGTCCCCGGAAAATCCCTCAAAATGTTTTTTAACTCAACCAGTCGTTCCTGTCCTATTGAATTGGGAGAAAGAGAAAGACAATAGCTTCCCGTTACAACAGACGCAGGGGGCGCTTTGGAAAGAAGTGGCATCCGTGCCACACCGGTCGCCTTCACCTTGATCCCCTTTTCGCCATGATCGAGGATCCCCTGAACGATCAATGGCTGCTCTTCTTTGAAGAGATGCGCGGTCTCTTTATAAACATCTGGAAAAATAATGACCTCCACCCGACCGGACAAGTCCTCCAGTTGTAGATAAGCCATTTTGTCTCCCCGCTTTGTGAGGGCAACCCGTTCTTGGGCCACCATCCCGCAGATACGAATCTCTCGGCCATCTTCCATTCCTTCCAGCGCCACGATCGCCGTTGTAGCCATCTTTTTTATCGTCTCTTCCAAGCCGAATAACGGATGATGCGTAATATAAAATCCAACCGTCTCCTTCTCAAGTTTGGAGAGTGCTGCATCCTCCAACTCCGGAATATCGGGCAAGGGAGGTCCCGAATCACTTTCTCCGTTCATCGCTTCAAAGAGAGACAACTGCATCGTCTGGCGCGCCGATTGGCCGGCATACTGCATCACCAGCTCCATGCCCGAAAGCATGGCGGAACGCTTTGCCCCTGTTGTATCAAAAGCGCCAGATTTGATGAGGCTTTCGATGACCCGTTTGTTCGTGATCCGGAGGTCATTCTTTTTACAAAAATCAAACAACCCTCGAAATGACCCCTCTTTTTTTCGGGTTGTGAGGATAGAGTCTACCGCGGCACTGCCGACATTTTTGACGGCGGCCAATCCAAATCGAATCGTTCTTCGCTCTCCGACATCCCCGCCTCGGGATCGGTCTGCCACAATCGTAAAATTTTTATCACTCTCGTTCACATCAGGAGGGAGCGTTCGAATCCCCATCCGACGACATTCAGCCAAGATGTAAACCACTTTGTCCTGATTCCCCATTTCGCTCGACAAAAGCGCGGTCATAAACTCAATGGGGTAATGGCACTTCAGGTAAGCGGTTTGATAGGTAATCAGGGCATAAGCGGCCGAGTGGGACTTGTTAAAACCGTATCCTGCGAAATACTCCATCTGGTCAAATATCTTTTCGGCTTTTATGGGTGGGATTTTGTTCTCGACCGCCCGTGTAATAAACGATGCCTTCTGTTTTGCCATCTCCTCCGGTTTTTTCTTCCCCATCGCCCGCCGAAGGATATCGGCCTCGCCCAGAGAGAACAGGGCCAGCACATTGGCAATTTTCATCACCTGCTCTTGGTACACAATAATCCCATAGGTTTCTTGAAGAATCTCGGCAAGCTCCGGCACCTCGTATTCGATCTTTTTTCGGCCCTGCCTCCGTTTGATAAAATCGTCCAACATTCCGCTTCCAATGGGGCCGGGGCGATAGAGTGCCAGGATCGAAACAATGTCTGAAAAATTTTCAGGCTTCATTTTCATCAAAAGGTCGCGCATCCCAGAACTTTCCAACTGAAAGAGGCCGACGGTCTGCCCAGTCCCCAAAAGGGTGTAAGTTGCAAGATCATCCATCGGAAGATTGGAAAGACTAAACCCCATCGCTTGCTGCTTCACAAGCTGTTCCGCATTGTAGATCACCGTGAGTGTTCGAAGCCCCAGAAAATCGAACTTCACAAGGCCGATCTTTTCAATATCCTCCATCGCATATTGTGTCACCATTTCGCCGCGACTCCCGCGATAGAGAGGGGTATAGTCGGTCAAAGGTTCCGATGAGATCACCACCCCCGCGGCATGTGTGGATGCATGGCGGATCGAGCCCTCTAGTTTTTTGGCCATCTCAAATAGATTCATGATTTTGGGGTCGGACCCCGCCGCTTGCTTTAATTTTGGCTCCTGCTCAATCGCCCTGTCCAACGTAATATTCAAAACGTCTGGAATCAGCTTTGCCAGTTTGTCCACTTCGGGATACGGAATCTCCAAGACCCGCCCGACATCTCGAATGGCCGCCTTTGCCGCCATCGTTCCAAACGTGATGATTTGGCAGACATGGTCGTTTCCAAATTTCTGAGTGACGTATCGGATCACCTCGTCGCGCCGATCCATACAAAAATCCATATCAATATCGGGCAGGGTAATCCGTTCCGGGTTTAAGAACCGTTCAAAGATCAATCCATGAACGATCGGATCCATATCGGTAATTCCCAAGACATAGGCGACCAAACTCCCGGCCGACGACCCACGCCCAGGCCCCACCGGAATCTGTGAAGATCGCGCAAACTTGATGATGTCCCACACAATAAGAAAATAGCCTGCGTACCCCATTTTATTGATAATCTCTAACTCGGTTTTCAAACGCTCCTCGTAAATCGAACGCTTGGCGGCCAACGAGGGACTTTCAAGTCTGCGATCAAAGCCTTGATAAGAGAGACGGGTCAGATACCCTTCACGCGTTTCTCCATCAGGCACTTTGTAATGAGGGAGATGAAACGCCTTAAAGTTCAGCTCTAGGTGGATCCTTTCAGCAATTCCGACGGTATTTGAAATCGCAGAGGGAAGTTCGGCAAATGCCCGCACCATTTCTTCGGATGATTTGAGATAAAGCTGATCGGTCTTAAATCGCATCCGATTTGGCATGTTCAAAGTTTTACCCGTTTGCAAGCAGAGCATGACGTCGTGGGCGTGGGAGTCTTCGGGGTGGAGATAATGACAATCGTTTGTGGCGACCAGAGGAACATCTGTTTTTTGGGCGAGCGTGACCAGTTGACGATTCACTGCCACCTGTGCCTCCAGTCCGTTGTCCTGCATCTCCACATAGAAATGGCCCTTCCCAAAAATCTCTTGATATTCCCCAGCGGCCACGAGCGCCTCTTGTTCTTTTCCGCGCCCCAATAAATAGGGAATCTCACCTCGGAGACATCCTGAAAGACCAATCAATCCGGCAGCATGTTTTGCGAGGACTTCTCGATCAATGCGAGGTTTATAGTAAAAACCCTCGGTATGGGCAATCGTTAAAAGCCGCATCAGGTTTTTATAACCGGTCATATCGGCCGCGAGGAGAATCAGGTGATAATAAGGATTCCCTCGGCCCTCGTCTGAATAGTCATCTTCTGCGCCCGCCCCTTGTGCCTCTCGGTCCAGGCGGCTTCCCGGCGCAAAATAGGCTTCGCATCCGATAATCGGCTTAATCCCGGCCGCTTTGGCCTTTTGATAAAACTCAATGGCGCCAAACATGTTGCCATGATCGGTCATCGCAATCGCCGGCATGTTGAACGTTTTGGCACGGGCAATCAGCGGCTCAATCCGATTGGCGCCGTCGAGCAGGCTGTACTGCGTATGGACGTGAAGGTGGACGAAGTCTTGTTGTGGCATAGTGGATTGTGGGGGATGGGACCCCTCGTAACTACTCAGGTCACTCCTCTTTTGGCCTATGACTGCGTTGCTGTGGTGCTTGAATCCTCACGTATATTCATATACGCTGCGGTTCTGCGCTCCTCGCGCCTTGTCCTGGACCAAAATAGAAGCGACCTGAGCAGTTACCCCTACTCTTTATTTTTCTGAAGGAGGGTGAGGAATTCCATGCGGGTCTTGTGGTCTGTTTTGAATGCCCCCAGCATGGCACTGGTCACCATTTGTGCATTCTGTTTTTCAACACCCCGCATCATCATGCAGAGATGTTGGGCCTCAATGACCACCCCCACGCCGAACGGCTCGACCTTCTCCGAAATTGCCTCGGCGACCTGACAGGTCATCCGTTCCTGAAGTTGTAGTCTCCTGCTGAACAGCTCCACAATGCGGGGGATTTTACTGAGGCCCACCACCTTTTTGTTGGGAAGATAAGCGATATGACATTTCCCAAAGAAGGGAAGCAGGTGATGCTCGCAGAGAGAAAAGAAGTTGATGTCCCGTACAATGATCATCTCCTCATGGGTAATTGTGAAGAAGGCACGATTCAAAAGGGTTGGCAGGTTGGTATTGTACCCTTTGGTCAAATATCGCAAAGAACGCTCCACACGTTCGGGTGTTCCCTTCAACCCCTCACGCTTTGGGTTTTCACCCAACGCAATCAGAAGCTGCTCGATTAACTGAGGGATGGAGAGGGAGGGACTTTTGTTCGCGTTCTTTTTTATCACCCTATGGAATCTCCAACACTTTTGGATAGGTCGTTAAGTTTTGACAGCCGCCTTCTTCGACCCAAACCATATCCTCAATCCGCACCGCGCCGATCTCTGGATAATAGAGCCCAGGCTCCACCGTCACCACCTCCCCCGCCTGCAAAACCCAATCGGCGCGGCTGATTCGCGGCGGCTCGTGAATATCCAACCCCACACCATGTCCGGTGCCATGAAAAAACCCCTGCATGCGGCCTTGCATGACCCCTGTTTTATATCCCCGTGCCTCAAAGAGATTTGTAATCTCGGCATGAATGGCCTCCCCATGCGCGCCGTTGCGTACACGCGCAATCCCAAGTTCCTGACCCTCCAGCACCGTGTCATACAACCGTTTTAATCCGTCCGAAGCGGTGCCCTTCACAACGGTTCGGCTCATGTCGGCAAAATAGCGACTTTCGATGGATCTGGGGAAAATGTCAAAAATAATCGGCTGATGCGCATGGAGCGGCCCCGACCCCTCGTTGTGCGGGTCGCACGCATCCACGCCACACGCAACGATGGTATGTTGGGCGAGACACCCTTTCTCCATGAGACGCAAGTGAAGAAGACGACGCACCGATTCGGAGGTCATCGGTATACCCCCAGAATAAATCAAACCATCCTGAATGGATGCCGCTTGCAAGAGCGCCACCACTTCATCCATAGACGATTCGACCGCCTCTTGAACTTTTCGAATCGCTGCAACCTCGTTGGCCCTTTTAATCGCCCGTTCAGGGAAGAACGGCTCCTTCTTGATTGAGAGTAAATACCCCTTCTCACGCAAGGCATCGGCCTGTCCAAGTGGAAAGTCAGTTGGAACAGTCAGTTGTTTCACCGCCTGCTCACGGAGCAGGAGATCCAGCACATCGCAAAAGGTAGGGCGTTCAATTCCACTTTTCTTGGCCTGTCCCTCGTACTGAGAATAGGAGAGTACTTTGTTGACGTTGGCCTGAACGCGGGCACGATCCACTTCAAGATCGCTCATCAACACAAAAGTCGCCCCCGCCACTTCAAGATAGACAAAGGAATCGGGTGCCAGAAAACGGGTGGCGTAATACATATTGGAATCGCTCTCACTGCAAGAGATGAGCAAACGATTGGGCAAATCGCCTTCTTTACGAGGAGGGAAGACGGACATTTGTTTAGTTTGTTTCATACTTTTTATGACTCATCACGAGGGACGTCTCCACAGTAGGCAGACGAATTCTATCATACCTCTTTTAGATATTTCAGGGCACCTTTAAAACGCGGGTGTGTGGATCGACAGAATGTTTTGATCCCTGTGCCTGAAAAAGGTATTGCCATCCCCATTCACGATTGGCGTTCGGATATTTCGTCTCCAACGCATTGGGCAAGAAAACCGCGCCATGTTTAGTCCCACGATTAAGTGGTAGTCTATGCGGCCGACTAATGGAGGAAAAGCCATGGGACAGATATTACACCTTACAACAGGCGATTAACGAATTTATGCAAGCATGGAACCAAAACCCGAAATCATTTATCTGGAAAGCCAGCGTAGGACAGATTGTTGAGAAGATCAATCTGGCTCGGGCCAAGATGGAGCGGATCAAACCAGGTTCCTCCCTGCCCAAAACAAAAACAGGAAGACATGGCCTGTAAAGTTATTTAAGGGACACTACACCAGAGCCTATGGTTCCATCAAATAGTTCAAGTTGAATGAGGTCTGAATGGGTGAATGGAATGGGATACTGACCTGAAAAACAGGCGTGACAGAAGTCATTGTTTTCGCCAGATTCAGAGTTGTAGACCGCCCGAAACATCCCCTCCATTGAGAGAAATTCCAAACTGTCAGCCATGATATATTTCCGCATCTCCTCCAACGTGTGGGTGAAGGCAATCAACTCCTGTCGGACAGGGGTATCAATTCCATAAAAACAGGAAGAAACAATCGGGGGAGAGCTGATTCGAAGATGAACCTCTTTGGCCCCCGCGGCTAAAATCATCTTGACGATTTTTCGACTGGTCGTTCCTCGCACAATTGAGTCATCTACAACCACCACCCGCTTCCCCTCCAAGACCTCCCGAACCGCATTCAATTTGATTCGAACGCCAAAGTGACGGATCGCTTGTTTCGGCTCAATAAACGTCCTTCCAACGTAATGGTTCCGGATCAATCCAATGTCGTACGGAATACCGGAGGCCTCCGAAAATCCCATCGCAGCAAGATTGCCAGAATCGGGAACCGAGATCACGATGTCGGCGGCAACCTTCCCCTCCGCTGCCAATGCCCGGCCCAGCCGTTTTCGGATGGCGTACACATTCTGAGAAAAGACGCGGCTGTCAGGCCGGGAAAAATAGACATACTCAAAAACACATTGCGCCGGCTTGGTTTTTTGGAACGGCTTGAACGATGCCACCCCGTTTGCATCAATTCGGACCATTTCCCCCGGCTCAACATCCCGAATCCACTCGGCATCAATCAGATCAAAGGCACAAGTCTCCGACGCCAGGACATAGCCGCCCCGTATCTTACCGAGTGCAAGGGGACGAACGCCATGCGGATCACGCACCCCAATCAGTCCTTCCGCAGAGAGAAAAACAAGGGAATATGCCCCCCTCACCTGCTGAAGCGCATCCACGATGCGGTGGATCAACTGCTGCTCCTTGGAGTGGGCAATCAGGTGAACGATCACCTCACTGTCAACACTGGATTGAAAGATGGCGCCGTACGCCTCCAGTTCATCCCGCAAAACGGTTGCGTTGATCAGGTTGCCGTTGTGCGCCATCGCCAACGTGCCAAGTGCGTACTGCACCATAATCGGCTGAACATTCTCAAGGGTCGTTGCGCCCGACGTGGCATACCGGTTATGACCAATGGCGCTGCTCCCCTTCAGGCGCTGAAGTCGGTCATCTGAGAAGATGTCGGCCACCAGTCCGACCCCTTTCTCCTGGTAGAAAGTATGACCATCGAACGTTGCAATCCCGCTTGCCTCTTGCCCGCGATGCTGAAGGGCATAGAGGCCGAGGTAGGTCAAGTTTGCCGCCTCCGGATCTCCAAAAATCCCGAAGACGCCACATTCTTCAGATAGTTTGTCCAGGATCATCTTTTTCCCCTCGTAACTGCTCAGGTCATTCCCCGCTTGTTCGCCATCGCAATCCCCAGCCCACTCCTATATTTCTCTCTCATCTCCTCAATCGTCAAATCAATAATCGTCTCACCGGTTTTGGTCAGCCGGACTTGGAGTCTATCCCCATCTGTCGTTCCTAAATGATAGAAGGGAACCTCTGCCTCGTGGGCCAATTGCTTCAGGCGATCCAACGATTCCGCCGGAACCGACACGAGCACCCTCGATTGAGACTCCCCAAAAAGGTAGGCATCGAGACGGACATCTCCCGCATCCACCGCCACAACACCCCCCATCGGAGGAGAAGACAAAAGACATGCCTCGGCCAAAGCCACCATCCATCCCCCCTCTGCACAGTCTTGTGCTGAAGAGAGAAGCCCTTGACGAATTGCCTCCAGCACCAGTTGGCAGACCGCCTTTTCCCTGCCAAAATTTAAGATCGGGGGAAACCCACGTTCCTGATGATGAATGACCTTCAAATACGCACTCCCCCCAATCTCTTCCAATGTCTCACCCAGCAAGACAATCGGTTCCCCCGGTCTTTTGAAACCAGGGGTCATCCTTTGGGCGATCTGATCAACGAGACCGACCATTCCAACAATCGGCGTCGGATAAACCCCAAGCCCCTTGCTTTCGTTGTAGAGACTCACATTGCCACTGACGACCGGTATCGCAAATTCACGTGCCGCATCGGCCATCCCCTCAATGCAAAGGGCCATCTGCCACATTGTTTCCGGCTGTTCCGGATTACCAAAATTCAGCCCGTCCGTTAGGGCAATCGGCCTTGCCCCGACGCAGACAAGGTTCCGCATCGCTTCGGCCACCGTAATCGCCCCCCCTTGATACGGATGCAGGAGACAATAGGTCCCATTTCCATCCACCGTCATCGCAAGCGCTCGGTCGCTTCCTTTCAGTCGGATCAGAGCGGCCCCGCCACCCGGTCCAGCGACGGTGTTGGTCTGCACCATGTAATCGAACTGCTGATAAATCCACTCTTTACTCGTCAGCGTGGGAGACAAAAGGAGTTGCCGTAGGACATCGGTGTACGACTTGGGCAACATCAGCGCCTCTACATTCAGCGACTGGATGATCTCATGAAAGCGAGGTGCCGCGATCGGACGATCGTACAGCGGCGCCTCCGATGTCAGCGCCGCCGTTGAAATCCGGACAATTTCCTTCTCTCCGTCCATGACTGTTAAAAATGGTGCCTCCACAACCTCCCCGATCACCGCCCTGTTGAGCCCCCACTTTTGACAGATTTCAGAAACGGCCGCCTCGCCTCCTTTACGGACAACAATGAGCATCCGCTCCTGTGACTCCGAGATCATGATCTCCTCCGAAGCCATACCGGCCTCCCGCAACGGAATTTTGGAGAGATCAAGAATCATCCCACATCCGCCACGTGCCGCCATTTCTGAGGCGGCGCCCGCAAGGCCGGCGGCCCCCATATCCTGCATCCCCACCACATGGCCGGACTGGATGATTTCAAGACACCCCTCTATGAGGAGTTTGGCGGTAAAGGGATCACCAACTTGAACATTGTGACGGGTGGAGGTGGTCGGATCGAGCGCGGCACTCGCCATTGTGGCGCCGTGGATGCCGTCTCGACCGGTCTTGGCCCCCACATAAAGAACGGGGTTTCCAACACCGGATGCCGCCGATCGGACGATCTCCTCTCTTTTCGCCACTCCTAAACAGAAGACGTTGACCAAGGGATTGTTGGCGTAACAGTCGTTAAAATAGACCTCTCCACCGACTGTCGGCACCCCAATGCAATTGCCATAACCGGAAATACCGGCGACCACCTGTTCGAAGAGGTAGCGATTTTTACTTTGTGAAAGAGGCCCGAATCGAAGCGAATTGAGCAGCGCCACAGGCCGGGCGCCCATCGCCAGAATATCCCGGATGATTCCCCCCACACCGGTGGCGGCCCCTTGATAAGGTTCAATATACGAAGGGTGGTTATGGCTCTCTATCTTGAATACCGCGACCCACCCATCGCCAATATCCACGACGCCGGCATTTTCTCCGGGGCCTTGAATCACCCGATCTCCTTCCGTAGAAAACCGTTTCAGGTGGCGCTTGGAGCTTTTGTAACTGCAATGCTCGCTCCACAATACGGCAAAGATCGCTTGCTCAATCGGGTTGGGTGGATGACCCAACAGGACCTCCACTTTGGCATATTCTTCATCGGTGAAGGGGGGATGAGCCAATTTGGGAGGGGTCATCGGCGAAGCCCCCCCGTTGTAAGAAACGATTGAAACATCCTCACCCCATCGGTCCCGCCCAACAGTCGGTCGGAGGCCCGTTCCGGGTGGGGCATCATGCCAAAGACATTTCGGCGTTCGTTGCAAATTCCGGCAATATGCTCGACAGAGCCGTTCGGATTGGCGGCGTCAGACAGCGCCCCCTCTTGGGTGCAGTATCGAAAAAGTATCTGTCCTTTTTCAATGAGGCGGGAACAGGCCAGTGGATCAATATAATAATTCCCTTCTCCGTGGGCGATCGGGAGCGAAATAACTTGGCCCTTTTGATACCCGGCGGTTATGGCGGCCTGATTGTTTTCGATCCGAAGGAAGACCGACTTGCAGATAAATTGACCCGACTTGTTCTGACGCAAGGCGCCAGGCAAAAGCCCCGACTCCACCAACACCTGGAATCCATTACAGATACCGATGACGGTGCCGCCGGCCTCTGCAAACGCCTTCACCCCAGTCATCACGGGAGAAAATCGGGCGAGGGCGCCTGCGCGCAGGTAGTCGCCATACGAAAACCCACCCGGCAAGACAACGACATCTACGTCGGATGGAACCCCCTTTTCACCATGCCAGATAAAACGGGTCTCCTGGCGGAGAACACGGGAGAAGAGGTCGTTACAATCGGTATCGCAATTCGATCCAGGAAAGACAACAATTCCAAAACGCATATCAAACCACCATCGGTAATTGCCTGATCTGCTGCTCGGCGTGATAAGAGCTTCTAACAAGCGGCCCTGCTTCGACATGGCCGATTCCCATCCCCTCCCCCTCTTCTTTCAGCATAAGAAACAGCGCCGGTTCTACAAACCGTATGACCGGAAGATGCCGTGCGGTCGGTTGAAGATATTGCCCAATGGTGAGAATATCACATCCGACCCCAACGAGGTGACGCATCACTTCTCGCACTTCGGCGATCGTCTCCCCCAGTCCCAACATTAAACCGGTTTTCGTGACGAGGCCGGCTTCCTTCGCCGATGCTAAAACCTGCAACGATCGGGCATATTTCGCCTGCGGTCGCACCGATGGATAGAGACTGGGAACGGTTTCTGTATTGTGGCCCAAGA
>Ga0209082_1000589_pt1 | contig 11735 bp, 12 predicted proteins | sample ColdCreekSource_FD_184127 | JGI IMG/M metagenome (GOLD analysis project Ga0209082, IMG submission 184127) | Groundwater microbial communities from Cold Creek, Nevada to study Microbial Dark Matter (Phase II) - Cold Creek Source (SPAdes) (version 3) | ecosystem: Environmental > Aquatic > Deep...
TGTCTTCCGGGACGAAAAAAATTCTGCTCACCGAACGAGGGGTCACGTTTGGATATAACAATCTGGTGAGTGACATGCGTTCCCTGGTGATCATGCGGCAGTGGGGGTATCCGGTCATTTTTGATGGAACGCATAGTGTTCAGTTGCCTGGTGGAGGAGGGCATGTCTCTTCCGGTCAGAGGGAGTTTGTGGCTCCGTTGGTGAGGGCGGCGGTGGCAACCGGTTGTGACGGACTCTTTTTGGAGGTTCACCCGGATCCAGATCGGGCGCCATCTGATGGCCCAAACATGATCAACTTTAAGCAGTTGGATGATTTGCTGGGGCAAGTTAGAAAACTGGTGGATACGCTTTATCCGTTATGATGGGGGAGAGGATGACCCGGATTAAAGTGGTTGGTTCCAAGCAAACGCGGCTTCTAATCGTGTTCTAAATGAGGCAGGTGAGGCTCCAGGTGAATCACCACTTCAAGCACATCGGGAAATTTTTTAATGATCTCCGATTCAACCCTGTGCGAGAGACAATGCGCCTTCTCCAACGACATCTCCGCTGGAACATGAATGTGCAGATCCACATAAACATGATTGAGGCTCCCACGCGTTCGGATGGCATGGCAGGCATGAATCCCTTCGATCCCAAGCGCCAACACCTCTATCTCTTTCGGGTCAATTCTAGAGTAGTCTGTCAACACCTTTGAGCTTTCCATAAAAATATGAACCCCCGCCTTTCCGATAATTCCCACGATGACAATCGCCGCAATCGGATCAAAAATCGGGAAACCGATCTGGAAGGCCACTAAACCGATGATCACCGATATGTCTGCCCAGATGTCACTTCGAGTATGCCCCGCATCGGCCACCAACACTTCACTTTTAAGGTGAATCCCCTCTTTCTGTTCCCATTGGGCAACAAAATAATTGGTCCCCAAACTGACGAACATGATGACGAAACTTCCGAGATTTACCTCTGTGGTGGCGCCGTCTCGGAATCGCCCATAGCTCCCTTTCAGGATTTCGTAGCAACCGATAAAAAGAAAAAAGGCAATACAGAACGAGGCAATTGTTTCAAATTTACGATGGCCATACGGGTGTGTATCGTCGGGCGGATGGGAAGCGATCCAGACACCGACTAATCCCACCACGGTGGACCCCGCGTCTAAAAAGGAGTGCAGACCATCCGCCTGCATACTGATAAAACCGGTCCAATAGCCCCATCCCCCTTTCAAAACAGAGACGCCGAGATTGAGAGACAGAACAACGAAGAGAATTTTTTTTGTCTGAAAAAGATGGCTGGGTGATACGTGATTCAGCATGCCATGGGGTGGGTCATTTTTGAGGGACTTCGAGCACTTTGATTATTACCAGATTGAACGCCTGAATGTCATTCAATTTTGTGCGGATAACCTCATAAATCAAGAGATTATCCACTTCACCATATTCATGCACCAGAATGTTTCTGAGACCTTTCATCCGTTTTAATCTCTTTTTCATGGAACCAGAAAGAACCCCTGCTTGCCCTAGTTTTTCAAACAGGTCACTCTCTTCTCCAGCCAACCCGAGTCTCATTCCGGTCACAAGGAGATGGCAGATTCCGATCATGGCCTCAATTGAGATTTGCAGCAACCGCTCACAGGCCCGCTTCTTCTCGATCCGGCAATAGGCCTCAAAAGAATCTGGAACGATTGCCTGCAACTCACCGAGATAACCTTCTAACTCGGCTATTTTGCTTAAAATCCGTTCACGGTCTATCATTGGATACACTGCGGAGATACTCTTCGTGGTAATATCGAAAGGTTTCAAAGGCTTGAGCGGTTCGAAAGGCCGCTTCATAGAGCGCCTCGTCATTTCGAACAAACAGAACTTGCCCTTCTCGAAGAACACGTCGTTGAATGTAAAGCGGAAGCTGCTGATAAATCGAGGGGTCTATTTTGTCCAATTCAAGATAGTCCAACTTCTTATTCGAGAGGGCAACCGGATCCCAATTTTGACGATTCAGAACCAAACAGAGATCCATGTCAGAGGAGGCCGCTGCCTCCCCTCGCGCCTGACTTCCAAACAGGATAACCGCCAGCACATCCAAATCTTCTTTGGCCTGAGTCAGGAACTGTAAAAGCGCACTATTTTTTTCCATTCAGTTGTTTTTTAACCCCTTCCCCAATCATCGCAGGATTTCTTACGATGGTCACACCTGCTGTTTCAAGCTTCTCCATCTTATCGGCCGCAGTCCCCTGCCCCCCGGAAATGATTGCTCCGGCATGTCCCATTCTTCTGCCGGGAGGAGCCGTCGAACCTGCGATAAACGCAATCACCGGCTTGGTGATCTTCTTCTTGATGAATTCAGCCGCCCGCTCTTCCCCATTGCCGCCAATCTCACCGATCAACACAATCGCCTCTGTCTTTGGGTCTTGCTCAAACAACTCAAGGACATCCACAAACGATGTGCCGTTCACCGGATCACCCCCAATTCCCACGCAAGTGGATTGCCCCAACCCCAGTTGCGTCAATTGCCAGACGACTTCATACGTCAACGTCCCACTTCGAGAAACCACCCCCACCGTTCCAGGTTGATGAATGAATCCCGGCATGATCCCGATTTTACATTCACCTGGGGTGATAATTCCGGGACAGTTGGGGCCAATCAAACGGGTCGGCTTGTCGGCTAAAAACCGCTTTACCTTCATCATATCCAGCACTGGAATCCCTTCTGTGATGGCGATGATGAGCTGCACCCCGGCAGACGCGGCCTCCATGATGGCATCTGCCGCAAAAGGGGGGGGAACAAAAATCAGCGAGACATGGGCACCGGTTTTGTCAACAGCCTCTTCGACCGTATTAAAAACGGGAAGCGTCTCAAAGTCACTTCCTCCTTTTCCGGGGGTGACCCCCCCCACCACCTGCGTTCCGTAAGCTTTGCAAGCCGAGGCGTGAAACGATCCTTCCTTGCCGGTAATCCCTTGCACAACAACCCGTGTATTTTTATTAACCAATATCATGACGGCTCCTCAAAATTAAATGGTTTCGTAACTGCTCAGGTCGCTTCTATTTTGGCCCAGGACAAGGCGCGAGGAGCGCAGAACCGCAGCGTATAGGGATATACGTGAAGATTCGAGTGCCACAGCAACGCAGTCATGGGCCAAAAGGGGGTGACCTGAGTCGTTGCATGGTTTCTACCCCTGTCCACAACAGACCCACCAGAGCTTGAATATAAGGGCGATGACAAACATCAATGCCGATAAGGGGAGGAAGGTCATAAAGATTGCTTGAACAACAGGCAACCCGGCCACCACGCGCGCGCCATAGACATTCAGCGACCATGTCCAAATCATAAGCCCCAAGTTAATTATCGAAAAACCGGGATAACGATTGTCTTGAAATATCACCATCAGAGAGAGTGCAATAATGTAGGGGGCCAAAGAATAGCCAACCACCATCCGCATCGTTCTAGCCGGAAGAGCGACATCACTGATTTTTAATGTCCAGACAAGAAAATGGCCACTGAAATAGACATATCCCAGTCCAGAAAAAAGACTCAGCAACAGATAGAGAACAGGCCGTGATTCAAGGGGCATCTGACCCGCAAACAGGGTGCCAAACACCAGTGCGAGACTGATGACCTGAAGGTCAGACGGACACTCCGCCACCTGACGAAATGTCCGGCGTGGAGAAATTAAAACCCCGATAAAACGGGTCAACAACGTATCACCCACAATCTCTCTCCTACATGCGGCGCCTACCTCTATCGTGCCGCAGCGCCCACCTTTGCAACAATCGTCGTTGCACCGTCCCACAGCGTATCGGCCACAGTCAGGTTCAAACCCGACTCAGATAACATCTGTTTTGCCTCTTTCGCATTCGTTCCATCCAGACGCACCACAACGGGAATACAAATTTTCACCTCTTTCGCAGCGTCAATGATCCCACCGGCAATCCGTTCACACCGAACAATCCCCCCAAAAATGTTGACAAAAATTCCTTTGACATTTTTATCCGATAGCAGAATATCAAACGCCTGCTTGACCGTTTCCTTGGATGCCCCCCCGCCAACGTCCAGGAAATTGGCAGGGCTTCCCCCGGCCAACTGCACGACATCCATCGTTGCCATCGCAAGCCCAGCACCATTGACCATACATCCGATTTCGCCATCCAATTTCACATAATTGAGATTGTATTGCAGGGCGCGTGTCTCAAGGGGATCCTCCTCACCGGTGTCCCGCAGGGCACGAATCCCCTCGTCTCGAAAGAGGGCATTGTCGTCAAAACTCACCTTCGCATCCAACGCAACCAATCGGTTGTCTCGTGTGACGATGAGCGGGTTGATCTCTACTTGCAGTGCCCCTTTCTCCACAAAAAAACGGTAGAGATTCCCCAGTATCGTCACCCATTGCCCCAGCAACTCTTTTGGAAGACCGAGCCGAAACGCCACCGACCTCCCTTGATAGGCCTGATAACCGACCGTTAGATCAATTGCGCATTGAACAATTTTATCCGGAGTCCGATGGGCAACCTCCTCTATATCCATCCCTCCCTCCGTGCTGGCAATGAGCATCACCGCCCCCGATCCACGATCGAATACAAAGCCAACGTATAGCTCCTTCGCAATATCGGCCCCCTCCTCAATCAACACCTTCTTGACCTCTCTCCCCTGCGGGCCGGTCTGATGGGTCACCAGAATTTTGCCAAGAAGCTCCTTGGCATAGGGGCCAACCTCTTCCTTTTTACGAGCAAGCTTCACCCCTCCCGCCTTTCCACGTCCTCCCGCATGTATCTGCGCCTTCACCACCGTCACACCCGGGGCCAATGATTTCGCAACCGTTTCTGCTTCTTGAACAGAAAAGGCTACCTTGCCGTTAGGCACCGGAATGTTGTAGTCCAGAAATAACCCCTTCGCCTGATACTCATGGATGTCCATACGTAACCTCCCCTTTCCTTACATAATCTGGAAAAAGACGGGGCGACTGACATTGTGAAACCACCTTCGCCTCTTTCTGTTCCATTCTAAATGCCTCCAAGTGCCGAAATGTAACCGGCCCAAAGTTCACCTCTTTTGCCCGGCGGGCTGCAGCCCCCCCTGCTCGTCTCCCAAAGACGATAATGTCGAGCAGGGAGTTTCCCATCAAACGATTCCGGCCATGAATACCCCCAGATACCTCACCCACTACATAAAGATTTTTAAGGTCGGACTCCCCGTCTGTATTGATTTTAATCCCGCCATTCTGATAGTGGAGCGTAGGATAAACGAGCACCGGCTCATTTCGAATATCTATTTCATAACGGGCGTACTGCCGAACCATATTGGGAAACCGATCGGCGAGGGTTCCTTCTTTGTTGATCCGGTCTACCAATGGAATATCGAGCCAAACCCCCTTCCGTCCGGCCGGTGTCTCGACCCCCCGTCCCTCTGCACATTCCCGGATGATCGCAGCCGCCACCACATCGCGTGTCTCCATCTCTGAGACAAACCGATCCCCGTGAAGATTGACCAGTTGTGCCCCCACCGATCGAAGCGCTTCTGTCACCAATATCCCAGCCATCGGTTCTGGGTAGATGGCGCCCGTCGGATGATATTGAAAGGTATCTTGCAATGTCAGGCGTGCGCCCGCCCGATAGGCCACCGGCAGTCCATCCGCAGTGGCGCCATAGTGATTGCTGGTCGGAAACCCTTGAAGGTGGAGCCGACCGATTCCACCCGTTGCCAGAATCACCGTTTTGGCAGCGATGATCATCCATTGGCCATTGTCTATATTCTTTAGAATGGCGCCGGTCACCGTGCCATGACCATCGGTCAAAAGCTCTAGCACGGGGGAAAATTCAAGAACCGGAATCTGTTCGTTCAGGACACAATCTTTCAAAACACGCATCAGCTCCAAGCCAGTATAATCTTTACATCGAACCAGCCTCGGTTTGCTACTTCCCCCGCCCCCTCGCAGGCTTAAATTTCCATCTTCTTCTCGATCAAACAAAACCCCCAATCGCATCAACCACGCCACAGCTTCCGGCCCCTCTTCCACGAGTGTCCTGAGGAGGGCGGGATCGTTTTTCATATATCCCCCCCGCAGGGTATCCATATAATGCTGCACGGGGGAGTCTTCTGGCGAGACAGCGACTTGCATCCCCCCTTCCGCCATGACGGTATTAGAATCGCCCAGTCGAAGTTTGGTGGCCATCAAGAGATCAGCACCTGCGGCCTGGGCGGTGAGCGCCGCCGTAGCCCCTGCCCCACCCCCACCGATAATGAGGACATCCACCCGCCGATGCGGTTTTAAGGCAAGCAGCTCTAAATGAACAGGGCTTTCTCCCTCCAAAAGATCGGCCAGTTCGATGGCCGTCTTCTCTCCCTTGTTGGGGCCGATGCGGAGGGTACGATAAGCGGACTTCTGGTAGTCGGGATGATATTGATGGATCAGGGCATCTTTGTCTTCGTTGGAGAGGGGAGGACGCACTTCCTTCATTCTCTGTTCATGAGAAAAGAGGAGACGGTTTTTTGACTTTTCCATAAAATTTCAAAAATCAAGATATTTTTTTCTCTGCACCCGCAGTGCTCGCAGCACCCGCAGGGGTCGCACCCCCCGCAGTGCTTGCAGTACCCACAGGGGTCATACCCCCGCGCAACACAAAAATCGGATCGCGCAGCATGTTTTTAGAGGGGCCATCCTGTTTTGGATACTTGGTAAAAATTCATATTGGCTCCTTCGCTGCAAGCTCCGCCTGCGCCGCGTCGGTACAAATTGTCACATCATTATTGAGAACCTCCATAAATCCAGAATGAATCTGACAGATTTGTTTGACGCTGTCCTCTCGTGTAAAAGTCAGCGGGCCGGAAACCAATGTCGTCATCAGTGGGGCATGATTTGCCAACACTCCAAGTCTCCCCCCGCCACCGGGCGCCACGATTGAGGAAACCTTTCCATCAAAAAATACCCCATCTGGGGTAACAATTTTTAGGGAAAATAATTTGGCCATTTCATATCACTTTCCCAAGCGCTTCCTTGATACGCACTGGAGAGATTTTTGTTTTATCGTAAATTTTCAAAAGACCCTCTAAGAACCCTTCATCTTCTGTAACAAGATAATCTGCTTTCCCCCCCATCGCCAGACGATAAAGAAAGATGTCTTTGCGTGGAATGTGAACTTCATGTCCCTCATCCCCCTCCGAAGGCTCTGTCTGAAAAGAGTTTATCAATATTTCCTTCAATGTTCTCATGGTATGCTGCGCTGTACTGTTTTTGTGCTTACCCAAAAGATGCGAAATGATACAAAAGTATTTTGTATTTAGGTCGCCTCCCATCACCATTGAATGCTTGTTCTTTGCAAGATACGCTATAAGATGTACAGCATCCGCATAAAGAGGATGTGATGGATTAAATAATGCCCATATCACATTTTCGTCCAAGAGGAACTTTTTCACGCCGAAACATTCAAGACGTCCCACAGCTCCTGGACATCTTGTTCAAAGAAACCCGGAAGTCCACCGGCGACCTTGCCCATATGGTCTACTTCCAATCTTGTTGTTTTGCACGTATCTTCTTCTGCTTCAAAATAATAAATGCCTACCTCATCGGGACGAAGCACCCCCTTCTTTACCGCCATGAGAATACCATGTAGGACATGTTCACTATGCGTTTCGATGATAAATTGCTTCCTTTCTTCAGAGGCAACACGGGTCAAGAAAGAAGCCAGATTGACTTGTGCCTTTGGATGTAAATGCGCTTCCGGTTCCGGCAAAATTACCGTCCCTCCTTTTGGCGTGAGCGCCACGTGGGTGAGCAAAAACGGAATTTGCCCGACGCCACTCCCCTCTGTTAGAAAGGGTCTATTCTGCCCTCCTTTGATCACGCGAACAGCCACCTGATGCCTCTCCTTTATTTCACATTGAATTCGTATCCCCCATTCCTTGCCTATGTCAGCAAACCATGCATTCAAGGAATCTTCAAGCCCTCTGTTTTGAGCAAGATGGGCTACAATCGCCTGGCTACGGTCTGTCAATGTAGAGTAACCAATACGGGGGGGCAATCGGGTTGGTAATGGAAGCCCACTTTCTTCAAACCCACGTATCGCATACCCTCCACTAATGGATTGCAAAAGCAAAGAAGGGGCATTCGCAACATCCGAAAACAAACGATATGCGGCCTGGAATTCTTCAGTGGCAACATTGGAAGTAGAGACGATATTGGCTCTAAGCAAGGGGAACCGAGGTTGAGACTCAAAGACACCGGAAACACTTCCTTGTATAAGAGAAGAACTTTCATGATGACCACCACGATCAAAACTCCATTTTACCTTACCCATGTTTGTATCAATGGCTCCATGATGCTTCATAAAAAAAATGTCTTCTATAGAGAAGGCCAGTTTCAGCTCGCACTGAAGCATCGGTTGAGCAGATGGAAGCAAACATTCCCCATCTATTTCAACATCAATGCCGTGATCTGGAGAACGCCGTACATCTTCAATCCTCCCTATATCTATATAATCCGTTGGGTATAAAAATGGTTGCTCCGTTGTTATTTGTTGTCGGTGGGTCATGTTAAAAAAAGCCCCGCCTCCTCCATCCGATGCTTGACGGAGAACACTTAATATCTGACCGATACTGGATTTGCCACTTCCGTTGGGGCCGATGAACATGGACACCTTGCGCAATGGAAGGTCTGTATCTTTATGAAGCTTGAAGTTTTTGATTCGAACTCGATGAATCATCGGTTGTTCCTCTGAGAAACTCACCCCTTTGCCTTGAGTTTCTCCGCCTTTTCTTGCGCTTCTTCAATCGTTCCGACCATGTAAAATGCCTGCTCCGGTAGCGCATCCAGTTTGCCTTCCAGAATCATCTGGAACCCTTTGATCGAGTCGGCCAATTTTACATATCGCCCGGGCGCCCCTGTAAATGCCTCCGCGACAAAAAACGGCTGAGAAAGAAACCGTTGAACCTTTCGGGCACGTTGAACCACCACCCGATCCTCTTCCGAAAGTTCGTCCATCCCCAGAATGGCAATAATGTCTTGTAGCTCCTTATACCGTTGAAGGATCCGTTGGATGGCGCGCGCCGTTTGATAATGCGCCTCTCCCAGCACATTCGGGTCCATTAAACGAGAGGTGGAATCAAGCGGGTCCACTGCGGGATAAATCCCCAGCTCGGCGATCTGTCGTGAGAGGACGGTGGTCGCATCCAGATGGGAAAAAGTAGTGGCCGGTGCCGGATCGGTCATATCATCTGCCGGCACATAAACCGCCTGGATGGAAGTAATAGAACCTTTTTTCGTAGAGGTAATTCGTTCCTGAAGTTCCCCCATCTCTGTGCCCAGATTCGGTTGATACCCAACGGCGGAAGGCATTCTCCCTAGCAATGCGGAGACTTCGGAGCCAGCCTGAACAAACCGGAAGATATTATCAATGAATAGCAACACGTCTTGCCCCTTCTCGTCACGGAGATACTCGGCCATCGTGAGCGCCGCGAGAGCAATCCGCAGGCGCGCCCCCGGCGGCTCATTCATCTGACCAAAGACCAGAGCGGTTTTATTCAGCACACCCGATTCACTCATTTCGAGATAGAGCTCATTCCCCTCGCGTGTCCGTTCTCCTACACCGGCGAAGACCGAATAGCCACCATGTTCGGTGGCAATGTTCCGTATTAATTCCATGATGATAACCGTTTTTCCCACACCGGCACCGCCGAACAATCCGACCTTCCCCCCCTTGGCATAAGGCGCCAGAAGATCCACAACCTTGATGCCCGTCTCTAAAATCGTCTGAACCGGAACCTGTTCTTCAAATGTAGGACTTGGACGATGGATCGGCCACCTGAAATCAGGCTGAGGGACAGGCCCTTTTCCGTCAATTGTTTCTCCCAGGACATTAAAAATTCGCCCCAGCGACTGCTCCCCCACCGGTACGGAGATGGGCTGTCCCGAATCTACGGCCTCCATCCCGCGCACAAGGCCGTCTGTGGTCCCCATCGCAATGCAGCGGACAATGCCATTTCCAACGTGCTGCATGGCTTCGACAATCAGGGTCCGTTCGGCCACTTTGTCCTCAATTTTGATCGCATTCAGAATAGTAGGGTGCTGATCCGGTGGAAACTGAATATCAACGGTCGGGCCGATGACTTGAATGATTTTACCTGTCAGCATAACTGTCTCCGTTTTGATTGATTCTGGGGAATGATGATCGGGGCATTATAGGACAGAGCGAATCGCTCTGGCAACTAAGGGGCTGGCCTAAAATAAGTTGTACAAAAGTGAGGTGGCCAAGCCGCCAGAATGGGAAGGCCTCGCAATGAACAGATCAGTCAAGGATTTGATTTTCATCTTGTTTCGCCCAGCCTCTCCTCGCGGAGACGCCCTTGCCTTTGGCTCGTACTTTTGCCAGTATCCATTCGTATGAATACCTTTTGGTTCTCGTACAGGGGACTTTCACCCCATAAGTTCACGCCCATGCTGGGCATACACCAGGCACTGAAAACGGGCCGGCTCCTGCGGGGTCTGCCGATTAGCACCTCGTTAGACGCCAACATAGAGTTTGCCATGGCGTTCAACAACTCCCAGACCACACAATGAAAGCACAAGCAAGGAACGTGACGATATGAGCCAAGTCGTGATCAAGAATCCAATCATCAACGCCCCTTTCGACGAACCGACTTGCCACTTCCAATTTGGCGACGAGGGGATCACCAACGAGATCGTGGAGGGCCGTCGGACCAGTTCGTATTTTGTTCCCATCGCCCAGCCGAAAAAGAAGGGGAAGCAACTGGCGTTCGACACGGAGTGGACGCAAGACCGGATCGAGGAAAACAAACTCGTCAACGACATCCGCCACCGCGTCGCCCTCTGGCGAAAAGGGGGCTACGTCGGCGTCACGCCGACGACCGCGCGGCTGATTGCGTACTGGATCGATCCCCACCGCGAGAAGAAACTCTTTTTCTGCCAGAACGAAGCCCTCGAAACCGCTATTTACATCGCCGAGGTCGCAAAGAAGTATGGCGACACCTGGATCGAGAACAGGCTGCGCGAGGCGAACGACACCTCAAACCCCGGCCTGCCTCGCACGGCGTTCAAGATGGCCACGGGCGCCGGAAAGACCGTCGTCATGGCGATGCTCATCGCCTGGCAGACGCTCAACAAGCGCGCCAACCCGCAAGATGCCCGATTTTCCGACACCTTCCTGATCGTCACCCCCGGCATCACCATCCGCGACCGGCTGCGCGTCCTCCTGCCCAACGACCCGGATAACTACTACCGCCAGCGCGACATCGTTCCGGCCCAGCAGCTCGATCTGCTTGGGCAGGCCAAAATCGTCATCGCCAACTACCACGCCTTTCAACCACGCGAGAAGTCGGATGGCACACGATTGACGAAGATACTGTCGGGGCAAACGGCGACCGGCGTAAACACGGAAACCCCCGACCAGATGGTGCGCCGCGTCTGTCGTGAGTTGGGGACGAAGAAAGGCATTATCGTTCTGAACGACGAGGCCCATCACTGCTATCGCCGCAAACCGGACGGCGAGGATGAAGGGCTGACCGGCGATGACCGCGTCGAGGCCAAGAGCCGCGACGAAGAAGCCCGCATCTGGATTTCCGGCATCGAGGCCGTGAGTGCCAAAATCGGCGTGAAGGCCATCTACGACCTTTCGGCCACACCCTTTTTCCTGCGCGGTTCGGGCTACCCGGAAGGGACGCTCTTTCCGTGGGTGGTCTCCGACTTCTCGCTCATCGACGCCATCGAGGCCGGCATCGTGAAGGTACCCCGCGTG
>Ga0209082_1000592_pt1 | contig 11721 bp, 6 predicted proteins | sample ColdCreekSource_FD_184127 | JGI IMG/M metagenome (GOLD analysis project Ga0209082, IMG submission 184127) | Groundwater microbial communities from Cold Creek, Nevada to study Microbial Dark Matter (Phase II) - Cold Creek Source (SPAdes) (version 3) | ecosystem: Environmental > Aquatic > Deep...
AGCCCGTTCAGCCCACCGTGCGTAAGAACTTTGCCGACACGGCGTATTGGAACGGCCTGTTGAACGTAGGTTCCAACGGCGTGGCAGAAATCGAACTAACCATGCCCGAGAACCTGACCGGCTGGAAGATTCGCACGTGGGCCTTGGGCAAGGGTGCGCGCGTGGGCGAAGGCACGGCCGAGATCGTCACGGCCAAAAACCTGCTCGTGCGACTGCAAGCGCCGCGCTTCTTCACGCAGAAAGACGAAGTGGTCCTGAGCGCCAATGTTCACAACTACCTGAAAACGAAGAAGTCTGTCACCGTGACGCTGGAACTGGACGGTTCGGCGCTGGCGCCCATGGAAAACACGGCGCGGCCTGCCGACGGCACGTGGAAGCTTACGCAAACCGTGGAGATCGAACCCAAGGGCGAGAAGCGCGTCGATTGGCGCGTGAAGGTGCTCAACCCCGGCGAAGCCGTAGTGCGCATGAAGGCGTTGACCGACGAAGAATCCGACGCAATGGAAATGCGCTTCCCGGCGTACATCCACGGCATGTCGAAGCTGGAAGCAGTCTGCGGCGTCATTCGGCCCGACAAGCACGACGCCACGGTGAACTTCAACATTCCCGCGCAGCGCATGCCCGAACAAAGCCGCTTGGAAGTGCGCTACACGCCTACGCTCGCCGGCGCGATGGTCGATGCGCTGCCGTACATGATCGCCTCGCCGTGCAACAGCACCGAGCATACGCTCGACCGCTTCCTGCCCACGGTGGTCACGCAAAACGTGCTGACTCGCATGGGCATCAGTCTGAAAGACGTGCGCGAGAAACTGACCAACCTCAATGCGCAGGAAATCGGCGACGACAAGGAACGCGCCAAGCAGTGGCAGCGTTACGCGCACGCCCCGGTCTTCGACGAGAGCGTTTTGAAGGCCATGGTCAAGGCGGGCGCCGAACGTTTGGCCACCATGCAATGCTCCGACGGCGGCTGGGGCTGGTTCAGCGGTTGGGGAGAACATTCCGATGCGCACACCACGGCTTACATGGTCCACGGACTGCAGATTGCTCGCGCCAACGACGTGCAGCTTGAACCCAACATGGTCGAACGCGGCATAGGCTGGCTGAAGAACTACGAAGCGCAGGAAATCCAGAAGATCAAGAACGGCACTTCGGAAACCAAGCCCTACAAGAAGACCGCCGACAACCTCGATGCGTTCGTCTACATGGTGCTGGCGGATGCGGGCAAGGACAACACCGCGATGCGCGAGTTCCTGTATCGCGACCGCAACCACCTGGCCGTCTATTCCAAGGCGATGTTCGGTCTGGCGCTGCACAAGCTTGGCCACATGGAAAAGCGCGACATGCTGGTGCAAAACGTCGCGCAGTTTCTCAAGCAGGATGACGAGAACCAGACCGCGTGGCTGGAACTGCCGCAGGATAATTACTGGTGGTACTGGTACGGCAGCGAGTACGAGGCGCACGCGTACTATTTGAAATTGCTCTCTGCGGTTGAGCCGAAAGGCGAGAAGGCCCCGCGGCTCGTGAAGTACCTGCTCAACAACCGCAAGAATGCGACATACTGGAACAGCACGCGCGATACGGCCGTGTGCATCGAAGCGCTGGCCGATTACCTGAAGGCCAGCGGCGAGGACAAGCCGGATTTGGCACTGGAAATCTACGTCAACGGCCAGAAGAAAAAAGAAGTCACCGTGAACGCGTCCAATCTATTCACGTTCGATAACGTGCTGGTCATGTCCGGCGCGAAGGATCTGCCCGACGGCGCGCTCAAGATTGAAATCAGGAAAAAAGGCACGGGGCCGCTGTACTTCAACGCGTACAGCAGCCACTTCAGCCTGGAAGACCACATCGCCAAGGCCGGCCTGGAAGTGAAGGTGGAGCGCACGTTCTACAAACTGAAGCAGGTCGAAAAGAAGGAACTCGTGGAAGGCCAAGGCGGCCAGGCGCTGACGCAGAAGGGCGAGAAGTACGAACGCGAACTTTTGCCGAATCTGTCTACGCTCAAGAGCGGCGACTTGGTCGAGATCGAATTGGTGATTGAGAGCAAGAACGACTACGAATACCTGCTCTTCGAGGACATGAAAGCCGCGGGCTTCGAGGCGGTGGATGTGCGCAGCGGCTACCTGCAAAAAGGTTTGCACGCCTACATGGAGCTGCGCGACGAACGCGTGTGCTTCTTCGTTCGTACATTGGCGCGCGGCAAGCACAGTGTTTCGTACAAGATGCGCGCCGAAATCCCCGGCAAGTTCAGCGCGCTGCCCACGCGGGCCAGCGCCATGTACGCGCCGGAACTCAAAGCCAACGCGGACGAGATCAAACTGAACATCACGGACTGAAGCGGAGCCTGTACGGAACACGCGCAGCACGGGCGAGACGCCCGTGCTGCGCGTGTTGTCGTTTCCGGTGATTTTTGAAAAAGCTCTGGTCGATGGCCGAGGATTCAGGTCGCACGGTTCGATTCTGTTTATTCGCTCAAGACATCCTGTCGTCAGACTTCATGGTCAACACTTCAATCCGGTCGTTGAAGACCGCCACCGTGTGTTCGAAATGCACCGAGCGACCGCCGTCTTTTGTGCGCACGGGCCACTTGCCTTCCTCGGAGTGGACCTCGGCTTGTCCTTCGTTCACCATGGGTTCCACGGCGAGCACCATGCCGGGCTTGAGGCGAATGGAATAGACGTGTTTGCGGATTTGACGGTCTACATAGTTGGGCACCTGCGGTTCTTCGTGCAGTTCTGAACCCACGCCGTGCCCGACATAATCGCGCACGACGCTGAAGCCGTGCTCTTCCACGAAGTGCTGGATGGCTTCGCACAGCTCGCCCAGAAACCCATTGGGCTTCATGGTGTGGATGCCGATGCGCAGCGCTTCCTCGCCTACCCGCAGCAGTTTTTTTGCGCCTTCGTCGGGTGTTCCGACGCCATAGGTCCAGGCCGAGTCGCCAATGTAGCCGTTTAAGCGCACGCCCACATCGATGGCCACCAAGTCCCCATCCTTCAGGGGCGTGTCGTCCCCCCAGCCGTGAACGACCACGTCGTTGACCGAGGCGCAGACCGTGCCTGGAAAAGGCTCTTTCTTAGGCAACTTGTAGTGCAGAAACGGAGAGCTCCCGCCGCGATTTTTGATGTGTTCGGCCACGGCGCGATCAATTTGGCGAGTCGTCACTCCAGGTGTAATGAGTTTCTTCACGATGGCGTGGCATTCGGCGACGACCTTGGAGGCTTCGCGAATGAGTCCGATCTGGCGTTCCGAGTAGTAAATTATGGCCATGGGGCGCAAGTCATACCGCAAGCGTGTAGGGCAGGCAAATGAAGCGCACTTATTTCAGCGGCGTGCTCGTCCAGCACGGCGTAGTTTGACGCGCCACATCTCGCGTTCATTCGGGTTGTACTTCATGGAGCGGGTAGCGGGAATCGAACCCGCATTGCCAGCTTGGAAGGCTGGCGCTCTACCATTGAGCTATACCCGCCCGACGGTTTCGTTCACTGAAGTCTGCATAGTTATCCGTTTCCACGGCAACGTCAAGACCGTGGATGGAACGACCTGACATGGCCTTCGCTTGCCTCATCTTGACCACCGTGAATCTGCGCAGAAGATGCTTTGCCAGGAGCTTAAATGTCTACCGTAGATTGGAACCATTATCGTGAGCAGTTTCCGGCGCTTTCCAAGCGTGCCTACTTTGGTTGGGCTGCGGTTGCACCGCTTTCCACCCGCGTGGCGGCAAGGATGCGAGCGCAGATCGAAGGGGTCGTTCAGCATGGCGTGACCGAATACCGCGAGTGGTATAAGACCTACGATTCACTGCGCGAAGAAGCGCGCAAGCTGATCGGTGCCACAAACACCGGCGAAATCGCTTTGCTTAAGAACACCAGTGAAGGCATCAGCACCGCAGCCTTGGGCCTGGGCCTGCATGCGGGCGAGAATGTGCTTCTGCCGTGCGGAGAATTTCCGGCTAACGCGTATCCATGGCTGGCGCTGACCGCGAAGGGGGTCGAGGTCCGCCGGGTTAAGACGGACGAGTTCGGGCGGTACACCTGCGACGACATCGCACGACAGGTAGATGCGAAAACCCGTGCCGTCGCGGTTTCTTTCGTGAACTTTGCTACGGGATTTCGCAGCGACTTGGCCACCATCGGACGCTTCTGCCGTGAGCGCGGGATCTTCTTTTTTGTCGATGCGATTCAAGGGTTGGGCGCGCTGCCGCTGGACGTGGGTGCCATGTGCATCGACGCGTTGGCCGCTGACGGCCACAAGTGGATCTGCGGTCCGGAAGGCATGGCGATCTTCTTCGTCCGTCGCGCGTGGATCTCGAAAATCCGCCCGCTTTCACTTGGCTGGTGGTCCGTGGATAACCCCAGTCGCTACGACTTGGACGATCAACCTCTGACCCAAGATGCGCGGTGTTACGAGTGCGGCACACTGACTACGGTTGCTGCGAGCGGCCTGTTGGAGGCCCTCCAACTGCTCAACACCGTGACGGTTCGGGAACTGTCTGAACGAATCGAAATACTCACCACGGATTTAGTTGCCCGCCTGCGCGAACACGGCTGTATGGTCCGGCGCGCCGAAGGTCCGGATGAATGGTCAGGCATCCTTTCGTTTGATGTGCCCGGCCACGACGCGCAGGTGATCGCGCGTACCCTGGAAGAAGCTCACGTGATCGTCAGCCCGCGCGGAGGACGCCTGCGAGCGGCCGTGCATGGCTGGAATAACGTGCAGGATAGCATGCGCCTTTTGGAGGAACTGCCTCGGCTGGCGCACTAGCAGCGGTCAACAACGACCACTCAAGGCAGTTTGGAACAGGTCTATGGCGTGGCGTCATCGACCAAGTCAAAGTTTGATTCGCGAATAGGGACTGGATGGCGTTCCAACATGATCGAACCGCAGGCTGATAACCGTCAAGACGCACCCGCCACCGGAGCGCCGATCCTGGTACCGGCACCATCCATGTCCGGGTTGGGCATTAAGGTCGTGGTAGCCGTGGTGCTGATGAACAGCGTGGGCCTGTTGTGGATGGCCGTGCGTTCATACAGCGACGCGGCCACGCGCAATACGCTGGACGGCATGGCCCAGTTTGCGCTGGGTGCTTGCGTGGCGTTCTGCGCCTACCGCCTGTTGGTGCGGTATCCGTTTCGCATCCTGGACCTGCTCACCATCGTGACGACGCTGTCCGTCGGCACCAAAGTCATGATCGACGCGCTGACGGTCTTTTCGCAGCAAGGACTGATCTTCGAGGGCCAAACGCGGAATGGCGAGAAGTTCGGCCCCGTGCTGCTCACGGTTTTGCTGGCGTGTAGCGTATTGCTGGTCGGCGCGGCGCTGGGGCTGCGTTACTGTGTGCGCCTGAAACTTGACCGGGCCTTACCGCGTATCTGGGCTGTGATGAGCGGCATGTTGGCGTTGCCCGCGCTGACAGGTGGACTGGTGTTTGCGCTCGTCTTTATTTCCGCCCTTGCCGACAAAGAGGCGTTCTTCAGAGGCAGCGCATCCTTAAACAGTGCGGTTCGCACGCGGCAAAGCGCGGAGCTGATGCAGGTCTCGATTTTCCTTTGGGTCGGGTCGCTCGTGTTCTGTTTCTCGAACGCCATGCTCTTTATCAAGTCGTTGACGAATGAAAGTGAAGTGGCGCAATAAGGGGAGCGTCCATAAATCCCCGTGGGGTGGGCGTCTAAGGCGCTACTGCGACGGCGCGTGCCTCCTTGGTCGCGGCAGCGCGCTCGGTGCGCAGTGCCGGGAAACTCCCGGTCTCCTTTACCATCAAATCTTTCCAGCAGGCTGGCGTCAGGTCGAGTATCGGCGCGCCGGGTGTCGGCCCATGCGGCGGGGATTTATGGACGCTCCCGTTCTGTTCTCTCGGAAGCTGGGTACATCCCTGCTGACCAAGGTATTCAGTTTGGGAATCCTTGCACGTTGCGCTCTTGGCGCGCGGTTGGGTATTCATCAGCTTCGCCCGCACTGGCAGTGTGGCTTGAAGGGTGCCGTCGCGGCTTTAATTCAAAAACGACCATCTGAAATCTGGCTTTTACATTTGCGCCTTGCTGTTCTCCGCCTTCTTAATCCTACGCGAGCCTGAGCTGTTTCCCTTAACCACATGATGCAACGCCGCACCGATGAAGTCGCGGAAAAGCGGGTGCGGGGCGATGGGCTGCGACTGGAATTCGGGGTGAAATTGCACCGCCACGAACCATGGGTGGTTGGCCAGTTCGATGATTTCCACCAGTTTTCCGTCGGGCGATAACCCGGAAAACGTCATGCCGCGATGCTCGTACACTTCGCGGTACTGGTTGTTGAATTCGTAACGGTGCCGGTGGCGCTCGTTGACTTGCTCCGTGCCGTAGGCGGCGTGGGCCTTCGATCCACTTTTCAGCACGCACGGATAGGCACCCAAGCGCATGCTGGCACCCTTCTCCTTCACATCGCGCTGGCCCGGCATCAAATCAATGACGGCATTCTTGGTTTGTGCGTCGAACTCGCTGCTGGTCGCGTCGGAAATGCCGCAAACGTGCCTTCCGAACTCGATCACGGCGATCTGCATGCCCAAGCACAGCCCCAGGTACGGGATTTTATTCTCTCTCGCGTACTGTGCCGCGTTGACCTTACCTGCGCTGCCCCGTTGGCCAAACCCCCCTGGCACGAGGATGCCGTGCACGCCTTTAAGGACTTTCAAACTGTCTGGCTTTTCCAAGTCTTCCGATTCGATCTTCTGCAGATCGATCTTGACCTTGTGCTTTATGCCCGCATGGGTCAGCGCCTCATAAATGGACTTGTAAGCGTCCTGGTGCGTCATGTACTTGCCGACCACCGCGATGCGAATCTGGTACTCGGGGTGTTTGATGTCTTCGACCACATCGATCCAGTCGCTGATGCGTGGACGCCCTACGGGCAAGCTGAGTCGCTCGGCAATGAAGCGGTCCAATCCTTGGCGTATCAGGTGCAGCGGGACTTCGTAGATGCTGAAATCAACATCCTTTTCCTCGATCACGGCGTCTTCATCGACATTGCAGAAGAGCGCGATCTTTTTCTTTGCTTCCTGACCAATGTGACGCTCGGTGCGCACAATCAGCACGTCCGGCTGAATACCGATGCGGCGCAGTTCGCCCACGGATTGCTGCGTGGGCTTGGTTTTCAATTCGCTGGCGGCGCGAATGAAAGGCACCAGCGTCAGATGCACGTACATGCAGTTGCGCGAATGGACATCGTGGCGGAGTTGGCGGATGGCTTCGAGAAAAGGCAGGCTTTCAATGTCGCCCACGGTGCCACCGATTTCGCAAATGACCACGTCCACCTCGGGCCTGCCGAGTGAGCGGATGCAGTTTTTGATCTCGTCCGTGATGTGTGGAACGACCTGTACGGTTTTTCCGAGAAAATCGCCGCGTCGTTCGCGCTGGATGACCGTGCTGTAAATGCGTCCTGTGGTGTAATTGCTCTCTTTGCTCATCGGTTCGCCGGTGAAACGTTCGTAATGCCCTAGGTCCAGGTCGGTTTCGGAGCCGTCGTCTGTGACGTACACCTCGCCGTGCTCGTAGGGGTTCATGGTGCCGGGGTCCACATTGATGTACGGGTCAAGTTTCTGAATCTTGACCCGCAGACCCATGCGCTTGAGCAGCAGGCCGATGGCCCCGGTGGTGATGCCTTTGCCCAAGCTGGAAACCACGCCGCCGGTAACGAAGATGTATTTGGCCATGTTTGCGCTCCACCTTACTTAGCTGACTTCAGGATTCCCTTCGTCAATGCCCGTAAAACGTGGCGCCCCGGTCCAACCAATCCGATTGATAGTCCGTCTGCGTTTTCTCTGCGCTGCCGAGCTTGAGTGCCATGCGATTGCAGAAAGCCTCGTATTCCTCCGGCGTGTCAATGCCCGGCGGGTGCTCTTGCGCGATGCCCACGAGAAGGGCATGGCCGTTTTCCAGCGCACGAAGCTGCTCCAGCTTTTCCAACTGTTCCAAGCGGCTGGGCGGTAGCTTCGCGTAATCCAGCAGGAAGGCGCGTCGATAGGCGTACAAACCAAGGTGCTGCAGGCCAAAAACGCGGCGCTCGCCGAAGCGCCAAACTCTTGCGGCTTCAGATTCCTCGCGCACAAACGGCACCGGCGCGCGGCTGAAGTACAGCGCGCGGCATTGCGCGTCGAGCACCACTTTTACAACATTGGGCTTGCGCCATGTAGCCTCATCGAAAATAGGCACGGCCAGTGTGGCCATGGGCGCATGGGATGCCGAGCCTGTCAAGAGTGTCGCAACCTGTATGATCAGCGCCGGGTTAATTTCAGGCTCGTCAGCTTGAAGGTTTACGATCACCTCTTCGCTCAAAGTCGCGCAGGCTTCCGCCACGCGGTCCGTGCCGCTCTTATGGTCCAGGCGTGTCATCATTGCGGCGCTGCCTGCGCGTTGGGAGACCTTGATGAGTTGGGGATCATCGCATGCGGTCAGAACTGTGGTGATGAGGCCGCCAGACATGTCCCGTGCTTTGAGCGCGTGACCAATGGTATGTTCTAGGACCGTCCTGCCGGTGCGGTCCAAAAGGAGTTTGCCCGGCAAGCGCGTAGACGCCAACCGGGCCGGTAACACAACCGCAACCGACATACTTTGTTCGATGCTCCCGTGATTGGAGGCGCGTAACGCAGCCCTTACGGGAATTCCTAAATACCAGCGCATGAACGCGAATGCAATAGGCTAAAAACTGCCGCTGGTGGCGCACGGATGCGGCAGGAAGCCTTGTGGGAGTGACTGGTGGGGCGGCAACGTTTTGGGTCACGGCACGCGCTTGTGGTTCTCCAGCAACGCGGCAAGTTTTTGTTGCAATTGCGCCAACGTAAAAGGCTTTTGAAGGTAGGCCAGGCCAGGTTCCTGAATGGTTTGGCGAACGGTTTCGTCGGGCGTGTAACCGGACATGAAAAGGATCGGGGTAGTTTTCTTTCGCGCTCGGATGCGCTCGCTCAACACCCAGCCGCTCATGCCCGGCATGACCATGTCGGTGATGATCAGATCGATTTCATTCTCGTTCTTAACGAAAAGCTCCAAGGCTTCTTCGCCACTACACGTGGGCAAGACGTTGTACCCTCCCTGGGACAGCAGTGCGCAGACCGTCTCACGAACCACCGGGTCATCTTCGGCTACCAGTACCGTGGCCTGTCCACCGTGAGTCTCCGGTGGCTGCACGGCGCGGCCTACTTCGACTTCATTCGTTTCTTCCGGAAGGAAAATGGTGAACGAGGCCCCGCAGCCCGGTTTGCTTTCCAGAATAATGCTGCCTCCGCACTGGCGCACGATCCCATAGACGGTGGAAAGTCCCAACCCCGTGCCTTTGCCCACCTCTTTGGTCGTAAAGAACGGTTCAAAAACACGCGCTTGCGTGGCCGCATCCATGCCGCTGCCCGTGTCTGTAACCCGTAGTGCGACCTGCGCTGCGTTCCCTTGAGAAATGTGAGTCACCTTGCCCAAGGTGGTAATGGATAAGCGGCCTCCCTGCGGCATGGCGTCGCGAGCATTGACGCATAGATTCATGAGCACTTGCTCCATTTGTCCGGTGTCTGCATTGACGCGACAGGGTGAGGTGCACAACTCCAGATCAAGACGGATGTCGTCGCCGATTACGCGGCGCAGCATGTCGGTCATGCCGTGAACAACCGTATTGAGATCCAACACCTGCGGTGTCAGCACTTGGCGGCGGCTGAAGGTAAGCAATTGACGCGTGAGCGAGGCACCGCGCTGCACGGCCGTTTGAATGATTTCGAGATAGGAGCGAGGCTTTTCCTTGTCCTGAACGGACGCTCTGAGCAGGTCGCAGCAACTACTTATCGCCGTGAGCAAATTATTGAAGTCATGCGCGATGCCTCCGGAGAGCTGCCCAATGGCGTCCATACGCTGCGCTTGAAGGAACTGCTGTTCCAACGACTTGCGCTCTGTGATGTCCTCGGTAAGTCCCGCCACGCGGAAAACTTCTCCAGCAGGATTGCGCACGGGAAAGGCTATTTCACGCATCCAGCGCACCGCACCGTCGGGACGGATGAAACGATACTCATGCTCCCATTCACCCTGCGCCTGTTGGGGCAAGGCGGCGATCAGGACGGTGCGGTCATCTGGATGCACGTGCTTAAGCAGGGAACTCGAATCCTTGTAAAACTCCTCGCGGGAGCACCCGAAGACGCGCTCGAACGCGGGGCTTACATAGATGGTTTCGGACTTGTTGGGGGTGGTGATCCAAAACGCTTGATGGATGTTCTCGGCGAGCTGGTTGAATCGTTCTTGGCTGGTCCGCAGTTCGGCCGTCGCATGGTGGTGCTCGACGATCTCATTCTTCAGGACGGTATTGGCTGCGGCCAGTTCTGAGGTGCGTTCAGCCACGCGTGCTTCGAGGCCCACGTGTACGGCTTGCAGCTCCGCTTCGGTGCGTTTGCGCACGACCAATTCTTGTTCCAAGTCGGCGCGCGTGCGCGTCAGGCGCTGATTGAGCCGACGCAGCTTCAGTATGGCGAACGTGAGTACGGCGACGCCCAAAACAGTCAGCAATATCCAATGCCAATAGGCCTTGAACACCGCGCGGAACGTAATGCGTCCATCGTGCTGGTAAGGGTGCACGCGTAACTCTTTGAGGCATTCATGTACGCTGGAGTATTCGAGCGGTACGGTCCAGCCTGCGCATTCGGCGGCGCGGGCAGCGGGGCTGTCCTGCGGCAACTCCATGAGCGCAATGGCCACCTTTTGCGCGGTGTCGTCGTGCGTATGGCGGCACTTGGCGATGGGCCACTCGGGGTACAGTCGCGTGCTGCGCACAAAGGGGAAGTCGGTGGTCTTGGGTTGCGGATTCAGGATACGGAACTGGGCAATGTCCATGCGCCCTTCCGCCACGATTCGTTCGAACAGATCGGTGCGCACCGTTCCAACGTCCACTTGCCCCTCACGCACCGCGTGCATGACGGCGTCGTGCGTACCACCGAAACTTAATGGCCTGCACTCAAGGCGTGGATCAACCCCTTGTTGGAGAAGCTCACGCCAAGCCATCAGGCATCCGCCCAGGGAACGGTCGTCCACGGCCATGAACGATTTCCCCTTTACGTCAGCCAAGGTCTGAATGTCTTGGCGGCTTGCGAGCGTAAAAATCACTCCTCCGAAATATTTGCAGACCACGCCGTTGCGCAGGTTCTTCAGAGTGGCGATGCGCGCCACTCCGTGAAGGACCTCCATGGCTACATAGATGCCGCTGTTGGCGATGACAAAATCCACGTGCCCGCGCTCAACGCCAACAAAAATTTCATCGAAGTCCAGAGGTACGATAGAGAAGGTCGTACCCGGTATCTTGGAGTTGAGGTACTCGGCGGTGGGCTGCCAGCGGCGCAAGGCTTCTTCGGCCCCGCGATTGGCCAGGACGGCGATCTTGAACGGCTCGTCGGCCCCGAAGAGCGCGACCGGCGCGGTCAACACAACCAACGCCACCACGCACCCCAATGCAGTCCGGCGTTTCATACGCTTCTCTCCGCGCTTCATAACAACGTTTAATAGTGCCGACGAACAACACCTTCTACGGTAGGAGTGCGCGATACATCCCAGAGCATACGAGAGCAGTTCGATGGTATTAGGCTCACGGCCTTTGTAAACAGCGGCGTCCTACCGTTTGACAAAGTCGCTGTTCACGGGCAAAACGCTCTCTACCAGATAGGGCGGGAGACCGGATTCGTAATTTGTAATCGTTCACCACAAAGCTCACAAAGCACAGCTTTGTCATTCACGT
>Ga0209082_1000594_pt1 | contig 11684 bp, 9 predicted proteins | sample ColdCreekSource_FD_184127 | JGI IMG/M metagenome (GOLD analysis project Ga0209082, IMG submission 184127) | Groundwater microbial communities from Cold Creek, Nevada to study Microbial Dark Matter (Phase II) - Cold Creek Source (SPAdes) (version 3) | ecosystem: Environmental > Aquatic > Deep...
TCGACCTAAAACCGCTGCTTAGTCCACTCGAATAAAATTAATACTCGCTCAGGCTCATACCTGATTTGGAAAATACTGTGTCTGTATTGGTCCAATACATTCTGAACTGAAGATGATATTGCAAAAGGGGTGCAAACTCTTCTGGATTGACGGGTATATAGGTTAATCGCAGTAGGTACATTCCCGTTGCTTGCAGAAGGGAGTTTTATTTGCTGGAAAGTACTGACAAAAAGGAACATGCAAAGCTGTTGCGCTTGTGTAACATTACAACTCCTAAACGCGAAAACCCCACGGGATGAGTTGTGGGGCTGGATTTCTTAAAAGAGCGCTAAATCATAACTTAAACGGCACCACCAGCTGGCGCTGCTCGCCCAAGCCTTCGATGCCCAGCGTCACCACATCGCCCTTTTTCAAGAACACGGGTGCGGGTTTGCCATCTTTTTTGATGCCCAAACCCACGCCTGGAGGTGTGCCGGTGGTGATGACGTCTCCTGGCATCAACGTCATGAACTGGCTCAAATAGCTCACAATTTTCGCGCAGCTGAAAATCATGGTTTTGGTGTTGCCGGTTTGAAAGCGCGTGCCGTTCACGTCCAGCCACATACCGAGTTTTTGCGGGTTGGTGATTTCGTCAGTCGTCACCAGCCACGGGCCAATCGGGCCGAAGGTGTCACAACCCTTGCCCTTGTCCCACTGTGGGCCGCGCTCCAGCTGGTATTCGCGTTCTGACACGTCGTTGATGGTGCAGTAGCCCGCGACGAAGTTGAGCGCCTCCTTTTGTGACACATAGCGTGCTTTGGTACCGATAACGATGCCCAGCTCCACTTCCCAGTCGGTTTTGACCGAGCCTTTGGGCAACATGATGTCGTCATTCGGGCCCACCACGCAGCTGTTGGCTTTCATGAAAACCACCGGTTCTGCGGGAATCGGCATGCCAGATTCTTCCGCGTGGTCGGTGTAGTTCAGGCCAATGGCAATGAATTTGCCAACGTTGGCGACAGGGCTGCCGAATCGCGGCTTGCCTTTGACGAGTGGCAATTTATCAGCTTTAACTTTGCTGATTTTTGCGAGTGCTACGGGGCTGAGTTGCTCAGCACCAATGTCTTTGACAACAGCGCTCAGGTCACGCAGTTTGCCTTCAGCGTCAATCAGACCGGGTTTTTCTTTACCGGGTTTGCCATAGCGAACGAGTTTCATGGAGTTCCTTAGTTAACGAGTTAAAAGAAGCTAAAAATCAACAAAATTCAGTAAATCTAGCCAAGTGACATCAATATGTTGCGCGACCTCCAGACAGGTCAAACACGCCGCCAGTGCTGAATGAGCAGTCTTCGGTACACAGCCAAGCGACCATGGCGGCAATTTCGTCAGGGTTGCCAAAGCGTGACATCGGGATTTTGGACAGCATGAAGGCGATGTGCTCAGGCGTCATCTGGTCAAACATGGCGGTTTTCACGGCAGCAGGCGTCACGCAGTTAACGAGCACGCCGTTGTTCGCCAGCTCTTTGCCGAGTGATTTGGTCAGCGCAATCACCCCCGCTTTGCTGGCGCTGTAGGCGCTGGCGTTGGGGTTGCCTTCTTTACCGGCGACGGAGGCGATGTTGACTATGCGGCCGTAGTTGTTGCCTTGCATGTGCGTAGCTAGCTCACGGCAGCAATGGAAAGTGCCGTTCAAGTTGACATTGATGACTTGTGCCCATGATTCAGGCGGATACTCTGCCAGCTTCACATTCGGGCCGGTGATGCCAGCGGAGTTGACCAAAATATCAACTTTGTCGCGTTTTTGAATGGTTCGCGCCAAAGCTGCGACGACGCTGGTGTGCTGCGTGATATCCACCTTTTCGCAGTGCACCTCTGCACCCGTTGCAGCACCGATACTTGTCACCGCTTTAGCCATCACATCCGCGTTGACATCCCACCAAGTGACTGTCGCGCCAGAGGCTATCATGCGTTCTGAAATGGCGTAGCCTAAGCCGGAAGCGCCACCAGTGATGATGGCATGACGACCTTTTAAATCGAGTTGATTCATTGTTATATAGCCTTAAAAGGTTATCTTAAATGGTCATGCCACCGTTGACGTGCAAAGCTTCGCCAGAGTAGAAAGACGACTCATCACTGGCTAAAAACACCACGGTAGGTGCAATTTCTTCGGCTGAAGCCAAACGCCCCATGGGTTGGCGGGCTATGAAGTTTTGACGTGCGGCGACGGGGTCTTCAAATGCGTTGATGCGGTCGCCCAGCGAGGGCGTATCCACCGTGCCAGGGCACAGGCAGTTGCAGCGGATGTTTTGCTTGACGTAGTCGATCGCCACGCTTTTGGTCAAACCGATCACCGCCGCTTTGGAGGCCCCGTAGATAAAGCGGTTCGGCAGCCCGCGGACGCTGACGATGCTGGCCATGTTGATGATGGAGCCGCCGCCGTTTTGCAGCATCACTGGCAAAGCGGCCTGAATCGCCCAAAATTGCGAGCGCACGTTCAAATCGAAGGCAAAATCCCAATCTTTGTCCTGCGCGACATCAATCGCGCCGTGGTGGACAAAACCTGCGCAGTTAAACAGCACATTCAGTTTTGGCAAAGAGGCGACTGCGGCTTGAATCGCTGGTTTGTCCATCACGTCGAGCACACGGGTGGTGATATTGGGAATGCCTTTGAGCGATTCCAGCAAGGCGGGGTTCAAATCCGTTGCCAAGACTTGCGCACCTTCTCGTGCCATGGCGATAGCGCTGGCGCGGCCAATGCCTTGGCCAGCGGCGGTGACGAGGGCGGTTTTGTTACTCAGGCGCATGTTATCTCCCAATCGTAGAAAAATGTGATTGTTGCGATTCTATGCTAAATTGGTCTGACCACTCGGCCAATTCGCGTAAAATGGACCCATGCCCCTGATCGCCGTCGAACCCCAGCGCCTGTACCGTCAAATTGCCGAGCAATTGCGCGCGGGCATGTTGTCGGGCGAATATGCTGTCGGTAGCCGGTTGCCGGCAGAGCGGGATTTGTCCAAACAGCTCAGCGTCAGCCGCTCGTCCGTGCGCGAGGCTTTGATCGCCTTGGAGGTGGAAGGTTGGGTTGAGGTGCGCACCGGTTCGGGCATCTATGTGCTCGATCGCAGCAATATCAATGCTATTCATACAATAGCTGCTCAGGCAATAAATACGCCGGCCAATGCCATATTTGAGAGTGAAAATACGCTTTTATCGGCAAATAAAGCCGAATGGGGTCCGCTGGAGCTGATCCGCGCCCGCCGCGTGGTGGAGGGCGAAACAGCCGCCATCGCCGCACTGCAAGCCAAACGCAAAGACATAGACGCCATGGGCAAAGCCCTACGCATGATGCAAACCGAGGCTGCCGACGGCGTGCTGCCGTTGGACGGCGACCGTGCTTTTCACAGCGCCATCGTGCAGGCCAGTGGCAACGAGGTGTTGATAGACACGGTGCAAAGCTTCTGGGATTCGCGCCGGGGCCCGATTTTTGAGCGCCTGGTCGGCTATTTTGAGACCCTGCAATCCTGGCAAGCCGCCATCGCCGAGCACAGCGCGATTCTGGAAACCATTCAAGCCCACGACGCGGCAGCCGCCCGTGCAGCGATGCATGCGCACATGGACAAATCACACGCCCGCTTCAGTGCCAGCTGGCGCAAAGCGACTGTTACAGCGAAAGCTCAACCTTAAAACCTACGTCAATTCTGTATGAACACCTACATTCGCCTCCACGCTGCCGACGACGTCTTGATCGCTCGCGCCCAACTCCTCGGTGGCACCGTTATCGAGGGCATCACCGTCAAAGGCCTGATCCCCCCCGGCCACAAAATCGCCACCCATGCCATAGCCGCGGGTGAGCCGGTGCGCCGCTACAACCAAATCATCGGTTTTACCAGCAAAGCCATCGCCGCCGGCGAGCATGTGCATACCCACAACCTGGATATGGGCGCGAACAAGGGCGATTTTGAGCGCGATTACGCCTTTGGTGCCGACGTGAAGCCCGAGCCCGCAAAGCGCGAGGCCACTTTCATGGGCATCCAACGCCCCGATGGCCGGGTCGCGACGCGCAACTACATCGGCGTGCTGACCAGCGTCAATTGCTCGGCCACGGCAGCGCGGGCAATTGCAGATCATTTTTCGCGCCGCACCAATCCATCAGCGTTGGCCGACTTTCCTAATGTTGATGGCGTAGTCGCGCTGACGCACGGCACAGGCTGCGGCATGGACGGCGAGGGGCTGGGCATGCAAATTTTGCAGCGCACACTGACAGGCTACGCCACCCACGTCAACTTCTGGGGCGCGCTGGTGGTGGGCTTGGGATGCGAAGGCAACCAAATCAAAGCCTGGCTGGGCAGTGGCAACTTGACGGAGGGCGACAACCTCAAGGTGTTCAACATCCAGGATACAGGCGGAACCGCCAAAACGGTCGAAAAAGGCATTGAACTCATCAACGCCATGCTGCCCCGCGCCAATGCGGTGAAGCGTGAGCCGTGCAGCGCTTCGCACATCACCATCGGCTTACAGTGTGGCGGCTCGGACGGCTACTCCGGCATCAGCGCGAATCCGGCTTTGGGTGCGGCGGTTGACTTGCTGGTGGCGCATGGCGGCACAGCCATATTGAGCGAAACCCCCGAAATTTACGGTGCCGAGCACCTGCTGACTCGTCGTTCTGTCAGCCGCGCCGTGGGTGAAAAACTGGTCTCACGTATCAAATGGTGGGAGCATTACACAGCGATCAACGACGGCGAGATGAACAACAACCCGTCCCCAGGCAACAAAGCTGGTGGGCTGACCACGATTCTGGAGAAATCACTGGGCGCGGTCGCCAAGGGCGGCACGTCCAATTTGCAGGCAGTGTACGAGTACGCCGAGCCGGTGACAACCCACGGCTTTGTCTACATGGACACGCCCGGTTACGACCCCGTCAGCGCGACGGGCCAGGTCGCAGGCGGTGCGAACGTCATTTGCTTCACGACAGGGCGCGGCTCCGCCTACGGTTGTGCGCCCTCGCCCTCGCTCAAGCTGGCGACCAATTCCGCCTTGTGGAAGCGGCAGGAAGAGGATATGGACATCAACTGCGGCGAAATCATCGACGGCACGGCCTCGATAGCCGAGATGGGGCAGCGGATTTTTGAGATGGTGCTGGCAACCGCCTCGGGCGAACCCAGCAAAAGCGAGCGCCACGGCTACGGACAGAACGAGTTTGTACCGTGGCAAGTCGGTGCGGTGATGTAAAAGGATAAAAAAACATGTCAAAAACGATTCAAGCCAGCGAATTAATTGCCTCAACAGCTACTATTTTAATAGCGTCTGGCAGTTCTGAAAAAGAAGCGAATACTGTCGCCAGCAACCTCGTCATGGCGAATCTGAGCGGTCACGACTCGCACGGCGTTGGCATGTTGCCGCGTTATGTGGCTGCCGTGTTGGAAGGCGGCTTGAAACCCAATACCGACGTCAAAACCATCCTCGATCTGGGTCACATGTTGACGCTGGACGGGCAACGCGGTTACGGTCAGGTGATTGGTGAGCAGGCCATGCAGATGGGCATTGAGCGCACACAAAAGTATGGCAGCTGCATCATGACGCTGGCGAATTCCCACCATCTGGGCCGCATCGGCCACTGGGCGGAAATGGCCACGGCGGCGGGGTTGGTGTCTATGCATTTCGTCAACGTCATGGCGCGTCCTGCGGTGGCGCCTTGGGGCGGGGCGGACGGGCGCTTTGGCACGAATCCGTGCTGTATTGGTATTCCATTACCAAAGAACTCTGGGAGAGAGCCGTTTTTATTAGATTTCGCAACCAGCCGCGTTGCGCAGGGCAAGATGCGCGTAGCCTACAACGAAGGACACACTGTCGCGCCGGGTTTGCTGATTGACGAAACAGGCGCACCCACCGTCAACCCTGGCGTGGTCGTCGTGCCGCAACAGAACGGCTTGTTCGGCGCGTTGATGACTTTTGGCGAGCACAAAGGCTACGGCATGGCGGTGGCTTGTGAGCTGCTGGGCGGCGCGTTGACAGGCGGCGGTAGCTGGCACGAACCCGCCAACTCAACACGCGGCCAACAGCAAGCGGTGCTGAACGGCATGTTGACGGTGCTGATCGACCCTGCCAAACTGGGGACGCAAGCCAGCTTTGAGTCGGAAGCGCAGGCGTTTGTCGATTGGGTCAAACAATCCCCTGCAGGCCAAGGCTTTGATGCGGTTCAAATTGCTGGCGACCCAGAGCGACGTGCCCGAATTCAGCGCGGTAAAGACGGCATTGTCATTGACGACCAGACGTGGGCAGATATTGTGGCGTCCGGTGTCAAGGTTGGTGTTGCGCTGAATTAAGCTGTTACGGTCTCTGTCGCTTCTTGCGGCGCAGGGGTGCGAATCAAGTGGTCAAACGCTGACAAAGCCGCTTTAGCGCCCTCACTAGCAGCAATCACAATTTGTTTGTAAGGAACAGTCGTGCAGTCGCCTGCACCAAAAATACCAGCCACATTGGTGTGGTTCTTAGCATCGATGACAATTTCACCAAACTTGGTGCGGTCAATCGTGGTTCCCAAAAATTCAGTATTCGGAACTAAGCCAATCTGCACGAAAACGCCTTCTAAAGCGAGGGTTTGCTCTTCGTTGGTAGCGCGGTCTTTGAAGCGCAAACCATTCATGCGGTCACCATTGCCTGTTACTTCTAAGGTCTGCGTGTTGAGGTGAATCGTCACGTTAGGCAAACTCTTAAGTTTGTTGACCAATACCGCATCCGCCTTCATCTCGGGCATGAATTCAAACACAGTGACATGCTTGACCAAGCCAGCCAAATCAATCGCGGCTTCCACACCAGAGTTACCGCCACCGATAACGGCAACATCTTTACCTTTGAACAGTGGGCCATCACAATGCGGGCAGTAAGCCACGCCTTTGTTTTTGTATTCTTGCTCGCCAGGCACGTTCATATTGCGCCAGCGTGCGCCCGTTGCGATGATGAGGTTACGAGTTTTAAGCTCGCCACCGCTTTCGGTCTTTAGCGTGATGTAGCCGCCTTCTGTGCTAGCTGGCGTCACGCTAGCCGCGCGGTGTCCGTTCATGAAATCTACGTCATAGGTTTTAACGTGTTGCTCCAAAGCAGCCGCGTACTTAGGCCCGTCCGTTTCTGGTACACCAATGTAGTTTTCAATCGCCATGGTGTCATTCACCTGCCCGCCAAAGCGCTCTGCAAGTAAACCCGTACGAATGCCTTTGCGTGCAGCATAAATAGCTGCCGCCGCGCCTGCGGGGCCGCCGCCCAGAATCAGAACGTCATAAGGTGCTTTGGTGCTGAGTTTGGCAGCTTCGCGTTTGGCTGCGCCAGTATCTAGCTTGGCAACAATCTCTTCCAAGCTTGCGCGACCTGAATGGAACATTTTTCCATCCAAATGCAGCGCTGGCACGGCCATGATGCCTTTGTCTTCAACTTCTTTTTGGTTCAAACCACCGTCAATGATGGTGACGTCAAAAGCCGGGTTATTAATAGCCATGAGCGACAGCGCTTGCACAACGTCAGGGCAGTTGTGGCAAGACAGACTCATGAAAACGTCAAATTTTTGTGGTGCATCAAACTGCAAAGCGCGAATTTGCGCCAAGGTGTCTTCTTCAACTTTGGGTGGGTGTCCACCCGTCCATAACAAGGCCAGCACCAAGGATGTAAATTCATGCCCCAGAGGAATAGCCGCAAAACGCAGTTTCATGGGCGCACCATTGGCGCGATGCAGAGCGAATGAAGGCGACCGTCCATCCGTGCCATCTGTGCGGACAGTGATTTTGTCACTCAACGATGCAATTTGCTCGAGCAGGCTGCGCATCTCTTGTGAAGATTCGTCAGTGCCAAGCGTTGCCACAATCTCAAACGGTTCGCGAACGCGTTCTAAATAGGCTGCTAATTGGTCTTTCAGGTTTTGATCGAGCATAGTATTCCCCTACCCACCGCTTGTGGCGATGGGAATGTATAGCAAATTGATGGGTGAGAGACTTAAAACACCAAGAAACTAAAGTGGTCTTGGTGTTTTATTTTTGAACTTAGATCTTGCCGACCAAATCCAAAGATGGTGTCAAAGTCTTAGCGCCTTCGTTCCACTTCGCTGGGCAAACTTCGCCTGGGTGCGCTGCTGTGTATTGCGTAGCTTTGAGCTTGCGCAGTGTTTCTTTCACATCACGCGCGATTTCGTTGGAATGAATTTCCATGGTCTTGATGACCAAATCAGGGTTGATGATGAACGTACCGCGCAAAGCCAAGCCCTCTTCTGGGATATGCACGCCAAACGCGTTGGTCAACGCATGGGTTGGGTCGCCCACCAATGGGAACTTTGCTTTACCTACGGCTGGAGAAGTTTCGTGCCACACTTTGTGTGAAAAATGCGTGTCAGTCGTCACAATATAGACTTCCGCTCCCGCTTTTTGGAACTCAGCGTAGTTGTCAGCAGCATCTTCAATTTCTGTTGGGCAGTTGAAGGTGAAAGCCGCTGGCATGAAAATCAGCACAGACCATTTGCCTTGCAGGCTTGCTTCAGAGACTGTCACAAATTTGCCATTGTGAAAAGCTTCAGTTTTGAACGGCGCGACGGTGGTGTTAATCAGTGACATAGTGAAATCCTCAAAAAGTGGTGTGATGAATAAAAAGGGAGTCAACAACAAAGCAACCCCACCAGCCACTGAACAACATAAGAGCACGCTGTACAACCGCTGATGCATTAATGATAGTCAATATCTATGACAATTCATAGTTTGATTGATTGTGTTTTTCGAACACCGCCATAGTCAAAACCAATGACCGAGGCAAAAAAAGCTAAAAAACTTACAGCAACTGCGCTAAGCTCGCTTCCAAATGCTCGCTTGGCAAGCGCTTGAAGCCCGATCGGGTAAAGCGTTGCAAGCGGCCGACGACAAAAGCGGTTAAAACAGATGCCTTAACTTGTGCGTCTACCGTCGGAGTGGCTGAATTTTGTACTTCAGCGGCAGCACGTAGGCTTTGTTTCAGACTAGATTCAAACTTGTCAAAAAACTGGTTCATGCGCTGTTGCAGGCGGTCGTTTTCAAACACCAAGGCGTCTCCCACCATCACCCGCGCCATGCCAGGGTTTTTCTCGGCAAACTGCAGCGTCAACGCCAGAATTCGCGCCACCTGAGCTTGCGGGTTCGGTTCGCGCTCGGTGATTTGGTTGATCAGGCTGAACACGGTTTGCTCGATGAACTCGATCAAAGCCTCAAACATTTGTGCTTTGCTAGCGAAATGGCGGTACAAAGCGGCCTCAGACACGTCCAATCGCGTCGCTAAGGCGGCTGTTGTGATGCGCTCCGTGCCAGAGCCTTCTAACATTGTCGCCAACGCTTCCAAGATTTGAACACGACGCTCGCCTGGCTTAGGGCGCTTGCGGGTCGTTTCATCCGCTTTTTTTGTTTGTTCGTTCTCTGAGGCAAGCATGTTGTCTGTCATGTTAGCAGTCGTGAAGTTTAAAGAATATTTAACCAAAGGTTACTTTTTTGATTCTCGCACAGCAAAACATCGATTTATTCATGTTTTGAATCATTTGAATGCAATTATTGGGGAAATTAAAATTTCTCTGGCGTTTGCATGTATTCCAAAGTGATTCCATCTGCGTTATGGTGACACAAGTGACTGTCGTCACGGGAGGGTCTTTGCCATGCGTACTGTAAATAAGCGTTTAGCGAGTGAAAAATCTTTAGGTGATGAATCTAATAATGCATCAACCAATGCTATTGATAGCGTTTTAGACCAAATGCTACTCTCTCCCGGCCTGAAAGACGCGCCGGTGATGGACTTGATGTGTTCGCACTTTGTGCTGACCTTGGCTGCCAAGCAGGGCCCCAAGTTCAACGTGCGCCGTGATTTGAACAACTTGCTGGCGCTAACCGGCCGCCACATGGTGTGGCCTACCCACGTATTCAACAAAATACGTGCTTTTTTGAACATCCGCTGCAAAGACAACGATATTTGGCGCGGGCACGAGGCTTTGAGCAACCCTGAGTTCTTAGAGCGGCATGGCGTTTGGCGTGGCCCTTACGAAGAAGGGACGATGTATTTCTATCTTGATGAGTTCGCCAAAGACCAGCCTAAAGAGTTGCTGTCCGTGCTCGCCATCACCGGTGAATGGCTAACACACGCCCTCAAAAAGCAAAGCACGCTGATTGAGAAAAACATTTCAGCACTCAGCAATCTGCTGCAGCTCAACAAAGCCGAGCGTGCGCTGTTGCTATACGGCACGATGGCGCGTTACCAGCGCGATTTGCGCAGCATTTTGGTGGAATTCAAAGTGGCAAACGCGCCAGAAGCCTTCGCGGCGATTGCTGAAGTCGCAGGCGTTACCCCCAATGAAATTGGTGAAGCCTTGCGTGCAGGTTCGCGCTTGGAGCGCATCGGTTTGGTGGAAAATCTGATTTCCGAGCACAGCATCACCGACTTGTCGGATTTGATGAAAGTCAGCGAAAAACTGCCACCCGTGCTGATGCGCGAATACCGCGACCAAAACGAGCTGATGGCTGTGTTCACGAAACCTGCAAGTAAATCTGCGTTGAATCTGAACGATTTTTCTTTCGTACAAGAAGACACCCAAGTGCTTTGCGCCTTAATTAAAAACGCGGTTGAGCGCAAAGAGTTGGGCGTGAACGTGTTGCTCTACGGCCCGCCGGGCACAGGTAAAACCGAGCTGGCCAAGGTGGTGGCGCAATCGTCGGGGCTGGATTTGTACGAGGTGGAATACGCAGACCGCGACGGCAATTCGCTCAGCGGGCGTGACCGCTATCGCTCCTTGCAAATTGCGCAAAGCTTCCTCAAAGGTAGCCCACAGGTCGCGCTGATGTTCGACGAAGTGGAAGATGTTTTCCCCGCCGTCAGCATGGACGCTGCTAATTTGATGGCGCGTCAAGAGCAAATGGCTTATCCAAGCTCGTCTAACCAAAGCATCAATGGCAAAGCGTGGGTGAATCAAATCTTAGAAACCAACCCGGTACCGACGATTTGGGTGACGAATCGCATCGAGCAAATCGACCCCGCTTTCCGCCGCCGCTTTGCCTACCACTTAGAGCTGAAATCACCACCGCCGGGCGCACGCGAACAGTTGGTACGTAAAACGCTGGAAGGCGTAGAAATCAGCGCTGAATTTGTCGCGAAGTTGACCGAGCGCAAAGGCTTGACGCCCGCGCAAATCCGCACAGCCGTGCGTTTTGCGGGCTTGGCCACGTCTGAACACATGGGGCTGGAAACCTTGATCGAGCGCCAGCTCAAAAATGCTGACGCCGCACTGGGTACAAAAATCGACGGCGACAAGAGCCGCCCAACTGTCACGAGCTACAACTTAGACATGCTCAACGTGGAAACACGTTTTGAAATCCCGCGCATCGTCAAAGCTTTGAAAGACCGTGGCCACGGCACGCTGTGCTTTTACGGTGCACCTGGTACGGGTAAAACCGCGTTGGCTGAGCATATTTCAAAAGCGTTGGAAAAGCCCCTCATCATCAAGCAAGCGAGCGATTTGATGAGCAAGTTTGTGGGCGAGACAGAGCAAAACATGGCCGCCATGTTCAAAGAAGCCGAGGCCGAAGGCGCGGTGTTGCTGCTGGATGAAGCCGACAGCTACCTGCAAGACCGCCGTGGTGCGCAACGCAGCTATGAGGTGACTGAAGTCAACGAAATGCTGCAAGGCATGGAGCGCTTCAAAGGCATTTTTGTCTGCACCACCA
>Ga0209082_1000600_pt1 | contig 11613 bp, 7 predicted proteins | sample ColdCreekSource_FD_184127 | JGI IMG/M metagenome (GOLD analysis project Ga0209082, IMG submission 184127) | Groundwater microbial communities from Cold Creek, Nevada to study Microbial Dark Matter (Phase II) - Cold Creek Source (SPAdes) (version 3) | ecosystem: Environmental > Aquatic > Deep...
GTCTGGAAAACCCTCATCAATCAGCCCGTCCAGATCATTGTCGAACCCGTCGCAAACCTCATCCAGATCAGTGCTATCCAACCTCGTAACAAAGATGTCAGAGACACCCCCAGCGTTCACCCCACCACCTGAAAAAAGGGGATTTAAAATAGGAAAGTCGGTGGAGCCGGTATCACCCGTCACATATGCATTCCCTACACCATCCACCGCAATCCCACGGCCATAGTCGGAACTACTTCCCCCCAGATAGGTAGAGTAGAGAAAAGCCGAACCGGCACTGCTAAGCTTCGTGACAAAGACGTCAACGCTACCGGCAAAAAACATTCCCTGTGAGGGATTGACCGTGGGGAAATTGGTGGAGGTAGTCCACCCCGTCATATATGTATTCCCCACACCATCCACCGCAATACCCAAGCCAAGATCATCACCGCTTCCCCCTAGATAGGTGGAGTAGGAAAGGGTCGTACCAGCACTATCAAGCTTCGTGACAAAGGCATCAAAAGAACCAGCATGCACACTCTGTACGGGATTGATCACTGGAAAGTTGGTGGAATTTGTGTACCCCGTCAGATAAGCATTCCCTGCGCCATCTACCGCAATGCCCTTACCAACATCTTGACCAATCCCACCTAGATAGGTGGAGTAGAAAACAATCAACCCGGCGCTATCAAATTTCGTGACGAAGGCGTCAGTGATACCGCCTGCGTTCGTCCCAGGAAGGATGGGGTTGACCGTTGGAAAGTCGGCGGAACTCGTACTGCCCGTCACATACGCATTTCCAGAACCATCCACCGCAATACCCCTACCATAATCATCCCTGCTTCCCCCCAGGTAAGTGGAATAAACAAGGACTAACCCGGTGCTGTCAAACTTCGTGACAAAGGCATCATCGTTGAGGGCATTCACCCTCGCTGGAAAAATGGGATTTGCCGTGGGAAAACTGGTAGATAGGGTCTGTCCCGTCACATAGGCATTCCCAGAACCATCCACCGCAATGCCAAGGCCAGTGTCACCCTGTCTACCCCCCAGATAAGTGGAGTAGGAAATTGCCGAACCGGTACTGTCAAGCTTCGTGACAAAAACATCCCCTCGACCTGCGTTCACCCCCTGAAAGGGATTGAGTATGGGAAAGTCGGTGGAACTCGTACTTCCCGTCACATATACATTTCCAGAACCATCCACTGCAATACCAAAGCCAGTGTCACCCTGACTACCCCCCAGGTAAGTGGAGTAGGAAATTGCCGAACCAGTACTATCAAGCTTCGTGACAAAGACATCCCCTTGACCTACGTTCACCCCCTGAAAGGGATTGAGTATGGGAAAATCGGTGGAATCCGTACTTCCCGTCACATATGCATTTCCAGAACCATCCACCGCAATGCCATAACCAATATCGGTGTCGCCCCCTCCTAGATAAGTGGAATAGGATAATACCGGATCAATAATCAATGGCTCATTTTTATCGTAGGCCGCCACTTCAAACCCGATTTGATCCAGGCCCCTCATTCCATAACGACCATCCACTACTCTCCGTATTCCGTTGATCTCTTGATAAATAACCGGGGCCATCAGGAGAATCTTCCCTCCCGCGGTCTTTATGACCAAATCACCCTGGGCATTAATCTTAAGCCCATCTTGACCAGTAAAACCAAGGACAATCACGCCAGGGTCCACACCGGGTGCAACCACAAAGTCATATTCCATCTGCCGCTGATTCCCATAGTAAACCAAATCCACCCCGGAATAGACGTTTTGAAATTGGACCTTCGCATAATGTGGAACATCGGCATGCCATGCCTTTGGGTCATTTCCGATGAAATAGTGGCTTTTGCCCGGCTGCTTCTCAAGCCCCATCCCTGTCGCCTTTGGATTGGCACCGAGAAACTTCATACGCAGCACCACCGCCGATCGGGGCGAAACATTCGCTCCGACGGTTTGAATATCGATGTCATCCACAGAAAACAGCGCTTGCGCTCCATTCTGCTCCACCTTTTTCAACACCATCACTGCCTCAGTGGAAGTGAGATAAAGGGTGTAACCGCTTCCACGGGACAAAAAATTCACTTTCTGATCGGCCTGCCCCAAATTGGCCTCAAAACTCAACGGAAGCTCCCCGTATGCTGCAACGACCTTGTCATGGCTTGCAGAGCCAGGGGCTAAAAACTCCTTCGTGGGCAGATTGCCTGCCCATAAGGTAACTGGTAAAAGTAGAACTGTCGCTACAACCATTACGATCATTCGCCTGATACTACCTGTGTTCATCTATGTAACCTTCAACTTGTTAAAGGGTCTCCCTCTCCTCAACCGACCCACAGCCCATCCCACCATCACAAAACCGAGTAGCATCACGCCCAGATTCATTGCCATCGTTGCCGTAAGAAGCCACCAGGCCAGACCAATGACCGGCCAAAGCATGAATCGAACCAAGGCACGCAAACCCTCATCTTGCGCAATGACTTTCGCTAAAGGAGGAGAAAATCGTTCGTACAACCGAACCACGGAACGCCCAAACGGAGAAATCAAAAGAAACCGATCTCGGAAATTCCGCAATAACCGGACATGAGACTCCATGGGGGACCCAAAGGCTGCCGTCGCGATAAAACAGGGTCCTGCTTCAGCCCCAACAAAGCCCACCTTCACCGGAACAATCTCCACCGGAACAATCGGAACCGATACGCTGGAAACCGACACATTGCCAGCAGCATCCAATGCGTACACAACATAAGTATATTGTGTCACCACATCCAAATTTGTATCGGTGAAGTAAGGTTCAATCGGCGTCCCCACCAGCGCCCCATTTCGGTAAACTTGATAATTCACCACATTCACATCATCACTCGAGCGTTCCCACTTCAAGTCGACCTCTCCACTTCTTACGACACTGGCCACCAGTTCCACAGGGGCTGTGGGAGGAGCCGTGTCACGCGGCATGGCACAAGACTCATTGCTAGAATCGGATAGGTTCCCCACCCCATCTACCGCCCGCAGGGTGTAGCAATACTCGATTTCCGTCGTAGGCACCGTGTCATCGTAAGGAGGGGCCGTGGGGGTCGCCACCTGCTCCATGCCCCGGAAAAGCTGATACCCCACCACCCCGACATCATCGCTGGCAAGTGTCCAAGTCAACTCCGTCTGAAAGGCACCCTTTGCACTCGCGGTAAAATTCATGGGCGGAGAAGGAGGCGTCGTGTCAAGAAGAGTTGTCACACAAGTTTGTTGTTTTCCTAGATCAGGTTCGTTGCCGGACGTATCCACTGCGGTCACTTTATAGCAGTATTCGGTATTCTCGGCTAATCCTGTATGTTGATAGCTGCTGGTCGGGGAACTCCCGACCAGGCCAGTCTTGAGGTAGATCCGATACTCTAAGACACAAACATCGTCTATCGAAGCATCCCACGACAAATCCACCTGTCCAGCTCCATCCGCGACCGCGGTAAGTCCCGTCACCAAACTGGGGGGAGTCGTATCAGCCATGCCAGGAGAAACACACCCTTCGTCCATCACCAAGGTCTGGTTGGCTGGGTAGTTTAGGACGGTGCTCACCAGACCGTCCGGCCACTGGACCTGTATTTCATCCACCATGGTCGCTGGGCCGAGGCCAATATGCTGAATCAGGCTGTCCATGGAAAGATAGCCTGATCCGGCAGTCACATCCCGAAGCCGAGTCACCCCTTGAGACGTCACCTGTAGGCGTGCTCCCACGGCAAACCTTTGACCCGCCCCGACCAGTTTGACCTTTAGCCAGTTGTTCCCAAGGGGTAAATCGTTTCGATAAAGATGACTGGAACCGACATTCTTATTCGCAACAAACAGATCCAAATCGCCATCATCATCCATATCCGCCACTGCACTGCCTAGCCCCGATGCTTCACCATCCAGGCCAGTTCCACTTCCAATCGGTATCTCGTTCTCTGTGACATTCGTAAATGTCTCGTCACCATTATTCCGATACAACCTATCACGTAGACTATAACTGGGAGCGAACGCCTCGGGCGGACCACTCACGACATAGAGGTCAAGGTTTCCGTCATTGTCATAGTCAAAAAAATTACAGCCCCATTCCGTCGCTTCATGTTCCCCAATACTCTTGAGATAAAATCCGGTAGAATCCCTCTCTTCGTTAGCCGGATCGTTATCTTTGAGGATATTAATTCTCGCCTCCCGGGCCCGTTCTGTGAATGTAACATTCCCAGTTCCATCCGGCCCATTGTTATGCCAGAGAGCGGACTCAGGCTTTGCATAACTTTCCACCCCATCGTCAGCAGTCACATTCGTTACGTAATAATCCATGAAACCATCGTTATTATAATCGCCCATACAAATACCCATCGCGGCATGGGGAAGCGCCCCATATGTTGGATTTTCTGGTGTAAACCCGAGGTCAGGGGCATCTGGAATGCAGTGAACATGTGCCGGCAGTTGAGCAAGATCAATTGGATGGCCATCCGAACTTTCCGAACAACCAGAAAAGAGAGTAACAGCGTGTGGCAGCATTGCCCCAAGTGTATCGACAAGTTGGCCTGGGAACGCCGTCACGGTTACACGGGTGAAGCTACTACCATCACCTGGGTTTTGGAAAAGCTCAAGACCATGAAAATCGTTGGCCATGAAAAGATCGGGATCGCCATCATTGTCGTAATCTGACCATAAGCCGGTGAATTTCAAGGCTTTACCGCCGTCAAGATTCATGCTGAAGGCAACCTCTTCAAACTTCCGTCCCCCTGTTCCATCTGGTATGTTATGATAAAGCAAGCTTGGGAGACCATCGCCATCTTTCAGGGCGCGACTCGCAGCATAGATGTCTAACCAACCGTCTCTGTCATAATCAGACCAACTAATAGTTCGGGACGGTTTTCCGATCTCACCAGACTGAACATCAAAAGGGCCTTCTACCCCTAGATCGGCACCCATATCTGTGAATGTACCATTTCCATTATTTCGATAAAGGATATTGGGTTGCGTCATGCTGCGGCCAACATAAAGATCCAGATCATTATCGTTGTCATAGTCTCCCCATGCCGCGCCCCAGGCTTCATTGATACCAACTTTGGCAATGTCCGTAACATTCTCAAACACCCCATTGCCATTATTTTTGTAAAGTCCGCTGATCGCACCAACCTCACGGGTGACGTAGAGGTCTTCGTCCCCATCATTGTCATAATCTCCCCAAGCCGCTCCGGACGCCCCACCGCCAGTGCCATCCAGAGAGACGGCGGCGTCGAACAGGATACCACTCGACACCGTGACATCTGTGAAAGCTGCCACCGACTGAGTGGACAGTAGAAATGCCGTCAGGCAAAACACGACGAACAGACAAACTGCTCGAAATGGATAAAACAGATGGTAACCACTCATGCCACTTCCCTTCAGTTATTCTTGGCCCCCTCTGCGATCCATTGACGGATCATGGCGATTTCTGTAAAACTTAAATCGTCTGCGAATTGCGGCATTTCATCCCCGGTACCAACCGGATTGGTGCCTTCTATTTTTACAACAAGCCAGCTATGGTCGGGATCACCTGGCTTCACCCTCACCCCACAGGGTTGATCACCATGTTCAGTAAGAGTGGCTCCACAGAACGCACCGATCGTGCTATCCACGCCAATTCCACTTGATCCAACCAATGCCGCATAGGAGGCATCCTTCGATGACAAATCAAGGGGACGCGGAGGAGTGGAGAAGTTAGTTCCAATGTACCCTGATCCATTTGGATTATGGCAAGCCGCTCCACACCTTGGGGAAAAGATGTTGTTCTGAATTTCTGTCAATGTCATGGGAATCGTTTCACTACTACCGCTACCACCACCGCAACCCGACATCAGTGCCGCTGCGGCGAAAACACCAACGACCACCCTTCCCATCCAATTCCGATCTATCTGTTTCATGATACCCCCAATCATCGTTCAAAACGGTAGGGCGGTTTCCACCCCCCCTACCCACCCCCCAACGATTATTTATACACCACGCGAATTCGGTTATTGAGGGTATCTGCAATATAGAGATTCCCATTTGAATCCAGGTCAATACCATACGGGGTGTTGAGCAGGGCAAGTATGGCCGGAACGTTTACCCCATCAAAACCCGATGTTCCACACCGACCCGCAACCGTCGAAATATTTTTGGTCACTGGATCAATTTTTCGGATGCAATGATTGTTGGTGTCGGCGATATAAACCGTTCCATCCGCTGTAACTTCGACATCCCGTGGCTGATTCAGCGTGGCTAAAGTCGCCAGCCCATTATCTCCAGAAAAACCGGCTATGCCGATCCCTGCGATGGTTGTGATGATCTCGTCGCTTGCACTACCATCTCCAATAATTCCATCCGCACCAGGAACAACCATTCGAATCACATTATTGCCTGAGTCGGCAATATAGAGATTGCCGGAATCATCCATCGTAATCATCCCCTGCGGATTTGCCGACTGATCAACACTATTCCGGAGGTGGGCCAAGGTGGCAGCCCCCCCGTCACCATCATAACCCTGACCAGTTAGACAACCAAATCCCGTTGTCCCAGGACATGTCCCGGCTACAGTCTTGATGACCCCATCCGCAGCACCAATCCGGCGAATCACCTGGTTCGCCTGGTCCGAAATAAAGAGATTCCCGTTCTTGTCGTATACCACGCTTGAGGGAAGATCGAACGAAGTGGCGGTCACACTACATACAGAGCCGTCCCCCCCGAACTTCCGGTTTCCCGTACCACAAAGATCCGTCATAGAGTTTGTCGTGAAATCCAGCCGTTTAATCTTGGCATTGTGCCACGCTGCAATCACCATCCGACCGATCCCGTCGAATGTCACACTAGTCATGTGATTTATCTCTGCAAATGCAGCCGGACAGCTTCCATCCGTATTCGTTGCCACGTTACCCATGTAGTCTTTACAGGCGTCCCCTTCTATCCCTGTACCAGTTAAGAACCCGACAAAGTTGCTGGTCCCATCAGAACCCATTCGCCGTATCTTATGACCGTTCCAATCCATAATATACAACCGTCCTTCGTCCGAGGCCGGGCCAACGATCACGTTCACTGGAGCATCGAAACTGGCCGAGAGCGCAGCGATGGGGCTGTCCAGAAGATTATCGGCATTTCCATCGGCCTGATCTGTCCCCTCCACACCCGTTCCAGCGAGCGTGCCGATCGTTCCTGAGACACCAGACACAACCGGAGACTGTTCATCGGTCACCACCGCAGGTGGAGTCACCACCGCAGGTGGAGTCACCACACTTCCGCCTCCGCCACAGCCCGTTACGACCATCGCCATCATGATTAAGAAAAATTCCCCAATTGTCAAAAACCTCGTCTGTACAAACGCCATAATTCCTTTTTTCATTACTATATTCTCCTTATTTATTTAAGTTTGCTCCTATTTCATTATGACTCGGATACGATGATTCGATGTGTCCGCTATATACAAATTTCCTACTGCATCGAAAGCGATGCCATATGGCAAGAGAAGCTGCGCCGCCGTCGCCTGACCGCCGTCACCTGAAAAACCACCCGTTCCAGTACCGGCGACCGTCGTAATGGTGTTGGCTGTCAGATCAATCGCACGGACAACATGATTTCCAACATCAGTTAAATAGAGCCGCCCATCGGGTCCAAAATCAAGGTCATGCGGTTCTTTCAGTAGAGCGGTTGATGCAGCCCCATCACCACTGTAACCGATCCTGTCCTGGCCACAAATGCCAGCGATGGTTGTGATCACCTCTTTTGCGTCGTCCCCTCCGATGATACCGTCATCACCCGACGCCACTTTTCGAATACAGTGATTATATGTATCCGCAAGATAGAGATTGCCCGCAGCATCCAACGCCAGACCTCCCCCAGGAGGAGGATTGTCCGAACCGCCTGCTTCGTTATATGGCGCAAAAGCCAAAAGGGCAACTGTCGCCAGAACACCTTCACAGGTATAACCGGCTGCCGTCGGATCACCGCCACAAGTACTACCGGCCGTTGCAGCAGCCGTTGCCGGTGAATTACCCACCACCGTTTTAATCGTTCCATCGGCAGTGCTGATTCGACGAACCCGCTGGGACCGTTCATCGCTAATGAGAAAGTTACCGGCCGAATCCGTCACAATCGAATCAGGAAAGTTCATCTTGGCGGCCGATGCCAAAGCCCCGTCACCGGAAAAACCAGGAGAAGACTGTCCTGCCACGATAGAAACCATACCGGTTAACAGATCATAAGTCTCCACCTTGTGGTTATGCCATGCCGCGAGGAAAAAAGAAGAACCGTCCGACTTAAAGACGAGATCCATCGGGTGATTCAGGCTCAACGATGTTCCAGGGCACGAAATCGCGGTCGTATCCGAAGAACAGGGCCAATCACCCGGGAGGGTCTGTCCGATGACAGTCTCAAGCTTCCCGTCCAATTTCACCCGGCGGATCTTGTGATTGTTCCAGTCCACAATATACGGTGTGCCATCCGGCGCGAAATTCATTTCCATCGGCTGATTTAAAAAACTGAGAAGCCGATCTATGTTACCACCATCATCCCCCTGAAAACCTGTGCCGGCATATGTTGCGATGGAACCGGATAAACCGGAAGCCGGAATGCTGGAACCGGGAGGGATGACTGTCGTGCCATCACCACTGCACCCAGAAACGATCACGATGGCAAAAAAAGCCACACCGACCACAATATATCGCTGAAACATTTTAATCCGTGTCTGCAACATTGAATTTCCTCCTTGATGTTTGATGTTAAATTTTCTGTAAAACCATTCTCCCCCATGATGTCAAATCAATTACCCTCCAACACCCTCCAATTTTGAGTTCATTTGCGACAGAACAAAGCTCGCCAGGCAATCTACACTACTAAAAACATCTGGACCAAAAGCCACCCCCATTAGCTCACATCCCAATTCATTTTCCAGCGCGACCAACAACCCCAAACGCCCGATTGAATCCAAAACAGACGTGTAGGTATCGTCCATTGTTTCAGCCAACATCCCCGACTGAACTTGTTGTACCAGTATGTTTTTGATCAATGCCTTCAACGCATCTGTCGTCATGAAATCGTCGCCTTAATAATGGGTGACCGGCAACTTTTCAACAATCTGGATCACAGGCCGCCCCGACACAAAGATTCGATAACACCGACAGTAGAGTAGCTCATCCGAAGAAAGCTCCATGTTCGATCCTAATTCTCCGGTCTGCTCCTCCCAGAAACTCAAAATTTCTCGATAGGTCTCAAGCCGCCGATCACGTAAAAGCTCACCCATTCCCAGTTTCCCTGCCCGTAAATCGTCCTGTAATTCGGTCTCAAGCAAATCTATTTTTACATAAGATTCTGCATAGGTGTAAACACGTCTACTTTCGACCCCACGTAACCGAACATGGCGTTGCAACACGCTATCCCCTGCCTTCAGCTCCAACATGGGGAGATCCGTTTTCAATCGAATCTCCTGATGAAACAACCGCTCCACACAGACAGGCTCCCAGAGGTAGGCTTCCAGAAGTTTGGTGACGGTACCATCCGTCACAAGAAGCGCGCGGAGAAATGGGTTCATATTCCGAAAATGTACTTCCAGTCCATTACCATTATTGGAGATGCCCGTGGAGAAATCAGAGCATGGCAAAAATCCGATCATGGGATCATAGAAATGGGCCAAGCTATTCATCGGCTCAGACTCACTCCTACTACTTAACTTTTCGCTTTCACTAATCATTTTTCGCCCCATTTGCAATCCAATCCCGGATCAGGCCAATCTCCCCCGGGGTCAGAGAAGCTCCTCCTTTCGGCATTTGAGTGGTGCCAGGCGAGATGTCAGTATTCTCTAGCTTGCGAATTAAATAACTAAAATCCGGGTCCCCCGGTACAACCCTGAAGCCACATGATAAGAGTGGTGGGCACCCACTCTGTACGCTTAGCCTTCCGGAAAGACCCACCAGCCCGTCATAAGACTTATCTTTTGTGGAAAAGTCCAGCGCGATACTGTCTACGCCCGGTGGCGGTTCCGTCCCAGACAACCCCTCTCCAGACGGTCCATGACAGCCACCACATTTATTTGTAAAAACAGCGTCCTGAATTTCGGATAGGGTCACCGACGGTGGTGTCCCGCCTCCGCCATCCGGCGAATAGTTTCCCCCTCCACAAGCCGATACCAGCAGTAAAACAAAAGCCCCACCAGCCGTTCCCCTTAAACAAACCCCGCCCCATTTTTTCATCCTATTCTCCCCTAAGGAACTAAATAATCTTCCCTCTTAGTACTTTCCCCAACGGGCTTCGCGGAATTTTGTTCCGAAACTCAACAAGTTTAGGAATTTTGTACTCCGCCAGTCGTCCCTTACAAATCCCCATAATTTCGGAGGGGGAACAATGCTCTGAAACCACCACCACCGCCTTCACCATTTCCCCCCCATATGGCGACTTAACACCCAGAACCACCACTTCCTTCACTTTCGGATGCACCGAAATCACTTGCTCCACATCGGCCGGATCCACCTTGTTTCCACCAACATTAATAAAAAATGTCTTCCGTCCGGTGATATAGAGCCTTCCTTCTTTGTCCAGCCAACCTATATCGCCAGGATAAAAAAATCCGTTTCGGAAGGAATCGGAGGTCGCCTCTGGAAGCCCCTCATAACCAGAAGTCATGGTCGGCCCACGGAGTCCAATTTCGCCCTCCTCACCGGCCGGAAGCCGATCCCCAGACTTGTTAAAGATCGCCACTTCCACTGGGGGCATCGCTCGCCCCACAGACCCGATCGTTCCCTTAACATCCGAATCAAGGTTAATCGTGACCGACCCCGTTTCGGTCGAGCCGTAGAGCTGACGCACAGGGACACCAAATCGCTTGAGGAACACATCACTGACCTCTGGATTGAGTGCCGCCCCAGCCGAGAAGGCCAACCGAAGTCTTGTCAGGTCCGGCTGACTATTCAGTTTCGTTTCGGTCAAAAGCTTGAACATAAACGGAACACCAGGATAGAGCGTCACTCTTTCCTGTTGAAGGGTGGTCAGCACCTCCCTCGGATTGAAGCCATCCAGCACAATCATCGTCGCGCCGTTCATCAAGGCCGCGAGCAGACCATTACCCAATCCATGGGCATGGAAAAGTGGTACCACGACAAGGATTCGATCATCTGGTGTCACCTTCACTGCCCGTGCAAAATGCCCGGCTTCAGCCATGAGATGCACTTGCGTCCGCACCACCGGTTTTGGCCGGCCAGTGGAACCAGTCGAATACTGGCGGAGCGCCGAGCCGCCGTGGACAACATGAGGAACCTTCGGTTGTGGAACTTCATGGGTAGACCATCCCTCTTCCAAGACAATCAGCCGAGGGGGCAATGCAAGACGGCCCAGAACCGCTTCGAGATCCGTTTGTCGTTTTTTCTCGGTGATCACAACACGAGCACCAGAATTTCCTAGATAATCGCTCAATTCCTCCATTTGATAATTCACATTGAGCGGTACCACAACAAAACCCGACCGCACCATGGCCAGGAAAGTCACGACAAAGTCGAACCCATTTGGGAGATAAATGGCCAGAGAATCGCCCAACCGGAATCCTTCTTGAAGTAAGCGAGCGGCAAGGACTTCCGCCGCAGCCGCAAGCTCCCCGTAGGTCCATCGCCGGGACAAAGTCACAACGGCCTCACG
>Ga0209082_1000602_pt1 | contig 11580 bp, 11 predicted proteins | sample ColdCreekSource_FD_184127 | JGI IMG/M metagenome (GOLD analysis project Ga0209082, IMG submission 184127) | Groundwater microbial communities from Cold Creek, Nevada to study Microbial Dark Matter (Phase II) - Cold Creek Source (SPAdes) (version 3) | ecosystem: Environmental > Aquatic > Deep...
GAAAATTATTCATCTTCTATTGTCGGGAGTTAAAATTTTAATTAGCTTTTACCTATGTTATCGTAAATTAGTCGCTAACCCTATCTCCCTCTCCCACACCTTTTTTCGTTCACCCGGAGCTAATTTGATTGACATAAAGAGTTTTGAACATATCTCTTGCACCAAAATACAAGGATTTGGCTACTGTAGGAGTGTCATTTAAGGTCGTATTGAGAGCAGTATTGCTTGCGCCATAGCATTGCTGAACTACTGCCATAGTTTGTGGATCTATAGTCGCGCCATAAAATTCAGTACCTTGAGGTTGCTGAACTTGAGGTTGCTGAACTTGTGGCTGCTGAACCTGCTGGGGCATTGGTGCATAACCTTGCTGGGGCTGGTTCACCTGTTGAGGCTGAGGCATGGTTGCATATCCCTGCTGAGGTTGGTTTACCTGTTGGGGCATTGGTGCGTTTGCACCTTGAGGCTGTACGTAATTCATGTATTGTAGTACTCCAATTAAATTTTGAACTAAACGTTAATTGAATAAGCTAGAGAAATCTCCAATCTATTCACCTACTCCTGCCCGACAGGGCTGAAACTTAAAAACAGGTATTAACTACTAATCTTTCAAGCAAATTGTCTTTTCTCTGACAAATTGGGCAATCTAAAACTAAGCCCCACCTAGCAATAGACCATGTTTACCGATCTAAAAGATCTAATTCAAAGTACAGATATAAGCACCATCCAACTTCACGCCAGTGACTATGAACTAGCACTCAAACAATTATTGATTATCTATAGCGACAGCGATCGCCACAAAGATAGTCCTATATATTACTGGAATAATGGTTATCAAAATCTCGTTAGGCTCAGTCTAATTGAAGAAAAACTTGAGTATGGTCTTGCTGAAAACGATGAGCAGTTCGACACACCTTTAGTTCTAATTCAACAAAACAAATTGTCTCCAGGACTATACATATTCGATAATCTAGTAGATTTTGATCGCCTTTCTGCACTTGAAAAATCTATTAGAGAATCACAAATTTATAATTGTGCCAGCCGATTGGAACATCAATCGGGGGTGAAGGTCATTTTGCTAGGAGAATGGATACAGCTTAGTCCTAAACTACGTCTCAAACTCAAGGAAGTTAAACTAGGTTTGCCGAAAGCTCAAGAAATAGAGCAGGTTTTACAAACTAAACTTGGTTTTAAACTCGATACGAAGTTTATCTCTGCCTGTCAAGGACTAGCGTGGGGCGATATCTATCACGAACTCGGACAATCTCTAGAGAGCGCAGCGATCGCAGAACTAACCGATAAATTTCTAAAGGTAAAAGAAGCAAAACTCAACAACAGCGAACTCAATCTTGAGTACTTTAGCAAACCCGAAATCTCTTCTGCGGGAGGTAACGAGAATCTCAGCGATTTTTTACAGAAGCTGGCAAAGCTCAATGAGCCTACTGCCTTACATTATGGAATCAAACCTCCCAGAGCCATGTTGTTTGTTGGTCCTCCAGGTACGGGTAAAAGTTTGCGAGCCAAAATGATTGCCCGCGATTTGGGCTATACTCTTCTGGGCATTTCTTTTGGCGATATTTTAGGGTCAGATAATCCAGATCGAGCAGTTTCTCGACTATTAGAACTAGCAGAAAGCATTGGCAATGCCATTCTATTTCTGGATGATTGGGATAAAGGACTTGCTGACTGGGAATCGGGTGGAGCAGCCAGAAGAATAGTCCAGAAGTTTTTAACTTGGATGCAGGAACACAATTCTCCTGTAATTACTATCGCCACAGTCAATCGGATCGAACTTTTACCCATAGAACTATTACGTCGCTTCGATGATGGTGGCATTTGGATGATAGATTTACCCAATCGAGGAGAAATATACGTTATTTTCAACATCTATCTCGCCAAATACTTTCCGACTCAGTTTACCTTTAATCCTCCAACTGATAACGTCATTTGGACTACAGAACAATGGCTTAAGCTTGTAAACGATACGTCCTGGACTATGGAACAATGGGTAGAGCTAATTGATGAAGCAGAAGAATGTACTCCTGTAGAAATTGCCGATGTGGTGAAGACTTGTTTAACTGATTGGTACTGCGATCTTTTATTTGAAGAACGAAATGGCGATCGCCTTTCACCCATAATCGATTTTGACTATTTGCTAACTAAAGTCAGTCAGATAAACAAAGCCTCTGTTCGTGCATCTGAATCGATTCAGGCAATGCGTAACAATGCTTGGTTTGCCAAACCCGCATCCAAGCCAGATACTAGCCCCTTTAAATTGCCAGAAGAAGCCTTATTGGGTGGTGGGTAAAGAGGTCATGCACGAGTCTGCCCTTTGGCTTCTCTTTGTTTGAGCTTTTCTGATAAAGGGATTATATCTTCTGAATTCACAATTTTCACTTTACCATTTTTGCCCTGAACAATAGACTCGCCTTTGATTCGATGCTGTTCAATTGTCTCAGACTTTTCTAAACTAATATTTTCTTAGATAAAACCAGATTTGAATTAGGTTTGATATCTGATATCTTAATTGAATTGCCTAGACAAACACTGACATTCTTTTTATCAATGATAGAGTTGGCAATTTCAATCTTAGATACTTTAGCCCATTTCTTTTCATGAGAATTAGAATCCAGAATGGCTACCCTGTCGCCCACTAGATTTTTAATTTCATTATCAGATAGTTTATCGAGTTCAGGACTCGCAATACTAACGATAACTCCAAACTTATCGTGTTTAAACCAGTCTTGTATTTTATATTTTAAGTTTTTCATCTCTATCTACCGACCATTTATATCGAGCATGTTTTTTACTTGACGAATTTTAAACTCGGCTTTGTACAACCTAGTAATGCCATCCCTAAGTAAAGTATATCTCTCAGTAGATGAAAGAGAGGGAGTGAACCTAGCTGCTCTTATACTAGCTTGAGCTTCTTCCTGCGGTGTTTCTAATTGCGTATTGCCCCTTAATGCTGCTTCTCTATGTCCTACTAATTCATGAGCAATAGAGCTTTTCCAAGTCAGTCTAGTATTAGCGGTAAGAGTTCCTTGTCCTCTAGGTTGTATGGCTGGCATAACATCAGTACCGATATTAAGTAAATCAAAACTAGGACTGTAAGCAGTATTCATTTCTCGGTCGTCTACCCATCTAATTACACCTACTTTAGATGGTGCTTCTGATTCTATTAACTTTATGTACTCTAAAATCCGTTCTTTTTGGGAATCAGTAAGAGGTAATTCACCCCTCAATCCTCCTGTATCAACTTGGTATTTATCTTTCACTGGATATTAATGATTTTGAACCTCAAGTTGCTCTATTCACCTAAAAATCTGGCTGCTATAGGTTTTTCTATTACTTCTTTTTTTTTCAGCTCTACTCTGTAAGCTGTTGCTTGAGTTCTAGAAGCTACAACCTCGGCAATTTGTTGCTTTTCAAAAAGTACTCCTACTCCATCATCAATGCCGATTCCAGAAGGAAGCTGACCACTTTTCATCAAGGAATGAAAGTTAGGTCTTCTATTTGATTCGCCATCATAATGTGGCGTACAACTACCTTTAATCAAACCCAAACCTGGCAATGGACTTAATTCACTACAATAAGTTGAATCACTACCTCCATATTCAAACCAGCAAATAGCTCCTGCGCTTATTCCAGCTATTACAACGCCAGAGTGCCAAGCGTTCTTTAAAATTTCGCCCAAATTCCATTCTTGCCATACTGCTAGCATTGCACGAGTATTTCCACCACCAACATAAATCAAATCTTGATTCAATAAAACTTTATTCAATTTGTTGTTCTGATGAAATTATGAAGCGAAGGGTGGCATTAAGAAATAAAGATTTGCCTCATGATTCTCTATGGATTGATGACCATGCTTTAGAGCTTTTTAAGCAAGGTTATAAAGCTCTAAAAAAGGATGAACCTCATATTGTGATTCAAACGAGTTAGATTGTTTAATATTTTTGCGATCACAATATACGAACTAACTCCAATACTTGCCAATTTTGAGATCGACAACAACTGGGACTGGGTTGAGTAGATCTTGCCCCGCCTCAATCATCACCTTCTCTAAAATCTTGGCAGTGTAATGTACCTGTTCTTCTTTAACTTCAATCACTAACTGATCGTATGCCGTAAGAACCAAGTAGGCATCGAGCTTTTGATGCAGGCATTCTAAATACCAGCTAGAGATTGCCTGTTTTAAAATATCCGCACAATCAGCCTGAATAGGATAGTTGATAATCTGATTGAGCTTAGGGCTTTTACTCGACCAAACATTTACCCTCCCCAATGTGGAGCTTGCCTGCTGTTGTCCCTGTTGCCAGCTACGACGGCAACAGGCGTGATACTGCTCGATTTCTGGATAGAGAGTGAAAAACATTTCTCGTAATTCCTTAGCTCTAGTTGCTGTTAAATAGACACCAAATTTCTTAGCAGCATTAAGTCTAAACTTTTCTGCCCCCATGCCGTATATCAAGCCTAAGTTTAGGATCTTACCTAGTTTACGCTGTTGTAGCGTTAAGTCTTCTAAATCGCAATCGTAGATATAAGAACCAGTTAAAGCGTGAATATCTTCTCCTTTGATAAATGCCTCAATCAAGGTAGGGACATTCATTCTTTTAGCAGCCAGCCTCAACTCTATTTGAGAATAGTCCGCATCGACCAACATATAGCCCCTCGCAGCAGCAAAACAGTTTCTGAGCTTAGGTATTTTTGGAATATTGCTCAAGTTTGGTTCTTGACAACTAGTTCTGCCAGTTCGCGTACCAATCTGCCACCAGTTTCCTCTAAGTCGATTATCTGGCTGAATATATGGCTCGAATCCTTTGAGAAAGGTATTGATAATAGTATTAAGACTGCGATATTTAATTATCGATGCCACTACAGGATAATTTTTAACTTGTTCGAGCAGCGCATTACTATTTGTAGATTTAATTTTTATACCATAGCTTTGTAAAGCCTTCAATAGCTTTGGGGAAGAAGCTATATTGAATTCTCGGTCTAGTTCTTGATAGATTTTTTCTGCTAACCGATCTCGCTGTTGTTCATACTCTTGCCTGACTCTTTGCCATCGATCGCGATCGAGATAAATTCCCCGACTCTGCATCTCAATTACGGGCAACAGGCAACAGTATTCCAGAATAGCTATGTTCGTTAAATCCTCCTTGTCTAACTTCTGCTGAAGTTGGGTCAAAATCTTAAGTAATATTCCCGCATCATTGGCAGCATACTGTAGTTGAGTTTTAGATAGCTTACCTCCCCAATCAGAATTTTGCTCGGTTTTATCCAGTCCTATATTAACTAGATCTTGTGCGGTGAACTGCAAACTGGCTTGTCTGGTAGCCCCAGCCTTTAATACTTCAATACCCAGCATAGTACACATGACAGGACCTCGAACTTCTATACCTTCTGCTTTTAGCATCAGAATATCGAACTTGATGTGATGACCTACTTTTAGTAGTTTGGGACTAGCCATTAATCTTTGCAGTCTGGTTCTATTTTTAATTTTGGGTAGTTCAATAATTAAAACAGGCTCATCTTCGCAGTAGGCAATCTGTACTGTCTTAACCATCCCAGGTGCAGGAATCAGTCCTTTTGTCTCCGTATCGAGAGCGATAAAACAGCTTTCCGCCTCTATTCTCGCAATCCACTTATCTAACTCGAGATCGCAATCGATTATTAAATAGGCAAAGTCTGGCGATCGCCTTACCTTTAATTGTTCGAGCAATGCTTCACTCTGCTTTTTACTATAAAAGCTAAATCTATGGCTCATTTTTTTCTTAAATATATTCGCGACGACTAACTAGTACTTTTGGTCGGACATTTCTTAAAAAACTCGAAACATGACTTACTAAAGAACGACTCGTCATCTTTTAAATTCCAGGGCGATAAAGGTTTACAGATTGTTATTTTGGTCGAGTAAACCAAGAACAATCTGTCTTCGATCCATGTCGCGAAATTTAGTTACGCCAAAAATCTTTTTGCTGCTGTTGGCGACAGCCACCTTAATATCTAGCTGGGTATTACCTTCTTGGTTATGGCAATTCGGATTCTTACAAGAAATGTTCTTTTAAACCCATGATCGAGAATTCTTTTTCTGAAGTCGCTCAAGCTTCAACAACTTCAATAGCAGTTTCACCCCCTCAACCTGAGCCAAAACTTTGGTCAACAGAACTTTTTCAACTTTCTGCTATGGGAGGTATTCTCGCCTTACTTCTAATCTGGGCTTCTCTGAGTCAAAAAAAGCCTCAACTTACTTCAGCTAGAATGGCAAATCGTTGGGATAAGCTTTATGCTACGGTTCGAGCCTTTGAACACATGAAGGCTACAGCTAACAGCAAGTGTAGTCCCAGTGCAGCTTGGTGCGGTACGCCTAAATACTCATACAAATTTTTAGGACTTAAATGGGCATCTCGCCTACAGGTAATTTTGCACAACACCATGCCTACCACCTGGATTCCCGATATTGGTCGGGGAGTTCTTGTTCTAGGTTCACCTGGTTCGGGTAAAACCTTCTCTTTTATCGATCGCGTCATAGAAGCACTATTTGCTCAGGGTATCAGCGTATTACTCTACGACAAAAAAGGCGATCAGATGAAGCTGCATACCTCTCTGGCATCTCGTTACGGTTATACCGTAGATGTTTTTGCCCCTGGAGGAGTTGGATTAGAAACGGGTGAAGACCCAGACACTCCAGGAGCAGACTATACCTGCGTCATCAATGTCTTAGACTTTATGAAAGATCCTCGCGATGCTACTACCGCAGGGGAATTAGGCAAAATTTTAATCGACTCCCAAGGAAAGGGAGACGGCAAAAAAGACTTCTTCTCTCAGACTGGAGGCATATTCGCAACGGGATTAATGCAGCTTGCCAAATCAAGTAAATATCCCGATCTGCCAATGGTTTACGCCATCACTCAACTACCCAATTTAGTCGAGCGTCTTGACTGGGCAGTACGACGAAACGATGAGCAAAAACTAGACCCTTGGATTGCTGCTACTATTTCCAATTTCCTCTCTTCCAAAGAATCAGAAAAAACCGCAGCTTCGATTAAGACGACAGCGGAAATCACCTTCACGGGTTTTATTCAGAATGATCTGCTCCCCTGCATGCTCGGCAAAAGCACCATTCCTTTATATCTCAAGCCCAAACAATTACTGGTGATGAAATTGGACGATCGCCGACGTAGCATCATCGCTCCTTTGATTACTATGTGTATGCATTTAACTATTGTTGAAAACCTAAGCGAGAAGAGAACCAACCCATTCTGCTATTGCCTGGATGAAGTTACGAGTTTAGGTGTATTTGCCAAACTTAGTGAGTTTATCAACGAATATCGTTCCAATGGGGGTATTCCTATTTTGGGAGCGCAAAGTCTAAATCAGTTCTTTGAACTTTACGGCAAAGAAAGAGGCAAAGCATTAGTGTCGGGTCTATTTACCCACGTCCTGTTTGGACCAAACGACTCGGTAACAGCTGAAGAATACTCCAAGAAAATTGGCAACAAAACTGTAGTAACTACTTCCGTTTCTCGTTCGAGATCGCAGAACGGAGCATCTACTTCTGTTAACCAGCAGACTCACCAGATTCCTCTGATAAGTGTCGATACAATTGAGCGTTTTCCCCAAGGAAAGGCAATCATTTTAAACCCTGGCTATGGTGATAAAAACGATGTTAAAAGACCAGTCATGGGCAAAATTGGCATACCTAAAGAAGATATCGAGCGAGCAATTGAAGCGGAAACTGCAATCTGGAAAGAAAAGATTCGTCCAGTTATGGCTAACAGAAAGGCTCAATTAATCGAGTCTCGCCAACAAAATTATATTGACCTAAGCAAATTGAATAATACTCAGAAGCAAGATTGGACGACAGAACAGTTAAATCTTAGGCTTGCTGCTGCGGAGGAATTACTGCCCATGCCTCCCGATATTGATAAGTGACCAATGAGAACTTAAATGCCGAGCAAGCGGTAGAGACAATTTTAAAAAATAAAGAGTATAGTTGAGACTGCTTTAATTTATTGCAAAATCAATGCAAAATGCTCTCAAATATACTCTAAGTTCTAGCCAAAACTTTTATGGCAAATAATAAATTCTAAATTATTCCTTTTATTTTTCAGGAGTATACCCTAACGTTAGGGTACAAAAGAATTTAAAAAGGTAACTATATAGTTAGGCTTAATGAAAGAGAAATTTATAATCACTAGTCTATCTTCAACAGGAACAGGAAAGACAACACTGATGGTGCATCTAGCATATTTGCTAGCACAAAGCGGTTTGTCCGTCGTTTTAATTGAGCTTGATAATAGAAGTTCTTTACATGATTGTTGTGGCTTGCCAAAACCAACTGCCGAATTCAGTACAGCTTCAATTCTTACCGATGACTTTGATGGGAACTACCCATTTTTTCCATTATGGTCAGATACTTTAAAGAATCAAGCAGTCGTATGTCAGGCTGAGAGAAATTCTTTAGAGTCAGTATCTAGACAGTTGACAGGAGATCCCTTCGGAATGTTTCGTTTGCGAGAATGTTTAGCTCGGTTTTCTCTATCTCATGATGTCGTCTTAATTGATGCTCCAGGTCAACAAGGTCAATTATCCTTAATGGCATTATGCGCGGCAACGCATCTAATCATTTGTGCTGAAATGACTCAGAAATGTATTTCCGACATCAACGCTCTTTTTGAATGGTTGTATAAATACAAAACCTATCTCAAATCCACACCAGAAATTCTCGGTATATTACCAAGTAGATACGATCACAACGCAGCGATTCAGCGTAATACCCTAAATCAGTTTCCCGCATTCGCTCAAAAATTCAATACCCTATGCTTTAGCCCTATTCGTCAATCTTCCAGATTTTTTAATGCCTATGCCATGGGGCTACCAATTTTTCTTGATTCACCAGGCTCGACACCCTGCTATGACTTCACCGAAAATGGTCACTTATTCAAAAAAATGAATCAATCCAAACTAAAGGGGCTTGACGGAAAAATGCTACAAAAGCTACCAGCGATCGCACCATATATTATTAACGCAATAAAAAAATAGTAGAGAAAAAACATGGTCAAACGACAAATTAATTTGGAGGAGTCTTTTGGAAGTGCATTACAAGCTAAAGAAATTCCGCTTCTCCAACAGGAAAATGAAAATCTCAAACAACGGTTAGAACAAGCTTTTCAACAGAAAGGAATTGAAGATATTCCTTTGACTCAAATAAATCCCAATCCCAGACAGCCCCGAAGTTCCTTTTATGTAGTCGAAGAACGTAAAGTAAGTTTGGCTAAAGTAGGGCAAAAAGAGCCTATAGTGCTAGTCTCTCCGTCAGATATTGACGGCTATCTGATCTTCGATGGAGAATGTCGTTGGCAAGCAGCTAAACAGTTAGGCTGGTCAACAATTAAGGCAATCATTATTGATTACAATGAAGAAACCTTTGATGATGATGTTTTTATTGCTGCTATCAGTAAATCGAACATTAATACCCTTGACTTAGCTAACTCCCTAATAGAAAGAATTGAGACTAGAACTGAGAGTTTAACAAGGGAAAAAGTTCCTACTATTCTTAATACAGCAATTACTAGACTTAAACGCCAGGGTAAGCAAAAAGTTTTGGGAACGATACTCAAAAATGAACAGGATATACAACAGCAGCTTGATGAACTAGATTTATCAGAGTTAGAAAGGCTTACTTGTCAAATTATCTTAGACTACGGATTCAACCCTCTTTCTGTCAATCAAAATTATTTCCCTGTGCTGAAGATAGCAGAGGATATTAAGGAAGCTATCCGAAGTAGGGGTCTAAAAGATGCCTTGGCAAAAGCAATCAATAAAGTAAAAGGTCAAAAGCTAAATATATCAGAACAAGAGGCGCGAAAGGTACGACGCAAATTAATTGACGAAGTAATTGAAAAGGAGCTTTCTTTAACTCAGACCAATAAGAAAATCAATGAGATTATTGCTCAATTTCAACCGAGTACTGGTCAATCGTCAGGATTAACTAAAGAAGTCAAAAAATGTATAAAATCGCTAGAGAGTATCAAAATATCGAATCTAGATGAATTCAATCGGCAGAATTTAATTGATATTATGGAAAAAAGTTTAGCCGAACTACAACAATAGTAAATCAAATAATCTCTATTTCTTTTCTTTAGATTTGGTTGGAGATTTAGTCAATTTTGCCCTAATGGCGATCGGTTCAGAAGCAGTTTCTTTGAGTTCTATTTCCCAACTGGAATCTTGTTCAAACGCTTCAATTAGACTTCTGAACCATCGATCGCATTTACTTACATGTCTCACAAATACTCTATTCCTCACGCCATATCCATCACACTCATTATAGACAAACAGAGTTTTATTAAATCTGGATGTGGTGAAACTGGTAGCTGGCTAGTCCAGCCGTGCATCAAAGAATAGTGCTTTTGGAACAAACAGTTAAAACTCAGATCTTGCACCTAATGAGAAAAAAATCAAAACCTCTATCATTTAACCAGGGTCTAACTGTCTCTAACTGATTCAAAAGAGAGAGAAGTAAAATATGAGGTAGAAGTAAAATTAATGCCTGTTTTGCCGAATCAAACCAGTCTAAATTATCATAATTTCCTAAATGCCCTAAAGGACTAGCTTCGCGTCGCAAATATACCCAGTATGACAATAAATAGGAAACTAAAGAAAGAATTAACCAACGATAAACTCCGAGCAAAGTTTTTTGACCGAAACGATGAAGACTAAAACAATGTTTAACGGTTTTGAAAAACCCTTCGATTTGCCATCTTCGCTTACCCCAACGAGCAATAGTTTTACCTTTCATTGGCTTAGTTGAAATGATAAAACGTTGAACTCTTTTCCCATCCCGTTTCAACCAAACCCATGACAAAAATACAGGAATATCTAATCCATTTAAATAAACTTGTTGTCCACGAGTTTTAATTTCAGAGACTTTCCGTCCGTCTTGAAGTTTTCTAGTTTTAGGAATACCCAAAAAAGCATGGTAATTAAAATGAGAGCGGATTCTATTGATTAGTTTAATGGTGCCAAAAGCTGTATCACCTAAAACATAAATTTGGAAAGATTTAGTTAATATTGATGGCAAATTATGTAATAGTTTTTGAGCTAGTCCAGAAGGAGAAGTAGTACCTTTTCCTCGATAAACTCGAAAACTCCAAGGAAATCGCCAGTTTCCGATGACTAAATACATAACCACAATATGTAATCCTTTCTTGTGATGATAGACTCTTACCAAGTCTTGAAGGTGAGGAAAATTACCAACTTTTTCTAGTGTTGTTAAATCTAGAATAACTTCTAAAATTGGTTTTCGCCCTTTTTTTCTTTGAAAAAGAATTAGATTTAATATACAAGAACGAACATTACGAATCAGAGAACGAGTTGACCATTTATAATGATTCAAAAAACGACTAATAGCACTTTCTGATTTGGTTTGACAATGATGAGGAACGGAGGGGTGAACGAAAAAAGGTGTGGGAGAGGGAGATAAGGTTAGCGTAAATAATACGATAACTAAGCTGGAGGTAATTTAAAATCACTCGCAGGTTCTGTTAGCTTCTTCGACCAAATCTAATCTGGCTA
>Ga0209082_1000603_pt1 | contig 11578 bp, 20 predicted proteins | sample ColdCreekSource_FD_184127 | JGI IMG/M metagenome (GOLD analysis project Ga0209082, IMG submission 184127) | Groundwater microbial communities from Cold Creek, Nevada to study Microbial Dark Matter (Phase II) - Cold Creek Source (SPAdes) (version 3) | ecosystem: Environmental > Aquatic > Deep...
AATAGCCGTTTAGCTTCTTTTGGTTTCTTTTCAAGAGTATCTAAAATTAAATTCATCCCTTTTATTGACTCTTTGTCCTTTTTGTTTGTTTCTTTACAGTACACTATTTATATTTTGGAGATGTCTATTACAGAAAAAGCATTCAAAAGTATTCATGAAGATGCGGATGAAATTAGTAAAATGTTGTTCAGTATTCTCAAATCAGTTAACAAAAACCAATCGATAACTGACAAGACTGATGACTGATGACTGTCAGGTTGATTTTTGGTTGAGTCATGTTGCTCGATTAACTAGCTCTTTTTGCTTGAAACGTAGAGCGATCGCCCGCATGAAATCCGATTAATCCTTCTACTTCATCATCACCGTTTAATTCTAGCCAACCGCTACCATTAGCTTCATCCATTTCATCTTGACCCTCCCAAGTGAAGCTCAAACGCTCTTTTGTTCCTGTCTGTTCCAGATAACCATCGAGATAACCGCTAACTAACCCAAATTGAAAATCACCTGAATTATCCGCACTTATTTCAATATAGGCTTGAGTTTCCATGTTGAAGTAATCTTCGTCCCACTCTGACATCTCGTAGATATGCCATGTACCGATAAAAGCATGGTTGGCTTCGGCTTTTTCGAGTCTGGTTACACTCATCAATCGACTTCTTTATTGCTGCGCCTTTATAGTAGCGTGAAGTTTGAGCTTAATTTTGACCGAGAGAGAGGCTTTCGGTCAGAAAGCATCTCTAATCGCGGTGTTGACTCAGTTTATCCTTCGATACATATCCTCGTCTACTACGACGGGAGGCTTGTTTTTCATACCAGATTAAACCTGTTTGATAGTCTGGGCAGATTGTAGAGTTGGAACGACCGAAATCTTGTTTAACAGAACTTCCCCAAGTGCGCTTAATAATCCAGTTACCAAATAAATCTTGGCATAATTCTAGTAGGTAAAAACGTGTGTCTTTTTGCCAGCTTGAATGTTGCTACTTGTCTAGTTGGTAGTTCATCTCAACTTTTGTATTGATCGCCCTTTTAATTCTATAACTTACAGAGTACGTTGGTCTGTAACTTTCAAACTAACAGACTTTATTAGATCTTGTTCTGTCGTGCCTTTGAGTTCGTCAGACTGGTTCATTAATAAGTCCACAGCTACCCGAATTAATGTATTTTCGGTAATTCGTTCTCCCGAACCTTTTCGTTGGCGGTTAAGCGATCGCGTCAGGCTAGTTAAACTATCTAGCTGATCCTCACGCAGTCGGGCTTCTTTACGAACTAGTTTTAAATACTTTGGTAGTTCGTCAATCTGGGAGTTCGAGACTTGGGTAGTGTCAGAGTCTGAAACTTTGGTGGTTCGTAACTCTGTTACTTTGTTACTCCGTATGTCCAAGACTTTGTTAGCTTGTGAGTCTAGTATTTTGTCAGTTACTAACTCTGATACTTCGGCAGTAACGGAGTCATTTGAGGAGGGGCTGTGACGTGAATTCGATTCACGCCCTTGTAAGCCTCGTGTTTCTTGGACGGGTTGCTCATGGGGGTGAACCCCAAGACCGCACCCGTCCGCTTCTTCTAATGTTTGAGATGTCCGTTCGGTTTGCTGAGTTTCTTCACCGATTAAATCTGAAAGCTTGCGTCTTTTTGTCATTAGTTCCACTCCCTAAGTAATTCATCTGCTAATTTGCGATAGTCCGAAGCTGCTACTCCTGCGTTTTTTCCTGTGGCTTGGACGATAGAAATTCCTTCATCGGGTATGCGCTCGTAAATTTTGTATGACCTAATAAAACTACTAAATACGGGGATTCCCGCTTCCATTAATGATTCTTGGGCATCTAGGGCATCTCCTATACTGCGGGGATCAACAATGGTCAAGAGAATGCGATGGGTTACTTTGGCAGGAGCTACTAAAGTTTTGACGGTATGGATTAAAGCTTGAATGTCTAGAGAAGCTGGTTTACTTGGCATCACCACATAATCAACCTTCTCGATTACCGCTTTGAGAGCTTTTGATTCTCTAGAAGGAGCAGTATCGACTACCACCAGTTCGTAATCTTTGACTTTTTTTAACTGATTGAGCAGATTGGGGTTGCTTTCTTGAACCATGTCGAAGGGCATATCCCCTCTTTCTACCCACCAGCTAGCCGACCACTGGGGAGAATCGGTAATCTACTAGCAAAGTTTTCATTTTTTGGGCAAGGATAGCAGCTAGATTGACTGCCGTAGTAGTTTTTCCCACTCCTCCTTTCCCATTGGCGATCGCAAGTATTTTGGGCATAAGTCTGCAAGTGACAGAGTTGATTGACTCAGCCATACTATAAGGGTGAAAACGGTAACTGGCAAATATCTTTTCTTTTCTTTTAATTTTTAAGCTTCACTGTTTGCCAAATCCTTTAACAGACTAAAAACCCCATATTTATGCAGCTTTATCTTCCTCTGGAAACTTAGCACCAAAGACAACTTTAACTTGACCATCCTCAAGATCGTTTCGGTTAAATACAGCTACTTCTACTCCTTCACAAAACAATTCCACCTGTTTATCCAGAACCCAACGATATACAAGTTCAGGCTCACCTTCAGCAATAAAAGAGTTATAAATAGTTTTAGTATTCATCTCAACATATAGACCTGGTTCATTGAGGTTATGGGAGGTGTTGACTTCTGGTTCGTCGGTTTGAATGTAGAGGACTTTGCCGTGCTTGGTGGGGTAGCCATTCCAATCTTGACCGCCAGCTACAGCTTTAATGATGCTGTTAACAAATAAGGTTTTTCCCGTTCCAGCTTCGGCATAGAGTAGGGCAGTGGTCGCCATTGGCATTAAGGCAGCTACCAACCAATCAAAACGTTCGGGAGTTTTAGCTAATAGATCTTTTACTCCTACCCCGTCAAAAGTGGGTTGGTTTGTCAGGGCAGCTTCATAGGCATTCATTATTTGAGAAACGGATACTTTGTGGTCTCTGGCTAGCTTGTATAACATCCATTTACGTTCGCCAGGACAGGAAATAGCGTTGATTTCGTCAAATTGGGCGCACATTTGGGAAAAGGTTATATCTTTTGATACTTCTTTCTGAATTGTATTTCCCTTTGCCCCAATATGATAAACAACTCGCTTGGCGGATAATTGATAATCTTTAATCCAGTCAGCTACATCGACTCCTTGGGATTGGGGTAAATTTTTCCAGAGAGGAGAATGGGGAAAGGCATATAACCATTGAGCATCGGGAAATTCTTTGGCAATGGTTTCCATGTGCTTCATTCCTGGTTTATCCCTGTCGGGACAGAGGACTGTTCTTGCCATGCCAACTAAATCTGCTGTATCTGATGGTTGCCATTTGCCAGAACCGCCAATATTAGTAGTAGCTGGTAAGCCTATCGACCACATAGCATCAGCACTGGGTTCTCCCTCAACAACAAAAATGGTTTTTCCCTCAGCGATCGCTTCTTTAATTTCTGCGTAACGATATACAGGAATATCTTCTCGCTTAATACCTTTTAATCCTTTGACCCAGACTTTGCCGTTCCAATGTTCTTGCCAGCGTTTGGGCTTGCCTCCCTTACCATCATCGATACGAATAATGCGAACAAGAGGATTACCTTCACGATTGGGATATGACCAAATTCTTTTTTGAGCTGGTCTGATAGCTTTTTGCTGCTTCTCTATAGGAGCAAAAAAACGACCTTTTTGACTATCCCGTTTAGATGTCAGTCTCCAACCAGGGGCGGCTTCTTCAGTCCGATTACAAACTGAGAGAACGCCTAAGAAATAACACCAGTCGGGTTTTCCGCAGTGTGGACAAGGAGTTTGTGCAGTTACACGTTGAAGATTTTCTGTTATCATGGTTGTATGTGTTTAAAACATAATAGTCCCGTCATCTCTATCTATAGAGAAAGCGGGGTTTGCATTTTGAGAGCAGTTGTTAACTTTGGATGGTGAGCAACTGCTTTCTGAATTTGTAGCTTAGATAAGAGAATTGTAGAACGATATCGGTGGTTCAATCAGATTTATCATAGATATTTCTTATTACGTCTTTTAATTGGTGCTTAAATATACTAACTTGACTTTTAATTCGTTGTAAGTTGTCTAATCAAGAATAACGGCTTTTAGATTAGGATTTAATTAATTTATTGATATATTTAACCCAAGCTAGAGCTTTTTTACCGTTATTGCTCTCTAAAGATTCAAATTCAACTTTTAGGCGATCGCTGGGAATATCGGGTAACTTTTTTGCTGCCCAGGAAATGGCATCATCAGATGAATTCCAATTTTTCCAAGGTTCCCCAATCCATTCATTGAGAGTTACCGCTATTTCTCTACCAGGATTGAGAAAGGTTTTATCGGCTAACTCCGAACAGCGAGATTTAGTTACAGTTAGGATGTGCTGCTGACTTATTTCTCCTGCGATATCGAATTCATACTCAATGGAAGATGTTTGTATGGGAGTCGTACCGATTTTACGGGGTTCAGCTTTACCTTGTTCGTTCTTTTCAACTACCCACTCGGTTTTAGTCCGCATGGTAGCAATGATATGGGCGCGACAACCGATAATAGCGTCAATTAACTTTCGCTCTAGAGGTCTGACGTTTTTCCAGCCTGTAAAGCTATTGCGTTGACTTGAGAAGTGCATCTAATTCCCAGTACCACGCATGAGACAGGGAATCAACAATGGATAGTGCCGTAACCAGCTTTTTCTGCTGCTTGTATTGCTTCTATGTAACGGCTGGGATGAAAATCATTAAGTTCGCAAACATCGAAATTAAACTTATCGGCGTATTTTTTACTACTACCTCGTTCAGTATCAATTAAGGCAATGGGTGTAGCTAAATGAGAAGCGATCGCCAATGCGGAATAGGTTTTGCCACTTCCACTCTTTACCACTAATAGCTAGTCTGACTTTGATTTTTTCCTTAGTTGCTTTGGTAAACATGATTAGAACACCTTCCAATCGTCATTTTGCCCATCGATAAATTCAAGATAGGCTTGTTCGTCATAGTACATAGTTAAAATTCCTTGATTAGCCACCGCTTGATTTTGGTTAAATGTCTGCGATGGCTTGAGTACTTAATTTATGCTGCTGCTAGATATTCGTTCACAGTTTCATCAATCTTTTGACGCAGGGTATTACTAATATATTTTTCTGGATTGCTTGAGAATTCGTCAATCAAATCGTTTATAGCCTCAAACATGATGGGAATTAAAACAAATGGTGGCACGTCACTATATTCACTTTCTACATAGATAAAATTTTCGGCAATGTCTTCTAGACAGTCTTCAAGAGAGATGGTGTACTGATCTGATTTCTGAGGCATAATTAATTATTTCCTGGAATTTTTTGAATTAATCTGAAAAAACTTTAATAATGGGTGCAGTCAAAACTTGATCACACCCAGGTTTCTTATTAGTTACCGTCAGTTAGTCGCTGGGCTAATTTCTCACAGGCATACCAAACCATGAGGTTTTTAAAAGAGTCAAAGGTATCTAACATATCGCTGCGCCCAAATTCGGCAATCATCGCAGCAGCATTTTTGTAGCCCATCTCTTCGGCATCTTCTACTGCCATCTCCCAAATTTCCTCGGCAAATTTATCGAAAATCTTGACGGTATTGGCAGTGTAGGTAATTTTGGGGTATCCCGCGTCAGCCCCATGTAAAGCGATGTCTTCAGCGTGTTCTTTTAGATTGGCTTTAAACCAATCTTCAAAACATTTAGAGCGGATAATCATCTTAAAAAATAATTTGCTTAGAGTTAATTAGTTCTTGAAAGAAAGTGACCAGTTTTCCTGCTGGTCACAGAGCAGAGGAATCTCTACGGCGCGTTTTGAGTAAGAATACTCTTACTCATTTGCGAAGCTTATCCTTTAGGAAAAGCCGCCTTACCAACGGGGCATATAACCTGTGGTGTAATAGTTGTATTCGTCCAAGTCACAGCCGATATGTTTGGCTGATTCAGATTCGACTAAATAATCCAACCCAAAAGCGTAGGAATCTGCGTAGCGTTGCATTCCGCGAATTTTGATTTCTGCTTCAAATTCTGATAGATATTTGGGTTTTCTAATCTCGCTCCAAGAACAGCGATAGAAAGTATTAATAGTTTTCAAGTATCCAGATATTTCAGCTTCGCTACAGCCTAAATAAACTAAGAACGCTGACTCGGTTTCGGTAGCATTGCCCCATTCATAGCGATCGCCTGTCGTAGCTTCGCAAATGGCTACACTTTTACAGAGTTGAGAAACTTTGAAACTACCGTGTGGTGAAACTTTTAAAACTGAATCGTTTAACATGATAATTACCTAATTAATTTGGGTTTTAATCGAGGTTTGATACTTGGCGGTGTCACCTCGATTATGTGTATAATAGCATGGCTGCCTTGTAAAAATATTATTATTATTGTATGGCTGTCTAACAAATTAATAAGTCTTACTTATGCGTGGCTGTCGTGCTAATATGAGGAAAAAAGGTAAAAAGAAACAATGCCCAAAGGAAGACCAGGAGGAAATCCCGAACTAGAAAAATATCAATTTCAACAAAAGTATGATTGGGACGAGCCATGTACTGAAAGAATGCAGCTAAGAATGCCCCCAAGCATGAAAGCAGCGATTAAAGAGGGGTTAATTGAGGATTGGCAAGAAATAGCGAGACTGGCGATCGCTGAAGAGATAGAAAAAGCGACAGAGCAAGAAGACTGACGCGAAGCTAACCCTTTAGGGAAAAAAGCGACAACTGCGCGGGAGCAGGAACGGGAACACCGAGCCACCAAGAACCAAACGCACCAGCGGACGACCAGGAAACACCAGACCAAGAAGGAGGCAAACAGCCAGAGGGCAACCACAGCAGCACGCGCCGACCGCGACCGAGGGCAAACGCCAGCGAACCCCAAGAACCAGAGCCACCACCAAAAAACGAACGGGAAGGACGAACCCCAACAGGACAAACAGGGACAGAAGGCAGAGCCACCAGCAAACCACGAGAACCAGCAGCCACAGACAACACACAGCGAGAAGACCGACGGGCAAAGGCAGAACGCCCAGAACCGAACCGCCCAGAGGCGACGGAGAACCCCAGGAAACCGCGAGAACCACCAAAGAAAGACCGACAAAGCGAGTCAACGCCACGCGCACAACCAACCGAAACACGCACGCCAGCAGGAACGGAAGGCAACAACGCAGAGAGAGCAGCCGACGCAGCAACAGACGGGGAACGAGAACCCGAAAAACCGACAGAAACAACACCAGCAAACACCGAAGACGAAGCGAGAACAGACACGGCAAACAAAAGAATCAACAACTACAATTATATCACGGCAGCCACGCAAAAAAAAAGCCGAAACCCCATGCAAAGCAAGGAACATAGAGAAATATAAAACCGCCTAAAACAAGCGGACACCCCGCCCATCCTCTCTCTCTTTTCTCTTCTCTCCCCGCGATCGCCCTTACGAGAAAGCAGATCAACCCAATTCTAGGCTTGCCGACACCCAAGATCTAGCCGAAAAGCACAACACAGAAGGGGAATCGGAGGCAGGTCAACTGTCGGGAAAGGTTGTGCTAAAATTTTCATCTTGTGGAGGCAAGCCGAAATAAATCGAGCGATTAGCGAGACATAAGTTTAATCCCTGTAGCGAGATGAGGTTGTAAAATTTCTAAATTACCAACTGATAAAATTTGCCAGGCTAAATCTTGGATTCCTTCTTCCTGAAGCAATTGATTAATATGTTTTCGGAAAAATTCGCTATTAATAAGTTCTAATGGTTCAAAAGTAATCAAAACTGGTTTGAAGATGTTACAATCCTGGAAACGCTCTAGCTCTGGCAATTTTTAATTACTTCTCCTACATAAGTTTCAAATAAATAACCAAAATATTTAGAAAAATCTTCTTTATATTCATTAAATAATTGGTAATAAATACCAGTAGATATTCTATAATCAATCAACTGGGGTAAAGGGGCATGAAAAAAGTCTTGATTTGGAGTAATACGCTGAAATTGTTTTCCTTTACAGGGACGAATAACTGGATATAAAAAAAGTAGATTAAAATCGTACATAGCAAATCGGCGATCGCTATTTTGATACTTATTATAAAGATTTTTTAAGTGAGATATTCTCTTACTAAGTTAGTAAATGTCTCCTAATCTGTGCGTGCTTAATTTTGAACGTATTTTATTTTCAAGTTTCTGAAAATCTTCAAAACTATTAATTTTCATAAATTTGTAGTAGTTTCAGGTATTTATATTTACTACTAATTATTCCCTTTAGCTAAATAAACAATCCAACATCAACCGAGAAAAATTCAGCCAAAGCTTTTGCCTGGGCTTTACTAATACTGCGTTTACCATTAACCACTTCTGAAACAACACCTCTCGAACCTATGACACCGACTAAGTTTTCCTGTTTGATCTTATTGGATTCCATTAGATGCAACAGCATAGAATGAGGTGTCCCTTCGTCCAGGGGATAATTTTCGTCTTCAAATTTTTCAATCAAGGTAACTAATAGTTCGAGGATCGCATCTTCCTCGTTACTGCGATGGGCTTTGTGTTCCAATTCTTGTGCTAATTCAATGGCGCGATCGTTTTCTGCTTCGGTTTCGATGACTTTGGGTTGATATTTAGCTAATAACTGGGCGTAGTCTGAGGGATTAATAGTAAGGGTCATTTTTCCATTTATCCTTAGAGTATTCGGCATGAGTTAAAACATACTTGATATAAATTCTTTGATGCTCGTAGATAATATCGACAATCAAGCGATAGCGATTACCTTTAATATTGAAAACAGTTAAGTTACCTACGGCTTCGGCGGTTTTATAGGTAGCTTGTACTTCAGTTAAATTCTGCCATTGGGCTTTGCTGGCAACTCTATACCAGTCATAAAGAGCATCACAGGCAGAACTATGGGATTGACAGTAATCGCGGAGAATCTTTCGACTAATAACACGCACATTGGTTAACTAAATCTAGTTACTCTTTTATGTTCTCTAATTGAGAATAAAATGTCAAGCTTATTTAGTTTCAAGTTATCAGTTTAAATCATTCAAATTAACGGTACAGTAAGGATATTACCGATCATGATATCGGAAATTAGGCTTTTCGATATCGACTATAATGGAACGAGTTAACCCCCAAACTCCATCACACTTAGAAAACTCTTTCAATGCCAAAATTGAGAGACATTTTACTCATACCGAACCTGACGTGCTAGCTCAATTCCTCCTCGACAAACGCAATTCCAGTACCAGAGCCGCCTACTCTAAAGACCTTAATGACTTTTTTCGCGCCACTACGGGCAAGGCTGCGACTAAAGATACGGTAATGGAGTTTTTGCACCTGGAACGTTCGGCTGCGGTGGGAGTAGTACTAAATTATAAAGCCAAGCTATTTGAGAAGGGTTTGACAGAATCTACCGTCAATCGTCGTTTGGCTGCGATTAAAACTCTCTGTAGCATGGGTCGCAAGTTGGGAATATGTGGATTTACCTTAGAGGATGTTAAAGGGGAAAGAGTTCAGCAATATAGAGATACGAGCGGGATTAGTCCAGAGGAATATCGTCGAGTTTTGGATATTTGCGATCGCTCTAAAATCTATGGAATTAGGGATTATGCTCTATTAAAACTGCTGTGGGACAATGCCCTCAGACGCAATGAGGTGAGTTTGCTTAATTATGCCGATTTTGATGATTTATGATGACAATCGGGCGAAAGATCAGGTGGAATTATCGGAAATGTTATCTGGGTTAACTGATTAAACAGTCATCAGTCATCAGTTTTAGTTAGCAGTAAATTACCTTAAACTTTGTTTGTAATATAACTTATATGTTATATTGGCAATATGACCTGGACTGTTGAAACTCTCAACGACACTGTTGATGCTGAACTTTCAGCTTTACCCAATGATATGAAAGCTAAGTTCGTTTGGATTAGTAATTTAATCGCCGAACATGGCTTAGAAAAAGTTGGCAAACCTTATGTCAAATACCTTGAGCAAGGTTTATCCTAAAGGATACCGCTTCGCATATGGGAAATTAGACTTAAAGGTAGAGATGGTATCTCTCGTGCCTTATACGTCACCGCCAAACCCAAGCGTGTCGTTGTTGTCCGAGTTTTTATCAAAAAGACGCAAAAAACTCCTCGCAAGGAAATTAAACTCGCTCTATCTAGAGCTAAGGAGATTCAATCATGACGCTTATTACCGACCTTCATCAACAATGGTTAAACGATCCTGAATATCAGGCTGCTTATGAGCGATCACGCCCTGAGTTTGAAATTGCTTCGGCTATTATTGCTGCCCGATCTTCTGCTAATTTGACCCAAAAAGAGCTAGCCGAACTTATGTCCACTAAACAATCTTTAATTGCTCGACTCGAAGCTGGTGAACAAAATACTACTATTAAAACCTTGAATCGTATTGCCCAAGCTACTAACACTCGCCTCCATATTTCTTTTCTGACTCAAGATTAATGACAAAGACGTTGGTAATTGAAAGTATGACATACAGAGTGTTTTTGTTCGTAGCTTTTAGCTCTTAGCTTTTTTTAGAATTTACCCAAGATGATAACTATACTTTTCATCCCCCGATTCAGCAACGCCAAAAATCATTCTTAGATTTGGCAACGCCATGACAAAATATTGAAAATTTTATTGCATCTATGCAAACTATTTCTCCAATTCAAAATTATCAATTAAGAATTAAAAATTGATGGTATTTTCATTTTGAATTGTCATAAGACTTATCAGAGTCGCGTCCTGCTAGGTATTCTTGATAGGCAGCTTCTCCTGCTTCTAATTCTGATACGGGTACATCATCAACAGTTTCTTCTTGCTCCAGGGCATCGAGAAAATCTTCGATTTGACAGGTTTTTGGCTGGCTTTGATTGTAAGTATTCACAGATGAAATAACTTGGTTTTTGACGATCTAGTTTTACTATACTGTCTATTATACAATGCAGTTTTAAAGAGGCTTTTAGTTTACTTTGACCGTAGTACTAGAGATACGCCAAAGTTGATGCTGGAGATGCCAAAACCCAGTCCTGCTCCTTTGGTTAGATCTCCCTGGTTGATGGCAGATAGGGCTGTTCCTGTGATGACTCCTGCCAGATGTAGACCGAGAAATAGCTTGAGTATCTTGTGGCGTTCAAAGGCGATCGCTTTGTTAATTACTGCTGTAATGGTTTCTACCCTAGAAGAGGACACGTCATTTGAGGAAACCTCAAATGCGTGAGATGTCCGTGGAGTTGCTACGCCATTACTCTTTGGCTGTTGCGTTGTCGAGAAATCCTGGCTAGGATCTTTTTTGTGGCTGAGGCTGGGTTTTCCATCATTGAGTATTTGGATTTGTTCGTCGGTGTATATTTTCTTTCTGCCATCCTTTACCGCTTCCATGTCATACCCCAATTCAATTAAGTATTCACGGCGTTGATAAAAGTAGGTCTTACCAATGCCATATCTATCGGGTAAAGAGGAAGCTGATAGCATGATTGTTAAAAAAGTATGAACATTTCCATCCTCTTACAGAACTAGTTCGTTTGCATCAGTAATGTCGCGGATAATCAATCAGTCATCAGTCATCAGTCATCAGCTTTTTCAGTTATCAGTTATGAGAAAGCAACAT
>Ga0209082_1000605_pt1 | contig 11559 bp, 11 predicted proteins | sample ColdCreekSource_FD_184127 | JGI IMG/M metagenome (GOLD analysis project Ga0209082, IMG submission 184127) | Groundwater microbial communities from Cold Creek, Nevada to study Microbial Dark Matter (Phase II) - Cold Creek Source (SPAdes) (version 3) | ecosystem: Environmental > Aquatic > Deep...
TAGGGGCTAAGGACATTTCATCCAGATTTTAAGTCGGGTTACACCCCCTTGACCTTGTGAAAAATCTAAAATGCAACGCTGTAAAATTTCAAAGAGGTTTCGTGCTACTGTGAGAGCTTGTCCGGTACGCCGCCACTGATTGGGTGAGATTACGCGGGCGCTCTTCTGGCTACCTCCAAGCGGCAGGGAATATTCCAGTCAGCTCATCAGCGCATCTATACTCTGCGTAAATCTCAATAAACACAGTAAGTCACCTAGACTAGTAACTATTTAACCTGCATCCCGAGTATTTTGAGTGTCCACGAGAAAGGATTTTTTATAGTTTTGTTGCCCTGCAGGATTCTTTCCTGAGCAACGCCGTGAGCTCCAATTAACCATAAACAATATATTACAGATTACTTAATGAACATAAAAGAGTGATTTTAAATAATATGCAAAATTTCAAGATCGAGTGAACATGCTTAAATTATTTAATTGTTTTTTGAGGCTATCTTCAGCATTATATAGGAGAGCTATTTTTTGGTTTGTTGCCCTGCAGAATTTTACATATATGTAACCTGAGCACCAACTGACCTTAAGTAAAATTAGAGAAAAATTTAATGAACATAAAAAAACTCTTAAAATGGTATGCAAATATGGGGTCACCAGCAGCACTTGCTAATTATCAAAATAATCAACAGCTTTTCCTATTAATGTCTACAACGATTGAAAGTTACTTTTTTCAAGTGGCCCCGGCGCAGCTTTTACCTTTTGAGCAACCTGACGAGCACCAGTTGATATCAAATGTTTAAATAAATTAAAGCTTAATGAACATTATAAATTCATCTAAAATTATATGCAAATTTGGGGTAGCATAATATGGTAAAAAATCGATTTCTGAACCAAACAATCTGATAATTTAACTTAAAATATAACCAAATCACATACAAATGCAATTTACCCAATTCGGCATCGATACATGAAATTAGCAAACATCTTATTATATAACGCAACAATTAATGAACTGCTTCCAAAATTCTGCCTGCTCTATCCAAAATATCTAAAGTTTCCCCCCTTTTCTGGAGAAAGAGCACAATCATGACAAAATATTCTTAACACACGTTACTTTGGCTGCAAAAGTCAACAAAATTTACGCTGAAAGAATATGCACGTGAATTAAAAAACCACTTTAATTTCATTTACACGTCACTCCTCTCAGTCATAAAGAAACACTTCTGGGGCCCTTTTTTTCAAACTGCGCTCGCTGCGATTTCAGTGCAACGGCGCCGACAGCAGATAGACCAAAAAACTGCTTTAATTCACTCCCTGGCGCGCGCTCGCTTCTCTCACTATACGCATTTCATGTATCCTTAACCATTTCCCAGAAACATAATTTAAAATGAACATGCAGTGACTTTTTCAATTACTCAATTTTCGGCACTTACACTTCTGATATTTTAAAACTTTCACTCAATCCAGCGAAAAATAAGAAAACCTTAATAACATAAAAATTCCACTTTAATTTTCAAGCAATTAACTAAGTGAAACCTTCACCTTTACGTGCAATTTAATTAACTACCTCCGAGGTCTTTTCAGAGCCTCACTCTCGTTTCGGAAGCCAGGCGCACCGGGAGTGCCTGCTGTCCTGCGCAAGTTGTACTTCCGCGCCGGCCACTTAAAGCGTGATGCCTACCTATAAACTTTGGCCGCCTCTACCGCGTCCGCCGGTCGTCATTGACCTCTAACCCTTTCATATTCTAGATCTGCAGCTTGTGGCCGTTCCACCTATATAATTAAAATCAAAATCGCTATGCGCTCGCTGCCGTCATCGACAGAAACAAATATGATGCAATTTTAGACCCGTTTTAAATTTTCAAAATGCAATTTGATCACTTTTATTTTTTCAATGTGCAATGAAACCCAACAAACTTTTGTTTCTGCAATTAGATCTTACAACAAAATTTATTTTTGCAATTAGCCAATCTGCAATATTTGATTTTTGCAATTAGCCCTCTTTGTATTTTTTACAAATGCAATTATGTCATTTGGCTGATTCAGCGTCGATATATATATGTTGCTACTTGGTTGTTTCTGTTAACTAAAAGGTACTCATATATTGATTAAAAATGTTTTATTTCCTGTATTAATATACTGATTAGATTACATAAAAGATGGTTTGCTCTATAGATTTTCGTATGACAACAATTTGTGTTAAGGACGTCAAATTTTATTTTTAAAATGGCATAAAAATGTACACAAATATTTTGTTAAATTATTATACACGTTGGCAACAAAAATTTAATTCAGGCGGATCTTAACGTAGTATAATATGTGGTTGAATTTAATTCTCAAATGAATATTGTTTATTTCCCAGCAATTATGTACCCTAAGTTATAAGAAAACATGGAATATTTGCCGCAATATTTGACATTGCTCTCTCTGTAACAAGCCAACACGGTGTACATTTGCTCTTTTTAATGTTCTAAAATATTAACTTTAACATTATGTCTTGTAAATTTGAGCTCTGATTGCACTGGAAAAAGCTGCAGGGAGGCATATCAAAATGAAATGCACGTTTGTAGTTTCAAATTAAATATCAGTAATATAATCGATAAAAATGCAAAATCTTAGAGACAATTTTATATCAGCAGGAGGTGAATTCTATAATAAGCCATATTTTCCTAGCTATTTAGGTGAAATTAATGTATACAAAAGTGTAATGTACTGGAAACAGTCATGACGAGTGTTGCATAGCTATTTTTTTCTGCTACCAATCAGTCAGTAATCATGAACTCAATTTAATGATCCATTATTTTGGAGCATATTGTACTTATCATTAATCTTTTTATAATGTGTAGGGTATCATTACTTACACACAACACATAGAAATGCAGAAATTTGAAGCGCATTTCGGCTGTTTTTTGGAGCTATTAACCCTTCCTCTAAATAATGGCACAAATATTTGAAAACTCGAGGCGCACGTATTACTGAAATAATTAAATTTTTGATAATTTTCTATTTTCTTTTACCACCTGATTGCAGCGCAAAACCATTTTAATGAAAAATAATTTTTTTTTTACTGGTAAGATTAACAAACGTGCATTAAAAAGTGCATTTTTGAGGATTTTTTTGTCTGGTTTCATGCGCATAAAACCACCACTGCATGAATGTGCATGAATGAATGCGGAAACTCTGATTGACGGACTCGAGAGACAAAAGGCTTTTTGTAGCTTTTGCTCTCAGCACCAATTGACCTAACGTAATATTAGATAAAATCTTATTTCGATCATATTAGAAAAGTCATTATAAGATGTACACAAACATTGATTTTGCTAATGTTTGCCCCGTTAGAATAAATTCATTTAAAGTTTTATGGGCATTAGAGATATACAACAATCAAAAATGTGAAGTAAAAAGTGGGCGATCTTTTGCCATTCAAATTATTTTTTGAACCAAAACTCAAAAAAATGTCTAATACTGAACTTAAATTTTTTTTTAAATCCATTACAGTCTCTCGTAGATTGTTTTGTAATCATCGTAAAGCATGGTTTGCAAGGAGGTATCCTTTCGTATTTATTATTAGTCATTGTATACATATATTTTTTTAGAAATTTGAATGTACCCAGAAATAGATTTTGCTATTATAATGTTTGCCCCGTTTGAAATTATTTATTCAACGATTACAAGGCATTATAGAGATACAAAGATAAAAATAGTGAATAGGGCGATCTTGACAGACCACTCAAGTTGATCAGGCGGCATCCCGGGTTGCCTTTCCTGACACCACGCCGGGAGCTGTTGCTGAGAGGCGGCGCGCGCTTGCATGGCCATGATCAGCGCGCGGCGGTGGCGTGGACTGCGGATGAACGCTTCGGCTGACCTAGCAGAATAACTCTGATCGCTAGTTGTCTTTGCACCTAGGGACTCGACACACATACTTTTTGTAGCTTATTTTGCCCTGAGAAACCTGAGCACCAATTAACCTAACGTAATATTAAAGCTCTGATTGCACCGTATGGAGGCATATCAAAATTGTACGGACGAAATACTCAAAAAGCCCCTGATTAATTAGCAAGTGCCTGTGAAGCCACTTTTGCACATCTTTTTAGTTTACTTTTTAATGTTCAAAAATATTAACTCGAACAATATATCTTGTAAACTTGAGCTCCGATTGCACTGAAAAAAAGCTGCAGGGATATGAATATAAAAATTTGACGGGCGAAATACTAAAAAAAAACCCTAATTAATTAGCAAGTGCCTGTGAACCCACTTTTGCACATCTTTTTAGTTTACTTTTTAATGTTCAAAAATATTAACTCGAACAATATATCTTGTAAACTTGAGCTCCGATTGCACTGAAAAAAAGCTGCAGGGATGAATATAAAAATTTGACGGGCGAAATACTAAAAAAAAACCCTAATTAATTAGCAAGTGCCTGCGAACCCACTTTTGCACATCTTTTTAGATTACTTTTTAATGTTCAAAAATACAAGCTCTAAAAGCATAAATCTTGTACTTTTGAGCTCTGATTTGCTCCGGAAATAATCTGCAGGGAGGCTTTTACTAAAAATTACCGGACAAAATACTCAAAAAGCCTCCAATTAATTAGCAAGTGCTGATGACCCATATTAGCAATTGATTTTTGGTGGCACAATTAATTTCATATAGTGTTGCTCATTTTAAGTGTTTGGTCAGACGTGCTCGCGTAAAAATACCGTAGGGTATAACACATAAAGGAAATCAAAAAGATTTTTTAAAAGGAGTTAACAACTGGGTATAAACCTCCAATTAATTAGCAAGTGATTTTAAACCCACTTTTGCGCATCTTTTTAAATTATTTATTTTTAATATTCAAAAATATTTCCTCTAACAATATTACTTTAAATTTGGAGCTCCGATTGCACTGGAATAAAGCTGCAGGGAGGCATATCAAAAATCAACATTGTACTGACGAAATACTCAAAAAGCCCCCGATTAATTAGCAAGTGCCTGTGAACCCACTTTTGCACATCTTTTTAGATTACTTTTTAATTTTTAAAAATATTAGCTCCAACAATATATCTTTTAATTTGGAGCTCCGATTTCCCTGGAAAAAAGTTGCAGGGAGGCATATCAAAAATCAAAATTGTACCGATCATTTAGTGATCAGGTGAAAATTGTATGTATAGGGTGTAAAAAATTTTGTTGCCTTTCTATTCAGATTCATTTTTTATGCTCAACAGTATAAGCTGTAGCGTAATGTCGTGAGCTTAGGTGTTGCTCAGGAATAAATCCGCAGAGGGCAGCAAATCCAATTTGATTGACAAAATACTCAAAAAACACCTGATTAATTATTTAAGTGGTGGTATGAGCTCATTACCAATTCATTTTTGGTAGTTTGCTTACGTTAGCCTCGGTTTAAATTCAGAATTACATATCAACCAAGTTATGCGGTACAGATAGAGAGGTATTAAGTAAAGTTTAACCAAGCACAGGTGCATAGAAGACTTCTATGGGAGAGTTGAACGCAGGGACCGCTGGCCAATCAGGATTGCTGTTTCAAGTGCCGCCATCTAGTGGTGTTGCGCGCCAACATTTTAATGAGTGCCTCTTGATACTAAATTAAGATTTGAATGAATTATTTCAATGAACGGGCCGAAAATGTTTCTTTTTTTATATAACACGATTTAAAAACATTAACACCTATTGAGGTAAAAATATATTCTAATTTTCAGATATGCTTTGTAATTATAGCTTGACGAGTGCTTGCCCTTTACAATTTTTGCAAATTTAAGAGCAGTAAATTAAAATCGGTTAAATTTTGACAGTATCATTCGATTACAGTTACGTTCATCATAGGCAAACTTTTTTTACCGAAATCAGCATAAGTAGCAGAGATTGATTCATACTTTCTTAAGACAAAGAATCTCAACAAATTTTCTAACTTTCTTTGCAAGGTGTGAGAAATAATAATGAAAAATATAATTTATTGCAATTTTATTTCTTTCACAATTAAAATTGGCTGATGTGTCCAGATTTGCTCACAAAAATTTATAATGTTTTGTAGTTTTATTGGAGAAAACAATTTTCAACAAAAATTTTATTTATTTGTTTTCAATTTATGGATAGCTTGATGTACAGATTTGCTAGGTAGGAACCCCTTCTGAGAGAGCTGAAACAGAAAGTATTCTTTTTAAGGCTACATTCAATGCGATTTATAATAGCCTCACATTTGCATTTCACCGCACCTTTGCCCTCCCGAGACAATTTTCCGTACCAAAAGGTACATGTTCTTCTAGTAATCTTGTTTGCATTCTCTGTTTGAAATAAATAATCAATAAATACACCATATGCATAAGATTTTAAATTTGATTTTGATAATATTTAATTTTCATATGCAAACCATTCAGTTTCTGCATATCAAGACTGCGGACGACATTCTGAAATTGGACACGGCATGGTTTACAGCTCTTGTACTCTTTTTCAAATCCATCCTGGACATGATAATTCTTCGTCAATAGCTTGCTTATGTCTTTTTCCGGGACGTTCCTAATCCACGAGGGCAAACTTTCTAGCCATTGAATTGTACCCACGTTCACGGACATTGAAACTGTCAATCCAACGTTGAAGCCAAAGTGCACATGGCCTGCGGGAATAAAAAAGGTTTCCCCTGCCTTAAGTTCCACCTACACAAGCGCATATTGATTATTCAAACTACAACCATAAAAACTTTTACGTACAACAGTGTATTGGATACCTTCGTCATCCAATTTTTGGAGATATGGCATAAAAAATCGGTGCTGCATGACGCATTTAGCACCAACAAATGTTTCCCTTGTAAGTTTAATGAACTGTATGGCATACTCCGATCGAATTAGAACCAAGATCTGGAATATGAAGTTTATTAATATTTTTCACCCATATATATATAACATAAACGAATGTTACCTTCCTTCCAAGCAACATCAAAATGAGGCTTGGTAAATTTAGGTCTTCTAAGTGAGCACCAAAACCAGTGTAGGACATCCCAATGTAAAACATGACTCGACTGATACCAGGGATAACCGCATCTCCGAAAACGCCTCCCAGATTCCAGATATCCAGTGGATAGTCCTAGAATAAAAGGACATTTATTTTTTTAAATATGAATAATTGTTTTCAACTAATTATAATGTGGGTTATACTTTCAGCTTCTCTTTAAGAAGATCACGCAAATCAGGTGTCATGTGTGGCTCAATTCCCTCAACATATGAAATTTGTTCTTCGTTATATGACATCTCGATACTTTTTTCTAGAATCCAATCGTACAGCTTCTTTGGGTCAATGATTGAGGTACTGCAAAATGACGAATTTTAAATAAAAAATTATTTCAAACACGCACTACTTACACGAATTGTTTTTTTTCATCGGGCAAAGCCTCTAATTTTTCCTTAGAGACACCATCTAATTCTGCGTTGTAAATACCAGCACCATAGGACCTGAAGGGGACGACCTTTTTTACACGAACGTTGTCCAAGGTGGAGGGTAACACGCACCACACTTCTGTTCGATCGACATCAATGGCACCGAAAACCTATGACAATATGTATATTTTATGTTCCACAGTCACAAGCACGTAGAAATAAACATTCGAACTCACACACAAATACGTGTTCGTCACGCGGATCTCTTCATATGTTTCTTGTATGGTTTCAAATGAGCTAAGGTTCATTCCAGGCGTAATATTCATGTAGCGCACGTTGTCATCGGGTGCCTCGTAGCCAACAAAGATTCTTGAAAAAAAAATTTGTTTGAGATTTTTTAAAATATGAGAAACAATTAATATTATTACATGTTTGTCTTCGTATCGTCCCATAGATGTTTCAGATGTTTATTAAAGTCCTTACGATACACCTTCACTTTTTTCCTGAGCACATCTTTGTCTTTACGGTTTCCAATATTTCGCGGGGTCTTGCCTTTTAGCTCTCCTTTGTTCGAGGATCTCAAGTATTCTAACTGCTTCGCAAACGTAACCAACTGTAAGAAACAATAGACAATTGATTAAAAAGTGAACTAGAAAAGCAATATTAGCAATTAATATAGTTCAATACTAAATGCGAAACAATGGTTCAAAATAAATTATGTACATAACTAGGCTAGGGCTAGGACAACTAAATAATTTGGATACAGCTTCCTTAATCACCTGAAAAATAAGTTTAACTAAATAGAACCATGAAAAATGTATTTGCGATTGCCCTATCAAACTTTGAATTTTCTAAAGCAGTCTTAATTACCAAAAATGTGCATCCAAAATATGAAACGGTCCAGAACCACCTTAATTATGTTTAAAATGTTTCTAAATGTTCCAAAAATATTCATGAGATGTTCAAAATAATTTATGGCTAAAAATCATTGTAGTCAACACCCCAACACTTCCTCAACAAAATTGAAAAAAGCATATTATGACATTTTTTTGAACATTTTGGACTATTTTGAATAATTTGAAACATTTTGACACTGTGTAATTTTTTTTACACAAAAAATGTCTCTGGACAACATGAAAACCCTAAAAACCCCTGGGTTGACCTGAAAAAAGCTAAAAAAAAAACTATGCATGAAAAACATAAGTCAGAGACAAATGCCTCCACAGCTGCACAGCCCCCACGGTGGCAACATTTTTGGACTGTTTGAGCTGGAGAAAAACTCATCAGACACCAACACAGCAGCTTGAACAACACATAGATGAAAAACAAAATGGACAGGCATTACACATAGCAAGAATAAACAAATAATAAAACCACCGTAGGCAAATTATTGACCAATTTTTAATTTTATATTGAATATTTAGGAATAAAAATGCTGAACATTATTTAACAATATGAAAAAAAAATTTAATGAGAGCAAAATTTACAGACATCAGGGTCAGCACGTGAGCTCGTCCGGTGTGGCAAAGTCTCAAGTCTTTGCCGCAAACCCAAAAATGCTCCAGCAGAAACAAACGCTGTCTCTGAATCAGTTTCCTCTTGTTAATTAGGCAACGTGTCTTATTATATTAATTGTTCAATTAAATGTGGAAATAAGACCAATGTGTTTAAAATAACAACAATAGGCAACAACTCAAGGAAATAATAACTCATCAAATGACAAATATTTACTACAATTTTAAAATTGGCTGCTGCAAGGCCAAAAATAAAATTGCACCAAATTTTGGCCTTGGCAGCCAATTTTAAAATTGTAGTAAATATTTGTCATTTGATAAGTTATTATTTCCTTGAGTTGTTGCCTATTTTTGTTATTTTAAACACATCGCTTGTTGGGGCAGATACTGAAATCAAATTTAAATAAGACTCTACACCTTCTTAGAAACTTTTTTGAACATTTTGAATTATGTTGAATATTTTTGAACATTTTCAAACAAAAATACAGAACATTTTTGAACAATTTGAAACTTTTTTGAATGTACCTGGAATATTTGACATGCTGGCAGGTTTGATCACTAAGGGATCAACCTGGGTGACTCTTGCCTTGGCAGCCAAAATGGCAGCCGTGCAGAAGAATTAATTGTAAACATCGGCAGTAGTATATATATATGGACTCCTTCAAAGGAGTCCATAATACTACTATCGGCAGGAATATAAAAACTTGTTCTTAGTGTAGCCTTTGTATGTTTTGTAAGTTGCTTCAGAATTTTTTTATAAATTTGTTGTTGTAAATATTTTGTTTGCTGGAGCATTTTTGGGCTTGCGGCAACGACTTGAGACTTTGCCACACCGGACGAGCTCACGTGCTGACCCTGATGTCTGCAAATTTAGCCCGCACGGCTGCCACTTTGGAAAGGCAAGAGTCACCCAGGTTGATCCCTTAGTGATCAAACCTGCCAGCATGTCAATTATTTCAGGGTCCATATTAAAAAAAGTTTCAAATTTGTTCAAAAATGTTCAATATTTTTGTTTGAAAATGTTCAAAAATATTCAACATAATTAAAAATGATCAAAAAAGTTTCTAAGAAAGGTGCAGAGTCTTATTTAAATTTGATTCCAGTATCTGCCCCAACCAAGAGGAAACTGATTCAGAGACAGCGTTTGTTTCTGCTGGAGCATTTTTGGGTTTGCGGCAAAGACTTGAGACTTTACCACACCGGACGAGCTCACGTGCTGACCCTGATGTCTGTAAATTTTGCTCTCATTAATTTTTTTTTCCAATTGTTAAATAATGTCCAGCATTTTTGTTCATAAATATTCAATATATAATTAAAAAATGGTCAATAATTTGCCTACGGTGGTTTTATTATTTGTTTATTCTTGCTATGTGTAAAGCCTGTCCATTTTGTTTTTCATCTGTGTTGTTCAAGCTGCTGTGTTGGTGTCTGATGAGTTTTTCTCCAGCTCAAACAGTCCAAAAATGTTGCCACTGTGGGGGCTGTGCAGCTGTGGAGGAATTTGTCTCCGACTTGTGTTTTTCATCCAATGTTTTTTTAGCTTTTTTCAGGTCAACCCAGGGGTTTTTAGGGTTTTCATGTTGTCCAGAGACATTTTTTGTGTAAAAAAATTACACAGTGTCAAAATGTTTCAAATTATTCAAAATAGTCCAAAATTTTAAAAAATGTTTAAAAAATGTCATATTATGCTTTTTTCAATTTTGTTGAGGAAGTTTTGGGGTGTTGACTACTATGATTTTTAGCCATTAATTATTTTGAACATCTCATGAATATTTTTGGAACATTTAGAAACATTTTTGAATACATCTGCGAGAAGGGTGTTTATGAACATAAATTTTGCTCGGGGTGGGAAGAAGCAGAGGGATATCACACAGGATTTTGACATGCGCAGGCTAAAAAGGCAGGTTTTTATATAAACACCTGACGTTTTAACAGTTATAGCTAGTGCCGAGTGTTTTTTGATGGGAGAAAAACAAATTTTACAACAACGATGGTTAAAAATGAGATGAATTACTTCAATAGAACACTCACCTTGGATGCCTGGAGTGATGCTTTTCCCTCGTCATCTTTCTTGGTAAAACCACGTCCAAACTTAACATATTTGCGAGGCTCCTGCTCCTTTTCCTCCTCTGAATCCAACTTTTTACGATTTTCTGTGTAATTCCCACCGCGGGTTTTCATCGTCCGGCTCGATTTAAATACGTCCTAGGTCACTTATTTTGTTTTTGTGTTTACTGCCAGTGTGCACACCAGTGATCCTAGTCCACAAGTAGCACGCGCCCGTGGTGCACTGACCACTGACACTGCGGAGGGGAGGGGGTGTGGTCTATCATTGTAGCCATTTACCAGTAAATAAAATTATATCACAGTCTTTGTCTTTGAGTAGTTTTCATTACATTTTGTTATCCATTTTAATTACATAAATACCAATTTCAGCTTAAATTGTTTAGTTTTCAATAAAACAAGTTTTTATGATTGACCATTGAAACGTTAAATATTTTGTTATGTTGGTGTAATGTACCCAATCACGGCGTCGGAGGCATCGTACAGTATCCAATCACCAGCCAGGTACATTAGATAACGAAACCTCCTTGACATTGCCCAGCTTGCACAGCGTTGCCATTCACAATATGTACGATACAGCACCGAACGAGATCTGGATGAAATGTCCTCGAATCTTCATT
>Ga0209082_1000620_pt1 | contig 11345 bp, 6 predicted proteins | sample ColdCreekSource_FD_184127 | JGI IMG/M metagenome (GOLD analysis project Ga0209082, IMG submission 184127) | Groundwater microbial communities from Cold Creek, Nevada to study Microbial Dark Matter (Phase II) - Cold Creek Source (SPAdes) (version 3) | ecosystem: Environmental > Aquatic > Deep...
AACAAAAAATAGGGTTTCCGTTCGGGCACTAAGTACCCGGATGAGCTGTTATATCTGACAGGTGACAGAACGGATCAGGGCGAGTAATATCTCTATGCACTTGGAAACGAGACGCCAGACGTGGTGTATGAAAGAGTGACTGGCGGTGGTGCAATGATCGTAGATGAGCTTGGCGACTCAGAAGAGGAAACACCTGTGGAAATTCACGGAACAGGAGGCTCCTCCTCCGCAAAGACAAGTTCGATAACTGCTTATTCTCATCCTGAGAACAAAGTTGCTTTGGGCTTTGTGGAGGGATTGAACAACAAAATCCGAGTCATTCAACGGAGGGCTTACGGGCTTCGGGATGAAGAGTATCTTCGCCTCAAAATCCTAACTTGTATGCTCAAGGAAATCTAAAGTGATTGAAATTCACCCACTCGGAAACGCGAAGAGCCCTATTGTTTGAATATTTATGAATACAGGAGAAAAAAGTGTCAAACCTCAAACCAAAGAGTATTCTGAGGGAACCTATCGCTGTTATCGGTATTGGTTGTCGTTTTCCGGGCGGTATTCATTCTCTCGATTCGCTGTGGCAAGCATTACTCAATGGCATTGATGCAATTAGCGAAATTCCAATTGAACGCTGGGACGCTGATTTTTTATACGATCAAGACATTGCACGTCGCGGCACAATTAATAGCCGTCGCGGTGGTTTTCTCAAAGATATTGATCAGTTTGATGCAGAGTTTTTCAATTTTTTCCCGGCTGAAGCCAAACAACTTGATCCACAGCAACGGCTACTCTTAGAAGTCAGCTACGAAGCTTTTGAAGATGCAGGCGAGACATTGGAACGCCTGAAAGGCTCTCGTACCGGCGTTTTCATTGGGACATTCGTATACGACTATCATACCTTGGGCATGGAGGGCCATGCGCGTGATCGTATCAACGCGCATTCGGCAATGGGATCTGGTATGGCTTCGTTGGCCAATCGCTTGTCCTATACCTTCGATTTTAAAGGGCCCAGTCTCATGCTAGATACCTATTGCTCCAGCTCGCTGGTGGCCTTGCATCTTGCCTGTCGTAGTATTTGGAATGGAGATGCGGAAATGGCTATTGCTGGCGGCGTCAACGCAATCTTAAAGCCTGAATTTTCAATCGCCTTGTCAAAGGCTGGTTTCCTCAGTCCTGATGGAAACTGCAAAGCCTTTGATGCCGCTGCTAACGGTTATGTGCGCAGTGAAGGCGTGGGAGTTGTATTTCTAAAACCCTTGAGTATGGCTATACGTGATGGCGATCAGATTTACACACTGATTCGAGGATCGGCGATCAATCAAAATGGTTATGTCCCCGAAGGGATGACTGTCCCCAGTATTGCGGCACAAGTCGATATGCTACAACGCGCATATGCCGATGCGGGTGTTAACCCTGCTGATGTCGCCTATGTTGAAGCACATGGCCCCGGGACGGTGGTTGGTGATCCAATTGAAATAAATGGTTTAGGTGCAGTATTGGGCAAGAAACACAGTGAAGACAAGCCACTGTGGGTCGGCTCAATTAAAACCAATTTAGGCCACTTGGAAGGCGCATCCGGAATTGCTGGCTTTATTAAGGCTGCCTTAGTGAGCCAACATGCGATAGCACCGCCGAACCTTCATTTCAATGAACCTAATCCCAAGATTGACTTTAAAGCTTTACACATCGCCATTCCAACTCAGGCAACGACTTTGGCAAAACCGGATGCTGCAATGATAACGGCCGTCAATTCGTTTGGTGCTGGTGGCACGAATGTCCATGTTGTGTTGGAGCGTTATTTGAACGCATCCAATTTTTCCACGGAAAAATCTAAGACTACTACGCAGCCACCTGCAAACGAAGCGCAAGAACAGATTCCGCGACTATTTACTTTATCCGCACGCAATCAGACAGCATTAGTAGCACTGGCACAGCGTTATGTCGATTGGCTCGGCACAACAGATGCGAGGCTCAGTGATATTGCTTGGTCGCAATTAAAACGACGCAGCCGACATCCACATCAAGTGTTTATGATGGCACATAACCGTGGTGAGCTTGTTGAGCAGATGAAACGCATCGCCAAAAGCGAACAACCGCCCAGCATTGCCTTCTATACAACCACGCCTCCAAAAAAGCCTCAATTGGTGTTTGTATTTTCCGGTCAGGGCGGACAATGGGCAGGGATGGGCTTGAGTTTAATGGCCAGCGAGCCAGCGTTTCAGCGAACCATCCACGATATTGACGCCCTGTTTAAACCCCTTGCTGGTTGGTCGATTATCGAAGAAATCCAACGTCCTGAAGCCGAATCTCGGCTCAATGAATGCACCATTGTTCAACCCACTACGATGGCGATACAAATTGCGCTTGCCGCACTGTATCAACATTACGGCGTAAAACCGGATGCCATTGTTGGGCATTCGATTGGCGAGATTGCTGCGGCTTGGGCAGCTGGAGCGATTGATTTGCCAACGGCGGTTGCGGTCATTTATCACCGTGCACGTATTCAAGATAAAGCTTCGGGGCAAGGGAAGATGCTCGCTGCAGCAATTGACAAAGAACAGGCAGAGCAATTGCTGTTTGGTATCGAACAACAGGTTTGTATTGCCACACTGAATGGCCCCAATATGTTGACCTTGGCAGGGGATGAAGCAATGTTGAATGATATTGCTGCTCAGCTTGAGGCACAGGGTATTTTCCACCGCTTCGTCAAAGTGCAAGTGCCTTATCATAGTCATTACATGGAACCGTTACGAGATGAGTTGCTCAACACGCTAGCACCGTATCAAGGGCATGCATGTCATACACCACTTTATTCCACCGTGTCCGCACAACGCGAATCCGGCACGCACATCAATGCAGAGTATTGGTATTACAATGTCCGCAAACCAGTATTATTTAGTGATACGGTGTCACGTCTTTTAGATGACGGCTACACTACCTTTATCGAGATCGCGCCGCACCCAGTTTTATCAACTGATATCCGCGATACCATTACGCAGAAAAAGAGCACAGCAATTGTCGCAGGTGCTATGAATCGAAAATTGCCGGATATTCAACCGTTTTGGTTAGCGCTGGGGGCATGGTTGGCTCATGGTGGTGATGTGGATATGCAAGCACTGTTATGTGATGATGCCCCGCAGTATGTGAAATTACCTCATTACCCGTGGCAACATAAACGCTATTGGTATGAAGGTGCTGATGAAATACGGCAACGATCAGGCAATGGTTATCGGCATCCCTTTCTGGAACGGCGCATTCAGGGCAGTGCGCATGGACTTTTAGATATTTGGGAGGTGCGTATTGACAGTAAAACACATCCTTATTTAAAAGATCATATGGTCGATGGTGCCATCGTGTTGCCTGCTACCGCACACATTGAACTTGCTAATGCGGTAGCTCAACATATGCGTGCTGGTAGCGACGTTTCACTTACAGATGTGCGTTTTAATATTGCACTGGTGATTCCAGAGACGGAAACAGATACTTTTCAAGTGCGATTAGAAGTGAACTATGCTGACAATCATTATGTGATTTCCAGTGGGCGCAATAAGCATTCTGAACAGACAACGTGGCAGCGACATTCCAGTGGTTATTTTGACTTCGGCGCACAAGCAAACGAAACGTTACCGCCATCAGTGCAAAATCTTCAAGATATTCTGGCACATTTTGCCGAAATACCTACAAAAGACGTTGAAAAATTTTATCGCGTCCGCCGCAATGCTGGACTGAACTATGGACAGACTTTCCAGTGTATCCGGCACTTGCAGCTACAAGATCATCGAGTACTGGCAAAACTACATCTAGATGACTCCTTGCTTCATGAGTCACAATTCTTACGCATTCATCCTACATTGCTTGATGCTGCTATTCATACTGCTTTTGCCTATATCCATGCCACCGAAGAACCTGAACGGCATTATTTGCCTGAATTCGTAAAACGGATTACGTGGTACGCTCAACCGACTCAGGATGTTTGGTCTTATACCGAAATTACCAATTTTGATGATAAAACCCTCGTCGGTGATGGCTATGTGTATAATTCTGGCGGCACATTGGTGATGCATTCTGAGCAATTAAGTTGCCGGCATGTGCCGAGTGCGGTTGCCCAAAAGAATGATATCTACCAAGGACTTTACGAAGAGCATTGGATCAAACAAGCACCTGCGCCACCAGGACAACGCTACGAAAACCAGTTGCGTTATGCCGTTATCATTGGTCAGCATCCTTTAATAAATATACCCTTACAGATAGCACTCCGGGAGAGAAATGCCGACATAACGATTGTTGAATTACCGCTTAGTTCACAGCCAATATTGCAGCCTAAGATTCCGCTGGATAGTCGTTGTCAGATTATTTATGTCGCGCCTACAGAACTGGAACCACAAGATAACGACTTGAGTGGTGACGCACTGGAGAACGTACTACTTACGGCAATCACACCCCTGCTGCATGTGTTGCAAACCATCACCAAACAGCAAGGTGTACCACGTTTTGCGTTGTTAACCTGTGGCGCACAGAGAGTAAAGCATGAAGCGTTTCAGGATAATGGTTGTGCTGTTGGTGTGCAAGCTGTGTTACAAAACATGGTGCGTGTCGCCAACAATGAGTATCCTAATGTGATCTACCAAAGTATTGATCTGTCCAGTAAGCCTTGCGCTGATGATATTAAACAGCTATGTGATGAACTTTTTTCGCATTCGATATCACATGATGAAAGCGAAATTGCTTTACGCGACTCTAATCGTTTCTTAAAACAACTCATCGCACTGGATGCTGCAGACGTTGAAAAACAACAGCTCATGACACTCAATGCCAACAGTGATAGTTGGCGTATCGAAATCGCAGGACAGCAAGAGAATCGGATCGGTTTTCGTCATGTTCCAGAGACGCATACTGAAACCCATGAGGTATTGATTGCGGTAGAAGCTATCGGGTTGAGCCACTATGATTTACAGAGATTACTCCCGTCTTATGAGGATAGCCAGTTAGGTTTTCAGGTGGCGGGAACGGTGTTGAACGCTGGCGCGGCAGTGACTCGTTTCAAGTCCGGCGATAGTGTGTGGGCTTTTAGTGGCGGTAAAGGTTGCACCAGTCGTCTTTGTGTAAACGAAGACAGCGTGGATCATCGACCCGCACATCTCAGTTCCCATAATGCTGCTGCCGTTCCCGTGCCTTATGGAACAGCATTGTATGCTTTAAGATATCTGGCACGTATTCAACCTGAAGCATCGGTCTTACTGCGAGGATTGGGGCGAACCTTGAGTATGGCCATGGTCCACGTTGCAACTTCACTGGGTGCGAATGTGACCGTTATCAGTGATAATCCCTCCGATACCACGGTTTTTGAAGCCATGAATGTTAGGGCGGTTATTTCTGATCATAATATGAATGAATGGGTACAAACATCCGCTCTGCATATCTTTGACGTAGTGATTTCTGCCAGTTCCGGTTCACAAGCCGCCCTGAATCTTTCTTGCCTGAAAGCATTCGGACAATTTATTACCTTGGCGAAATTGGATTATGCCTTTAGCAATCAACTTGCTAACGGGAAATATACCGATACGATTAGTATCAATACACTCAACATGGAACAGGTATTGACAAATACCGCGATGCAATGCCAGCTTTTAGCGTATTTGAAAGAGTTTTTTGCTGAACCTGTCTTGCCCAGCCTTGAAATTACCACCTTTCCTGTTTCATCTATTGCTGAAGCCATCAAGGATGCCGCGCAACGCAGTCGCCAAGGGTCACCAGTGCTGCTCACTCAAAATGACTCGTTGGTGGTTATGCCAAGCCGTCAGCTTTGTCTTGCACCAGAAAAAGCCTATCTCATTACGGGAGGGACAAGCGGTTTAGGTTTACGCCTTGCGGATTGGCTTACATCACGCGGTGCCCGCCATTTAGTGTTGATCAGCAGGAATGGTTGCAAACAGGGTAGTGACAAAGAACGAATAAACACAATTCAGGCACGAGGCGTGCGTGTCGATATCATACAAGCGGATGTGGCGGATGCCAAAGCTGTGAATGCGATTTTTATTGAACTGCAAGCGCAATCGATCAGTGTTGGCGGTATCATTCATGCGGCAGGTGTGATGGACGATGCCAGTCTGGCAAATATGACACCTGATCGTTTCCGTTATACGCTACGTCCTAAAGCGATTGGGGCTTGGAATCTCCATCGTGCTTGCCAACAAACCTCGCTAGATTTTCTCCTGTTTATCTCGTCAATTTCCTCACAATTGGGTATGGTAGGTACCAGCAACTATGCCAGCAGTAACCATTTCATGGAGGCTCTCACAGAGTATCGACGAGCCAATGGATTACTGGCAACCACAGTTGCTTTGGGTGTATTGGGCGACTATGCTGGACTCTCCAAAGCCACGGATGAGAATCAGCATATGCTTGATTTACTGGAGGGCATGGGTTTCCAGCGTATGCGCCTTAACGATGTACTGAATAAGATTGAGTTGACTCTGTTACAGCAAGTACCAAACCGCCTTGCTGCAAAGGTGAATTGGTCCCGTTATATTACAAATCACCCCCACCTTGCCAAAGAGCTACGTTATGGAGCCGTTATGCATCAGTCTCAGACGCAATCTGAGCAACGCATGACAGGTAATTTAAGTGACCGACTTACAGCGTTACCACGTGAAGATGCTGTGCGTTGTCTAGCAGAACAGTTGGCAGGCGCTTTGGCCAAATTATTAGATATGAATGTGGAAGAGATTTCGCTGAATGACTCCTTTGATCGTTTTGGCCTCGATTCGATCATGCTGGTGCAATTTAGCATTTGGGTGCAACGCGAAACCACCGTTGATTTGCCCTTAATGTGGTTGTTACGCGGCCCTTCCATCGTTGAACTGAGTCAGGATATTTTACAACGTATGACTGCGTCGCAGTCAGGCGATGCGGAACAAAATGTCGAACAAGCGTTAAACATCTTTTCTGGAAATGAACAGATTGAACCCATTGGTCGTTGGCTACTGCGTAGTCAAGGACGTGCGGAAGCCCCCTTGCGTATCCTGTGTTTTCATTCAATAGGCGTTGGGGCTTCGCTGTTTACTCATTTCCTAATGAACCCACCAGAGCTGGCTGAAGTCATTGCAGTACAAACACCGGGACGTGAAAATCGTCTCGGCGAAGCCTTAATTGAGAAAATTGATATATTAATTGATCATCTTTATCCACAGATTCTGCCTTTACTGGATAAACCACTTGTGTTTTGGGGGCATAGCTTTGGGGGCATTATCGCTTTTGAAGTTATGCGCCGTTTACGAGCGCAACATAAGCCTTTACCCGTACATTTCATGATCACAGGAACCGCTGCTCCGGACTATCTTAGGGTTTGGCAACGTCGTGATGTGTTATTGCGTGTGGCGGTAGAAGACAATACGCCAGAATATCTGTTATCACTGTCGCGTTACCTTGATAATCCAAGTTTTGTGATGAGTATTTTGCCCTTAATGCGTCGTGATATGCCGTTGTTGATGAGCTACCGTTATCAAGCAGAAAAAGCTTTTCCCGTTCCTATCACGGGGTTTTCGGCACGTCAGGATGACATCGTTTATCGGGATGAAATGGAACCTTGGCGTCAGCAGACAACAGCAGCCTTTGAATTGCTTGAAGTGGATGGGGATCATTGGTTTTTGTTGCGGCACAAGACATTGATTGAAGCAAAGCTAAATGAGATTACGCGTACATACGTCGATGCCAAGAGAGAATAATGGGAATACCCGTCTTAAAAACAATCGCAGTCACTTTTTTTCTCTGGTCGCTGGTCTTGTCTCTTGCTTTTGGTCAAGAGGATTCACAGAAAGGAATGACAACCTATCAGTCTCGATGTGCCGTCTGTCATGGCAAGGAAGGAAATGGACAAGGGCCCGCAGCTGTGTCATTAGCCCCTAAACCATCCGATTTTACGTCAGGGCACTACAAATACCGGAGCACGGTCTGGGGGACGCCGCCGTTGGATTCCGATCTCGAACGGACGATCCGCGAGGGGCTTCATGGAACCGCGATGCCAGCTTGGGACGATCTCTTGAACTCTAAAGAAATAAAAGCCGTGATCGAAATCCTCAAAACCTTTTCTCCTTCAACGTTTAAGGCGAAGGCGATATCCGTTCAACAACCGATTTTCTTTCCACAGGATACTAATCCGGATTATGGGAAGATAATTTATTTCCAAAAAGGATGTGTAAACTGCCACGGATCAACGGGCCGTGGCGATGGTCCATTTTCAAGAGATTTCACAGATTCAAAAGGACAGCCCGTCCGTCCACGAGATCTGACAGATTATCGTAATTACCGGTTGGGTGCGACTCTTTCAGACGTCTATCTTCGGATTGCTACAGGCCTAAATGGCACCCCGATGGAGGGGTATGCCGATCGGATGAGTCTGGAGGAGATAAAACACCTCTCTAGTTACCTAAAGTCGCTCTACGACTCCGCAGAAAAGTCCCGATGGACGGAGAGGGATGTTCAGGGTGATTCGCTTCAACATGGAGAATATCTCACGAGCGTAATGATCTGCCAACTCTGCCATACCCCCTTCAACCCAGACCTCTCTTACCGAAAAAATCTTCGTTTTACTGGAGGAATTAAGGTTACCAGCCCTATAGATGGTATCTATTATTCTAGGAATCTCACACCAGACACGGAATCCGGCCTTGGCGGATGGAGCGTTGAAGATATCAAATTAGCCATTACCCGTGGGACGGCCAAGAATGGCCGTTTATTGTACCCTTTTGATATGCCTTGGATTTTCTTTTCCAGTCTGAAGGATCAGGATGCCCATGCGATAGGTGTCTACCTTAAGAGTCTAAAGCCAGTTTACAACAAGATTCCAGTCCCTGTGCCTTCAGGGCTTTTGCCCTTCCTCTGGAACAATGTACGCCTTCTGTTTGGGCGTGAGCGAACCTTGGAGTATCACGAAGGAAATTCTGGTGAACCAGATCCTCAAAAGGGGCAGACGATTCGTCAAGCGACAAAAGGTTACTGGAGCCTCGTACCGCCTATGGGCTGGGTCCCTGTTGAAAAACTTATCCAAGTTGCCAGACCGAATCTTCCGGCACCTGCTTCCACAGGATCGGTGATTAAAGACGCGAAGCTAATGCGCGGCTGGTATCTGGTCTCTATCGCTCCCTGTAGCCTGTGCCATACTCCCGTCAGGGGAAACGTCTTTTTTGCTCCAGCGCTATCAGGCGGAATGAAAATATCATGTGGAAATAATCTCATTTCTTGCTTTGGAACAGTCTATTCCAAAAACCTGACACCAGATCCCAAGACAGGACTTGGAAGCTGGACCGATAAGCAAATAAGACGAGCCATCAAAAGTGGAATTTCAAAGGATGGGAGGGCAATGCATTGGCAAGCGATGCCTTGGGATATTTTTTCAAATTTTACTGAAGCAGACATCGAATCCATTGTGGCTTACTTAAGAAGTCTCCCGCCAGTTAAGAAAGTCATCCCATCCCCCATGCCTGATGCCCCTCCGGGCTATGTCATTTATATGGGCAAGGATTACGGTGGATCGGAGCTTTCGTCAATAGGTGTGCAAGAGGGCAATCTGTATGGTCAGTAAAACGACTTTCACTTCCATCGGTATTGACATTGATAGCATCTCAAAAATGAAAGAAGTTATTGATGGCGTAGACTTTTCGAAATCCTGCGGTCTGTTAAAAAATGTTTTTACTGAAAGAGAAATTGCCTATTGTACGGCAAAGGCAAATCCGGCTCAACACTTTGCGGTACGGTTCGCAGGAAAAGAAGCCTTACTTAAGGCGCTCGGAACGGGCTTAAGAGAAGACATGCTTTTTGCGAACATCGAATTTCTAAATGATACTAACGGGAAGCCTTATGTTTGTTGTACAGGGAGTGTCAAGGAAGAACTTGTCCAGCAGAAAGTGGGTTTTATAAATGTCTCTTTTTCTCATTCTTGCGATAACGCAATCGCTTTTGTTCTTTTAGAGAAAAACAACGTGGATTAAAATATTGAACAAAACAAGAATTAAAATCCTTTGAAACGGGTATTGAGATGAAACGATGAAGATAATCGGCTCCATTGTAACACTTCTGCTTATCGTAACTTTTTCAATAGTGGGCTATGGAGAGACAAATTTTAATAAGATATACGGCCTCAGAGAGATGAATGACCTTCGAAAGATTATTAATGAGACTGAAAAGGCAAATCCTTCTGATAAGGATGGTCTTAAACTCCTTGGTATTGCCTACCATAATTTAGGAGTGAGTGAAGTAAAAGGGGCACCGGAAAAAGCTGTGGGGTACCTTGAAAGGGCAAATCAACTATCCTCTGATGATTATGAGGTTCTTGCGTATCTTGGCAGTGCTAAAACAATGGTTGCAAGGGATTCGTGGAATGTTGTTACAAAAGTGAGTGGCATAAACAAAGGGATAAACATAATGGATATAGCTGTAAGAGAGGCACCTGATAATATTCCCATAAGAATGGTCAGGGCCAATAACAGTCTTAAAGCCCCTAAGTTCTTTAATAGGAACCGCGTCGCAAAAGAGGATTTTCTTCACATCGTGGGGTTAATTGAAAAGTCGCCATCCTCCCTTGATCCCGAGACGAAGACAGAGGTCTATTACCAGCTCGGCATTATTTTTAAGTTTGAGGAAAATAAATCATTGGCGGAAGAGTATCTTAAAAGGGCAATTGCAATATCCCCGGATTCTAAATGGGGAACAAAGGCAAAAGGGGAGTTGTGATTCTTCTTAAAAATGTAACAAAGGAATATAGACTGGGTAAGTCTATTGTCAATGCCCTGCGGGGTATTGACCTTGAGATTAATGAGGGGGAGTTTATATCCCTGTGTGGACCATCGGGGAGTGGGAAATCCACGCTCCTTAATCTGATTGGCTGTCTTGATACACCTACGTCAGGAACAGTCCATATTACAAATACAGATGTGGCAATCTTTAAAGATGCGGATTTATCACGGCTTAGAAATAGAACGATTGGTTTTATATTCCAGATGTTCAATCTAATCCCTGTTCTCAACACGTATGAGAATGTGGAATATCCATTGATCATATTGGGACTATCTCAAAAAGAAAGAAGGGAAAGGATTCTTAAGATCATTGAAGATGTTGGGCTTTCTGATTTTATCAAACATCGGCCCGATGAGCTCTCTGGTGGTCAAAGGCAGAGGGTTGCGATTGCCAGGGCATTGGTGACGAACCCCAAGATCGTCCTTGCCGATGAGCCTACTTGTCAAGTCCCGTATGTTTATAGACTTGTTTAACGAATAATTCGGGTTTGTCGTTTTGCCATTTTTGAAGCGCCTGGATTGGGGTTTGGTGGTTCAACGCGCGTTGCGGTATGTGGTGGT
>Ga0209082_1000627_pt1:0-2500 | contig 11235 bp, 3 predicted proteins | sample ColdCreekSource_FD_184127 | JGI IMG/M metagenome (GOLD analysis project Ga0209082, IMG submission 184127) | Groundwater microbial communities from Cold Creek, Nevada to study Microbial Dark Matter (Phase II) - Cold Creek Source (SPAdes) (version 3) | ecosystem: Environmental > Aquatic >...
AAAAATCCGTTTTTTTTTCTTTATTTTTCAGTGGATAGGTTTCTCGTTCTAGTAGCTTAGATTTGTTCCAAATTTTAAGATGAAAAGGAAATAGGATCTTTATTTGAAGACCTTCTGTTAACCAGTTTTTAGGAAATTCTTTTTCTGATAATGGAACAGCGCTATAAGTGCATTTAACATGCATTTCTTTACGCCACTCCATAAAATCCTCGGACCATTCAGGAAATTTAAAGAATAAAATACGAGTAATATTTTTAACTATTATCAATGATGGTAATATTATATATTTTCTCAGAATTGACTGGCTTAGTAACACAAGACTCCTTATTATTTGAGCAATTACATAGCTATCCCAGGCTTCGGCTATTTTTATACGTGTTTTTTCTGTTCTTTTTCTTTTTTCTTCTTTTCTTTTGTTAGCTGCTTTTTTTTTAGTACTCTCGTTTTCCTTTTTCTCTGTACAATCTATAATTTTGAATTCTTTATTTTTCCATATAAAATTTTTTATTTTTTCTTTTATTGGTTCATAAATATTAAAAGAAAGCTCTTTTTCCATTCGATCCAAAAAAGTGGGGGAATTCGTATTAGCTTCAAATGATTTACAAATAATTGTTTTACGTCTTTGTGCTCGGATTGAGCCTGTAATTAAATCTCGTCGAAAATCCGGTTGTTGTGAATAACGTATTAAAGAAATCTTGTCTATTCGATCATTATTAAGATCTTGGGGATTACTATAAGTATTGCTATCTTTTAGATCATCATTTAAAATCACTATACGTTTGCTTTTTCTTGAACGAATCGGAGGGTGCTTTCCTAAAAGGTCCGTATTTTGTTCTTCGTCTTGTTCCAAATTGTTGATTAATCTGTATGACCACCGCGGAACTTTTTTTATGATTTCGTTTAACTCAATAAGATTTTTTCGAATTTTCTTGCTGTTAGAATTCGTGTGAACGTTTTCAAATATAATTTTTTTTTTTCGCTCTGTTGAATGAATTCTTACTCGTTTATATTCAAAAAAATTTCTATTTTTTTTGAAATTGGATGTTCGTTTTTTAAAAAAGTCATTAATGAAATTCAACAAAAAACTTATTTCTTTTTCTAATGATTTTTTTTTTATTCTATCAATTTTTTTTTGTTCCTGTTGAAATTCTAAGTAATTAATAATAAGAAAGACGCCAAAAAGTTTATTTATCCAACCCCTTTCTATGTAATTTTGTATGGAATTTTTATATTTGATCGAAAGCCAAAACAATTTTAGCATTTGTCCACGGGAAGCACCCTTTAAGAAAGGGTCATATACCTGAGGTAAATATATTTTTTTTTTATTATTGCAATATTTGCATAATCTATGTCTGTTTTCAAGTCGATCGAGAATCAGAGAATTACTCCCTAAAATTTTATCTATATTCTTAACTATATATATAAATTTGTTGGTTTTATTTTTTATTTTTTCTTTATTATTATAACGCCAAAGATTCTCCAATTCATTAAAGGGGAGTTTCTCTTTTGTAAATATAGAAAGCTTTCGTTCTATCATTTCAAAAAAGGTGGACAAACTAGGTGGGTGCGTAAAACATATTTTATCTTTTCCAACACTTTGACATGCATGAAAAAAATATTGTGACATCTCATTTTTTAAGGTTATAGAAATTGATTTTTTTAATTTATAGCTTTTTATAGACCGAAACGGCCGATTCCATTTTTTATAGTTAAAAAGAATAGTCACAAAAGGTTTTTGAAAGCGAAAGTTGTGTAATTTTTTTTTTTCTTTAAATATTTCTAACTTCGAATTTTCTTGATTCCGATCCACATTCAGATAATAAGTTTCATAAACGGGTCTGTTTTTATATTGTGTCTCTTTCAATAGGAATTCATCTTTTGTTTTTTCCTTCCCATTCACTCGTATCTCTTCCCTTTCATCGATTTTGTACGGATCCTCCTTTTCTTCCCAAAAAAGGGAAGGAGAAGGATCTTCTTCAGTGGATCCCTCTTGTTCCTGTTTAGTCCCCTTCGTTTCTGAAGTTGTTTCTATTTCTGTTTCTTCCTCGCTTTCCCCCCTTTCTGAGGTTTCTTTCAGTTTCTTAGTAAGAATGGGTGACGGTATTCTGCCTAAATAGTAGACACAGGTAATAAATAAGAGAATACTAAAGATTCGAGCCACAAAATTTCTCAATTCTGACACTAGGTACTTATTAGATCTAATAGAATTATTTTGCTGTATCCAGACTAATACCAATCCAACCCATTTCATGAATAAAATGTGACCAATTAACCAACCAACAAAACTACTTGTTACAAATAACATCTTGTTGTTGCATCGAAACATATAAATGTTGACTAATCTGACTAACATTGAACTTGGTAAAATGAAATGGTTGAATAATTGAAAAATGAGATTATTCAGGAATACACATTGAATGCTAAGATTACGCATTGAATTTCTGTTAGTAGATCGATAATAAAAAAAGTGTTTGTGATTGTTCCAGAAGAAATGAAACAA
>Ga0209082_1000627_pt1:10000-11235 | contig 11235 bp, 3 predicted proteins | sample ColdCreekSource_FD_184127 | JGI IMG/M metagenome (GOLD analysis project Ga0209082, IMG submission 184127) | Groundwater microbial communities from Cold Creek, Nevada to study Microbial Dark Matter (Phase II) - Cold Creek Source (SPAdes) (version 3) | ecosystem: Environmental > Aquatic...
CAGTATAGTATTAACTCAATCAACTGGTATTTATTCTCTCATTAACAGTTTATGAGACTCCCCTACGGCTTATTTTCATTCAAGTATATCAATGTTCGAAACCAAGCTATAGGGAATTACATTCGGCTCTTATATAGGTAAATCAACTCCCCGTTACATAAGGAAATCGTTAGAACAGCCGATTTACATTCTACATAGATAACTCAATACATTGTTTGATCAGATCTATTTAATGAGTTAACAGACGAAAAAGTTTCTAAAAAATAGATTCGACAGGTTGGTTTAGAACACGCTTTCTTTTCAAATAGACAGACTCTATCTCTACCCAGACTGAATTCTTGTGTTACAAAATTATAAAGATCTGATAAATCACCTATTACACATGTTATATACAGTATATTTGCTGATAGAACCGTCTAGATTTCTTACCAATACTATTGAAGTGTTGAAGATTGTATAACTAGTGCTTCTAGCACTTGGCCATTCATTTTATTAATGCGACATAGTATTGGGTTTAAAACCTTTCCATCTGCCTTCATATTATGATATATACTATTTTCTAGTCTCTAATATACATTCAATTCATGCTTAGACACTAATTCGAAGAGAATAACAAGTCTTAAATAAACCTATTAACGGATAGACTTTTCATGCCCAACGGACATTCCAACTCTGACATTAGACCTATAACAAGATACTCAAGGTGGAGACTAATACTCTTTTTTTTATTTTATTTAATTAAGAGAGTCTATCATGTTGAGAAAGCTTGAAGAGTCCCATGTCTAGTATGTTATTCATGACCGAATGATATAATGAAATGAAATACAAGTGCACTTTCATGCATTTATATGATAATTATGTTGCCTGAATAATTATTATACCCTTATTATGGAACATATTCTACCGTATTATGTCAGATTACTGACTTGGATAACTGACGTACTCAATTTTCTCTTAATATCTTTCCTAATAAATTTACCACATTGCTGTTCACCTATCTATCGGAACAAGTCATGGTTTTTATCTTAAAGAAGTTATTGTTACAACCATAGAACTTTCCCATGTGAGAAAACCCTACGGTCTTATTCTACAGTCGGCTCATGAATCATTACGGGATAGAAACAATAAAAACAGATATGAAACCACTATCAATGACCAGTTGACGGGGAGTCTCATAAACTGTTAATGAGAGAATAAATACCAGTCATTTTCTTGAGATGCCAATTCAAGCTGGG
>Ga0209082_1000633_pt1 | contig 11139 bp, 13 predicted proteins | sample ColdCreekSource_FD_184127 | JGI IMG/M metagenome (GOLD analysis project Ga0209082, IMG submission 184127) | Groundwater microbial communities from Cold Creek, Nevada to study Microbial Dark Matter (Phase II) - Cold Creek Source (SPAdes) (version 3) | ecosystem: Environmental > Aquatic > Deep...
GTCTCCACTGCTGGCAATGTTTCTAGTAGTACAATTGAGAAATATATTGCTGCTCAAGGTAATACTTGACGGCACTTAAAAGTGCCGAGTCGCGATTCAGCCAACGTGCTTTTAGCCGTTGGCTGAATCGCTCCCGTCCTACTTGTAAATCAAAGGCAAGGCATAGTAATTTTCTGACAGGGTGTTAGTTACAAAACAAACTAAAGTGTAATTACGTTAAAGTTTAAAATCGAAAGCCAGATTAAATAGGATTTAAACTTATGACTTTATCAGTTGGCACAACTGCACCTGCTTTTACAACCAAAGACGATGAAGGCAACAGCGTTTCTTTATCAGACTTTCAAGGCAAGGTAGTTGTTTTATATTTTTACCCCAAGGATGACACTCCTGGTTGCACCAAGCAAGCTCAAAGTTTCCGCGATAATTTCACCGAGTACCAAGACAAAGACATGGTTGTTCTTGGCGTAAGTATGGATGATCAAGCATCCCATCAAAAATTCAAAGAAAAATATGGCTTACCTTTTAAACTGGTAGTCGATAGCGATGGCGCAATCACTAAAGCCTACGATGTCGATGGTGGCGGTTATGCCAAGCGCGTTACCTACATTATTGATGCTGAAGGTACAATCACTCACGTCGATGACAAAGTGAATACCAGTACTCATGCGGCTGACGTGCTGGCTAGTATTGGCTAATTCTAATTGATTTCCACATATAGCATTTAAAGCGAAAACAGGGAGAAGCGTTGACTTTTCTCTGTTTTCCTCAACACTGGTTACTGAAATATCGTTCTGGCGGTCGCTATCTTGCTGAGAATTTTTCTCTAGAAGTGATCAAGGGAGCAAATCAATTTTTTGTAGCCTTACAAAAACAAGTCGGCTGGCTAGATTTTAACAATACTACAAAAACCGCATATGCTTACGAGTCTTTGTGAATGAAATTATTGAATATCAGAACTGGGAGGAGCTAATTGGTAACTTTGTTGAGGTTCAACGTTTTTTACTCCTTCAATTTGAGTAAGACTATTAAGCTTATCTGATTCAATTGAACCGTTAATAACGCCAATACTCGATAAAGTTTGCTGCACGTTCATCCCAGATGACTGTAATTGCTGGGAAATTTGCTCAATTTGAGCTAAATGAGCATCATCAACAGATACAGATACTTGTACTTGGGACATCTCATTACCTTGAATAGAAGATGGATTTTGGGTAGATATACCCCTTGATAAGTAGATAGGTAGGGCTAAACACAATATCGCCAAGCTTGTGCCACCTAAGAGTTTCCAGTAACTAAACCAGTAAGTAAATTTCAACTTGTACTAACTCCGACAGAATTATAGACGGATTTCTGTGTTTTTTGCATCTACCTACTTATTATCCTAACAAGATTCAAGATAGCCTAACTTACGTGATGTCAAATGGGTGCTTGAACCAAACCAATTCCTACATCAACTGAATGTAGAGGTAATCTTTGGGCATTTTGCATTAATAAAGCCCATAGTTCATGTCCTCTTTTACCAGTTGCTTCGGCATAGAGAGCCGCAATTCCTGCTACATGAGGAGTTGCCATGCTAGTGCCACTAATTGCTTTATACCTTGCCGATCCTCCGATTGCCCTTCGATCTGTTGTCCAAGTAGAATAAACCTGGGGAACTGGAGCATTTCCTGCATTACCGCCAGGTCCTGCAATATCAATTCCTCCGCCATCAGGATTGATTGAACCACAGGAATACCAAGAGACTCCCGACTCAGCGTTTAAAGCAGCTACAGCCAACATTGAGGGACAGTTAGCTGGACGACCTACAGGATTGACAGAACTAGGTCTATTACTCTCATTTCCAGCAGCAGCAATAATTAAAGTTCCTTGACTGAGAGCGCGTCTGGCAACGGCTTCATAAATGGGAGAGTAAACCTCTCCAGGGCGAGTAGGCGCACCTAAAGACATAGAGATAATTTGACAACCATTGGCAATTGCCCGATCAATACCAGCTAGAATACCTCCATCAGCACCAGAACCCTGGTTACTTAAAACCTTACCAACAAAAATTTCTGCATTGTAAGCAATGCCGTAGCGCATAGGAGATGATGGATCAGGTGGATTTAAAGGACCACAAGAAGTTCCAATACAGTGAGTACCATGACCTTGTAAATCTTGAACTGCTTCCCTTGCGATAAAAGATTCACTGGTAATAGTACGACCAGCAAAATCAGGGTGGGTCAAGTCTAGACCTGTATCAAGCACAGCAACTTTGATACCCGAACCACTATAGCGACTACTGATCACTTTGGTTGCTTGCAGTCCCCAGGTGGCAGCACCATCGGCAAAGGCAGAAGTGGTGAGTTCTTGTCCTGGCGTAACTCCGCCATTGCTTAAATCATCTATTAAATGGGTTACACCCTCTTTGTAACCTTGGAGATAATTAGCTGTATCTCCGTTAATTACAATGCTTCCAATTGCATACATAATCTGTTCTGGTTCGGCAGCTAATATAGGTTGTGGACCAGCTACAGCAGCATTAAGAGATTGTAGTTGACTTGGGTCTAAAGTAACTACGGCTACTCCTATGTTACTAAGGGCAGAATCGTCAATATCTCTGAGCCCCGTTGAGTCAGTCAATGCCCTCATTCCCGAACTGACATTGTCTTCAGGTAGAAGAACCAAATAACGACCTGTCGTTTGTATCGGTCTTATTGATGAACCATTAGTCATAATAAACTTCCTCTTGGTAAAGTTATCGATTGTTGTAGTCCTTATTGCCTAAAAGTTTGAGTCAAGCAGCTTTCTGTGCCAACTATTGTCAATTCGTTTTGTCTTAGGCTTGATTTACAGTCCAAGTTATTTATTCAGCGACAGCTTTGATAGCTGAACGCCTGTATTTTTCACTTGGTATTTAGATGTTTGGTTTAAATGTTTGATTTATGCGTAATTTATAAATTTATATTTTTTTCAGACGATGTAAAATTTGGAATGGAAGATAAATAAAACTTAATAATTCATAGTGAATGCTACGACTAATTACTGATTTTGACGGCCCGATTATGGATGTTTCAGACCGTTATTACTGTGTTTATCAGTATTGTCTGCAAGAAACGCGCTTACCAGACCAAATAGTTCAACAACTGTCGAAAGCAGAATTTTGGCGATTAAAGAGAGCCCGCATTCCTGAGTATAAAATAGGCATGATGTCTGGCCTAGATGAACAGCAAGCTCGGCAATTTGCTCAGATGAGAAGAACAACAGTCCACGATTTACCTTATTTAGTTCATGACAAATTAATACCTGGGGCAGTAGAGGCTTTAGAAAAAGTTCAACACTTAGGATTTGATCTTTTAGTCATGACGATGCGACGAAAACAAGCACTACAAACTGGTTTTAACCAGGGGAATTTAGCACGATTCTTTCCCGAAAACCGTCGCTATATGATCAGTAACGACTATAGCAAAACCACTGATATAAAGGACAAATCAATGCTGATGAGAACAGCATTGCAAGAATTGCCTCCTGCCTGTGATGTTTGGATGGTGGGAGATACTGAAGCCGATCTAATTGCAGCAAAAACTCATAATGTCAAGGTTATTGGCGTTTTATCTGGCATTCGCGATCGCGCTTGTCTAGAACTTTATAATCCAGATTTAATCGTTGCTGACTTTTCCGAAGCTGTGGATGCGATTGCTCGTCGCATAACAATAAGCTGATTGCGTTTTCTATCAACTTTATCTAAGCTCAACGCAGAAAACAACTCACCAACCAAAAAAAACAAAAAGTTACTGCCGCCGCGAACTGATCTCCTCCTAAAATAGTCGCACTATTTTGACCAACCAATAAATTAGCCAGCCCGCTGCCAATAGCAATTCCTGCCAATAGAGCAATAAAACTGATTAAAAAAGCTCGTCCAGAACGCCCTTCTTTGCGATTCAAAAAATAAAAATTAGCAATAGATCCCAAAGCCAATAATAGAGGAACCAAAGAAGTTGCTGAATTTTGAGAAAAGACAGCAATTCCAACTAATGTTAAGAATGTTCCCGTTGGCCAGAGAATATCGGCTTGAGATGGAGTATCGATTAACTCCTGTAGCCACACAGCAGAGTTGTTATTAACCAGGGGTGGGGCTTTAAAAGATTTTTCAACACCTCGTTCGGGAAACCGAATTTTCTCAGGAACTTTGATTTTTCCTTCCTGCCGCAACCGTAGACGATCCATAATGATCGAGTCATAAGCAATTTCAACGCTTTCTAAAACAGTGCTATCATTACCGTGCTTTTCATAGAGTCGCTTTTTAGCTGCTTGTATTTCCTCAAAAGAGGAATTTTCAGTGACCCCAAGTTGTTCGTAGGGATTTTGCTCGCTCATCAGTTACCTGCTCTAAAATATTAATTTTAAATTTTTAAACATTGCCACATTGTCATAAGACTCTTTTTTTAGTACACTTTCCACCAGCCAAATGCTGGTCCGACAAATCTAACAGTAAACCAAGCGGCGATCATTATACCAATGCCAATCCAAGCTCCTGTAGATGTCAAGTTAACAAATTTTTCAGATTGAGCCTTAGTGATTGGTAACCAGGGCAAGATTCGAGATTCTTGTCCGTATTTTTCCCCCAAGACATTTTTGCGACGTTTTGATTCTCCCATGATATTATCAACTGCCAGCTAGATGTTTCTGTCTCGATCATAGCGTTTTCTGGGAAAGCAAGAAACCAGTTATTGCTTCATTAGTTAATATTAATAATAATGAAACCAAAAAGAATTGTTTTTTGTGATTTTGATGGCACGATAACAGCTAACGAAACTTTTGTCAGTATGCTCAAAGAGTTTGCTCCTGATTCATCGGCACAATTGTTACCCTTGATTTACAATCGTCAATTAACTTTGAAGGCAGGAGTACGACAAATGCTGGAGTCTATTCCTTCTCATTGTTACCAGCAAATTATTGACCGCACAGCTAGCCAGCGAATCCGTTTAGGATTAAAAGAATTTTTAGAATTTCTTAACAGTTTGAATATTCCGTTTGTCGTCATATCTGGCGGTTTAACAGATATGGTAAAAGCAGTATTACAACATCAGCTTTTGATGACTCAAGTAACTGCAATTTATGCCGCAGAGATTGATAGTAGCAGCGAATATTTGCGAGTTTATTCCGACTTAGAAAACGATATCGAATTAGTTGCCAAAGTACAAGCAATGGCAAAATATTCGGCAACTGAGACTATTGCGATTGGGGATTCTGTAACTGATATTAATATGGCTCTGCAAGCTGATCTGGTCTTTGCGCGCGATCGCCTTATTGAATATTTAGAGGCAGAAAAAAAGCCATACATTCGATGGCATAATTTCTTGGATGTGCGAGATTATTTAGCTGCTTGCTGGAATTAAGATTTAATTTCTTTGAGGAGATAATACGAACGAGGAACACAATTAAATTGTTTAATAATATTTAATAATAATTGTCTAAGCGGCTTCTAAATTGGATTGATTTTGGCAAGGGAATGTAGCCGCAGGTATTGCTTGCTGAAGATAATTTTGTTCCGAGTTGTGAATATCTAGTTTCATTTTGGCACCATGAGCAGCGAGATAGTTTAGAGATGTAAAAAACTGTTGATTATTTCCATGCAGTTCTATTTTTAATCGACGGTATCCCCAAAAATTAACTTGCAAGGTCGCTTCTAAAATTTTTACATCTACATCAAATTCGCTAATCAATTCAAACAGGAAGGGAGCAGGGTCGTATTCTTGGGGAATAAAAAGTTTTAGGGTTAATACTTGCTGAGCTTCAGATTGAGCAACTGATAATACTTGAGTGTTGGTCATGATTCTATTTCCGATTTATTTTGATTGACTTGTTTTATTATCTTAGTCGAAATAAAAATGAATTGCAATACATTTGAAAATTATTTTCTGTTTAGATACAGAATATCTATTGACTACGCGTCAAAGATGTTTTGAAGTCTTGTTTTTAGACTCTATTCAGTGTAAATTTTAAAGTTTGTGAGTTGCGTGTGGCTCGTTGAGAGCAAGAAATCCTAGAAACCAGGAACGAGATTGGCGACTATTGCGCAACCTATGAACGGCGGCTGTTATTTCTGCGGAGAATGTTTGATGATTGGCGATGGCGGTAACTCGAAGCTTCCGACTCAAAGTTAAGATCACTCTAACAAGAGTTCTATAGAGTTCTATTATATGAAGCAGAGGATATAGGGAATTATTATGGCTAAGTTTGTATTTATTACTGGTGGGGTAGTTTCAAGTATTGGCAAAGGTATCGTTGCCGCTAGCTTAGGAAGACTACTAAAATCGCGAGACTATTCCGTATCTATTCTCAAACTTGATCCTTATATCAATGTTGACCCTGGTACGATGAGTCCCTATCAGCACGGGGAAGTATTTGTTACCGATGATGGTGCAGAAACCGATTTAGATTTAGGACACTACGAACGTTTTACTGATACTTCGATGTCGCGCCTCAACAGCGTCACTACGGGGTCAATTTATCAGGCAGTAATTAACAAAGAAAGAAGAGGTGATTATGACGGGGGAACGGTTCAAGTAATTCCTCACATTACAAATGAGATTAAAGGCAGAATTCATCGCGTGGCTGATAATACTAGTTCTGATGTCGTAATTACTGAGATTGGCGGTACGGTTGGCGATATCGAATCTCTGCCATTTATGGAAGCAATACGCCAGTTTCGTAAAGATGTGGGCAAAAACAATGTTATCTATATGCACGTTACTCTAATTCCTTGGATACCGGCGGCTGGGGAGATGAAAACCAAACCTACCCAGCACTCAGTTAAAGAATTGCGTTCAATTGGGATTCAACCAGATGTCTTGGTGTGTCGGAGCGATCGCCCTTTGAAACCAGGAATTAAGGAAAAAATTGCCGAATTTTGCGATGTTTCGGTCGAATCAGTGGTTACTTCCCTCGATGCCAGCAGTATTTATGAAGTACCTCTAATCTTGGAACAAGAAGGGTTAGCCCAGCAAACCTTAGAATTATTGCAATTAGAACAACGTCAACCAAATCTAAAAGACTGGCGCAATCTAGTCACGCAGATGAATTCTCTGCGCAGTAAAATTGAAATTGCGATCGTGGGAAAATATATTCAACTCAGTGATGCTTATTTATCCGTAGTTGAAGCTTTAGGACATGGAGCGATCGCTGCTAGTAGTGAAGTTAATATACACTGGATTAGTGCTGAGGATATTGAAGTTAATGGTGCAGAAAAGTATTTACACAATGTCAGTGGTGTAATTGTACCAGGAGGATTCGGGATTCGGGGGGTAGACGGTAAAGTATTAGCCATTGAATATGCTCGCACTGCTAAGATTCCCTTCTTAGGATTGTGTTTGGGAATGCAATGTTCCGCGATCGAATGGGCGCGCAATGTAGCTAAACTGGAAAATGCCAATAGTTCGGAATTCGATCCCGAAAGCCCCAACCCAATTATTAATATTTTGCCAGAACAACAAGATGTTATCGATCTTGGGGGGACAATGCGTTTAGGTACTTATCCTTGTCGCTTGAAGTTTGATACCTTGGCTTTTTCTCTCTATCAACAAGAAGTAATTTACGAGCGTCACCGCCATCGATATGAGTTTAACAATACCTATCGCCATCTTTTTCTAGAAACAGGTTATGAAATTAGTGGTACATCTCCTGATGGCCGTTTAGTAGAGATCATCGAAATGCCTAATCATCCTTTCTTTATTGCCACTCAATTTCATCCTGAATTTCGCTCTCGTCCCAATAATCCTCATCCCCTATTTTTGGGATTTGTACAGGCAGCATTAAAACAGAATACTAAACCCGAGGAAAAACCAATTTTAGTCATTGACACTCTCCCGTTAAATTAGTTGCTCGTTCCCAGCGGCTGGTGATAACATCTGGACGACTAGCTTTAATTATTGTCGGTAACTCTGATGACGAATCGCCCCACTTAATGTTTACCAAAGGCTCTAGAGAACTGATTTCAGAACGTTGCGATCGCATCCAAAATGGTGAACATTTAAATCCTATCACCCCCGAACAAAGACAAAAAATCTTGACTGACAAGCTAATTGTTTTTTAAATCAATTTAAATTTACTCAGAAACCAACCTGATTTGACACTAAATTCATCTGAGGATAGGATTGGTTTTAATCGGACTACAAGTAAAATTACACTAATTGATCGCCATCCTATCTTCAATTGTTTTTATGTTATGAAAATTGAAATTATTCTGACTCTGAGCGTTTTAATTGCCGCTTTAGTAGCTTTTGTGGCGGAATGGCTACCAATTGATCTAACTGCCATAGTAGTAGCAATTGTACTGATGCTGCTGGGATTGGTAACTCCAGAGGAAGGAATTGCCGGTTTTGGCAACGATGCTACTATTACCGTCTTGGCAATGTTTATCCTCAGTGCTGGGGTCACTCGTACAGGAATTATTCAGATAGTTAGGGATTGGTTACTTAAGTGGGGCGGTAAAAATGTTAGTCAACAAATTCTAGTGATGGGGGCGATTGTTGGGCCAATTACTGCTTTTATCAACAATACTGCTGTAGTAGCTATCTTTCTGCCCATCGTGGAAGAATGGTGTAGACAACGCAAAGTATCCGTCTCTAAATTACTCATTCCCCTTTCTTTCGTTACAGTTTTAGGAGGAATGATTACCCTAATTGGTACTTCTACTAATATTTTAGCTAGTGGTATCTCTAAAAAATTAGGTTACGGACAATTTAGCTTATTTCAGTTTACTGCTTTAGGCTCGATTACTTTTGTGATCGGCTTAATTTATCTAGCAGTATTCGCTCCTCGATTATTACCCAAGCGTAAACCAGTTAATGGCACTGGCATAGATAGCGATTATGGGATGGCAGATTATGTAAGTGAGATTACAATTAGTCCTGGTTCAAGCTTAATCGGACAAACTCTTCGTGAAAGTGAAATTCAGCGTAAATTTGACCTCGATGTTTTAGAAATCATTCACAATAACAATCATTTTCCTCAACCTTTAGCAGATAAAGTGTTATCTGTTGGAGATATCTTATTAGTAAGGGGCGGTCGGGAAAATGTTCTCAAAATCAAAAATGAAAGAGGAATTGACATTTTAGCTGATGTTAAATTTGGGGGTGAATCTTTAGAAACTGAGCTTAGTTCGGGAGAAGAAAAAGTAGGGGAAGTTTTAATTCTTTCTAACTCTCGTCTCATTGGTTCTACTCTTAAGGATTTAAGATTTAGACAGCGTTATAATGCAACTGTTTTAGCTATTCGTCGAGGAGAAGAACTAATCAGAGATAGATTAGGAAAAGTCTCTTTTAAGTTCGGGGATTTGCTGCTTGTACAAGGACCAAAAGAAAGTTTTATCGGTTTACAAACTACACGAGAACTATTGGTATTAGAAGAAAAAAGTTTAGAAAGTCTTAGACGAGATAAAGCCTGGATTGCTTTAGGCATTATCTTAGGAGTTATTGTTATTGCTGCTTTTGAGATACAGCCAATTTTAGTTACCAGTTTAATTGGAGTTATCTTAATGGTAATTACTGGCTGTCTCAAACCAGGGGAAATTTATGGTGCTGTTCGTTGGGATATTATCTTTTTGTTAGCTGGTTTAATCCCTCTAGGTACTGCCATGCAAAATTCAGGGACAACTGAATGGTTAGCAGGGGGATTAGTTAATATAGGAGGCAATTTTTCAGGTTATTGGGTGTTAACCTTTTTCTATTTAATCACTTCTTTCCTAACAGAAATCCTCTCCAATAGTGCCGCAGTTGTTGTAATGATTCCCATTGCTGCTCAGGTAGCCAAAACTTTAGGTTTAGAACCACTAAGTTTTATTTATGCAGTGACTTTTGCTGCTTCTAATAGTTATCTTACACCGATTGGCTACCAGACTAACACAATGGTTTATGGACCAGGCGGCTATAAGTTTTTAGACTTTACTCGTGTTGGCTTGCCCTTGAATTTAATCTTAACTATAATCACACCCTTATTAATTACGTGGCTCTACGGCATATAGTCTTTAGATTATACAAATGCAATGAACCTCTCCCCCCTAAAGCCATCTACTAAAAGACAAGGGGGGAATGACAACAGAATCATACGTTTTACTCTCCTTAATCACCGCTTTTTTCCGTCATCTAAACGATGTAATTCATGCGGCTACTGGCTATCTTAAATGCAAAAAAGTACCCCCACTAAAACACCAAGGATGTAGTGTTTAGTGGCGGGGTGAATTTTGCCCTAAAGGATGTTATACCCTTGTGGTACTAGCTCCGCGTCGCCAACAACATAAACATTTTAGCCTTACTTTATATTTTTTACACATAAACGTACCCTGTGTAGGCTAAAATAACAATATGATTACTTTGACTTACGAGTACAAGCTAGAACCAACTGCCGAACAGATTAACAGCATTGAGAACACTCTTAATGTATGTCGGTCTGTTTGGAACTTTGCGCTTGGATTGCGTAAAGATTGGTGCAAGTCTCGATCTGCACCAATTAATGCTTGCTCGATTGAACGTGAGTACATCATGTCAGTTGACGAACCCTTTCCTAATTACCATGTAGCAGCTAAACAGTTAACATTCGCCAAGAAAAATAATGACTGGCTCAAGTCAGCTAATGCTCAGGTTTTACAGCAAACTTTGAGAACATTAGATAGAGCTTGGGATGATATGAAGAGTCGTGGTTTTGGTTTTCCCCGCTTTAAAAACAAATATCGAATGCGTTCATTTGTTTTTCCTCAGTTAAACAAAGATCCAATATCTGTTAACTCAATTAAGCTACCTGGGTTAAAGGAAGTCAAGTGGAGAATGTCGCGTTCAATTCCTGACGGGTTTGTTCCTAAGCAGGCAAGAATTGTTAGAAAAGCATCTGGTTATTTTGTGATGCTGTCATTACAGCTAGACGTTAATGTCGCGAGAACAATACCACACGGTCATCCGCGAGGTATTGATTTGGGTTATGACAAGTTCGCAGCTACCAGTGACGGATTAGAGATTAAAAGACCTAGATTTCTCAAAACCTTACAACGTAAGCTTAAATTGCTACAACGTAGGTTAAGAAACAAACAAAAAGGCTCGAATAATCGGCACAAGCTAAACCAAAAAATAGCGCGGGCTAATCAACGTATATCTGACACTCGTAAGGACT
>Ga0209082_1000634_pt1 | contig 11126 bp, 12 predicted proteins | sample ColdCreekSource_FD_184127 | JGI IMG/M metagenome (GOLD analysis project Ga0209082, IMG submission 184127) | Groundwater microbial communities from Cold Creek, Nevada to study Microbial Dark Matter (Phase II) - Cold Creek Source (SPAdes) (version 3) | ecosystem: Environmental > Aquatic > Deep...
CAGTGCTACTGCCAGTGGAGGGAATGTAAGTCGTGGTGGCAAGGCTTCGGTCTTGTCGGACGCTGTTCCCCGCGAAGCTGGAAGCCCGCTCTCTACCCGTTAGGGTGAGAGTCGGGTAGTTCACACTTCATGTTAAATATTTGCCTCTGAGGTGATTTGAAATTATGCCTTAGCAATTGCTTTAATTTTGGAGTGGCGCGTTCAATTACTTCTGATTGATGATCATACAAATTATCTTCTAAAGGATGAATATACTGAGGAGTATAGTTTGCCAATAAAGATATTCTAGCGCGATCGCTATTGTTTGTCGAAGTGTCGTGCCAACACAGTCCATGAGAGATAATGGCGGATCCTGCTGAGCCTGTTATTTTTTGGGATAACTCTTCAAACCTGCTCGGATTTGGTTTGTCAGCTAATTTTTGACTATCAGCTACAAATAAAGGAGCGCCATTGTCAGCAGTGAAATCTTCCATCAACCAAATAACCTGAATTTCCAGAACGGGAAATGTCGGGAAAGGAGGCGACATTGCCCAATAAGGATAATCTACATGAATTCCCATTCTTTGCGCCCCTGGATGAAGGATATGAGCAGAAAAGCCTCCTAAAATGATATCTTCTCCCAGAATTGACTCAACAACTGATAGTAAGGTTGGGTTTTGTACTAAACTTTCAAAGATTTTGCCTTTATAAATTAAGCCATAAACTCTTTCTTTGTGATCTTGACCAATTAATTTATTTTGTTGTCTTTCTTGTTCAGCAAGAGCGAGGATTAAACTTCTAGTTGCGGCAGCTTCTTCCTTACTCAATAAGTCAGGAATGATCACATATCCTTTGCCGTGTAAAATCTCGTTGGCTAGGTTTTTAGTATCTATTGACTCAGCTATTTGTTTATTAGTCACCATCATTTTTCCATGTCTTTTACAGATTTAGGAACAGCAGCCGTTAGAATATCATGTCCATTTTTAGTTAATAAAACATCATCCTCAATACGTATACCAATTCCTTTCCAATTGTCGGGAATTTCTGGTTGTCCTTCGGCTGGTTTAATATTGGGAGAAATATAAATCCCTGGTTCAACGGTTACTATGTGTCCTGGTTGTAAACTCTGCCAAGTTTCTTCGTTGTGCTTATACACGCCAACATCGTGTACATCCAAACCCAACCAATGCCCAGTGCGGTGCATATAAAAAGGCTTGTATTTCTCTTCTTTAATAATTTCTTCTAAATCTCCTTTAAGCAATCCTAAATCCAATAATCCTTGAACAATGACGCAGACAGCCATATCATGAAACTCATTGTAAGGTTTTCCTGGCTGAACCTCGGAGATCGCTTTGAGTTGTGCTTCTAAGACAATTTCATACAGTGCCTTTTGTTCGGCGGTAAATTTCCCACCTACAGGAAAAGTACGAGTAATATCGCCGTTGTAATAACCATAGGAACAACCAGCATCAATTAATAATAATTCATTGTCCTGCATCACGCGATCGTTTTCGATGTAGTGGAGAACGCAGGCATTTGCACCAGAAGCGACGATTGAAGGATAAGCAATGCCCATTGCCCCTTCTTTATGAAATATATACTCTATCTCTGCCTGTACTTGATATTCATAAATCCCAGGCTGGGCAAATTCTCTAGCGCGATTGTGTGCCATTGCCGAGATTTCTGTGGCTTTACGCATCATAGAAATTTCAGCAGAGCTTTTAACTAACCGCATGGGAAAAATAATCGGTCTAGTATCTTCGATCGCAATAGGTACTCGCCCTCTTTTTTGATATCCCCTCATCAATCTTTGCCAATGAGAGATCACCAGGTCATTAAAATTGCGATCGCTTCCTAGATTATAATAAATGCGATCGGCATTGATTAAATACTGGGGTAACTTTTCATCTAATTCGCTAATTGGATAAGCCTCATCCGCGCCATAAAATTCCTTAGCAGCCTCGACACCGCAACGATATCCCGTCCAGGTTTCTTTTTCAGGGTCTTTTGGCTGGACAAATAAAATATACTGGTGTTCTTCGTGATGAGGTGCGAATACCGCTACGGCTTCTGGCTCATTAAATCCAGTCAAATAATAAAAACTACTATCTTGACGATAAGTATATTCAACATCGTTATGCATCGTTGCCATTGGTGCGCTGCGAAAAATCGCTGTACCGCCGCTGATCTTTGACCTTAATTGCTGTTGACGTTGGCAGTATTCTCTAGGCTCAATCCCCATTCTCTTCTAATTTCCCAACGCTGTAAATAAACTTAATATATAGTTTATTATGCAGTAAAAAATTATTGCTGCGTTATGGAGTAGGTGAATATTTACAGTATGAACATTAAAGCTAAAACTATTGATGCTAAAGGAATTAAATTTTCTATTGTAGAAAAAGAGCGGGAAATTGCTAGAGCTTATCTCTATGTTATGCATAACGATCTTCATCAAGAGCCTTTTGGTTTACTCGAAGATGTTTATGTTGCTGAGAGCGAAAGAGGTAGGGGCTTAGGAACAAAATTAGTTAACCAGGTTGTCGAAGCGGCAAAACAACAAGGTTGTTACAAGCTAATCGCTACCAGTAGAACATTTCGTCATAAAGTTCACCAACTTTATGACAGATTGGGTTTTCAAAAACAAGGTTTAGAATTTCGGATAGATTTTTAAAGGAGGCGACCTCTTAATGTACCTGAAAGGTGATCCTCTTTATTCGATCATGTAAGTATCAAAAAACGCGATCTCATTTATGATAATAGACTGACTCGATAAAAACTTATTCATCTTCCAGCCATGATGAAACACACAATTTCTGTTTTAGTAGAAGACGAAGCGGGAGTTTTGACCCGAATTGCCGGGCTATTTGCTCGTCGCGGTTTTAATATTGAAAGCCTAGCAGTTGGCCCAGCCGAACAAGTGGGTATATCTCGTATTACGATGGTTGTTCCTGGAGACGAACGAATCATCGAACAGCTAATCAAGCAGCTTTACAAATTGATCAGTGTGCTTAAAGTTCAAGATATTAGCGAAAAGCCCTGTGTGGAAAGGGAATTAATGTTAGTCAAAGTCAACGCTCCCCCTGCTAATCGGGCTGAAGTGATTCAGCTAATTCAGATTTTCCGCGCTCGGATTGTTGATCTTTCTGAAGACGCTCTAACTATAGAAGTTGTTGGCGATCCTGGTAAAATGGTTGCAATAATTCAGATGTTGAATAAATTTGGCATCCGCGAGATTGCTCGCACTGGAAAAGTGGCTTTGGTTAGGGAATCGGGAGTTAATACAGAATATTTAAAATCCTTAGAAGCAAAAGTCAGTCTATGAAACTTGCTCTATGAAACTAAATTTGCCACTTGCCTAGTTTGGACTTTGATAAAATTTTGTTCGACTAGGATTTGATAAAGGTTAACTTCCGTCTCTAAAAGACAAGCATGACCACTGTAAGGCAGTACTGTCATTTTGGCGCGAGGCAAAACCTTAACTAGTTTCTCAGCCTCGGTCACCGAAGGCAAGAGGCCGTCTGCTGCGCTAGCGATAATCAAACTAGACATAGTTAAATTGCGTAATTGAGCTTCTGAAACCTTAAAATCTCTCAGGAGGGATAAACGCCAGCTAACTATCTGTGGTGGTAAGGATTTCATGGTTTTTACTAGCTTTTGGCGATCGCAATCGTTAATTCTATTCAGCCGAGCCAAAAAAGGCAATAAACTAGCCGCAGAGTAGCGATGTAACCAAGTTGGTAGCCAAGGAGTAATATTTACTCCCCAACCCAATAGAGGATATTGATTAAAACAAGACGCGGGATTAACTAATATCAGTTTATTAATCAAGGACGATGCCATTAAAGCTGTCTTAATCGCCAAGCAGCCCCCAAAAGATTCTCCACAGAGATATACTGAGCGGTTCGGTTTATTGGTTAACTCGGATCTAATTAGTTGAACTGTTTCTCTAGCTAAATCATCCCAATTACCAAGGCTATCGACTTGGATTGATAGACAACGCAAATCGAAATATGCGGCTAATCTATTGGCTTGAGCCTGAAATAAGCTCCCTGTACCGTCCATACCAGGTAAATAGACAAACAGAGGACAATCTGGATTTATTTGTTTTGGAGGAATGAAATATACATTCGATTCACTAATATTCATAAAATCTTTATAGACACGGATATATAAAGCAAAATCTTTAAAACTTAAAATTACTTAACATTGATTATTGTATGTTTCGCTGGAAAACTAGATTTTAATTAGCTTTTTTTAATATTCCTCATGAATCTGCCATTAATAAACTGCCTTAATGATCTTTAATAACATCCTTCTTGCAATAGTTCAGTGATTTGGCTTTCGCAATATTGGGTTAAATCAACTACTAGTTTTTTAGCCTGTTTTCCCTTATATTCTAGTTTTGTATTGGCGCTGATCAAGTAAGGACGACCGATTAACACATTGACACGATGATAAACCAGCATAGGGTGTAAACCTTGGCGATCAAAAAACGGTTCATTTTGATCAAACTGTTTGAGCCAATTAATCGGAATCGTTGAGTATGTAGTTTCGGACAAAGATGCGATCGCCACAGGCAGAACTGCTAAATTAGGAACAGGGGTTTTCCAAGCCAAATGGGCGAAACCTCGATGAAACTTTCCCACTTGTTGCGGCCCCGTCGGCTCAATCATTGGTTTAGTTCCCTCAGGAAATAGACCAACCCACTGTCTAGCAGTTAGTAAGTTACTAGCTTGCGTAAAAAACTCTCGCTGTCTTGTGTTTGTTTCCGCTAAAGGAAAACAGCCCAAGGAGTCAATAATTTCACGTACGAAGGGAGTTTGTCCCATGTAGTGATGACAAGCAATACGCAACTGATAAGGCAAAGCTTTAATTAAAATCGGGGCATCGAGAAAGCTGCGGTGATTACTAATGACGATTGTCGGAATATCTTGAGGAATACGATCCGCATAAGACAGAGTTAACCTGAGGTTAACTGCTGATAATAGTGATTGAGCGATCAAACGAGGTGTAAAAGATAACATTTATCCAATTTATCAGCTTAATTAAACTAATGCGGTAAATAACTCTAAATAACCGTGGAATTAAGGATTATTAGCAGAACCAGGCAATAATAAACAATTAACAAAGTTTTCATATTTCCCAATCTCACAAGAGCTATATTGAAGCTGAAATACATAACTCAAAATAAATTGACCTATTTAGTTTGTTTTGTTAACGAAATCGAAAATTTATTAAGTATTTTCCCTAACACTAAAGTAAAACGCTGTTGTAATTAATACTATTGATGTGGAGTTTTAATCCTTTATGAGTTAACCATAGTTCCCTATTTACTAAAATATCTATATTTAGAGAACTAAAAAAAAAGATTTTGACGCGGAATGCGTTATTTTTAAAACCTCGCCTATAAGTAAAGATGTCGCCGTCAGACTAAAAAGGCTATAACATCTATGACCTTTTAGTTTGAAGCATCTGCCGCTAACTTTAATGAACAATTACCAATCCGATAATCGTAAATTTGCTTTAACTACTCCTCTTTATTACGTTAATGGCGTTCCTCATATCGGTAGTGCCTACACTACTATTGTGGCAGATGCGTTAGCTAGATTTCAACGTTTGCAAGGCAAATCTGTCTTATTGATTACAGGCACAGACGAACATGGGCAAAAAATTCAGCGCACAGCAGCCGAACAAGGTTTAGAACCCCAGGTTCATTGCGATCACATTGTTGATAGTTTTAAGTCCTTATGGGACAAATTAAACATCAAATATGATCGCTTTAGCCGCACCACTGCGGCATCTCATCAGGCGATTGTCAATGAATTTTTCCAGCGAGTCTGGGACACAGGAGATATTTATCTTGATCGCCAACAAGGTTGGTACTGTGTGTCTTGCGAGGAGTTTAAAGAGGAAAAAGAGTTATTAGAGAATCACTACTGCGCAATTCACACTAATAAACAAGCCGAATGGCGTGATGAAGAAAATTACTTTTTTCGTCTCTCCAACTATCAACAGCAGCTAGAACAACTCTACGACTCTCAACCAGACTTTCTTCAGCCAGCTAGCAGGCGTAATGAAGTAGTTAATTTTGTTAAGCAAGGGTTAAAAGATTTTTCGATTTCCCGCGTCAATTTAGACTGGGGGTTTCCGATCCCCGTCGCTCCCAATCACACCATTTATGTTTGGTTTGATGCTCTTTTAGGCTACGTCACTGCTTTATTAGAACCAGGTCAAGAACCAACTTTAGAAAATGCTTTATCTCAATGGTGGCCAATTAATTTGCATTTAATTGGTAAAGATATTTTGCGTTTTCATGCGGTTTATTGGCCAGCTATGTTAGTTTCTGCTGGTTTGCCCATACCCGAAAAAATATTTGGTCATGGCTTTTTAACCAAAGATGGACTCAAGATGGGCAAAACCTTGGGTAATACGATCGATCCCTTTGATTTAGTAGATCGCTATGGTGCCGATGCTGTACGTTACTACTTTCTCAAAGAAATTGAATTAGGCAAAGACGGGGACTTTAACGAAACTCGTTTTATTAATGTTCTTAATGCTGATTTAGCTAATGATTTGGGTAATTTGCTCAATCGTAATCTGGGAATGTTGCAAAAATATTGCCAAGGTTACGGGCCTCAATTAACTGTTGCGGATTATGGTTCAGACCATCCACTTAAGAATATTGGTGTCGATTTAGGCGATCGCGTTGTTCAAGCCTGTGAAAACTTACAGTTTAGCAAAGCTTGCGAAGAAGTTTTAACTTTAGTGCGTGCTAGCAATAAATATATTGATGACAGCGCACCTTGGAGTTTATTCAAGCAAGGAAAACAAGCTGAAGTTGAGCAGATACTATATGCCGTGTTGGAATCGGTACGATTGTCGGCTTATTTATTAGCTCCAATCATTCCCAACCTCAGTAGTAAAATTTATCAACAACTAGGCTTTGATTGGGATTTTAATAGCGATCTTGAAGAACAAGCCAAAGATATTTTTCAGATTCACTCTCAGTGGGGAAAACTACCAGCCAATAAAACTTTGGGTAAAGCTAGTCCAGTTTTTTCTAAGCTGGAATTGCCTTGATTTACTATCTTTTGCGATCCAAATAAATATTAAAAGCTTCGTTGTCAATAAAACTAGAATACTCGGTTTGACTGCCTCGGTGGTCAGTAATCAGGGGGTTAATCCACCCAAATAGAAAAACTTTTTCATAAAAAATGAGGCTTAAAACCAATGTTGGATAATTTCGGAAGCGACCCTATCTTTACACCAGAACAAATTCTAGAAAATAGGGGTCGTGTTGCTATTTTCATAGATGGCTCAAATTTATTTTATGCTGCACTGCAATTAGGTATTGAAATCGATTACAGTAAACTCTTGTTCCGTTTGACTGGCGGGTCTAGATTGCTCAGATCGTTTTTCTACACTGGAGTTGATCGCACTAATGAAAAGCAACAGGGGTTTTTACTCTGGATGCGCCGTAATGGATATCGCGTCATTGCTAAAGATTTAGTCCAGTTACCAGATGGGTCTAAAAAAGCTAATTTAGATGTGGAAATTGCAGTAGACATGATGGCACTGGTTGGTTCTTACGATACTGCTGTTTTAGTTAGTGGAGATGGTGATCTCGCTTATGCTGTAGATGCGGTTAGTTATCGTGGTGCAAGAGTCGAAGTTGTCAGCTTGCGTTCAATGACCAGCGATAGTTTAATTAACGTAGCAGATCGCTATATAGACCTCGACCAAATTAAAGAAGATATTCAAAAGAATATTAAACACAGCGATCCCTATCGCAGTTTTTCAGGATTTGGCATCCTAGATGAGCGCGATCACTCTTGTTAAAAAGCAAAATATAACATCAAATATAAAGGTAGAGAAAAAGAAATTTCCAGTAATTAATAACGCGCGATCGCACTATTAATTTAATTTGATTTTTCTGTTCTCTACTTTTTAATAGACTAGAAACAAACATTTTTTTGAACATAAACATAATTAATTTAAAAGTTAGAAATTTATTATTATGCGTAATATTTTTATTGAGTATTTCTGGCTGTCAGAAAGCCCAAATAAGTCCTGAACAGACTTCTCCTGCTGTTAATCGAGCAAAAACTAGTTTAGTTCTTAATAATGCTATTCTCGAACAATCTAATGATCGAGATAACACTATTTGGAAGATTAAAGCTGACAACATTGTCTATAGCGAAGATAAACAAAATGCTACATTAAAAACTGTAATTGGCAATTTATTACAAGACGGCAAGACAATTCTAGAAATTAGTGCCAAAGCTGGAGAAATCAAGGATAACGGCAATATAATTTTTTTAAGAGATGAAATAATTGCCAGGGATACTCGTAATGGCACAATAGTCAGAAGCAACAATATCGAATGGCGACCTCAAGAAAATGTGTTGCTAATTAGCCAAGATTCAAATGACACTTTAAATGGCACTCATCCAAATTTGGAAGTTACCGCAGCCGCAGGAAAATATTATACCGATATTGAAAGTTTAGAATTGGAAGGGGAAGTTGTTGCTACAACTGATAAACCTGCCTTACAGCTAACGAGCGATCGCGTGATTTGGTCAATACCTCAAGATATAATTAAAAGCAAAACTAAACTTGAAATTGTTCGCTATCAGTCAGATAAAACCATCACAGACCGACTTGTTGCTGATCGCGCTCAACTAAATTTAGCAGAAAACACGGCGATTTTAAATAATAATATAGAATTGATTTCTTTAGATCCTAAATTACAAATTGCTACAGAATCTTTAACTTGGAATTACGAAAATCGTATTGGCAATGCAGATAAACCGATTCAAATTATTGATCGCGATCGCCAATTAAGTATTACTGGTAATCAAGGAAGAATAGATTTACAGCAACAGGTAATTAATTTAGAAGATGGAGTACAAGGTATTAATCAGAAGAATCTTTCTCAACTGTACGCTCATCAATTGATGTGGGATATTACTAGCGAAGAGTTAGAGGCAACAGGCAACGTGGTTTACGAACAAGCCGATCCTAAAATTAATTTAACTGGAGACAAAGCCGCTGGAACATTGGGAGATAACAATATCGTAGTTACGAGCGATGGGAACAAACAAGTTACCTCAATTATTGATAACTAATATACGTCTTATGTGAAGCTCGCTTCGTTCAGACTTATTGGTTTTTAGCTATTAGCTATCAGCTTTTAAAAACTAAGAAAAAGCGCAAAATCATGCATTACTTAACGTGCGCGGTTACTCAGTTACAACTCAAAAAAACTAGTAATTATATGGCAAAGCTATCTCAAGGGTAACTTTCAATTCGCATTATACATAATATACTAAAGCACAACTAAAAAATACTCAGTTAAGCTTTTTTTTGATTTAACCACTCAATAACGTCCTGAGCATTTTTGTCAGGAGGAAAAACTGGATAAAATACTTTTACTATTTTTCCTTCTTGAGCAATCAAAGTTAAACGTTTGATAAGTCGCTTATTTTCCACTTGAAAAGTTGGCAACTGTAATGATGTCGTTAACTCAAAATTTGCATCGCTTAAAAGTTCAAATGGTAAATGAAGTCTTTCCACTGCTTCAAGTTGAGTAGAAAATGTTTGCGTACTTATTCCATAAACTTGAGTGCCAAGTGCTTGAAGCTCTTGATAGTGATCTCGAAAACTACAGGACTGTGGAGTACATCCTCGTGCGCCAGGAATTAAATCCCAACCGTTGGGCAGTTTAATATCTGGTTGCCCTGTCATTGGGTAACAATAAAATACTACCTTGCCTCTAATATGAGAAATATTGACCTGTCTATCAGAAGTCGAATGAAGAGTAACATTGGGCAAGCTTTTTCCTAATAAGTGAGAACTTGCTCCATCATCTAAAGGTACAGGCAAGTTTTGTGGTAATTCAGTAAAACCGTCAACCATAATTTCTCCTGGTACGAAACTTCTGTTAGTTTAACGTTGTTAAAGTAGCGCAACTAAAAATATGAGCTATGTTCGAGAACTTCGTTCGTTAGTAGGGCATCGCCCCCTGATTATTGTTGGTGCTGCTGTGTTAATTTTTGACAAATGCGATCGTTTACTGCTTCAACTGCGCAAAGATAATCAACAGTGGGGATTAATTGGCGGCAGTATGGAAATTGGAGAATCTTTGGAGGAAACTGCTAAACGTGAAGCTTTTGAAGAAACAGGTTTAGAGTTATATCGGCTAGATTGGTTTGATTTATTTTCAGGACAAGAACTTATTTATCAATATCCTAATGGAGACGTAATTGTTAATGTAGTTGCTGTCTACATATCGCGGGAATTTAGCGGGGAACTTAAGGCGAATAAGGAGGAAGGACATGAAGTACGTTTCTTTAAATTGAGCGAACTACCTCAAAACCTGAGTCCACCAGATAAACCAGTTATTGAGCGATATTGTCAGAGTTTAGACAATATTTGCCATATGAGTTAATTCAAGTTATTTGATTCTGCTTAGGGACTTGCAATAAAATAAACTCCCAGTCAACCAGGGACAATTGTGATATCCCATTTGGGTAATGTTTGATTCGGCTGCCAATAGGGTTGATAGCGTTCTAACTCATCTGATAAAACCTTGATTCCTTTTGCTCCCGATTGCCTCGACCCGATGCACAATAGGTTTAATTCCCTTCCAAGTCATGTTTGCTGACCAGTTTAGAGCCGCTGTCACCGAATCTAAAATTGTGCCATTCCAGTAGTGTTCGAGTGCAGCCCAACATCGCTCGATTTGATTGTACTTGCGCGAGGTAAGGGGGATAGTAAATTAGCCGAATTTTTAAACCAATTGTGTTTGAGAATTCAACCATTCGTTTGATGAATTGTGTGCGGTTACTGCGTGTGGCTGAACCATTAAAGTAATCTTCTGTTACTTTGGCTAGAAACTCTCGTTGGCGGTGTCTTGTCAGTTTCTTAGCTGCATCTTTGAATGTGGATAGGATCGTGTTATCGAGCATCTGCCAAGTAAAACTAAACAATTAACGATGATTCTTATTCCATTATGAAGCCTCCATTTTTGGGGGTTACTCAGGGGTGAACGAAAAAAGGTGTGGGAGAGGGAGATAAGGTTAGCGTAAATAATACGATAACTAAGCTGGAGGTAATTTAAAATCACTCGCAGGTTCTGTTAGCTT